>FWPU01003969.1_pt1 | contig 35229 bp, 26 predicted proteins | sample 2228361 | NCBI WGS metagenome assembly FWPU01 (sample SAMEA103939777, study PRJEB20133) | metagenome
GCGGTGATGCCGCGGTCGCGGGCCTGGCGGAAGAAGGGGCCGGCCTGGTCGTAGATACCGCCGAAGAAGACCAGATCGGGGCTGGCCGCAAGGATCGGGGTCAGGATCGCCGAGAAGTCGCTGCGCTCTTCGGTGCCCTCGAAGCCCAGCACCTGCAACCCGTTGGCCTCGGCGGCGCGGCGGAAGAACTCGGCCACGCCCTGGCCGTAAGCGGTGTTGTCGTGGATGATGTAGACCGACTTCACCTTCAGCGTCTCGCGGGCGAACTGCTCGGCCACTGCGCCCTGCACATCGTCGCGACCGACCAGGCGGAAGGCCACTTCGTAGCCGCCCTCGGTGATGTTCGGGTTGGTGTTGGCCGGCGAGACCATGGGCAAACGAGCGTTCTTGTAGTCGGGGAGCGAAGCCAGCGCCACGCCCGAGTTGAGGTGACCGACCACGCAGAGAATGTCCTGATCCGAGACGATGTTCTTGGCGTTGGCCGAACCGACCTCAGGGCGGGCCTGATCATCGAACGGAGCCAGCTCAACCCGGAAACCAAGCTCGGCAAGCGGGCCTGACAGTTGCTGCACTGCCAGTTCAGCCGCATTCTTGATACCGGTGCCCAGCGCGGCCTGACCGCCGGACAACGGGCTTTGAGTGGCAATCTTGATCACCTGAGCTGGAGCTGTGGGAGCAGCCGTGGGCTGTGGTGCGGCAGTAGGAGCCGCGGTCGCCTGCGTTGCTGGTTGCGGGGTAGCTGTCGGCTGGGCAGTGCCGCCGCCACAGGCTGCCAGCATCGCCGCCAGCATACCAGCAAGCAGCAAGAGACTGATCGAACGCTTCATAGCCGATTTCTCCTTACCTTCAAACCGGTAATCTGCTGCCTCCAGTGGCATTGCTGAACGCCACGCAACAACCACACTTACGCTCTGCGAAAAGCGTACCGCGCCGTTGCGTTGCGAACAGTTAACCACAGTGGATGACAGTAGGCGAATATACGCGATCCGGCACAGTTTGTCAAGCATTGGCGACCCGGCTACAATAAGGATTGGCGCAATGCTAGCCTGGCAGCCCACAGCAGAACGTCGGCGAGCGAAGCCGTCTCTGCCAGCAGTGAAAAGGTAGTCGTCGTATGCGCGATGAGTCGGCGCCCATCCCATTTTGGGCCATCGGTATTATTGGCGCTGCTATCTTGATCGGTATCAGCATCTTCGCGCAGCCGGTGCGCACCGAGATGCTGCGCGATCAGTTTGCCCGCCAGCCAACGCCCGTGTTGCCCTTGCCCGGCCTGCCGCAGCTCGAGCTACAGAATCTAGCCCCAGATATACAGATCGCGGCCCAGGAATGGTGGCGCCAGCTTGCTGCCGGCAATCGCGGGCAGGCGATCGATCCGGTGGTGAACAATCAACGCTTGCGGGTAGAAGTGACGGCGCTCGAACCGATTGCGGGCGGCATTCGGGTGAAGGGAACGGTGACCAACCTGGGATCGACCGATTTGCTCGTTCCGATCAGCGCCTTCGAGTTGCGCGATAGCAGCGGCGAGAGCTATCGCGCGCCAGGAACCAGCAGTGTCGTGCTGCCGCCAGGTGGAGCAACGCCGCTCGAACTGAGCGTGCCATTGCCGACCGGTCGCGGTTTGCTGCTCATCACGCACGTGCCGCCCGATCCGCCGCTGGAACAACGTCTGCTGATCGATGTGCAGGGAGCGCGGTTATGAACGATGAACTACGCCAGCGTCTGGCAGCGGTGCGCGCGCAGATCGCGAGCGCTGCGGCTGCGGCTGGTCGCAGGGTAGAAGAGATTCAGTTGATTGCCGTGAGCAAGACGCACCCACCGGCGGCGGTTGCGGCGGCGGTTGCTGCCGGGGTGACCGATCTGGGCGAGAATCGCGTGCAGGAAGCCGAGCACAAGATTGGCGCGCTCCGCCAGCTCAATCCGCAGCCGCGCTGGCACCTGATCGGTCATCTACAACGCAATAAGGCTCGTCGCGCAGCGGAACTCTTCGACCTGATCCATTCCGTTGACAGCGCGCGTCTCGCCGAGACGCTGGATCGTCATGCCCGTGAGCAGGAGCGTCGACTGCCGATCCTGCTCCAGATCAATGTCAGTGGTGAAGCCAGCAAAGAGGGATTCTGGGTGCCGGGCGGAATCCAGAACGCAACCGCGTACAGTGAATTGCTGCGCGCGATCGAGGTCATCATCGCCTTGCCTATGCTTGAGGTGCGCGGCTTGATGACCATTGCCCCGATTGTGCAACACCCGGAAGAGGCGCGCCCCTACTTCGCGATGTTGCGCGAGCTACGCGATGATCTGGCGCGTCGCTACCCGCAGACCTGCTGGCGCGAGCTGTCAATGGGCATGAGCGATGATCTGGCGGCTGCTATTGCTGAGGGGGCCACGATGGTGCGGATCGGGCGGGCGATCTTCGGTGAACGCCTGGCTATCAGCCAGCAAGGGTAATGCTGGGTGTGCAGACGGCGCATTGCGCGTCTTTTTCGGCTATACTACTGCCAATGTGACGATTCTGCGCGCCTCAGCAGTGTTGCAGCAACGGTAGGCAGTGCGTCTCGCCAGCTTGAGTTGAAGATGTGGTTGGAATTGCAATCGGACGCGACGCAATGAGCGAATTACCGGCAGATTTTACCATTCTGGCGCTGGAAACATCGTGTGATGAGACGGCGGCGGCTATCGTGCGCGGCGGGCGCGAGGTGATCAGCAATGTCGTCGCATCGCAGATGGCGACGCACGAGCGATACGGCGGGGTGGTGCCTGAAATCGCGTCGCGTCAGCACATCCTGAGTCTGGCGCCGGTGGTGCGCGCGGCGCTGGCAGCCCTGCCCAACGGTTGGGAAGGGATTGACGCGATTGCCGCGACGCATGGCCCTGGTCTCAGCGGCGCATTGCTCACCGGCCTCAATGCGGCCAAGGCGATGGCCTGGCAGCGCGGTTTGCCCTTTGTGGCAGTCAACCATCTGGAAGCGCACCTGTACGCCGGCTGGCTGGGCAGCGATCCGCCGCCGCCGTTTCCGCTGGTGGCGCTGCTGGTCAGTGGCGGTCATACGTTGCTGGCGCTCATTCGCGATCACGGCGATTACGAGCTGCTGGGACAAACCCGCGACGATGCTGCCGGGGAGGCCTTCGATAAAGTGGCCCGCATCCTCGGTTTGGGTTATCCGGGCGGGCCGGCGATCCAGGCCGCTGCCGCCAAAGCGACGCCGGGGGGGATGCTGCCACGGGCCTGGTTGCGTGATAGCTTCGATTTCTCGTTCAGCGGCTTGAAGACGGCTGTGTTGCACCGGGTTCAGGATCGACTGGCCCAGATGACGCGACTCAGCGGGCGCAAAGGCGCTGCGGAAGCGCCGCAGCTTGATGCGGCGTTTGTGGCCCAGATGGCCTATGCGTTTCAAGAGTCGGTGGTCGATGTGCTGGTCACCAAGACGGTTGATGCTGCCCCTCGCTACGAAGCGCGCGCCATTCTGCTGGCCGGCGGAGTTGCAGCCAACCGGCGGCTGCGCGAAGAACTGGCGCGGCGAGCAAGCGTGCCGGTGCGTCTCCCTGCCCTTGATCTCTGCACCGACAACGCGGCAATGGTGGCGGCTGCCGCATTCTACCGCTTCCAGGCTGGTGTGCAACACGGCTGGGATACCGATGTGACGGCCAATTTGCCGTTGGGCAGTGTATGATGAGGATGTTCAATCCCCTGGCCGCCCTGGTTGATCCGTGCTCGGCCAGCATTGCCCGGCGAGAACCAGCCTGAGCTGTTACCGTTCAATTCAACGGCACGGCCAGAATCTGGTTGGCGATCCGGGCAATCGCTTCGCCGTAGTTATGGCCGGGGCTGGCCCAGCCCGCGCCTTGCGCGCCGAGCGGATTGTGCGCGCGCCCCAGTTGCCGGATGGTTTGCGCACTGCCGCGAAAGGCGCGCGGGAAGGGACGGTAACTGAGCGCTTTCGCGATCAGCTCGCGTTGCGGCGGCGTCTCTTCGCCTTCGCGCAGCGCGTAGGCCAGCAATCGCCCGATGTGGGCAGGAATACCATCATCGGCCCAGGTTGCGAAACTTACCCCAGCTTCCCAGCATTGACGTTGCGTATTGTATGCCCATCCCTTCGGATTGGCCGGCTGGTGCGGTTGTGACTGTCCGGTCACGCCGATCCCGGCGGGATTGCGTTGCGGGCGCTGGCTCCAAAAGCTGGTCAGATTCCCCGTCTCGTGGATCATCTGCGCGACGGCGATCAGCGGATCAACGCCGACCGGCAGACAGATCCGGACGTATGCCGGAATAATCACGTCGGCGATGTCTTTCTCGGTGTACTCGCCGTGGGGTCGGCTGAGGATGAAGCGGCTCATCTGATCCATGGCGGCGATCTGGGGGCCGAGGATCGGGCTGTCGGCAGTATACTTCACGACACGACTCCTTCACGAACGCACCAGCGACGGCGCATAATCCACTCGCGGATGGTAGATTGACTGCAAGTTGTTGACAAAGACGGTCTTGATCTGGCCGAGTTCGCGCATTGTCAGGGGCGCCTCGCTTAACTCACCTTCGCGGACACGGGCATCAATGATCGATTGCACCAGTTCATCAAGCGTCATTGCGCCGTTGGCTGACTGATTGCTCGACTCGCTCTGCCGCTTCGCAAGCAATTTCCCATGCTGCGCCTTCGCCCGCACCGTCGCCTCCACCGAGTCGGCCAGCATCAAGATTGCCTGTTCGCGGGTTTGGGGTCGTGGACCAGGGTAACGAAAATCGCGCTCATCGACGTGATCGTGCTGTTGCAAGGCCAACTGGTAGAAATGGCGCACCAGGCTGGTGCCGTGGTGCGTGGCGATAAAATCGACGATCTGTTCCGGCAGACCAGCGGCTCGCGCCAGTTTAATCCCTTCGCGCACGTGATCGAGAATGATCTGGGCGCTGGTATAGGGATCGAGATCGTCGTGAACATTTTCCCGGCCCATCTGGTTGTCGGTGAAAAAAGCCGGTCGGATGGTCTTGCCAATATCGTGGTAGTAGGCCGCCACTCGCAGCAAGAGCGCATCGGCCCCGATTGCCTCGGCAGCAGCTTCGGCCAGATTGCCAACCGCGACGCTGTGATAGTACGTGCCCGGCGCTTCCCGGATCAGCTTCCGCAGCAGCGGGCGCGAAGGATGGGCCAGCTCCATCAACTGCAAGGGGGTAACCTGCCCGGCCAGCCGCCCCACCACGTTAAAGAGGCCGAATGCGAGCAGGGTAGTCAGACCGCCATTGACCAGTCCGCTCAACGCGGTTGTCGCCATCCAATTGCTGAAACCAGAGAGGGTAAAGATCGCTTGCTGGCTCAACCAGAAGGCCAGCTCCACAGCCATTACCGTAACGCTCACCCAGATGCCGGCAACCAGGAAGGTGCGCAACCGATCGGCGGCGCGCGTCAGCAAAATTGCTGCGGTACAACTCGCAAAAAGGGTAACAACCAGGGATACATCATTACCGGCAATGACCCCAACCGCGATCGCGCTGAGCAGACTTACCGCAAAGCCAACCTGACCGGCAAAGACGACCGTTGTCACCACGGCCAGCGTTGCCAGCGGAAAGAAGGTGGGGCGCGCATCGTAGAGGAGCAGGGCCAGGCGCGCGAGCATCAGGGTGAGGGCCACACTCCCGATCAGCACGAAGAGTGAACGCACCTGGGCAGTCAGAGTCGGCTGAAAGACCGAGAGATAGCCGATCAGGCCAGCGCTCAGCATCATTGCCAGCGCGCCGTGACCGAACAGCTCAGGCCAGCCCAAAGGCCGCGGCATCGCGCCGGTGGCCTGAAGTTTCTCAATATGGGCCGGGGTGACTATCTCGCCAGCGCGAATGATCATCTCGCCGGCCAGCACCTTCACTTCCACCGGCTGCACCTGCGCAGCCGCATTCGCCCGGCGTTCTTCGGTGGCTGCTGTATCGAGCGTGCGATTCACGCGCAGAAATGCCGTGGTGAGGCTCTGCGCCAGCTCACTTTGCGCCGGATCAAGATTCGTCGTGGCCAGCCAGAAGCTCAGCCAGCGCTCGCGCAACTGGGTCAGGGCGCGCTCATCAATCGCGTAATCGTACCGTTCGACAGCGCGATCGTACAGGTTCAGGATCGTGGTGCGCATCTGTGACCACGCCTCATCGTCGAGCGCGAGGATAAGCTGCGCCTGTTCGCGGGTAAGCTGAACATCGCCGCTGGGCAGCGTAATGAGCGCCTGAAGGCGGCCATTGGCATCCAGGGCCGGATCACTCCGCACCCGCCCAATCAGTTCCAGCAGGTTAAAGAGACTCCGTCGCTGTTCAATTGGGATATGGGGATCGTTGAAATACACCAGATTGTCGGGATTATTGGCCGCCTGTTTCCGCCGTTCCGCGGTCAGTACCTCACTGGTATAGATCACCTCAGTCGGCGCGGTAATACTCAGCGGACTCGGCTGACCGACCTGCAATCCGCTGGCGCCCGGCAGGCGAAACGTGAGCACTGCCCAGATTGCAGCCCACAGCAAGAGCGCTGCCAGCAGCAACCGCGCCTGCGCGCGGGTGAGCGGTAATCGCTGTTGCTGGTAAAGCCAGCGCCATCGCCAGAAGTGAGGTATCGCTTTCATGGGCGTGATCAAAGGAGAAGAGTAGGCCAGCGAAGCGCATTCTGGGCAAGGCAGGCGCGCTTCGCTGGCAACAACCACTACGATGCGCTCAGCAACTCGCGGGCAATCTGGCTGATGAGACGATTTTCGGCTCGCCCCTTCAAGCGTTCAAGCAAGACCGGCATGACCTTGCCCATCGCTGCCGGGCCGCTCGCGCCCAGTTCGGCAATCACTTCAGCCACCAGCGGGCGCAGCTCGTCGGGGCTAAGCATCCTGGGCAGGTACTCGCTCAGCACCGCGATTTCCGCCTCTTCGGCGGCAGCCAGATCGGCGCGCCCGGCTTGGTGATAAATCTCAGCGGCGTCGCGACGACGCTTGATCTCGCGCGCAATCACAGCCTCTTGTTCCGCGTCACTCAGAGCAGCATGGCTGTCAACGGCAATCGTGGCCTTCGCCGCTTCAATGGCTGCGGGATTGCCGGCATGTTCCGCCTCGATAGCCGCTACCGCCGCATCGAAACGCTGTTTGGCCGCCTCAAGCTGGGCAGCCTGCAACGCGGCGCGGGCAGCGCGAATGGCCGCCACGCGCGTCTTATCGCCGGCGCGCATCGCCTCTTTCAAATCGTTGATCAAGCGTTCCTGAATACTCATGTCGCGCTCCTCTATCCATCGCTGCGCATGCATCGACGCGCTGGCGGCTCACAACGTCACCCGGCGCGGAAAGACGCGCAGCTTTTCGGCATTGATGATCGCCCGAATCTGGCCAACCGCCTCATCGAGCCGATCGGCGTGGTTGATGACCACGTAATCAAAGTGGGGCAACTGGGCCAGTTCATCAGCCACCATTGCCAGCCGACGTTCGACTTCGGCTGGCGACTCGGTGCGACGCAGCAACAGGCGATGGCGCAGTTCTTCAAGCGAAGCCGGTGCCAGAAAGATAAAGACGGCTTCCGACGCCAGTCGCTTGATCGTTGCCGCGCCATCCACATTAATGCGCAGAATCACATCGCGCCCGCTGGCCATCGCCTGACGAATCTCAGATTTGGGAATGCCTTTGTATTGGCCGTACACCTCTGCCCATTCCAGCAATTCATCATTCTCGATCATTTCGCGGAATCGTTCGGTTGTGACAAAATGGTAGTCGATGCCGTCAATCTCGCCCGGTCGCTGCGGGCGACTGTTAGCGGTCACGACAAAATGAAATGGGAAGCCAAGCTCGCGCATCCGCATCAGCACCGAGTCTTTGCCGACGCCGGATGGTCCGGAAATGACGACCAGTAAGGGTTGTGGCGGTTTTCCCTGTAACATGGGATTCAACAGTTTGTCCATGCCCTTGCTCGCGTGTGGTATCCTGCCGACAGCATTGAGCAGAGCTACCGTGATTGCCTATGTACTTCGATGCCCTGACTCTGACCGCAATCGTTGATGAACTGCGCGCTACCGTGTTGAACGGAAGGATACAGCGCGTCGTGCTGGCCGGGCCGCTCACGATTGGGCTGGAGGTTTACGCGCGCGGTCGGCGCTGGTCAATCGTTGCGTCTGCCGAAGCCCAAACCGCGCGCATTCACCTGGTTGATCAGCGCCTGACTCGCGGCGTCGAAGATGAGACGCCATTCCTCCTGTTGATGCGCAAATATCTGGTTGGCGGTCGAATTGTCGCTATCGAGCAACCGGCTTACGAGCGCGTTGTTTTGTTCAGTATAGCGAAATCAGCCGCGAGACGCAAACTGTCCGTCGATGCCGAGGATGCGGTGAGTGATGATCTGGATGCGGAAGAGACGACGGATGATCAGGAACTGTTGCATAGCGAATTGATCATCGAACCGCAGGATCGGCGCAGCAACATCATTCTGGTGGATGACAACAACCTGATCCTTGACGCGATCAAGCGGGTGACGCCGCGCATGAGCAGCCGGGTGATTCTGCCCCGGCGCGTGTACGAATTGCCGCCGCCGCCGGATAAGCGCGATCCGCTGCGCGCCAGCGCCGCCGAGATCGAGACAGTGTTGCGCAACGGCGATCCGGTGAAAGCGCTGGTGGCTGCCTATCGCGGCGTGTCGCCTCAGGTTGCGCGCGAGGTGTTGGCGCGCGCCTGCGGAGCTGCGCCGACGGCCAGACAGCCGTTGCCGATGTATACGATTGCCGCGCGCCTGCGCGAAATCTTCGCCGAGCCACCCGCTCCGCATCTGGTGATCGGCGACGAAGGGCCGGTGGCGTATGCGCCGTACCATCCCCAGCATCTTGGCGGCGGTGTGGCGATGGCCAGCATGAGCGCCGCGCTGGCAGCCTTTTACGCTGCCCGCCAGCAACCGCTGGGGCGCGACCAGCGCCGGAATGAGCTGATGGAGCGTTTGCAGAGCGCGTATCAGCAGTTGCAGCATCAGCGCGAACAGATCACGGCTGAGCTGACGCGCGCGGCTGAGCTTGATCGGTTGCGCTGGGAGGGCAAGATGATCTTTGCCTTCCTCCACCAGATTCCACGCGGGAGCCGTGAACTGATTGTTGAAGGGGAACGAATTGCGCTCGATCCGCAGCGATCGCCGGTGGAGCAGGCGCAAGAACGGTTCAAAGCCTACGAAAAAGCCAAGAGCGCGCGCGCGGTATTGCCGACACGACTGGCAGAAACCGACACCCGCCTGGCCGGTCTGGAACAACTGATGGCTCTGCTGGCAGTGGCCGATGATGCCGGTCAGATCGAACTGATTGCCGGCGAAGCGGAAGAGCTGGGCTATCTTCGTCCGTCGCCCACTCCGCGTCGCAAGGCGCGGGCGCGACCGTTGCAGGTGCGATCGAGCGATGGGCTGCCGATCGTGATTGGGCGGAGCGCGCGCCAGAATGAAGAAGTTACCTTTCGGCTGGCGCGTCCGACCGATCTCTGGCTGCATGCACGCAACATTCACGGCGCCCATGTGATCATTCGGGCCGACAATCCGCCTGAGCGCACCATCAGCGAGGCGGCGGCGCTGGCGGCCTACTACAGTCAGGCGCGCGACGATAACGCAGTCGAGGTTGATCTCTGCCGTCGCCGGGAAGTGCGCAAAATCCCCGGCGGCCCGCCAGGGCTGGTGCGGTATCATCCCGAACGCACGCTGCGCGTCAAACCGCAACGTTGCGGCGAAGTGGTACAAAAGTGGTAGACGCGACAGCGTGTTCTGTAGTAGTCTGAACTCAAACAACCATTCGCGCGATCTTCCGCAGTGGATACATCAGGAAGGAGACGATTGTGCCGTACATCATCGCTGAGCCGTGCATCGGAACCAAGGACGCCTCGTGTGTGGCCGTTTGTCCGGTCGATTGCATCTACGAGGGTGACGATCAGTACTACATCAATCCCGATGAGTGCATCGACTGTGGGGCGTGCGAGCCGGAATGCCCGGTCGAAGCCATCTTCGCCGACGACTCGGTGCCCGAGCAGTGGCACAGCTACATCGAGAAGAATCGCAAGTTCTTCGGCGCGTAGGGCAGTGTGACGGGCGAGCTGCCACGCTCGCCCGTCACTCATGGTTCAGTCTGGCATGATCTTCTGGCATGATCTGGCAGCTCTTCTGGAAGCGAAAACGCGCGACAATGACTGATGAACCACCATCGTGGCGACAGCGGGCGCAGAATCTGATCGAAATTCAGTTGGCCCGCTTCCCATTTATCATCCAGCTCCGGGCAACATGGCGCCTGCTGCACGAAGAGCGGGCCGATTGGCCATGGCTGTTGCCGTTGCTGGCCTTCGTTTTTATCACAACCTACCGGCGCGAGCGTCGGCGGCTGCGGCGAGCCTGATCGGCGGCTGCGGCGGTCTGGCGGCATCATCCTTTCGCGCTGGGAGAGGGGAGACCCTCACCCCCAGCCCCGCTCCCAGCGGGAGAGGGGAGAGCAGAAACGGGCGGTAAGGCATGGCTCGCGTTGACGTGCCCGCGCAATGACATGGATCAGGGCGGCGTGGCATGCTCCCGCGCTCCTCATGTCATTGCGAGCCGCGCGCAGCGCGGCGTGGCAATCTCCCGCTTCCGCGACTGGATCATCCTCACGGCCTCCCTCCCGCGCTCGCGAGGAATGGCGGCGGCGTAGCAATTCCCGCGCGCCCTCACCCCTAGCCCCGCTCCCGCTGGGAGCGGGGAGCAGAAGCGGGCGGTAAGGCATGGCTCGCGTTGACGCGCCCGCGCAATGACATGGATCAGGGCGGCGTGGCATGCTCCTCCTCCGGCGGGCGGAGGGCGCTGGAACGCGGGAAGCGCCGCGGTTTCCGGCTGCGATCTGTAGCCTGATCGGCGCGTCAACGCTCAGGAACGCACAACCGGCAAACGCACGATAAACGTACTTCCTTGCCCAACCGCGCTTTCAAGCGCGATGCTGCCGCCGTGAGCCTCGACGGCCAGACGGCAGAAGTACAGCCCCAGCCCGGTGCCTTTGCGACGGTCGTTCTCGTGGGCCTGGTAAAATCGCTCGAAGATATGGGCCTGCGCTTCGGGCGGGATGCCCTGACCGGTATCGCGCACGCGAATCTCGACGCTCAAGCCATCGTTAGCCGGCTGCGCCGAGACCACAACCTCACCGCCGGAGGGCGTAAACTTGATTGCGTTGGAGACCAGATTGACAATCACCCGTTCGATCAGATGCTGGTCAAGGTGAACAATCGGGAGTTCGTCAGGCAGCTCGACCCGCACCTGCGGCTGGTCGGGATGGGCAAGCTGGCGGAACGGTTCGCACACTGTCTGAATGAGTGAGGCGAGATGAACCGGTTGAAGCTGCAACGACCAGCTACTTGTCTCTAGGCGTGCCGAGTCGAGCACTGTCTCGGTCAGGCTCAGCAGGTAGTTTGCGCTCTCGCGCGCTACCTCGATCAGCTCCTGGCGGGCTTCAGCGTCAAAGCCCTGGCGTTGCAGCGCTTTGAGGCTGATCAACAGGGTATGCAGTGGCGCGCGCATATCGTGGACGATCATGCGGGTCTGATCTTCGTGATTGCGCAGTCGTTCGAGCAATGAACGATTGGTCAAAGCCAGTGTGACGTGCTGGCGGGCGGCAAAATCAAGCGCCTGATTGGCAATCTGGAGCAGCAGATGCGCGGGTGGCGGTTGGAGACGGAGCAGCGCTGCCCGTTGCATCATCGGTATCGATTCTTCCAGCAGCTCACTCAAGGTGAGCAAATCGTCCGGATCGCAGCTCCAGCGCGCATCGTGCAACTGCAAATCGCTCTCGCGCTCGGCTGGTTGCATCGGCATTGCGACCAGCGCATACCCATACTGTGGGCCAACGCCAATGAGGGCCACGCCGGAACCCTGAGTGACCAGATTACTGCGCTGAATCGGCAAGGCGATATCTTGCAGGGCCAGATCTGCCCAGTGACCGCCGCCAGCTCCTGCTACCAGCACGGATCCACCTTCAGCAAGCGTGGCAAAGCTCAAGGTTTGCGCCAGACGGATGAGTGTTGCCGGCGTGTAGCCGCCTGCGACCCCCATGCGCAGACAACTGGCCAGTGTTGTGATGTCTGGTGTCATGATCACTCGCTTCGACGCGCCCACTTCAATCTGATGCTGCCCCCCCACGGCTCGTTCCTTCCTCACTGCGTAGCCCATGCTACCCAATGACGAGGCTGTCGAGAATTGTATTGAACAGGTCGAGATAGCTGTTGAAATCGGTTTCTGGCGCTTCCACCATCACCAGATACGTCCAGCGTGTGGTCGGGCTGGTGACGACAATCGCGGCTACATAGCTGACGCCACCCTGGCTGACGGGATAGGTGTATTCAATCTTCAATCCATCTAGCCCGGCCAGGCGGGAGTTGGTCACGCCAGCGCGAATCTCGCCATTTTGCTCGATCAGTCGCTGCAACTCATCCATCAAGACCCGATTAGCCACTGCCGGATCATTGTCAATATCTTTATATACATCAACGACGACGTACACGCCATCATTTGCATCGCGATGCGAGAAGATAATCCGGTCGTTGCCGGTATCAAAGGCGCGCCAGTTTTGCGGATACGCCAGCGTGAAGCCAAGGACGCCCTCGTAGCGCTGGAAACCGGCTGGCGCTGAGCCAGACGCAGGCGGCGCGACAGGTGGAGCGGTTGGCGCCGTAAGATTGCGGTTGTTGACGGTGATATCAACATAATCATAATGGTAATTCCCGGCCAGATCGCGCACCAGGAAGCCCATGACGTAATCGCCATTGAGCGTTGGGCCGCGGATGGCCTTGAGCGGCGCGTCGGTGAAGGTGATGGTCTGCCCCTCGAAGCGACTGGCTTCCAGCGCGCTGCCGGTATCGGTATACGAGCGATAGTAGGCGGTAAAGGTATCGCCAGCGCGCGGAGTCAATTCAAATGGCTGAGGATCTTGCTTGCCGGCGACGCGCGGAAACCCCCAGATGCGAATGAGCTGGGCTTCGTTGCCCTGAAGCGAGAAGATGAGGCCAGCATTGATCTGCTCGCCAGTTGCCGTTGAGGTGTAGATTCCCTCAACGCCGTAAAACTCTAACCCATACTTGATCGGGCCGAGCAGCACTTCAATTGTATCGCTGCCATTGCTTAGATACCAGTTTGAGGCATCCCAGTTGAGGCGGAGGCTATACTCGCCGGCTTCCCAGTTAGGAATCTGGCTGCCGGGAGCGGCGCCGGGCGGGTAGATGAAATCGACCAGAAGAAGATCAACCGTGTCGCGCCGCTCGTTGGGAATGCCGATGAACTGGAAGACGTAAGCAATGTCACTGCCGGCCACCGTTCCGGTCAGGCTGACCGGGGCGTCAATACTGGCCTCGGAACGGTTGACCAGCAGATCGCGGATGGTCGGTCGCTGCACCGCAGCCTCGCCGGCCTGATAATAGGTGGTGAGGAAATCATTCCAGGCCGTGGCGCGGGGCAGGGGTGAGACCCGTTCATAAGCCTCGACGTAGAGATTGGCGAGCTGCGGAAAGTAGATCGACAGACCGCCGCTGAGCCGATGGTATGAGCCGACGCCATTGGCGAGACGCGCCGCTTCGATCGTGCGGAAGAGCTGACCGGCGCTGGCATTCACCGGCCCGCTGGCGCCTTGCTGCGACAGAAGCTGCAAGAAGTGGGGCAGATCAACCGCGTTAAACTCTTCGGAATAGGCTGGCGCGTAGACATTGGCAAACGCGCGCGCCTGACCGATGGCCGTGTAGCTCTGTTGCACGCTCCGTTGCAGCTCTTGGGCCAGTGCGTCGAGTTCGCGCACCATGGTATCGACACGAGTGAGATCGAAGGCCGACAGGGTCACTTCGGCAGCCATCTGACCGGCAAATGAGTCCATGTAGGTCTGGACAATCACCGGCGCAAGCGCATACCCATCCTGACCGGGATTGGCGACCAGTTCGGCCAGCCAGGCATCCCAGGCCCAGCCGCTGTTGGGTTCCAGCTCGGCTGAGGCGACCGCGACTCGTCCATACGGGGCGACCGCGTGCAAGACATCGATCTGCGCCATCAGACAGGCATCAAAGCCGATCAATTCAAACCCGCCGATGCGCGCGCGACGCAGGGCCGTCTCGAAGGCGGCGCTAATCTCTGGCAGGTTCAGCACATCACTGTCGGTATCATCGCTGGCAATGCCGAGCCACGAGGCGCCGTGATCCCAGAGAATGATCGCATAGCGTTGCGCCGGATAGTTCTCGATGCCCCACACCAGAAAATCGATCAGGGTGTCCGGATCGCCCATGTTCCGTTCGCCCAGATCGATCAGCGCATTCTCCCGGGTTGGCTCCATCCCGGTCTCGACCCGAAAGCGGAGCGTGCCATCCCAGTTGCCGTAGCGGCGATCATCCCAGACTTCAACGGAGCGAATCCGGTCAAACTCCACCAAAATATGGACCTGATCGGTTGACCCAACCTGAGCCATCTCGAGAAAATCATCGATCGCGTCAGCTTCGAGATTGTTATCACCGTCCATGTAGACCAGAATTGTCCAGGCGGCGGCATTGGGCGGCGGTTCGCGGGTCGGCAGTTGCGTCGCAGTGATCGGTGGCGCGGAATTGTCTCCGCCGCCGGCGCTGATTGGTGTGGTGGCAAGCGGGTTGTCGCCGAGCCGCTGCAGGAGCAGGGCGCCGCCGGCAATGGCTGCGGTCAGCGCGACACAGGCAAGCAGAACGCCAACGACCAGGAAGAGAGGCAAACGACGGCGTGGCGGGGCAGCGGGCGGAGATTGGGGAATGGCGAAGGGTGGAGTGGCGGCTGGGGGCGGCGCTGGCGGGGGCTGGTAGGCAATTGGGGGCGGCGCAGCAGCAGGGAAGCCGGCAACAGGCTGGGTTGGATCGAGCGCCGCTTCTTCAAAGCGGAACACCTCATCACCGATGACAAATGTATCGCCTGCGCGCAGCAGTTGGCGCTGGATGGGCTGGCCGTTGAGCAGGGTGCCATTTGAGCTGCCGAGATCGCTCAGCACATACGCGCCGCCTTCACGGCGTATCTCGGCATGGCGGCGCGACGCGCGCTGGCTGGCAATCACAATCGTATTGTCTGGTGAACGACCAAAGGTGACCGGTATCTCACTCAGTTGGAAGACTCGCCCCGCCAATGGGCCGCTCACGGCAACCACACGCGCACTCATCGATCTGAAACTCCTTACTGAAGCGCATCAGGGCGCAGGCACAACCGCATTGTAGCACGCTCTCTGTACGTTGAACATAGGAAAAAGGTTACACCTTCTGACCGATCTCGGCAGTCATCAGATCAGATATACTCGCAATCATGTTCTATTGTCTGAGATGAGAGGAGCGGGCAATCGTGCAACGAAGTGAGTTTAGCGTCGCCTCGGCGTATACCTACGATCGGCGCAGTGTTGCGCGCTGGCTGCTCTCGCATGCTGCCCGCTACTGGCCGTTTGCGCTGGGGTTTTACCTCTGTTTTTTGACCGCATGGGCGGCATATTCCGGGGCGCAAGCTCTGATCGGGCACATCGTTGATGTCTTGAGCGGCCCGCCAGACATTGGGCTGCTGACCGGCCTGGCGCTGGCGGTGTTGGCAGTGATGGTAACCGACAGTGCCTCGGCGCTGATCGGCAGTCTCTCAGCAGAGACAGTGGCTGCGCGGGTTGAAGCCGATGTGCGGCAGGAGTTTTACGAAAGCCTGCTGGCCAAGAGCAAAGCCTTTCACGATCGCCAGCGCGCCGGTGATCTGATGGCCCGCGCAACCGACGATACCAATCTGGTTGCGAATATGTTCGTGCCTGGCACGTTGCTGATCTCAGAGACGGCGTTGGGGATTGTGGTGCCGATTGCCTTTATCTTCTTCACCGAGCCGCGGCTGGTCATCATCCCGCTGATCTTTGTGGTTGGCTACATCCTGACTGCGCGGCGCTATTTGCGGCGGCTGATGCCGGTCATACAGCAGCAGCGCGAACAATACGGCGTGATGAATGCCGGCCTGGAAGAGACCATTAGCGGGATTGAGGTGGTGAAAGCCAGCGCGCGCGAGGCGATCGAGCGCTCGAAGTATCTGCGCAACGCGCAGCGTTTCCGTGATCTTTATGTGCAACAGGGCTGGATCGAGGCGCGCTACCTGCCGCTCCTGCTCTTCGGATTGGCGCTCGGCGCCCAGTTTTTCCATGCGCTCTGGCTCTACCACAGCGGTGAGGTAAGTCTGGGGCAGGTGGTGGCGGTCATCGGGTTGATGAATACGCTCCGCATCCCGACCTTCATCTCGCTGTTTGCGTTCTCGGTCTTTCAGGCGGGGCTGGCGGGCGCGCGCCGCATTCTGACGATCATCAACGCGGAAACCGATCTGGAGGAGAATCCGCAGGGGTATCGGGCGCCGTTGCGCGGCGAGATCACCTTCGAGCGGGTAAGTTTCAGCTTTGCCGATCGTCCGGGCGAGGAGCCGCATCTGGTGCTCAACGATGTCTCGTTTCACATTCCTGCCGGGCAAACGGTTGCGATTGTCGGACAGACGGGCAGCGGCAAGAGCGCGCTGACGCAGCTTGTCAATCGCACGTATGACGCTACCAGCGGTCGGGTGTTGATTGATGGGGTAGACGTTCGCGATTGGAGCCTCGATGCGCTGCGCGCGCAGATCGGGAAGATCGAACAGGATATCTTCCTCTTTTCGCGCACGATTGCCGAGAACATCGCTTTTGGGAAGCCCGGCGCGACGCAAGAGCAGATCGAAGCCGCCGCGCGCGCGGCGCAGGCCCACGAGTTCATCAGTCGCATGCCTGCCGGGTATCAGACGGTGATTGGCGAGCGCGGCGTAACGCTCTCTGGCGGTCAGCGGCAGCGAATCGCGCTGGCGCGGGCATTTCTGGCCGATCCGCGCATTCTGATCCTCGATGACAGCACCAGCGCGATCGATAGCGCGACCGAAGACGAGATTCAGCGCGCGATCCGGCAGGCTCAGCAGGGGCGCACCGTGTTGTTGATCACGCACCGACTGGCCCAGATTCGCTGGGCTGACCAGATACTGGTACTCGATCACGGGCGGTTGGCGGCGGCTGGCACGCATGCCGAACTGCTGCGCAGCTCGCCGCACTACCGGCGAATCTTTGCCCGCTACGAATCGCAGCCCGCGTCGCCTGCGACGCCAGCGTTGCGAGAGCGATGACGCGAATGGTTGCGCGCCCGGCGCGCAGATAGAGGAGTGTTGTTGTGGGTTTTCTCTTCGATGGTCTTGATGCGGAAGGTTACGACCGCAAATATTCGGATCGCGAGCTGATTCGGCGCATTATGCGCTATTTTCGGCCCCAGGCAACCAACATGATCATCGCGGCGCTCATGATCAGCGCAACCGCAGTGATCGAAGCGCTCATCCCGATCTTCATCTCGTGGAGCATCGACGCGGTACAGACGGCGACATCGCTCGACCGGATCGGCGTGCTGGCCGGCGCGCTGGCGCTGATTGCGGCGCTCTCGTGGGTGTTCAACCTGGTGCGGCAAACCCTGTCGGCGCAGGCGATTGGCAATGTCGTGCTGGCGATGCGCCGCGATGCCGCTGACGCGGTGCTGGCGCGCGATTTGAGCTTCTACGATGAATTTCCGTCGGGCAAGATTGTCAGTCGGGTCAATTCGGATACAGCAGCCTTTGCCCAGGTCATGAGCCTGACAATGGATCTGCTGAGCCGCGTGTTGCTGGTCGTGGTGCTGATCGGCTATCTGGCGACGGTGAGCTGGTCGCTCACCCTGATCCTGCTCGGTCTGGCGCCGTTGATCATCGGCGCGGCGCTGGCGTTTCGGACGATCGCGCGCCGGGTGATTACGGCCTCGCGGCGGGTGAATGCCGAGGTCAGCAACCATATCCAGGAGACGGTGAGCGGCATTGGGGTAGCGAAGACGTTCCGCCAGGAGCCGGCAGTCTACGCCGATTTTCTGGCGGTGAACCGAAAGAGCCGGCAAGTCAATCTGTACACGCGCTATACCTTCAGCAGCATTTTTCCGCTCCTCAACCTGCTGGCTGCGATTGGCACCGCGCTGCTGGTGTACGTGGGCGGACAGGCCGTCTTTGCCGGCGAGCTGACGACCGGTGCCTGGTTTTTGTTCATTCAGGGTTTGCAGAGCTTCTGGTTTCCACTGACCAGCATCGCTTCGTTCTGGAGCCAGTTCCAGCTTGGTCTGGCAGCGGGGGAGCGAGTGTTTGCGCTCATCGACGCTGAACCGCGGGTGACGCAGACGGATCGGGTCGATCCCGGTCGGTTGCGCGGCGCGATCAGATTTCAACAGGTCGATTTCGCCTATAAGCCGGGCGAGCCGGTGTTGCGGCAGTTTAACCTGGCGATTGAACCGGGTGAACGGGTGGCGCTGGTCGGCCACACCGGATCGGGGAAGAGCAGCATTGCCAAGCTGATCGCGCGCTTCTACGAGTTTCAGGGCGGCCAGATCCTGATTGACGGTTACGACATCCGCGCGCTCGATCTGGCTGCCTACCGCAGTCAGCTCGGCATGGTGACGCAAACCCCCTTTCTGTTTGATGGAACGGTTCGTGACAACATTCGTTACGGCAAACCGGAAGCGAGCGATGATGAGGTATTGGCGGCAGCGCAACGGGTCGGACACGGCGACTGGCTGGCGACGTTACCGGCTGGTCTCGATACTCCGGTTGGCGAGCGAGGCAGCAGTCTGAGCATGGGGCAACGCCAACTGGTGGCGCTGGCGCGGGTGTTGCTGCAAGATCCGGCCATTCTCATTCTCGATGAGGCGACGGCCAGCATCGATCCGCTCACCGAGGCGCTGATTCAGGAAGGTCTCGACGAGGCGATGCGCGGGCGAACAGCGCTCATTATCGCGCACCGGCTCAGCACCGTGCGTGAGGCCGATCGGATCATCGTGCTGAAGCGGGGCGAGATTCTCGAACAGGGCACCCACGAGGCATTGCTGGCCGCAGGCGGCCACTACGCCGAACTCTACAACACCTATTTTCGTCACCAGAGTCTGGAGTACATCGAGGCGGCAGGACGGAGCGGGTAGGCGGGGCAGGGTGGGACTTTCGCTTACCCCTACCCTCCAGCTCCTCTCCCGCATTGCGGGAGAGGAGCCGGGTTGCAGCGCTATTCAATGACCACGCGCTCCTGCAACGATTGCAGTGTCCACTGGCCGGCGCGGATCGCCTGAATCGCCTGCACTGCGGCGGCAGCGCCTGACAGGGTGGTCAAGGTCGGCACGCCGTAGACAATGGCTGCGCGCCGGATGGCGCCTTCGTCGAAGAAACTGGCCTTGCCCAGCGGCGTATTCACGATCAACGCAATTTCGCCGTTCTTGATATAGTCAACCGCATTCGGACGGCCTTCATTGACCTTGTAGATTGGGGTTACATTCAGGCCGTGCTGCTGGAGATACGCGGCAGTGCCGCTGGTCGCCAGCAGGTTGAAGCCCAGCGCGGCCAGATCGCGGGCGATGGGCAAGAGGGTCGCTTTGTCGCGGTCGTTGACGCTCAGGAAGGCATTCCCGCTGGTGGGCAGATGGCTGCCGCAGGCAGCCTGCGCCTTGGCAAACGCCTCGCCGAACGTCGCGCCGCTGCCCATGCCTTCGCCGGTTGACTTCATCTCAGGGCCGAGCAGGGTATCAACGCCGCTGAAGCGCGACCATGGCAACACCACCTCTTTGACGTGGAAGCGCTGCTCGCCAGCCACATCGCGGCGATAGCGCGGCGGATTGAGCAGCGCCGGATGCGTGATCTGAACCCGCTCGCCATGAAGCTGCAACCGGCCGCCGGCGGCGCACTGCACCGCCAGTTGCGCCCACGGGATACCGGTCGCTTTGGCGACGAATGGCACCGTGCGTGACGCGCGCGGGTTGACCTCCAGCACGTACACCACACCATCTTTCATGGCGTACTGGATATTCATCAGGCCCACGACACCCAGCGCGCGCGCCAACTGTTCGGTATAGCGGCGCATGGTCTCGACATGCTCAGGGGCGACCATGTAGGTTGGAATGACGCAGGCGCTATCGCCGGAATGAACGCCGGCCAGTTCGATCTGTTCCATGATTCCGGCGATCACCACCGTATCGCCGTCGCAAACGGCATCAACATCCATCTCGAAGGCGTCTTCGAGGAAGCGATCGATCAGCACCGGGTGCTCTGGCGATGCGGCGACCGCTTCACGCATATACCGCTCGAGCGCGGCATCGTCGTAAACGATGGCCATTGCGCGCCCGCCCAGAACGTAACTTGGCCGCACCACCACCGGGTAGCCAATGCGGCGGGCAACCGCGAGCGCCTCTTCCCACGAGGTGGCGCTGCCGTGTTCGGGGGCCGGAATGTTCAACTCTTTCAATAACGCGCCGAAGCGATCGCGGTCTTCGGCCAGATCGATCGCTTCCGGGGCTGTGCCCCAGATCGGCGCCCCAAGCGCTTCCAGCGCCTGCGCCAGCTTGAGCGGAGTCTGGCCGCCGAACTGAATGATCACGCCGTCGGGCCGTTCGGCATCGACCACATTCAAGACATCTTCAAGGGTCAACGGCTCGAAGTAGAGCCGGTCGGCGGTGTCGTAATCGGTCGAGACGGTTTCCGGGTTGCAGTTGACCATAATCGTCTCGTAGCCGAGCGCGCGCAGGCCGAAGACGGCGTGGGTGCAGCAGTAGTCGAACTCGATCCCCTGACCGATGCGGTTGGGGCCAGAACCAAGAATGACCACCTTTTTGCGGTCGGTTGGCTCGGCCTCATCTTCGCTCTCATACGATGAGTAGAGGTAGGGGGTGAAGGCAGGAAACTCGGCGGCGCAGGTATCGACGCGGTGATAGGTGGGGCGGATGCCAAGGGCGAGACGGCGATTGCGCACAGCCAGCTCGGCAGACCAGCGCTGCGGGCCGGCGGGCACGCGCAGCAGATGGGCGAGTTGCGCGTCGCTGAAGCCCATGCGCTTGGCCTGGCGCAGCAGATCGGGCGGGATGGTGTGGAGGTCAAAGGCGCGCAGCCGACCTTCAAGGTTGACGATCTGCTCGAGCTGGTGAATGAACCAGGGATCGATCCTGGTGAGTGAGCTGATCTGTTCCACCGACATGCCGCTTTGCAGCGCATAGCGAATGTAGAACATGCGATCGGGGTTCGGGGTGATCAGGCGCTCGCGCAACCGCTCCGGTTCGATCTGATCGCGGCCATCGGCGCCCCAGCCGGCGCGCCCCTGCTCGAGCGAACGCCATGCCTTCTGGAAGGCTTCAGCAAATGTGCGTCCGATGGCCATCACCTCGCCGACCGATTTCATCGAGGTGGTCAGGGTGGGGTCGGCCTGAGGGAACTTCTCGAATGTGAATCGTGGAATCTTCACCACCACGTAATCAAGGGTCGGCTCAAACGACGCCGGCGTTTCGCGGGTAATGTCGTTGGGCAATTCATCGAGGGTATACCCGACGGCCAGCTTGGCCGCGATCTTGGCGATCGGGAAGCCGGTGGCTTTCGAGGCCAGCGCCGACGAGCGCGAGACGCGCGGATTCATCTCGATCACGTAGATGCGACCATCGACCGGCGAAACGGCAAACTGCACATTCGATCCGCCCGTCTCAACCCCGACGGCGCGCAGCACCGCCAGCCCCATATCGCGCATACGCTGGTACTCGCGGTCGGTGAGGGTCATGGCTGGCGCAACGGTGATACTATCGCCGGTATGCACGCCCATGGGGTCGATATTCTCGATCGAACAGATGATGACGCCGTTATCGTTGCGGTCGCGCATCACCTCCAGCTCGAACTCTTTCCAGCCGAGCACGCTCTCTTCGATCAAGACCTGTGACACCGGCGACGCATCGAGACCGCGTTCGACGATGGCGCGGAACTCCTCCATGTTGTAGGCGATACCGCCGCCCTCGCCGCCGAGCGTAAACGAGGGGCGAATGATGGCGGGAAAGCCGGTCTGGGCAACAATGGTCAGCGCTTCGGCCAGGGTGGTAGCAGTGCCGGAACGGGGCACCTCGAGGCCGATTTCGAGCATCTTGTCTTTGAAACGCTGGCGATCTTCGGCGATGCGGACAGCCTCAACCGAGGCGCCGATCAGCTCGACCTGATACTTTTCCAGCACGCCGGCTTCGTGCAAGGCCACCGCCAGATTGAGCGCCGTCTGGCCGCCGACCGTCGGCAGAATGGCATCGGGGCGCTCGCGGGCAATGATACGCTCGAGGCTGGGAACGGTCAGCGGTTCGATGTAGGTCGCATCCGCCAGACCGGGATCGGTCATAATGGTGGCCGGATTCGAGTTGACCAGCACCACCCGGTACCCTTCTTCGCGGAGGGCCTTGCAGGCCTGCGTGCCGGAATAGTCGAATTCGCAGGCCTGGCCGATCACGATGGGGCCAGAGCCAAGAATGAGGATCGTATGTAAATCGGTGCGCTTCGGCATCTTCTCAGGCTCCTGTGGGGCAGAGCAAACGAGCGCGCTCTGCACAGCGCTGCCTGATTATACATCAGCGGTGAGGCAAACAATGCACCGGTCGCGGCGCCGGGCAGGGTGTTGCAGGCAGGAGTGGGAGCTTGCTGTTCTGGTTCATCGTGGCAGGCGGCGAAGCAATTGCTGGCTTTGGCAAGAAAAAAAGATTGGAATACGAATTATCCGGCAGGGCGCGCGCTGTGGTTGCCGATCCGTCGGGGCGAAACATCGGTCGCCCCTGCTATCTCATACCTCACCGCATGATCTGGCCGAGATACCTTTGCGCGAACGTCGATGACGGCCACGCACCGATCCGCCTGCGCGCGAATGTGTATGCGTCCAGCCGATCAGCATCAGCGCGAACTGATTCGGGTACAATAGAGGCAAGGACAAGCAGGAGAAGGGCTGTGACCGTTGAGCTTGTGCGCGGAATGCGCGATGTCGCCCCTGCCGAATACGCCGCGATCCGGCGCGCGCAGGATATTCTCGAGCGAACGATCGCCAGCTTTGGCTACCAGATGCTCGATCTGCCGATCATCGAGCATCGCGAACTCTATCTGCGGAAGCTGGGTGAAGACCTGGTCGGCAAGGTGTACGAGTTCAGTTTTGGCGGGCGCGATCTGGCGCTCCGGCCAGAGTGGACGGCCTCGGTGCTGCGGGCATACGTCGCCGGCATGCAGGATCAGCCGCTCCCGCTGCGCCTGAGCTATGCTGGCCCGGTCTTTCGTTATGAGCGCCCGCAACGCCACACCTATCGCCAGTTCACCCAGGTCGGCGGCGAGATCATCGGCGGCCTGCCGCCGCGCGCCGATGCGGAAGTGATCGCGCTGGCCTGCGCCGGCCTGAATGCGGCGGGGGTTGATGATTATACCGTTCGCATCGGCCATATTGGGCTGGCTCGCGAACTGCTGGCGCGCTTTGCGCTGCCCGAGCGGACGCGCGGCTTGCTGATCTGGAATCTCGAACGGCTGCGCGATCATGGGATTGAGTCGGTGCGCGAGCGGGTGCTGGCCAGTCTGGGCACGCCGCCGGAGGGTCTGGATCTGCCGCCCGGCCTCGATGACGCGCAGGCGGCGCTCTGGCTGGAACGGGTGCTGGCAGCGATGCGCATCGATCTGCGCACCGGCACGCGCAGTCCGGCGGAGGTCATCCAGCGCCTGCTGCGCACGTTGCGTCGGGCCGATGAACAGCCCCTGGTCGAAGCGGCGCTGGCCCAACTGGTGCGGCTGGCGGCTATCAGCGGCTCGCCAGCCCAGGCGCTGCCGGCTTTATCTGAGCTGCTGGGCGCCGACTCAGCCGCCTTCCGCGAATTGCAAGACATCCTGGCGCTGCTGGCAGCCCACGGTGTGCCCACCGAGCGTCTGATCATCGACGGCGCGCTGGGGCGCGGTCTCCACTACTACACCGGCCTGATCTTCGAGATCTACGATGGCGACGGCAATCAGCTCTGCGGCGGGGGGCGCTACGACGATCTGGTAAGCGCGTTGGGAGCGCGGCAATCGACGCCGGCTGCCGGTTTCGCTTATGGCCTGGAGCGGGTCGCTGCCGCAGCGCCGCCGCTTGAAACAGCGCCGCCGCCGACAGTGGTTGTGGTTGCGGTGAGCGATGCCGACTATCCGTATGCGATCCAGGTGGCGCAACGGCTGCGCGCGCGCGGGCAGACCGTGGTGGTTGACGCGCGGGGGCGCAGTGTCAAAGACAATCTGCGCGATGCCACCCGGCGCGGCTTTGCAGCGGTCGTCATCGTGGGCGCAGACGAACGCGCCGGCGAGTATGTGATCTGGCGTGATCTGAATGAACGCACCGAACGGCGCATTGCGCTGGCGGCGCTGGGGGACGTGGTATGAGTCAGGTGTCGCCGCGCTGGGCGAGAGCTGTCGAATTGACGCCTGCGCGACAGGCGCAGGTGCTGGCGGCGCACCCGGTCTGCTGGCAGGCGTGGGCCAGCCTGACAGCGCCCGCTTCCCATTTGCCTGTCGGCGCGTGCGGCTTGATCGCCGAGGCGGTTGCAGAACGGAGCGCCCACCGGGTCGGCGGCCTGATCTATCCGCTGCTCTGGCGCGACGAGCAGTGCGATCTCGCCTGCTTCCGCCAGCAACTGCTGGCGCGCCTGGCATGGGCTGCGTCGCAACAGTGCGCCCTGGCCGTCATCGTTGGCCTGCCGACGACACCGGCTGACGATCTGGCGCTGATTGAGATTGCGGAAACTGTGATGCGCCAGTCCAATCTCCTGATCCTGGCGCTGTCGCCGCTAGAGCTGGTCGATGCGACTATGCACGATCAGGGCGGCCTGTGGGAAACCTCGATGACGCTGGCGCTCCGGCCTGATCTGGTTGATCTGAATGACATCGCAGCCAGTATGGCGCAGAACGTGCGCGATGTGGCCAGCCCGTCGCTTGGGCAGCAGGCGCTCACGCTGGCCAGCGAACGGCTCAGCGTGGCCGCGCGTGATCTGCTCGCGCATCGCAATGTTGCCGCCCTGACTGCTCTGTATCAGCAGCGCCGCCTGCGCTATCAATCGCTAATGCCATGAAACTACGGTTTGCCATTCCCTCAAAAGGTTCGGGCTACGACGCCACCATCGCCTTGCTCGAAAGTTGCGGTCTGCGGATTACCCGCGCCAATCCGCGCCAGTATACGGCAGTGTTGCGAGGCCTGCCCGACACCGAGGTACTCTTGCATCGGCCTGCCGACATCGTCCAGAAAGTGGCCGAAGGCGCGATCGATATTGGCGTCACCGGCTACGATCTGCTCGCCGAGCTGCGCGGCGATGACGACGACGATGTGGTGACGATCATCGACGATCTGGGATTCTGGCGGGTAGAGCTGGTCTTTGCCGTGCCGCAAAGCTGGATCGATGTCAATTCGTGGGCCGATCTGGCCGATCTGGCGGTTGAATTTCAGGCGCGCGGTCGTCGCCTGCGCATCGCCACCAAATACCCGAACACCGTGCGCCGCTTCTGCTACACCCACGGCATCAACGTCTTCGAGCTGATCGAGTCGCAGGGAGCAACCGAGGCAGCGCCGGGTCTGGGCTACGCCGACATTATCGCCGATATTACCGAGACGGGCACCGCCATCCGCGAAAATCAGTTAAAGATTGTCGGCGGGCCGCTCATGCGCTCGCAGGCAATCTTGATCGGCTCGCGCCGCTCGCTGCGCGGTCAGCGTGAGCGCCTCGAACTGGTGCGCCAGCTCTGTGAGCTGATCGAAGCCCGGCGGCGCGGGCGATTGTTCTACTCGCTCACTGCCAATGTGCCCGGCGCATCGGTGGCTGAGGTCGGACAGAAAGTCACGGCTCGCCATGAACTGGCCGGATTACAGGGGCCAACCATTGCGCCGGTCTGGAGCAAATTTGCCAGCGATAGCGGCTGGTATGCGGTCAATGTGGTGGTGCCGCAAGAGGAACTCTTGCCGGCGATCGATTATCTGCGCAGTATCGGCGCGAGCAGCGTTTCTACGGTGCAGGTGCAACACGTCTTTCGAGCGGAAAGCGAGGCGTTCACGCGACTCTGCGCGCGTCTCGGCGAGGAGCGAATATGACAGAGTATAGCGCAGCCGGGGTTGACATTGCCGCCGCCACGCGGGCCAAGGAGTTGATGGCGGCAGCAGTGCGCAGCACTCACGGGCCGGCAGTGCTGGCCGGTATGGGAGCGTTTGGCGGGTGTTTCGATGCGACGCTGGCGCTGGCGGGCCTGACTGAGCCGGTGTTGGTGAGCAGCACTGATGGGGTGGGCACCAAGACGCTGGTGGCAGCGGCGCTGAATCGCTACGATACGGTTGGTCAGGATCTCGTCAATCACGCAGTGAACGACATTCTGGTGCAGGGCGCGCGTCCGCTCTTCTTTCTTGACTACATCGCCGTATCGCGGCTCGAACCGGCGCAGGCGGCAGCGATTGTGACCGGCGTGGCTGAGGCCTGCCGCGCTGTCGGGTGCGCGCTGATCGGCGGTGAAACTGCCGAAATGCCCGATGTCTATGCGCCGGGCGCGTTCGATCTGGCCGGCACGATTGTCGGTGTGGTCGAGCGGGCGGCGATGTTGCCGCGGCCAGATGTCGCGCCGGGCGACGCGATCCTGGCGCTGCCCAGCACCGGCCTGCATACCAACGGCTATTCGCTGGCTCGCCGGATTGTCGCCCAGCAATTCGCCGATGAAGGGTATCAGGCTCGCCCCGCCATTCTCGGCGGCGCCACCATCGGTGAGGCGCTGCTGGCCGTGCATCGCTGCTATCTGGCCGAAGTCACCGCGCTGCGCGCTGCCGTCCCGGTCAAAGCGCTCTGCCATATCACCGGCGGCGGGATCTACGACAATCTGCCGCGGGTGTTGCCCGCCGGTGTCGGCGCAGCGATCGTTCGCGGGCGCTGGCCGGTTCCCCCCATCTGCCAGTTGCTGGTAGCGGCAGGGCAACTCGCCGAACGCGAAGCGTACCACGCGCTCAACATGGGGCTGGGGATGCTGATCATCGTGCCGGCAGAAGAGGTGGTCACTGCGCAGACGATTGTGCCGGAAGCGCACCTGGTGGGGCGAGTGACCACCACGCCGGGTGTGTATCTGGTTGATGCCTGAAGGAGGCCGCTATGGAACTCGGTCATGTGCTGGCCGAAGGGAAGACGAAGATCGTCTATGCCCATCCTGACGATCCTGATCTGGCGATCCTGCGCCATAAAGATGGGATCACTGCGGGCGATGGCGCTCGGCGCAGCGTGATTGAGGGGAAGGGCGCGCTGGCCGGACAAACGACTGCCAACGTGTTCAGATTGCTCAACCAGGCTGGCATTGCCACGCACTTCGTGGCCGCGCCTGAGCCGACGCTGACGGTCGTGCGACGCTGCGCGATGATCCCGCTCGAAGTGGTGATGCGGCGATTGCCGGCTGGATCATATCTGCGTCGCCACCCAGAAGCTGCCGGGCAGCGGTTTGATCCGCCGCTGGTCGAATTTTTCCTCAAAGATGATGCCCGTCACGATCCGCAGATCACGCCGGCAGAGATCATTGCGCAGGGGCTGACCAGCCCGGCTGAAGTGGAGCAGATGACGACTACTGGCCGCAGCGTCTTCCTCACCCTTGAGACGGCATGGGCAACACTTGACGTAACGCTCGTCGATCTCAAGATCGAATTTGGTCGCGCTGGTGATGGCACGCTGTTGGTCGCCGACGTGATCGACAACGACTCGTGGCGGATCTGGCCGGGCGGAGATCCAGATCGCATGCTCGACAAGCAGGTCTACCGGAATGCGCAGATGGTCGATGATGCGCTGCTGGCAACGGTGCGCGAGCGTTATGCGCTGGTGGCTGAACTGACAGCGCGCTGGGTCGGCGAATCGGCGTTGTAGCGCGAGGCAAGGCGGCGGCGGCGATCATCGTCTGGACATCACGGATCGAGCGTGCTATAGTCAGAAGTACACGTACCTGATACCGTAACCGGCATGCAAGAGGTGATCATTCCATTCCATCTGGCGATCGGGGCGCGCGCGCCGCAGGGGTATCCGCTGCGCGCCCTGTGTGGCGGGCGCGAGGCGGAAGCAATCTTCCCGCCGCCGGTGCTGTCGTTGCCGGCAGACGAGCTGGGGGCGCATCTCGGTGAATTGCTCTTCCCGCCGCCAATCCGGCAATTGCTGATCGATACGGCGCGTGAGGTGGCTGACCATGGCGGGCGGATCCAACTGCGGTTGTCGATTGCCGCGCCAGAGTTAACCACTGTGCCGTGGGAATGGGTGACGCTGCGCGGTCGGGAACAATCCTGGCAACCGGCCATCCGCGATGATTATGCCCTGGTGCGCGTGAGCGCGCAACCGCCGCGACCGCTGCCGCCCCGGCGGGTGTCGGGGCCGTTGCGGGTCTTGATCGCAGTGGCGCGCGGCCATGATGCAGCCGCCGATGCATTAGGGCTGTCACTGGCGGAAGCTGTGCGCAATGGCGGGCTGGTCGTGGATCGGTTGCGCGAGGCGACAGTTGATGACATTGTGGCCGAACTGGCGGCTGAGCCGCGCCACATTCTGCACCTGATCGGCGATCTGGAACAGCCGCCGCGCCAGTCGCCGCGCCTGCGCATGAGCAGCGCAGTCACGGGGCGCGAGCTGGCTGAATTGCTGTTGCAGATCGACGATCTGCGCTTACTGACGATCGCTGGCGGGCCGGCGTCGGCCTGTGCCACGCTGGCGGCAGAACTGCACGAGCGCGATGGGCGCGCCGTCGCCGCGTTGCCCGGTCTCACTATCAGCGCGCAGGCGAGCTGGAGCGCAGCCTGTTATCGCGCGCTGGCTGATGGTGAGCCGGTCGATCTGGCGATGACGGCAGGGCGCAGCGCTCTCGCTGCGTTGCGCGAGACGTGGGGCGGACCGCAACTGTATCTTGCGCCGGGCGGTGAACAGCTCTTTCGACCCGGCGAACCGCCAATCGCTCCTGCGCCCCCGGAAGCCGTTCGTCCGTTGCGACCGCCAACCGCGCCGCAGCGCTGGCCGCGTTTTGTGCCAACCGCAACCAGTGTTGGCGCTCCAACGCGGCGCATTCAGGAGCTGACCCGCCAGTTCCGATTTAGCCCGCAACTGGTCGCGCTGATCGTGGCCAGCCTGGTGCTGATCGTGCTGGTCAGCCAGGTGATCGAACTGCCGGGCAGCGCGCTCGCGCCCACGCCAGCAGTCACGGCTACGCCGCCGCTCCTGCTCGATCCAGTGCGTATCCCGGTGCCAACCCTCTTGCCGACGCCGTCGCCGTGACAGTTGATCTACCGGTAGAAAGAAACTGCGATGACCATTCCACTCGACGCCGCTTACGCCGATCAGCTCGATGCTGCCGATGATCTGGCAGCGCTGCGCAATGCTTTTGTCATCGACGAGCCTGATCTGATCTATCTCGATGGCAATTCGCTCGGGCGCTTGCCGCGCGCAGCAGTCGATCTGGCCAGTGATCTGGTGCGCCGCCAGTGGGGAACCCGTCTGATTCGGGGCTGGAATGAGGGGTGGTTTGAGCTGCCGGAGCGAATCGGCGGCAAGATTGCGCGTCTGATCGGCGCCCAACCTGATGAAGTGATTGTGGCCGATAGCACGTCGGTCAATCTGTTCAAGCTGGTGATTGCCGCCCTGCGCGCGCGGCCCGGTCGAGAGCGGATCATCAGCGACGATCTCAACTTTCCCTCCGATCTCTACATCATCCAGGGGGCGGTTGATCTGCTGGGAATGGGGCACGAGATTGCGATCGCCTACGCCGCCGATGGCATTCACGGCCCGGGCGAGGCTATTTTGGGCCTGCTCGATCGCCACACGGCGCTGCTCACCCTGTCGCATGTCGCCTTCAAGAGCGGCTTTCTCTACGACATGAAGGCGCTAACGGCGGCGGCCCATGGGGTCGGCGCGTTGACCCTCTGGGATCTGAGCCATTCGGTGGGCGCAGTGCCGATCGATCTCAACGAGAGCGATGTCGATCTGGCCGTCGGTTGTTGCTACAAGTATCTCAACGGTGGGCCGGGCGCGCCTGCCTTCCTCTACATTCGGCGTGATTTGCAGGAACAACTCGTCAATGCGATTGCCGGCTGGATGGGTCAGCGCGATCCGTTCAACTTCGACCTCGACTATACTCCGGCTCCTGGTCTGCGCCGCTTTCTCACCGGCACGCCGCCGATTCTGTCGCTGGCCATGATCGAACCGGGCGTTGATCTGATCCTGGCCGCCGGGGTTGATCGATTGCGGGCGAAATCGGTGGCTCAGAGCGAGTATCTGATCGCGCTCTGGCAAGAACGGCTGGCGCCGCTGGGGTATACGCTCAACTCGCCCCGCGATGCCAGCCGACGCGGATCGCATATCTCGTTTGGCCATCCCGAAGGGCTAGGGATCGATCTGGCACTGATCAATGAGCTGAACGTGCTGCCCGATTTTCGCGTGCCCGATAACATTCGCCTCGGCATTGCGCCGCTGTACACCAGTTTTCGCGATCTGCACACAGCAGTTGAGCGACTGGCGCAGGCCGTGACGGAACAGCGCTACCTCAAATACAAAGCAGCGCGTCCGCCGGTGACCTAAGCGCGGATGGCGCTCATAGTTCCAGCCCGCGGTGCAGCCCAACCAGATGAACAACGCGCCGGATAGCCAGCAGTGCGCCAGCGACGTAGGGCTGCGCGCTGGCGCCAGCATCGTGGCGGATGGTCAGCCGTTCATCGGGTGCGCCAAAGATGATCTCCAGACCGATGGTGTAGCCCGGCAAGCGGATCGAATGCACCTGCATGCCATTCAACGACGCGCCCCGACTGGCCGTCAGTCCCTGGGTCTGATCAAGTGGCACCGTCATCGCGCTGGCCCGGATCCGTCCCAGGCGCGCGGCCAGCTCGCGGGCGGTGCCGCTTGGCGCATCGGGTTTGGCGTCGTGGGCGTAGTCGATAATTTCCCACTGGTCGAGGTAGCGCGCCGCCAGCACGGCAAACTTCTGCAACAACACCGCCGTCAGGGAAAAATTGCCGACGGCCAGCGCGCCGCGTCTCTGCGTTTCGGCAACAGTCGCGATCTCGGCGTAATCATCATCGCTCAGGCCGGACGTGCCGATCACGACGTGGCAGCCATGAGCGAGAGCGGTGAGCGCGTTCGCTTTGGCAATCGCCGGTTTGGTGTACTCGAAGAAGACATCGCACGGATGGGCCAGCGCCTCTGCCGCAGTAGCGTAGACCGGGCAGGCGAGACGCGGTTCGGCCAGCGCCTCGGCTAACTGTTGCCCGGCAAAGCGGCGCGAGACGGCTGCCGTCAGTGTAATGTCGTCGGTGGCGGCGATGGCGCGGGCCAGCGCCGAACCGGCCCAACCGGTGGCGCCGGCCAGGCATACCCGGATCGGCGGGTTCAGCGGCAATTGATTGGTGGTGGAAGGTTGATCAGACATGGCAATGCTCAGGGCGTGAATAATCTGGCGATCAACTGATATCCTTGCGGCGAGGGCGGTCGAAGATGCTGCGATCGCATTCCCTCACAAGATAATCCCATCAAGCAGATGGCCCATGCGCAATTGCTTGGTCAGCAGATACGGCGCGCTGTAGGCATTGGCGGGCACCTGCAACGGCACCCGTTCGCGCACGACAATCCCGTAACGTTGCAGGCTGTCGATCTTGGTCGGGTTGTTGGTCAGCAGGCGCACTTCGCGCGCGCCGAGATCGCGCAGCATCGCCGCTGCTACGCTGTAGTCGCGCATATCGTCGGGTAGACCGAGCGCGCGGTTGGCATCGACTGTGTCAAGCCCTTGTTGCTGGAGCGCGTAGGCCCTGATTTTGTTCACCAGCCCGATCCCGCGCCCTTCCTGGCGCAGGTAGAGCAACACCCCCCGCCCTTCCTGCTGAATGGCAGTGAGCGCGGCGGCCAGTTGCTCGCCGCAATCACACCGATGCGAGCCAAAAATATCGCCGGTCAGGCATTCGGAATGGAGTCGCGTCAGCACCGGCGCGGTCTCATCAATCGTCCCGCATGTCAGCGCCACCTGCTCCTTCTGGTCATCATCCAGATAGATCACAATTTGAAAGTGACCGAACCTGGTCGGCAGATCGGCCATTGCCGCGCGAGTAATCGAAGGCAGGCGAAACAATTTGGTCATCGCTGTCATAGATTTGCCTCAGGATCTTCGGAAGAGCGGAAGGGAATCGGAGCGCTGGTCAGGGCCGGGCGGGCCAGCGCCAGCGTGGTGATCAGCCATGCCCCGGTCAGCAAGAGGCCGCCGCCGAGGTAGGGAGCATCAGCGCCGATGCGATCGAACACGAAGCCGAAACTGGCTGGGCCGACAAGCAGCGCGAAGCTGATCAGGGCCTGCATGCCGCCGAGCACCGCGCCCTGCTGACCACCGCCAGCGCGTTGCGTGATGAGGCTGGTGATGGCGGGCACAGCCAGCCCCATGCCGCAGGCGAGCGACGCCGCCAGCGGGAAGAGCGTCCACGCCGTGTTCTGCGCCAGGCCGATCAGACCGAACGCCAGCGCCATTAGCCCCAGGCCGCCAATTGCCAGCCCCTGCTCGCCCAGCAGCGGTTGCAGTCGTCCGAGCAGAATGCTCTGAGCGAAGGCGGCACACAGGCCGACGAAGGCGAACAGCGCTGCATTCTGTTCTGGCCCCCAGCCAAAGCGGATCAACGTGAAGAGGGCGACATTGCTCTGCAACCCGGCAAAGGCAACGTTGAGCAGGAACACCGCGATCAGCAACGGTCGCGCCGACGGCAGGCGCAGCGCGCCCACGATGGGCGCGATGATGCGCGGCGCGCGCAGAGGCGCGTTTCGGCGCTGGCCAGGCGGCAATGACTCGGGCAAGGCAACGGCGGCGTAGATTGCATTGAGCAGGGCAATCGCTGAGGCCAGCAACGGCGGGACGGCCAGACCATAACGGCTGAGCAGGCCGCCCATGACCGCGCCGCCGATCAGGCCCAGGCCAAAGGCCGCGCCCAGCAATCCCAAGCCGCGCGCCCGTTCCGCCGGTGTGGTTACGTCGGTGATGTAGGCCTGCGCCACTGGCATGCTCGACCCGGCAGCGCCGCTGAGGGCAATGGCGACGGCCAGCGACGGCAATGACCAGGCCAGCCCCATGCCGGCATAGGCCAGCGCCGAACCGAACAGGCAGAGCAGCAGCACCGGACGGCGACCGATCCGATCGGAAAGCGCGCCGAGGATGGGCGCGACCAGCAATTGCATGCCGGCGTACAGCGAGCCGAGCAGGCCGACGGTGGTGGCGTCTCCTGACCATGCCTGCACGATGAAGGGCAGCAATGGCATGATCAGGCCATAACCGAGCATATCGACCAATACCGAACCGGCAACGATGAAGCGATGGCGCGATGATGGCATAAATCTTCTCATGAACTCCTGCCGGCGCGCAGCATTAATCTGCGCGCAGCCTGCGCTACTGCTGCGCGCAAACCGGTCTCGGCCACCAGCGGCTCGGCAAACTGCACCCGCACCGGTGTGGTTGCCAGATGAGGCCATAACACCTGCAGAATAGCCGCCAGCCATTGTTGAGCGTCGGGATGGCGACGCAATCGGGTGAGCGGGTGGCGCAGCGCTGCTGGTGACTGCACATCGCTAACGATGACTGGCACGACCGGCACACCCGGCGCCAGACGGGCAAAGAGGTCGAGGCTGTCTGACCAGCCTTCCAGGCTGGCGAGAGCGCTGGGATCGCGCGCCGGGTCTGGCTCGATCCGGCCAGCCGGGTAGGTGAGCACGGCGCCGCCTTCGCGCAGATGACGCACTGCCGTCCGCATGGCAGCCATGCGCGCGTTCGGCGTATTGCCAACCGGGATAATTGCAGCCGCAGTGTTGGGCAGCGCGCGAATCAGCGGGCGGGCGATGGCAATCACCTTGAGGTCGGTGCGGCCCAGCGCCGTCAGCAGCGCTGCCGCATCGAGCAGGCCGGGATGGTTGGAGACCACCAGCAATGGCCCGCGCGCCGGCGGACGCGGCCCTTCAATCCGCAAGCCGGGCGCAAACTGAGCGCAAATCCACGCCCCGCCGGCAACCAGTCCTGCCGCGCCAACCACTTCGTCGAACGCGAGCAGTTGGCGGGCGAAACGCCGGGCAGGAAGGCGGGATGCCACGGCTGCGATACCGCCCAGCCACGACTGCGACGCCAGGCCAAAACCGCGCAGCATATCGGCAGTGTTCAGCCAGATCAGATCGGCCAGAGCGTCGGCGCTGGCCGATTTCACCAGCTCGCGAGTCGTAGGTTGGAACGGGATCGTTTCAACTGCCATAACAACAGAAAGCGAACCGATCAAGAGCGATCGGTAGCGATAGGGGTCAACATCTACATCGATCTGAAGCCTGTGAACTGTACTGTTATTATACCACTACTTCGACCAAAACCGCAGTACAATACAGATGTACTCTTCCCTAGCAAAGGAGGACGGTCATGGCGACGATCATCATCAACGATGTCGAGATGGAAGCCCGGCCCGGCGAACGGATTCTCGACGTTGCTCGTCGCAACAGCGCGCATATCGGGTTTGTCTGCAACGGCGTTGGTTTCTGCCAGACGTGCAAGGTGCGCGTGCTGGCCGGGAGCGAATTTCTCAGCCCGCCCAATGACCGCGAGAAGAACTGGCTTCCAGATGAGCGGATCGCCGAGGGATGGCGTTTGGGTTGTCAGGCTTCGGTGCGCGGCAAAGGGCCGATCGCTGTCCTCACCGCTGCCGAAGAGCTGCGCCGACAGACCTTTGCTGTGCTTAATCCTCCGCCCGGCGCTAGTCTCGCCAGCAACCTGGGCACGTTGATCGCCAATGTCAATCAGCAAAACATCGATCAAGTCTCCCGTTATCCCTGGAATATGCTCAATTCCGTGGCCACGATCGGCCTGGGGCGCCTGCTCAATCCGTGGCAGTCGATGGAGAGCTTCAGCCAGTGGTTGACTGATATTGGCAAGGTGGTTGAGAAGACGCTCAGCGCGCCCGCGCCGGCTCCGGCCAGCGATCCGCTCGATCGGGTGCGCGCTGCCGCTGCCGAGGTGCGTCGCGAACAGCGCGCGGCCAGCGAATAGGCGTTGACGATGCCACGCCGCGCCTGTGACCGGTCGGGCGCCACTGATGTCATTGCGAGCCGCGCGGAGCGCGGCGTGGCAATCCCCTGCCCATAGCGACTGGATCGCGCTCACGATGCCTGCCGCGCTGACGCGCCCGCGGCGATGACCTCCCTTTCATGCCAGCTTTAGGTGTCCAATCATCTCTGCCAAAGCAACCGAATACCCGCATTATGTTCTCCGTACCGGGGCGCGCGTGGCTGCCCGATCCGTTCCAGGGGAGTTCCCGTTCTGATATGCGCGCGGCGCTGCCCCGTTCCCGTGCCATCCTCCCGCCAGGGCAGCAGCGCGCCGCACTGCCCCGATCCATGTCATTGCGAGGGCGCGGAGCGCCCGAAGCAATCCCCCGCGTCAGCGGGAGTCGTGCCTCA
>FWPU01004016.1_pt1 | contig 35221 bp, 35 predicted proteins | sample 2228361 | NCBI WGS metagenome assembly FWPU01 (sample SAMEA103939777, study PRJEB20133) | metagenome
TGCCAAGCCCCCGGTCTGGAGCTGTATTACGGCAGTCCTACGGGCTATTGGCAGGGCTCATCAGGATCTGAGATCTCAAATTGGAGATATCAAATTCGACCGTTGTGGAATCCCGTGGGCGGCTGACTGTTCGAGTCGAAGGTTGCGTGTCGACCGGGATACGCAAGCCCCTTAACTTCATACGCCTCGGTCAGGCAAACCATGCGAAAGTCCGGATAGGCATTCCTGCCCGCTTGCTCAAACTCCAAGCGAGTCTCGTCAAGGCGGCCACGGAACCAGTTCTGAAAGTGAAACTCCTTGTCTTTATTGCTCACCCGCCTGATGAGCACGCCATTCCGGGCGGCCTGAACGCACCGCTCGAACACCGCAAACACGCTCGTCTCTCTCGGCATGCAGCCGATTGTGCCGAAATCTCCGCTCGCGCCAAGAGCCGTCGCTAGAGCGAGCGAGTTCGATCGTGGCTCGGCCAGCCGCCGGCGCCGCGGCGCGTATGCTGTGCGCCAAACACAGGGCGCTGCTGCCCGCAATGGCAGAGAATGCCTTGGTTTGGAACGCTGGGCACAGGCCGCCCAGCCGGTTGCCGCCGCAGGGGCACTGGGTTAGAATCAGCGGCCCTTGTCTGGCGAGGCGATGCGTAGATGAGCTGCTTGCTGAGAAACGACCTGGCGGCGTGCCGCGCCAATACGCGGCGCTTGAGCGAAGAGCGTGCGGCGTGGCGCGTTGCCGCGGCGTGCGCGCCGGCGGTCGCACACGCTCTGGGAGCACGGGCACTGCTGGAGCGCCAAGAGTTGTATGTTCGCCCGCGCTGGGCACCGCGGCGCTACGGAGGGGCTGCATGAACGTGTTGTACTTGAACGAGGCAGAGGTATTGCGGCTGGTCGACATGCGCGCGGCGGTCGACGCGGTGGAAGAGGCATTCAGGCGGTTGGCGGCGGGTGAAGCCGTGAATGTGCCGCGGGAACGTGCTCAGGTGCCCGGCTTTGTGCTGCACACCATGAGTGCAGCAGCTCCGTATCTGGGGCTGGCGGCCTGGAAGGCTTACTCGACGACCCCCCGCGGTGGCCGCTTCATGGTCGGCCTGTACGAGCTGGCCACCGGGCGGCTAGCAGCGCTCATCGAGGCCGATCACCTTGGCCGCCTGCGTACCGGGGCGACCACCGCCGTGGCCGTCTCGTGGCTGGCCGACCGCAATACAAGCGAGCTGGGCTTGTTTGGCGCTGGCCGGCAGGCAGAGCGGCAGCTTGAGGCCGTGGCTACGGTTCGCCCGATAAAGCGGGCCTTCGTCTACTGCCGCACGGCCGAGCGCCGCCTCGATTTTGCAGAGCGCATGTCGGCCCGGCTCGACATCGAGGTGGTCCCCGTCGATCGCCCACAGGAGGCCGCCTCAGAGCTGCCCCTGGTGATCACGGCCACCACCAGTCGCATGCCTGTGTTCGACGGGCTGGACCTGGAAGAAGGCGCCCTGGTCTGCGCCATCGGGTCCAACTGGCTGAACCGGGCCGAGATCGACGCACACGTTGTCCGCCGGGCCGATAACGTTGTGTGCGATAGCGTCGAAGCCTGCCGGCGCGAGGCCGGAGATTTTGTCGAGGCGCTCGAACGCGGCATCTTCGACTGGCAGCGTGCGGTCAACCTGGCGGATGTGATTGCCGGCCAGGCCGTGGGCCGCAGCCATGCAGAGAGCGTGGTGCTGTTCAAGTCGGTGGGCCTGGCAATCGAAGATCTGGCCGTAGGCGCCGTCGCCCTGGCTCGCGCAAGGCAGGAGGGGTTGGGCAGGCCCCTGCACCTGGACTGAGCGTCGAGAAGGGAATGCAGGGTGAGTACAAGGCCCGGCGGCAAACGGTCTTGGTGCAGCACATGGGTATGAAGCACTCCCTGCACCCCCGGCCTGTTGGGGGGGTCACGGCCAGTGCGGCTCGCGCTTCTCTACAAATGCTGCCAGGCCCTCGGCCGCTGCCTCGGTGGTGCGGGCTGCGGCGCTGGCCGCGGCACCGGCCGACAGTTGGGTGAAAAGCTGCTCGCCGATCGTCTCGTTGAGAAGCTGCTTGCTGAGCCGCAGCGCTTCTGGGGCGCAGCGAGCAGCCTCGCCGGCGAGTTCATGAGCCCGGGCCCAAAGCTGTTCAGCGGGCAACACCTCGTGGCACAGGCCGATGCGTTGGGCTTCTGGGGCGTCGATAGATTGGGCAAACAACAGCAGCCGCGCGGCCTGGCTGCCGCCGAGGCGAAAGAAGACAAGCGGTGCCACCATGCCGGCCACAATCCCCCGGCGCGGCTCGGGCAGACCGAAGCTCGCTTCGCGCGCGGCGAGCACGTAGTCGCATGCCAGCACCAGGCCCATGCCGCCGGCCAGCGCCGGGCCGTTGACGGCTGCGATCAGCGGTTTGGGAAACCGCAGCATCAGCTCGACGAGGTCGCGGTAAGCCACTGCGTCGTTGTACCATTGGGCATGCGCATTGGGGCTGCGGCTGGTCTCGAGCATCTCTAGCAGGTCCATGCCAGCACAAAAAGCGCTCCCCGTTGCGGTTAGCACCACGGCCCGCACAGATCGCTGTAGGTGCAGATCGTGCAAGGCCTGGACCAGTTCGGCCAGCAGCGATCTGGACAGCGCGTTGCGCTTTTCAGGCCGATTGAGGATCACCGTCCCCGTGTGGCCATGCACGTGCACGCGAACCAGCGCCATGGGAACTCCCACACCGATCATGTAAATGTGTCCGGCCCCGATTGCTTGCGGAAGAGGCCTTGCTCCGGCACGTCCACCGGCCCCGGTTCTGTGGTCTCTGGGCCTGCTGCTGCACCTGTCGCTGCTGGAGCGGCTGCTGCCGGACCGGCTGCCATGTGCGCTTTTGCCGGCAGTTCTGGCGCCTGGGCCGCTGAGGGGGAGAGCGGCCCCCGCGCGCGGCGCATCTCTTCGGCGTTGGCGGGTAGTGGCAGCGGCAGCTCCAAGATGGCGGTCCCCAACAGCTTGCCTTGCGTGTCGATCCGTAGCGAGCGGCTGGCTCCGCCCGCAAGCGCATCGTACAGAACGAAATTGAGGGCGTACAGCCGCGGCAGCTCGTACCGTACCACGCGGGTCGCGCCGAGCTGCGAGAAGTATGCCGCCACGCGCTCTGCCGTGAGCACCTGCTGCAAGAAGTCGTATCCTGCCGCCGTGTAGGCAACCACGCCTATATTGGCATGGTTGCCTTTATCTCCGCTGCGGGCCAAGGCGATCTCGCCCAACTTGATGGCTGGAGCAGTCGTATCCTCCGGATCGTTCATGATGGTTCATTATGCAGGGGCTGGTGCAAATTGGAGCGTGATTCTGGTGCAGGCGGTCCATCCCCGGCATTGGGAGTATCGGTGGTACGATCATCGTCCGGCCCGAAGAATCGGCCCAGGCGCTCTAGGATGGGTTCTGCTGCCTTACCTAGCAGTAGCCGGCCGCCTGAGACGATTTGCTCCCAGAGCATCCTCAGGTTCTCGTTGCTTTTATACGCTTCGATGGCCCTAAGGTAACGAGCGCGCTCTGCTTTGGGTGCGGCGGCGGCGATCGCCAGCAGGCAGGCATCGACATTGTACTCTGCGCCCTCGCGCAGCGAGACCGGCACGACGTGCTGGGGCCCGACTCCCAGGTCCTGCGCCACGGCCTCGACGGCTGCGGCAATGTTGGCTGCCTTGCTGCCAGGTTGGGGGGCAGCAATGTCGTATGGCGGAGACCACTCGCCCCACGGCCGCAGCAGGTCGATGTGGGTAAGTACGGCCACCACTGGAGGCGGTGCCCGGCGCGGCCGCGAGGCCGTCAACTCGCGCAACTTTACGAGCATGCGGCGATCCGCTTCGCGGGCCGCATTCGTGGCAGAGACTACGAGCAACACCATGTCGCAATGCGCGATCTGCGTTTCCAGCTCTTGCGCAAGCCGCCCAGGACCGTCGCCCCCATAGCCGGCCATGTCGATCACCAAGGCCGCAGGCAGGCCATCTCGCTCGTACTTGTAAGCCGTAGCCTGGGCCGTGGCTGGGAGCACGTCTACAGCGGCCTTGGTTTGCCCGAACAGGGCGTTCACCAGGCTCGATTTGCCTGCCTTGACCTGTCCCATCACGATTACCCGCAGCGGTTCGCCCTCAATCGCGTGCTCCCGCTCATCTGCCTCCTCTATCTCCTTCTTGGAGGGGGGCGGTACATGACCCGGCAGGTTCTCATCCAACACAAGTTGTCCGCTGTACAACTGGATGGCATAATAGCCTGCCTTCTTGATCGTGTAATCGACAAGCCAGGCCCGCACGTCGCCCACCGACTGCCGCCATATGCCTGCCGCCGCGGCAGCACTCGCCTCGCGGATCACTGCCGTCGGCAGATTCGCCAGAATACGCGCAATCTGGTACAGCGGATAGATGGCAGCATACGCCCGATAGCCTCGCTGCCACAGCCGCTGCATTTCGAGCATTTGACGCAATGTCAGCAGGTGAATGCCGGGCACATGGTGCGTGAGCGAGTGCCGCAGGTCGGCGGCTACCAACTCCACTACCTTGAGCAGGTGGGGAATGCACACCTCCAGTAGCGGTTCGCGGCTTTCTCGATGGAATTCCCGCGAGACTGCCTCGAGGGTCTCGCGTAGCATGCGCAGCCAGTCCTCGGGTGCGGACACGGGCCACTGCTCGCGGCGGGCCCGCGCGGCCAACTCTTCCACCCGCTGCCATGCCCGCTTGCCCTCAGGCGGCCAGCGGTCGGAAGCAGGAACGTCCGCCACCGGCCGCTTCTCGCGGCGTCGATCCCACCACAAGCTGACTGCGAGTCCCACCAAGGTCACGGCAGCCGTGCCGGCCACCCAGTGAAAAATCCAGCCCCGCTCAACCAACCAAATCCAGCCCGAGAGTAGCACCACCAGATAAGGCAGCACCCATATCCCCGCCAGCAGAAACCAGCGCGCAAATGGCTTCATGCTTCAGGTTCCGGCCACACTGTCCAACACGTTATTATCCCTCTGCTACCGGCGGGGGCGGCTTGGGCATGTGCCGCAAGTACTCTCGTAGGTGCGCGCGAGCGCGGTGAAACTCCTCTTCGTACAACCGGCGCAGCACCCCCGCTGGCGGCACGTCTCCCGATCGGGCAAAACTAAAATATGCGCAAAAGGCGCAGCCCAGCGCGTACGTGGTGGCGGCCGCGTAAAGGGCCGCGGCCGCAGGGCCAATGATCGGAACAACTTTCCATAGCTCGCGCAACCCCAACCGCCCAGCGAAGCCCAGCCCCATGGCACTTGCCACCTCCGCTACCCGCTGCGCCGTCACCTCCTGATGGTATATTCTGGCCAACGCGTGAAACATCTTGGCCTGAATGGCAACCACCAACGGCACATCCACCCACGGCACCGGCAGTCCCGCAGCCAGCCCCGCCGCCAAGGCATGCGAAAGGATGTGCGGGTGGGCAACGCGAAAATACTGGTCGCGCAGCGCCCGCCGCCCTTCGCGAAATTGCTCCATCATCCCCCGCAGACCAATTGGGAGTGCCGCCTCCAGCGCCTCCCAAAGTGCGTCCACCCCATAGTCGATCGGCTCCAGCCCATCCCCCCCGCACGTAAAGTCGATCGGTACAAACTGTACGTTCGCCCCACGCAACGACTGCCGGCTAAACCACTCTCGCTGGTAAGCCAGCGATCGGGCCAGCCCCTCAGGCACCAGCTCGCCCACCACCCGCTCCGGCAACGGGAACTGGCGAAATGGATAAGGTCGCGGATGTCCATCTTCCGGCCGCAGGTACCCCTCGTGAAGGCACGTCTGCGCCACGATCACCGGCCAGCGCGGATGCCGGGCCAGCACCTCCTCCAGCACCGCCAGCAGAGGCTCATACGCATGATCCAACGCCTTCACCACCACTATCAACACATGGGCCTGGTCTGCCAGCACGTTCATGTCGTCGGTCGGGTCGTAGCCCACCTCGCCCAGCCCCCGCGTGTCGAGAAACCGCAGCAGGCAGTCCTCGTCGCTGGGGAACGAGTAGAGCGCAGCCGTGCGCGTACACGGCTTGAACCCCTGGCCAATCTCCACACTGCCCACGCCCGTCAACGTACGCACAATTGAAGACTTGCCCGACTGCGCCTTGCCCAACAGCCAGATCACAGGCGTGGGAAGCTGGCGGCGGATGCCTGTGAGCACGTCTTGCAGTTCCTGCTCCGGCACGCGCGGATTGACGATGGCGTCCCACAGCCGGTCGAGCATGGTGCGAAAGGGCCACATCGAACGCCGCATGGTGGATTGCAGAATGTAGCAGCCCCAATATTCCTGCACGTTCGCCACGGGCAGACTCGGCCGCCCCCGGCAGCAACGCCTAGTGTACGGCATCTTCCCAGAGTGCAAAAGGGCTGGCAGGCGACGCCGCCGGCGGCCACCGCAGTGATGCAACATGGCCGTTTGAGCGGCCGCACGTCGCCGGGGCACGCCGAGTGCGGGCACGGTGATCCGGCACGATTGGCAATGGACATAGCAGTAGAACGCCATGCCAATTGGTTCTGCCAGGGGGCCGGCATCTGAGCCAACTGCGTCATCTGCGGGTGAGAAGAATGGCCATGCCAATTGGTTCTGCCAGGGGCTGATCGCACGGCCTGGCGGCGTCCGCTGTCCACTGGGGCCATCGACGCCCTGCGGCGGGCGGCAACGCGCGTGCGCTGCGCGCTCATCGCTCGCCAGGTACTCTTTGCAAGAACGCCTCCAGTGCCTCGTAGAACTCGGGCGATTGCGGGTCGTTGTGGCCGCCGCCGCGGATCGTGACCCACTGCTTGGGGCCCGGTGCTGCATCGAACAGCCTTCTTCCCAGATGCAGAGGCACGATCTCGTCGGCGTCTCCATGAGATTGCAAGAGAGGCCCGTGATAACTGCCGATCTTGCTCAAGGAGTCGAAGCGTGTGCGCATCAGCAAACGCACGGGCAGCCAGAAATACACCTGCGCGGCCACATCGGGCAGCGACGTGAACGTACTTTCCAGCACCAGGCCGCGTGCGCCGTCTCGTGCAGCCAGATCTACCATGACGCCGCCCCCCAACGAGCGGCCGCGCAGCACGACGGCTTGCTCCGGCACGCCTGTGCGCCGGGCCAGCCAGGCACGCGCAGCGCGGGCATCGGCTAACAAGCCCGGCTCATCAGGTTCTCCCTGGCTGCGGCCATAGCCGCGGTAGTCGAAGACCATGGCGGCCACGCCGTGGGCGTGCAACCACTCCAGCTCGTCGCGCCACACGGTCACGTTGCCGGCGTTGCCCGAGGCAATCAGCATTACGGCCCGAGGCTGAGAATGCGGGACAAACCAGCCATGCAGCTTCACGCCATCTGCGGCAGAGAACCAGGCGTCTTCGCACGGTACGGCGAGGGGCGACCAGTCTCCTTGAGGCCAGCGAGCGGGGAAGTAGATCAACCGCTTTTCGAGGAACATCATCCCGATCACCAGCAACACGTAGAGCACGAGCACCCGCCGTGCCAGGCGCAGGCAAGCCCCGCACCAGCGCCTGCCGAGGCTGGCGGGCGAGCGACTGGCCAGGGTGCTCATGTGCGCATAGGCGAAAAAGGCGAGAGCTTGTAGGACGAGAATAGAGGATAGGAGGTGGTGCTGGGAGAAAAAAGAGCAGAGGGCCAAGCAATGCTGGCCCAGGACCCGCTCCGGCAGGCGGCAGCGCGTGTCAGCAAGAACCAGCAGCGGCTGGTGTGCCCTAGAGTAGGCTTTGGACTGCGGGTTGGGGGGCGCTTTTTACTCGCGCGGTATGCGAAGTCGAGTGCTGCGGGTCCGTCGGTAGCTATGTAGCGCTTGTGCGGCCGGCGGTTGTGCAACGAATCTGACGCCGCGGGCCGCTATGCAACGAATCTTGTGCGGCCGGCGGCCTGGATGCAGAGCCTGGCACCGCAGGCGGCTGCGCTACGGATAAGAATACTCTGGATTCTTTGGGTCGAAATCCTTGTCGGTGAAGCCCTGGTTGATCTTGATATTGAGGTAGGTGTATTCCTCGGTCAGCACAGGTTCGCCCCCCTCTTCTTCGGGCCAATCATACGCCTCGTAGCGGGTGGGGAGGTTCAGTTCGTTGTCCACGTAAATCCGCGCCATGTGGAACAGGAAATTCCGCCTAGGCACGGGGTGCACCACTTGGATGCAGGTGCAGGGCCGCTTGTTGATCTTGGCGTTTTCGATCACCTTCACATCGCATTCGCCGTACTGGCAGTCTTGCAACCCCACCTCGATCAGCCGCTCGGTGAGGTTGAGCATGCCCATCTCCGTGATAGGGTAGCGGTTGCCCTTCATCGCAATCGGACTGGTGGGCGAAAGGCTCACCGTGCCGATCAGCTTCCACAACCTGCCCGTGGTGTGGGCCTGAATCTTGCCGTCGTTGCGGCCTTCGACGTAGATCGCCTCGCGGCCCTCCAGCTCCTTGGGCTTGAGGAACCGCGTGTAAATGCTGAAGGGACGGTGGCGGATCTTTACGTACATCCATTCGTGATCGCGCAGCTCGCCATCGATGCGTTCGCGTTTGACGAGGGTGCAGGAGTAGTCTTCGATGCGGCGGATCGACTCGACGCCCTGCTGGGCCCAGCGCAAAGCGGGCATGAGCGGGTGCTCGCCCGGTTCGCTGCGGCGGATGGCCTCGGCCATGGTGATACGGCCGGACGTGCTGGCCACCTCAGCCACCGGCTCGTCTGGCGTGGGCGAGGGATACCAGACCGGCCTCACGCCGCGGTCGATGCGGAGTTCGACAGGCGGGTTCTGCGGTTGGTCGGGATCTGCGGAGTTCGCGCGGCCACTTTGCGGCGCGGCAGCCTTGAGCGGTACGATCCAAGTCCAAGCTAGCAGCATCAATACCGCGCAGGGCGCGGCCAAGCTACGAACGATCGAGCACATCGAGCACACTCCGTTAGGTCAGGCATGCGGTTTACCTGCCTGCCGCTGTACGAATATCGAGGGCTGCAAGGGCGGACCAAGCGCCGTAAGCTGTCTCGGCGTGTGCAACCGGCGTGCCTCGTGGCTTTTGCACCGCATGGCCGCTCGCCGGGTCGTCGCAACCGCTTGCCCTCCAAGCAGTTGCCGCTTGCAAGCTGCCATGCGCCCAGGACTCGGCGTTATTGGCATTAGCAAGTATCGCCATGAGACCGGTCGAAATTTACAATTCACGTGTGAAGCTCCCCCAGATAGAACACACGGTTGTCGTTTCTCAGCTTTTCGAAGAGAACGCATATATCGTCTGGCGCCCAGGCCGTGCAGATTGCCTGGTCGTTGATCCTGGCCTAGAGCCCGAGGCGATCTTGCACGAATTGCAGCAACGGCGACTCGTTCCCGCCGCCATCTTGAACACCCACGGGCATGCAGACCACATCGCCGGCAACGCCATGCTGAAGGATCAATGGCCCCACGTGCCGCTGGCCATAGGCCGAGGCGATGCGCCCATGCTCGTTGACCCGGTGCTGAATCTGTCTGCGCAGTTTGGGTTTGCGGTCACTAGCCCCCCTGCCGACAGGCTGCTGGGTGAGGGAGACGTGGTGGACGCTGCCGGCTTTTCGCTCGACGTGCATGAGATTCCGGGCCACTCGCCTGGGCACGTGGTCTTTGTCTGCCGCCAGGTGCAGCCCTTTGTGGTCTTTGGGGGCGATGTGCTGTTTGCCGGCAGCGTTGGCCGCACCGACCTGCCTGGCGGCAGCTTTGCCGTGCTGGCACGTGGAATCCAAGCCAAGTTGTTCTCTCTGCCCGGCGATACGATCGTGCTGCCCGGCCACGGCCCGCCCACGACGATCGGCCACGAGCTGGAGACGAACCCGTTTGTCGGCCGTTCAGCGTTCCGCCGGTAGGCGATACCCCCTGAGTTGACGCCACGGGATGGCCGGTTGGGGACCGACACCGGAAAAGCTGCTGCGAACGCTCTTGGGGATGGCATCAAGCGAGCGTAGCGTCGTTGGGCGTCCTGCTCGCACAGAGGAAGCTCGTCCGTACGCCCGCACCGCCGCTTCGGAGGATCGCCTTGCTCGGGGGTGTGCGGCCCCCTGGGCAACATGCACGGCCGCCCATATCAAGGGCGTTTTCCCGAATCGGGCGGATGCGGCAGTGCACACGGCCCCCATATCAGGTGGACTTGCGCCCACTTGCCTTGTGTGCCCTTTGCTGCCGCCCACGGCCCCCCCTATATCAGAGGGATTCGCTGGTTTATGAGTGCGAGACCGAGCAGCAGCGATGCGCTCGGAGGGTGGACGTTTGGCTGCTTCGGGGCTTCCCCAACTGGGGGCAGAATGTATAATTGTGTCAACCAGGGCCGGCCTAGCAGGCTGGTCATGGGGGCGAACTGGTTTCGACCGGACAGGTTGAAGCGCCGGTTGCGTGCCGTGGTTGGTCAGCAGGCCACGATAAAAGCTGACCGCCTACCTTCAACTGCCGAAGGTAACTTTGCTCTGGCTGCCTAAGCAATAGGTAGTCCCGCTGCGGGCCCTTGTCGGAGGGGCCTGTATTGCGGCCGACCATTCCGACTCGCCTCGGGTCAACGCTGGGTACGCCCGAGGTTAAACCTAGTGCCTGGCTGGCCCGTGCCGGACCCCGCCGACCGGGGCCGTGCGGGCGAGAACAAAAGGCCGGATACGCACGTAGACGCCGACGCCGAAATGTCTTGGGACGCGGGTTCGATTCCCGCCGCCTCCACTTGCGTTGTTTGCACTACGCCCCGAGCAGCCGCAAGTTGCCTTTTTTGCTTGGGGGATTCGCAGGTGCGCTGAACATGCATTGCGTGTTCGTGCGTTGAGTTCCGGCACTTCGCTGCGCTCGAACTTGCACCGCTCCAGCAGCCACCACCGAACCTGTGTCGGTGGCGCGCTGACTGATGGCTCCATGCGGGCCCTGCCGACGCAGGGACGGCGCTGGCCTTTCGAGCAGGTGCTCTGGCTGGTGCAGACTCAGCAAGCCGGAGCCTTCCCCGCCGGGCTGGTGGCTGGCGGCGAGGGGCGGGACGGATATGATTCTTGCCGCTGCGCCCCGCTGCCTGCCCCTTAATTGAAAGAGGTTCAGGGCGGTGCTTCTTCAGCGCGCGGCGGCGGAGGCTCGCCGAAGCGGGCCTCGTAGCGAGCCGCAAAGCGTGCGGCGTATTCGGGGTGGCAGAGAAAGCACTGGCTGTCGGGCCGGTCGTGTTGTGTGCACCAGTCTCCTTGGCTCTGGAAGCTTGCCGCCAAGCGGGCATCGCACTGGCCGCACTCTTTTTCGGGCACGCCATGCTCGGTGCACCACCAGGCGCGGTGATGATGGCCGGATGCCGCCTGGGCGGGGCTGGGTTGAGCATCGGCGCCGGCGTCTTTACCAGCAGCGCCGCCAGGTGCCGCCGGGGGTGCCTGGGCACTTCCGTTGCATCCGGCAATGGCGCATATCCCTGTCGCCGCCCAGGCCAATACGGTCCTAACGCGACCTGCCGGAAGGAATTGTAGGCGAGAATACATGTGCTCCTCCTTTCTTGGGTTGCGACCGGCCCTGCTGTCAACTGGGCAGCGCGTGCTTGGCACTGTCTGATGCGGCGCTCTCGCCGCGCACGCGGCTGAACACAAGGTACAGCACGCGCAGCACCAGCAGAGACATGATCATCGATCCCAACACGCCGCCGATGACCACTGTGGCCAGCGGCCGCTGCACCTCTGCGCCCATACCCTGGCTGGTGGCCATCGGCAAGAATCCGAAGGCAGCGACCAGCGCGGTCATCAAAACCGGCCGCAGCCGCGTGACAGCGGCCTGCATTACGGATTGTTCCACGCCCAGGCCGCGCGCCCGCAGGTCACGGATGTACGAAACCAGGATCATGTCGTCGAGCACGGCCACGCCAGACATGGCCACAAAGCCCACCCCAGCCGAAACAGAAAAGGGCATATCTCGAATCCACAGGGCGAAGATCCCCCCCACCCAGGCAAAGGGTATGCCGGTGAACACGCGCAGCGCATCGACCACGTCGTGGTACGTGAAGTACAGAAGTGTAAAGATCAGCCCCAGCGCCAGCGGGACGACGATCAACAGGCGTGTCCGGGCACGCTGGTAGTGCTCGAACTGTCCGCCGTACTCGAGCCGGTAGCGGCCTGCCGGCAGTGCCACGCGGCGAGCGATTTCTGCGCGGGCCTCGGCCACGAAGCTGCCCAGATCCCGGCCGCGGACATTGGCCGTGATCGCAATGCGGCGCTGGCCCCACTCGCGCGTGATAGTGGCCACGCCGCTATCGATCCGCAGGTCGGCAAGCTGTGCAAGCGGGATGTGCTCGCCCGAGGAGGTCGGCAGCAAGATGGAGCCGACGGCCGCAGGCGTGTTGCGTTCGTCGTCGGGGAGCCGCACCACGAGCGGAAACTTGAACTCGCCCTGCACGACCTCTCCCACCTGTTTCCCGCCCACGGCCTCGACCACGTCGAGCACAGTGCGGGCAGAGATGCCGTGGCGAGCGAGCTGGTCCTGGCGGAGTTCGATGCGGAGCATCGGCTGGCCGACCATGGGCTCTACGGCCACGTCGGCTGCGCCGGGTATGCCGCGCAGCACGGCGGCAATCTCATTGGCCTTAGTGGTGAGGATTCCGAAATCGTCTCCGAACAGTTTTACCCCGAGGTCAGCGCGGATGCCGGAGGTGATTTCATTGAGCCGCAACTCGATGGGCTGCGAGTAGGCCAGCCGCTGGCCGACCAGATCTCGCAGTAGGAGGCTGAGTTTTTCGGTGAACTCATCTTGCGTGCGGGCACGCTTCCATTGGGTGCGCGGCGTGAGGCTGATGAACAGGTCTGTAAGTTCGATGCCCATGGGGTCGGTGGCGACCTCGGCCGTGCCGATGCGGCTCCAGACGTGGGCCACCTCGTCGGGGAAGGCGGTGCGGATGGCCTGTTCCATGCGCGTGTTGTAGCGGACAGATTCCTCCAGGTCGGTGCCGACGAGTCGGGCGATGCCGATGGCCACGGCACCTTCGGACAAGCGGGGTACGAACTCGGTGCCCAGATGGGGGGCGATCATCACGAAGGCGGCAAACATGGCGCCGAAGGCCAGCCCGAGCACGGCCGCCTTCTGGCGCATGGCAAAGCGGAGGACCGGTTTGTAGAGCGTGTGCGTTAGGCGCATGAACAGCGGTTCGCGGTGGCTGACGCGGCGGGGCAGGAGGTAGCTTGCCAGTACAGGCATCAGGGTCATGGAGAGCACCATCGAGCCGGCGAGGGCGAAGACCACTGTGAGCGCCATGGGGCGGAAGAGCTTGCCTTCGATTCCTTCCAGCGTGAGGATCGGCAGGTAGACGATCATGATGATCATCTCGCCGAAGAGCGTGGGGCGGCGGACCTCGACGGCCGCATCGCGGATGATTTGCAGCCGGCTGCGGCCGTCTCCGCCGCGTGCCATATGCCGCACGCAGTTCTCGACCATCACCACGGAGCTATCGACGATCATGCCGAAGTCGATGGCCCCCAGGCTCAGCAGGCTGGCGGCGATGCCGAAGCGCAGCATGCCACAGGCGGCAAACAGCATCGAGAGCGGGATGGCCAGGGCCACGATCGCGGCAGCCCGCAGATTGCCGAGGAAGGCGAAGAGGATGGCGATGACCAGCAGCCCTCCTTCGAACAGGTTCTTGCGCACCGTGTCGATGACAAACGAGACGAGTTCGGTGCGGTCGTAGACGGTGCTCACGCGCACGTTGGCGGGGAGGTTGGCCTCCACCTCGTCGAGCCGTTGCTTGAGGCTCCAGCTTACCTGGTGGCTGTTCTCGCCCATCAGCATGAAGCCCAGGCCAAGCACGACCTCGCCGCGGCCATTGGCCGTCACCGCGCCGTGGCGGATGTTGTGTCCCACGGCCACGTCGGCCACGTCTCGCACGCGGATGGGGACGCCATCGACCGCGGCCACCACGATGGCACCGAGCGCATCGAGGCTGGACGTCCGGCCCACGCCCTGGACGAGCAGCATCTCTCCATGCCGGCTGATGTTGCCCCCCCCGACGTTCAGGTTGCCTTGCCGCACCGCCTCTACGAGCTGGGTGAAGCTCAGGCCGTATTCCAGCAGCCGCTCTGGGTGCGGCCGAATCTCGAACTGCCTTTCAAAACCGCCCCAACTATTGACCTCCGCCACGCCTTGCACGTTGCGCAGCGGCGGCCGCACCACCCAGTCGTGCCAGGTGCGCAGGTCCGTAATGTCTGTACCCTGCCCCCAAACGACGTAGTGGAACACTTCGCCCAATCCCGAAGAGACAGGCCCCAGCCGCGGCCTAGCCAGTTCGGGAGGCAAGGCAACGGCGGTCAGCCGCTCGCTGATCACCTGGCGTGCAAAGTAGATGTCGGTCCCATCCTCGAACACCAGCGTGAGTTGAGACAGCCCGAACTTCGAGATCGACCGCAACTGCACCAGCCCCGGCAGTCCGCTCAACACCTGTTCCAGGGGAAACGTCACCTGCCGCTCAACCTCTTCCGGCCCCAGCGCTGGCGCCACAGTGTTGATTTGCACCTGCACCGGCGTGGTGTCGGGAAAGGCGTCGATGTCCAGGTGCCATACCGACCAGCCGCCCGCCACCGCGGCACCCACGGACAGCACCACCACCAGCAACCGGTACCGCAGCGCAACGTCGATGGTACGTGTCAATATGTCCAAGGCAGGACTCCCTATTGGGGACAACACTCGTCCGCGCCCAGATTGCTCCGCAAAAGCTGGCCCAACAGCGCGTTCGACCCCACCGTGGCTACCACCTCCCCAGGAAGCAGCCCAGCCAGGATCTCCACATATTCGCCATCCTCGGCTCCCGGCCGCACCTGCCTCGGGTAAAAAAGCTTGACGTCCGCCTTCAAAAAGTCCCGATCGCGCACAAACACAAGCTGCACGTCGCCCGTCGAGTGCAGGGCCGCACGCGGCACGACCACCGCACGCGGTTCATGCCGCAGCACAATCTCTCCCTGGGCATACATGTTCGCACGCAACCGGCCTCCGGAATTGTCTACCACCACGCGCACCTCGACAGTCCGCGTCCGCCGATCCACCTCGGGGCTTATCCAGGCGACCTCGCCCGTGGCATGCTGCTGTCCGTCGTCGGTCGTGAAGCGCACCGGCTGCCCGAGCCGCACATATCCCGCCTGTTCCTGCCGCACGTGCAGCTCCAACCAGAGCGTGCCTGGATCCGCCAGGGTCAGCAGGCTGGACGCCGCGGCCACCACCTCGCCGGCCACTGCATCGGCAGAGAGCACAACGCTGGAGAAAGGCGCCCGCAGCGGCAGGAGATTGGTCGATTGGAGGCCCGTAGGCAACTCTGCGCGGCACTGCGAGTCGATGCCCAGCCAACGGAGCGTTTCGTTGAGTTGTTCGGGAGATGGCGCTGTCTGATGCGGAGGTACCAGGTCCGCGGGGACGTCGAGTGCGAGGTTGAGCAGCTCCTGCCGGGCCTTGGTCCAGGCGATCTCGGCCTCCTGAAGAGACGACTCGGCCTCGCGTATGCTGCGTGCGGCCACTGCGGGGACGGCGGCTTGCAGCCGCTGGAGGTTCGCTTGCCGCAGGCTGCGCTGCACGAGCGCCTCGAGCAAACGCCCCTTGGCCTGGCCGACGGCGGCGGCATCGACGACGAGCAGCGTCTCGCCGGCTGCCACCCTGTCTCCTGGTTTTTTGCGTACGAGGAGCAGCGTCCCCGCCAGCGGACTGGAGAGGTGCGCGACGCGTGTGGGATCGAACAGCAAGCGGCCATGGGCCTGCAAGCTGTCTTCCATGGGCCGCTCATGGGCGATGTCGACTTCGAGGCCGAGCTTTTCTACGGTTTCTTGGCCGGCGAGCTGCACGACTTCCTCGTGCAGCGTTGAGCGGCTGTTGTTCGTCGGCCTGGGGAGCAGCTTGAGTGCGGCCACTACGTCGTAGGCGGGAAGTTGCGGCGTGCCGGCTACCTGGGCGAGTTCGGGGTGGCAGAGCACGCATTCAGCCACGCCGTGGGTGCGGCAGAACCCGACCTTGGGCCGCTTGGGCCTCAGCTCCGGCCGGCACTGCACGCACCGGGAGGCCGGTACCAGGTGCTCCTGGCACCAATCCGGCGGAGGTGGGGGTGCGTGATTCAGCAACGTGCTGAAACGCGGCAGCTTCCAATCGTGATGGTGGCCATAATAGAAGAGGGCCGCCAGCGATCCGAAGACGATTACGTTGGGCAGCGCCGAAAACAAGCGCAACATCCAGCGCGGCCGCAGCCGGCTGACGCGAACTGCAACGGTTGATTCGGGCGATATCTCGGAAGATTGTGCAACAACCATCGTAGGGCAACACCGTGAACGGTAGGCAGGCCGAACACCTAGGCCAGAAGCCGGCAAGGCGCAGCTACAACCTAGGAGAGAAGAAGCAACACCCTGCGCGCACTGGCCGAATGATGCGCATCGCGGCCGTAAGCGTGCAGCGGCAAGGCTCTGCGCGCACTAACAGCGCAGCACTAAAGGCTCTGCCTCAGAAACAGGCGCCGGCCGCTCATAAACGCAAGCCGCCGCCCCCGCCACGTAACATCCGAGAGAAAACACCACGCGCGGCGGGGCAGCCGCCACTACTGGGCCCTCGGGCAGCAACAGCCGCGGACCACACACCGCACCTGCCTGCGCAGACGCAAGCTCCAGGTGCCTGCATCCGCAAGAGGGCGCCGGCGACCACGCCAGCGCATGCTGGTTCATCTCAAGCACACCATGCGAACCGCCGCGGGCATCGTTGTGCACAACCGAGCCATGCTGCTCCGCCGCCAAGCAGCAATCGATGCCCGGCATCTCCAGGTCCCAACAAATCCCCCCCCGTCCGCAAAGGCAGATGCACACGTTGCGCGTGCCCGGCACCACTACCTGCCAGCTCGCAAGCAGCAATGCTACGAAGATTCGCACGAAGCGGCTCATAAGTAAAATCGCCTGTGACTCAATTAGAAGCCCCGGCACCAGCCCAGGTCAAGTGGCCCCAAGTGCATGGCCGCTGGCGCTAGCAGCTCATCTGCCGCCGGACATTGCGAACCCCAGCGGGGCTTCTCCTGATAGACTCGGCCCGCGCAAGGCTCGTGTGCCGGCATTGCAGGCCAAGGCCCCGCACACGCTTCGGCAGAGGGCCGCACCGGAGGCGGCATGAGGCCTGAGCGGCGAAGGTCTCCGCCCAGGCCATGCCGTTCCACAAGCGCGCTTGCCACGCTCTAGGGGCAATCACGCGAGGCTCTTCCCTAGCCGGCAGGCCTGCACCCCATGGCAGCCTCGTCTGCCGCAAGAAACCGCTAAACGGGCGCCTGCTGCACGAGATAGCCACGGCCCTCGGCACGTCGTATACTTCTCAGTCCAGAAGGCGATCTACCGTGACCAACCGACTTGCAAATGATGGCACGCGCCGACCGAATCTGCTGCGACGCCTTTATGCCTGGGTGCTGGGCTGGGCCGATACGCCCTACGGTACGCCCGCACTCGCGGCCATCTCGTTTGCAGAAAGCTCCGTCTTTCCCATCCCCCCCGACGTGCTCCAGATTGCCCTCTCTTTCTCCAAACCACGGCGCTCGTTCTACTATGCCGCGGTGAGCGCCGCGGCTAGCGTGCTGGGTGGTATGCTCGGATGGCTGATCGGATACCTGCTCTGGTCCGCCGTGGGAGATTTTTTTTGCCGGTATGTGCCGGGCTGCACCCCCGAGAACTTCGCCTATGTCGGGGAGCGGTACCGGGAGAATGCCTTCCTCGCCATTTTGGCGGCGGCATTCACGCCCATCCCCTTCAAGGTGTTTACCATTGCTGCCGGAGTGTTTCACGCCCACGTATCGTTCTGGACGCTTGTGGCGGCGAGCGCGGTTGGCCGCAGCGGGCGATTCATGCTCGTGGCAGCCGTGATCTTCTTCTGCGGCGAGCGTGCACGCCAAATCCTGGAGCGCCATTTCGAGTGGATGACCTTGCTGTTGTTCGTCTTGCTAGTGGGAGGCTTTTTGGCTATCCGGCTATTTGTGCATTGAGGAGTCGCCATGAAATGCGGCGTTGCGCGAGCGATCTGGGGGCTGTTGGCAGCGTGGCTGCTGACTGGCGCGCGTCTGGCAGAAGTGGGGGGGGCCGAGTACGTGTACGTCTGCCAGGATGCTGGGGCCGGGGCCTACGAGGCATTTCCAGACGTGTGCCGGTTGGCGGACGGACGGCTGATGACCGTGTTCTACGCGGGCTATGGTCACGTGGCGCTTCCGAATGAGAACCTGCCGCGTGGCGGGCGGATCTGCTATTGCACTTCGGAAGACGAGGGCCGCACCTGGAGCCGTGCCGAGGTGCTGTACGACAGCCCGGACGATGACCGGGATCCATCGATTGCCCAGTTGCGCAGCGGCCGGCTGGTGTGCAACTTTTTCTCGCTGCGCTCCAATCCGGCCTCGTCGCCCCCCTGGGACGGGCTGGGCAGCTTTACCGTGGTGAGCGACGACGGCGGCCGCACCTGGTCTGATGCTCGGCCCATCTGCGGCGAACGCTACTATTGCAGCTCGCCGGTGCGCGAACTGAGCGACGGACGGCTGATGCTGGGCCTGTACCATGCTACACAGGACGATGCCTCCGGCGCCGTTACAGTGAGCACGGACCAAGGGGACACCTGGAGCCAGCCCGTTGAGATCGATAACGGGCCCTATCGCCTGGATGCGGAGACCGACGTGGTAGAGCTGGCAGATGGCACGCTTCTGGCAGCTTTGCGCGGCGATGGAGAGACGCCCATGTGCTGGTCTCGCTCGCCAGACGGCGGCAAGACGTGGAGCGTGGCGGAATCGTTCGGTTTTCGCGGCCACTGCCCCTACTTGCACCGAGAGCCGGGGGGAGGCCTCGTCGTAGGGCACCGCATCCCTGCCACGAGCATGCACTACAGCTTCGATGAGGGCAAGACGTGGAGCCAGAACGTGGAAATCGACGGCGTAGGAGGGGCATATCCCTCGTTCGTCAACCTCAAAGACGGCAGCGTGTTGGTGGTGTATTACGAGGAGGGAGAGGGTTCCAGCATCCGTGCCCGGCGTTTCAAACTCGGCCGCCAGGGCGTCGAATGGCTGGCGTGGTAGTGAGGTTGCTTGCGCGCTGGGAGGTTTTACGCGTGATGGAGGTTCCTCTGGAAGGCAAGCCGCCTCGTTCGGCACACGAGATCCGCGCCTGCCTGGATAAGCTGCACTCGGCTCTGCCCGGGCCTGACCGCGGACCCATGCAGCAGGGTTTACCAGAGGACGTGACGCTGGCGGTGGCGGCCTTTTTCGACCGCCACGTGGCCCGCCGCTGCCAAGAGCGGCTGCTGCGCCATGGGATCCACTCCACGCTGTCGAACGCAGACGGGCAGTGGCAGGTGGCTGTCGAGGCCTCAGACCGCCCGCGTGCGGTTGAATTGTTGGCCATCCACGCGCAAGACGATCCCGACCGTGTACCGCGCGGCCCGATACGCAGCTTCGACTATACCCTGTTTGGCGCATGTATTGCCGGGGCCGTGGGCGTATGCGTCCTGGGCGGAGATCTGCGCGGCCTGAAGAGCTACATTCTCGTGAGCGTCGTGGCCATTTGCGGCGGCTTGGCGGGCAGCTTCGTCGATCGCGCTCGCACGAGCCTGCGCCGCACGGGCCGCATGCAATTCACCCTGCTTGACGCACTGGCAACCGTTGCACTTGCAGCGCTGGCGGCCTTCTTGTGGACTATGAAACAGCAGTGGCGTTGGCCATGACCTCCCTGGGTCCGCGCCGCTGCGCGGCGGGGTGTGCGCTGGCGGTCGCCCTAGCGCACGCCGTGTCTGGCGAGAAAGGCTCGCTGGTAGCTTACTAGCCCAGCGACGCGTGCGCGCATGGCGCGGCAGCGCTCCGGCTGGCTGGCCGCGAGATTGCGGCTTTCGCGGCGATCGGCAGCAAGATCGAACAGCTCTTCCCGCCTGTCATCGACGTAATAACTGTACTTGTAGGGGCCGTCGCGCACCCCCAGCACCACTTCGTTGCCCATGGAAACAAAGTACGCGCGGCCCTGGCGGTCGGAAGCGAACAGGCTTTGACCCTGCCATTCGGGCGGCGCCGGCACTCCCAACAGGTGCAACAGCGTGGGGGCGATGTCGATGTGCTGGCCAATGCCTTCCTCGCGACGTGCCTTGCCGGCGAAGCCCTCGTACAGCAACACCAGCGGCACGTGCACATCCTGCTCATACTGGCAGAAGCTGTGCATCCGCTGCCCGTGCTCCCCAAAACTCTCCCCATGGTCCGCCGTGACAGCGACCAGCGTGTTGCGGTCCAGCCCGCGCAGCTTGAGTTCCTCGAGAAAGCGCGCGATCTTTCGGTCCGCTTCGCGCACCGCGTTCAGATAGCGGTTGAACTCAGCGTCCTGCACGCCAAAATCGTGCTGCTGCCGCGGAGCGACATAGGGATGATGCGTCTCGATCGTGTAGGCGAAGACGAAGAATGGCCGGCCCGGATCTTCGTCGATCCAACGCAGGATGTCCTCATACATCGCCGCGTCGTCCACGCCCCAGGAGTTGACCTGCCGCTCGGGATGGGCCGTGCCGTCGATCAGCTTGTCCACACCACGTGCACGAAGAAAGCGGTCGCGCCCTTTCCAAGACCAGTAGCCCGCGTGCGCATAGCAGGTGCGGTAGCCTTTGCCGCGCAGCACGTCGGCCAGCGTGGGCACGCTGAAGCCGGGCGAGTCTCGGCAGATCAGCAGCCAGTCGGGCCTGGGGTAGACGCTGGCCGAGAGGCAGACCAGGCTTTTGCAGCTCGAAGTCGCCTGGGCATAGATGTTCTCGAACACCACGCCGCGTTCGCTGGCCATTTGGGCCAGCCTAGGCATGGTCGGGTAGGGAGCGCCGTAAAGATTCAGGTACTCGACGCCGCACGATTCGAGCACGATCAGAACCACATTGCGCGGCGGCTCGACGTTCAACGGTGCCGGTACGGCGCGGGGGCGTACAAAGTCGCGCTCATCGACCTCCGCAAAGCTGAAGCGGCCCGCAAAGGGACGTTCGCTGACCGCTTCTTGCACGCATGAGCGCAGCAGCACCCAGTGAGCGCTATGTGCAATGCGCCGCTCCCAGCGGTTCCGATCGGTCCACGCGCGTCGCACGTAACAATCGCAAACCGCGGCGCACGCGGCCCCGAGCAGTAGCAACCCTGCCACAAACCAAGGCGGCATCATGGCGGCGTCGTCGCGCGGCGTGCGCCAGGCCTGCCAGAGCCGCGGCGCGGCCCCCACCAGCGGCGGCAATGCCACAAGCGCTGCAACCGTGCCCCCAGACAAGAAAGGCCGCAGAGACGACCACATGAGTGCCGGGCCGCCGATGAACGAGATCAGACGGATCGAAAAGGGCACCACCATCACGCGGTACATCGGCAGGCTGGCCACCGCATAGAGCGCGTACAACGCAAATGCCGCCGCACAGCCCCATCGCCAGTAGTGTTGTGCCCGCCCCCTCGTACCCAGAAATGCCGCTGCCAGCAGGGCTACGGCCGCCATACCCGCCAGAAATCCCGCATCCGGTGCCGTCACAATCGCCAGCCGCAACAGCCAGCGAACAAACTCGCCCGCCGTCCGCACTGGAAATGGCAGCAAGACGCACTTCACCCCCACTGCCACCAGCAGTGCCGCACACCACAGCGGCAACACGATCCGTTGCGGATGCACCCCTGAGCCAACCGGCCCGCGTGGTACGGGCTTCTCGCGCAGCCGGCGGTGCGGCTGGACAACCACAGCCGTGTGACACGGCTCCTCGGCCCGAGGCGACACGTGGCTCGGATGAGACAGCGATACCCAGGAACTCGTTTCAGGCGTAAGGGTCATGCTGCGCCTCCTTGCACATCGACGTGTCGTTCTCCCTAGCCCCGCCGGATGGCGGCCCATACCGCACAGTCTAGGGCAGCACGCTGCCCGCCAAGCTTGGCCAACAAGCGCTGCGGGAACCGCATGGCATGATCTGCATGGTGGTGCCGCGCAGTATCGCGCCTTCGATGCCGGGGTCTCAACTCAGACCGCGCACGGGGCGGCGAGCATATGAGCACGCCGCACTTCGGGTCAAGCTCAAGCCGACAGATCGGACCGTGCTAGCATCGACCTCGATCCCATGATATAAACGGCTCGCGCCGCCCCCGGCGGCTGTCGAGTTGGTAAGGAGGCCAGCGTGCCCGGTACCGGCCAGTTACCCGAGGCCACCTATTCGCCAGATTACTTCACCGCCCGTGAGCGGTTCCGGCTCGCTGCCCGCGCTGCTGGCTGCGAGCTGGAATCCCACCCCATCTCGGCCCGCGGTCCCCAGAACCAGCAGCTCACGATCGACGTCGCCCTGTGCGGCAGCACGTCGGCCCCGCGTGCGGTGGTGGTTTCCAGCGGGTTGCACGGCGTCGAGGGCTTTCTCGGCTCGGCCGTGCAGCTTGCTATGCTGCCCCAGGCAGCCGCGCAGGTCGCATCCACGGGGCGGTTGGTGCTCCTGCATGCCGTGAACCCGTTCGGGTTTGCCTACCTGCGCCGCTGTAACGCTCATAACGTGGACCTGAATCGCAACTTTCTGCTCCCAGGCGAGCCATACAGCGGCGCGCCACCTCAGTACGCTCAACTAGACGGGCTATTCAATCCCCGCACGCCTCCCGCACGCTGGCGTCCGCAAAGCGTGCCACTGCTCTGGGCACTCGTTCGTCGCGGTTACCGCACGCTCGCGCGCACCCTGCCCGTGGGGCAGTATCAGTTCCCTCAGGGCCTGTTCTACGGCGGTGATGGTCCGGCAGAAGAGCACCTCATCCTCGCAGAACATCTGCACCGGTGGATCGGCGCCGCCACGCAGGTCGTGCATCTCGACCTGCACACCGGACTGGGCCGTTGGGGCCAGGTCACATTGTTGGTCGACGATCGCTGTTGCAGCCCTGGTGCCAGCCTATTGCGGCAACTGTTCAGCGATGCAAATGTCGTCACAACCCTCGACGACGATGGCAGCCCCTCGCCGCAGGCCGCCTACGCCAGCCAGGGAAGCTGGAATCGGTGGTGTGTACGCCGCTTCGCGGACCGCTCGTATGCATTCGCCACGGTTGAGTTGGGGACGTACTCGATGCTGCGTGTAGCTTCAGCCCTGCGGGCCGAGAATAGGGCCTGGCACCATGGCGGTCCCAGGACGCAGCGTTATGATTGGGCCCGCCGCTGGCTTGCCCAGGTCTTCGCCCCGACGAATCTGAAATGGCGTCACGTGGCCCTGCGCGAGGCGTTGCGCCTGGCCATGCATGCCTGTGCGTGGGCCGAGGCGGGAGAAGACCCGCGGGCAAAATGATAAGCCGCGTCGGCCACAACATGGGCTGCCGTCGCCGCGTCGGCCACAACACGGGTGAACTTGGTTGCAAGCGCGACAGGATGGCAGACACGCACTCTGGCGATTTGCGGCTCTCCATCCCCGCTTGCTGTAGGGGCGGCACAGCGGCGGAAAGCAGATCCTTCTAGGCCTCGCTGCCGGGCTGCTGCCCGAAGGCGACGAGAGGGAATTTAGCCTGCGGCCGCATCGCGTCAGTCAGCGCTGCCCCGACGCACACTCGGTGGCGGCGGGCACCGGGCGGCGGGTGCGAGGCCGTCAGTATCATGTTCACGCGTATACTCCGTCGAGAGGCTCCTCGTCGCCACATAGAGAGGCCGCAAGAGGGCCGAACTGCCCCCTTGTGCTTCTGCTCAGGTCGCCGCGCCGAGCGGAAAACCTCGCCGTATAGCGAGCGTCTGGGCCATTCCCTGTCATCGGCCAGGGGCGGCGTTCGTATAAGTGTATGGACCCTCGCATCGCCGAGGTAGCAATCGCGCTATCTGGTGGCGAAAGGATGGAATGTGACCTTGTTGCCCTGTAGAGTGACTGCCCGAACGCCGGGGTTGGCGAGATGGTTACCGCTCGCGGTGGCGCCCCGGCTTAGGATGGAGGGCAAGATCATGTCGACGGGCGAAGAGCTGCCAGACGATGCCACGGCGCTTGCCGTGCTGGTGCAGGATCCACGCACACCGAGGGTGAAGCGCGAAGCCGCGATGCGCAAGCTGCATTTCATGATCGAGCGGCTGGCCCGCGGGCTGGCCTGTAGCCTGACGATACCGAATCAAATGAGAGCCGATCTGATTGCTGACGCGTCCGCCGACGTTTGGGAGCGTCTCGGGTCTTTCAATGGCCGGGACGGCAAGAAATTCGTGCCATGGTGCCGCAAGGTGCTCAGAAACCGGTTTATCGACCGGACGCGGCAGGCGGGCCGGGAGCAGATTCGCACCAATGTCGAACTCGAAGAGCAGGGCGCCAATGGAGCGGGCACTTCTGAGCATGGATGCAATGGGGCAATTGCTTGCACGGTCGATGCGGCACTGGACCGAGAGGAGCTTTTCGGGGAACAAGATTTGGCGCGCATCCGGGGGTGGAAGCTGCGCGACCGGCTTGTGCTGCTCGGGCTGACGAACCTGTGGATCAAAGTCCCGACCGGAGAGTGGTTGGAGTGGGTGCGAACCGGCGGGTTGGAAGAACCCTATCCGCCCTGCGAATGCGCGACGGCAGAAGAGCAGGCCGAGCGCGTGGGCATACTCGCGGCGTGCTGCGGCATGCGGCCCAACACGCTGTGCCAAGTGTGGCACCGCAAGAAGGCCTTGCTGGCAGAGTTAGACTACATCCGTTGCCTGCGGGATGAGCTATGAGCGCGCACGCCTGGAGCCGCCGCTGGACGGACCTCGCCGACCCGCGCGATGAACGCGCGCCGCATGGCGCTCGTTGCACCGTCGTTCTTTACGAGCAAGCCTGCCGGCACATTGTAGAGAAACACGTTGCGCCGCGTAGGGAGCCGTGGGGAGAACTGCTCTCTGAAGAACTGGTGCAGCAGCTTGCTGAGCTATGGGCAGACGGGGCGGACGCGGCTCGGCGAACCGCGGTATTGGAGCGTTTCTCCGACCGGCTGTTTGCTGCCGTGCGGGAATGCCTGGAGCATCCCTTGGCGCTGCTGTGTACGAGACGTGCGGGAAAAGGCGGACGGAGGCAGGTGCAGATCTGGAAGCTCGTCCTGCGTTGCGGCGCATTGATGGTCATCGAGGCATGCCCGAGGCGGGCCGTCGTCAAGACCTGTTTTTTCCCCCGGGGGGTGTGCCGCGTGCCGAAGTCTAGCCGGCGTTGGCTTGGGCTGCTACGTATGCTCGTCTTGCGCTACGCTAAACTCGGAGAGAAGGAGATCGTACCGCCCTCCCCTGGAACTCGGGCGGATCGGGCCGGTAAGAGCTGGGACGAGATCCAATTTGTGACGCTCGAAACGTGGGGCTTTTGTACGGATATAGCAGGCACTCCGTGGCGCGGCCGCCCTGCTGCCTGGCCCGCGGAGGGGGATGACCGCCCGCGCCGTCGGCGGTTGCTGCCCCGTCGCCTGGTCGAGGATGAAGCATATGGATATGCCTAGCGTGCCCCAGCCCTCTCAAGGGGATCCCCTGGGATGCCGCGCCGCGCTGGAGGAAGCGCTGGCCGCTGCGGCGCTCGATGCTTTCGATTCATCCGCTCCAGCCGGCGAGGGACGGGAGTTGCTTCGGCCGGCGACTCCCGTGGGAACAACCCCTGCGGTCCGTAGTGCAGAGGCCGCCGCTGCCGCGTACCAGGTTGCCGTGGCACTGGGATTCTGCCGGCTGTTTGGCGTGGACCCCGGCGATCTCGACGGCGTCTTGCCTCCCGGCATGGCTGTGGCCGCAGCTCGGCAACTCTCGTCTCTGCTGGACCATTGGACCAACGAAGACGTCCCCACTCTGCCCCAGAGATGGGAAGATGCTGCCCACCCGGCCGAAGCAGAGGAAATGTGCCTCGAATTGTTGGAAGCCCGTATGGAAGCCTGGGCAGCCTATATTGCCATCGACGAGGCATTCGCCGAAATGCTGGAAAGCCCAGATGCACCGGTCGACCCCCAGTTCATGAGCGCGCTCGCTCATGAACTGGACGACCTGCCTGCGGCGTTCGACGAGTTTGACGACGCCCTCACGGAGCAGATACCGCTGCTCGCCACCGCCGTGGATACCGAACTCTTGAACAACTGGCGCGCATTCCTCGCAGAGCCTTTTCGCGAGAGGCTCCCTTGGTGGCTCGATGGCACGCTGGAAAAAGCTGCTGAGCACGCCTACCGCCAGATGCTGGCAGAACTGCCTGCGTTGCAGCCGCGAACTTCTATGCCAACCACCGTGCCAGTTGAGACACCATCGGCGGCCCTCGCTGCCTACCGCCGTGCATTTGCCCGCAGAGAGCAAATCGCCGCAGCAGCAGAAGAACAGCCGCCGCTTGCCATCTTGCGATGGGACTCGCCCGATGCCGCGTATTATGCCTTTCTGCCGCTTCCGGTCGGTACGCCAACCGAGATCGTGCTGAGCTTTTTCACCTGCTCCCACGAAGCGGCCACAGAGCTTGCAGGCGCCGAAGTGCAGCTCGACGGGGTGGAGAGCGTGATCGAGCCTGACGGCCGGGCCCGTTTCTCTTACGATCGGCTACGCGCCGCTGAGCGTCTCGAAGCCGTGCTTCTGGTAGGCCGCGAACGTACCGCCTGGCTGGTCCAGCCGGTCGAAGCATGAGCCCGCCGGTCCACGCCGTCCTCACCCAGTGCCGAATCGAGCCTGGCCGTATGAAACCCGGCCAGGCCGCCGAGTTGGTGCGACGCCTGGGAGAACTGGCATCCTGGTGGTTGCACCCCGACGTGCTGGCACTGGCAGCCCGGGCCTTGAGGATTGCCTGGCCGCGGCGCTCGCTGCCCACCTCTGCCGGATCTTGCTGGATCGTTTTCGCCCAACACTCGTCGATGCCTTGGCCGGCGCTGCGAGAAGCCTTTTTGCTACCTCTGCAATGGAGAGAGAACACGGCCGACAGCCAGCAGTTGCCAGACAAGCTAAGACGCTTGGCACGCCTGGCAGCTCAATGCGTCCACCACCCCAACTGGGGACTGCACCTCAGCCAAGACGCCGGCCTGGCACAGCACAACCTCTCGCAACTCGATGACCACCTGGATGTAGACTCGGGCTGGGCCGCGCTGGCTTGCGGCCTATTGCTGGCCGCCGAAGGCGGTACCCCAGACCCGGACGTGTGGGCCTCCGGCTGTTGGGATCCAGACGGCGGTGTGACGCGCGTGGGCGATCTGCCGGCCAAACTGAGGCTAGCGGCCGAGTGGGGAGCGAGCACGTTCTTTCTGCCCGCATTCCAGCTAGAAGAAGCGAAGGCATGGCTCCTCGGACCGAGCACCTTGCAGCTCTGCCCTTTGCGCGCGGGTACCTGCGACCCAATGCAGGCCTTGGCCGATTATCTCTACCGGCTCGATGCCCCTCCGCCGCCGCCCACGAGCGTAGACGACGAGCCCGGCTTTACTCGCTGCGCCACCTACTACTTGCGACAGCCGCTGCACGCTGCGAGCACGCAGGAGTATTACCGTACGGCGTTGCTGCCTTGCATCGTACACCGGCAGAGCAGGCACGTGGGCGCTGCCTACCCCGGCTGGCGGCCTACTCACCTTGTGACCATTGTGAGCGGCAGCGATGTGCTTGTCGAATTGATGGCACGGGCATTGCGGGTCTCTCATGTTTTGCTATTGCACACGCCGGACCAGAGGCAGCTCGAGCGTACAGAGACTGTGCGGTCGCGGCTTGAGCAGGCCGGCATATCCTGTGTCACCCGGCGCATACACCAGGAAGGAATGCTCGTTGACGTCAGGCGGAGCCTGGAGCAGTTTGATGGCGTAGACGCCAGCCAAATCGTGTTCGACCTAACGCCGGGGACCAAGCTGATGACGTACGCCCTGGCCCGCGCGGCACCTGAAGGGAGTTGGCTGGTGTACCTTGAGCACGCATTTCGGGAGGGCCGCCCGCAGCCGGGTACCGAGAGATTGATCCGCTGGCTCGCAGGCGCCTGATGTACGCAGCCCTCTCGTAGGCGGCAGTCCGGACGGCGGTTTGTATGCAATGGATGTGGGCATCGGGGGCATGCTTTTTCTTAGCCCAGTGCTGTAAGCACGGCCGTTTTGGCTGTTCGGCGGCACGCAAGATTTTTGTCATCGTTGGCCCCCGCCCAGCGTATTAGTTAGTGATGCCCCGGCTGGCTGGGGGAGGTTTGAGGAAGTTTGCCCATGGCTAGATTTGTATTGGTGCTCGATACGCCCGGCATCAAGCAGTTCGTCTTCGGCACCGATGCCCTGGCCGAGGTGCGGGGAGCGAGTGCCCTGCTCGATCGGCTCAACCGCGACGAGACTCAAGCACAGCTTGAGCGGCAGATCACAGGCCGGGGAGGTCGTATCGAGAAGGTGTACGCCAACGGCGGCGCGGCCCAGTTTGTGGTCGAAGCGCCCGACCGAGCGGCCGTGCAGGCGGCTGTGGACGCATTGGCCGCGTACTACGCCGCGCAAACGGGGGGCGAGGTTCGCCCGCTGGCGGCCGCGGCAAGTTGGGAAGCTGGCCAAAGTTACCAGGCAGCCGTACAAATGGCCCATGCCGAACTCCAGTTGCGCCGCAACCTCGCCTTTGGCCGCGCTGTGATCCCTACCCTGCCAATTACGCAAGAGTGCGAGTCGACGTCTCACCTTCCGGCACGCGGCCCCTTTCCTTGGGGTGGGGAACGGTTGATTCTGTCAGATGCCAGCCGCTTGAAGCGCGAGGAAAGCGGTGAGTCCCGTCGCGGAACATTGTGGACCGACTGGATCGAATCGCTCGACTTGCCAGGAAACGCAGCGGCGAATGCCGGGCGGTTGAGGCCGAAAGACATCGTCGCCATTGGCGAAAGCGCGGAGCGGGCAGGATACATCGGCTTGGTCTATGCCGATGGCAATGCCATGGGCCGCCTGGTGCAGGAGCTGGATAGCAAAGAGGTGTGCCAGGCCTTTGCAGAGCTGGTCGATGGCAGCCTGCGCGATGCCTGCTACGGGGCCCTCAAAAAGGTGCTCGCCCCGGAGGTGAAGCGCCTGGCGGAAGGGGTGACACAACGCACTCTTCCAGCAGACATCCTGCTATTGGGCGGAGACGACTTGCTGGTGGTGCTGCCGGCCGACCGTGCCCTGGACTTTGCCTTGGAGGCAAGCAAGCAGTTCGCAGATATGACGGTGGCACGGCGGTCGACGTATCCCCAACCCATACAGGAGTTCTTTGCGCGCCGCGACCTTACAAAGCGCGGCCTGACCATCTCTTGCGGTGTGGCGGTCGGGCCGGCACGGTACCCCTTTTATCTGCTGTTGGAACTCGCAGAAGAGCTGCTCCGGTCTGCCAAGGCGGCCGGCAGCCAAGATGCGGAGCGCACCGACTATTGGGCGCCGACGTACATCGACTTCCATCAGATTGCCGGCTCCGAAAGCCCGGAACTGGCAGTGATCCGCGAAGAGGACTATCTGGTTACATCCGATCATGCGCGTACGTTGCGTCCTTACCGGGGCGATCGACTGGAGAAACTGCGCGACGCAGCGCAGTGCTTGCGTTCGGCCAACGTGCCGCGCAGCAAGCTGCACGATCTGTTCGAGGCCGCACTCGACGAAAGGCCAGTGCTCGCCGAGCTGCGCGCCCGGGAGTTGTTTGGCCGCTTGCGGCAAGATGGCAGCCACAAGGAGCGCGAGGCCCTGTGGGACGCCCTGAGCATGCTGGAGAGCAGAACTCCGTATCCCTGGACGGCGCCTGTGCGGGAGGCTAATGGCTCGACCCGCCGGAGTACGGGCCTGGCGGATCTGATCGAGGCACACGACCTGTTCTCTGCGTAAGGGTGATGCATGACACTTCAGCCTCAACGTTTGGACGTAGAGTTCTCCATTTACTGGGAATCTGGCTGGCACGTGGGCAGCGGGCTGGGATCGACGACCGTGGACCGGCTGCTCAGGCGGCGTGCATGTGGCAGCAAGGAGTTGCAGCCGTTCGTGCCTGGCTCGCAGATCAAGGGCGTGTTGCGGCATCGTTGCGAGGAGCTGGCAGCGGCTCTGGGCGCTGGTCAGATTGTCTCGCCTCACGTTGCAAGCGGCTCGCCGCCTCAGGCGCTGCTTAAGCAGTTTCGGCCGCTTTCGCATTGCGAGTCCCTGGTCGATCGGCTCTTCGGCACACGGTACCAGGGAGAATGCCTGTTCGTCGAAGATGCCGTACCGCGCACTGACGCCGCTGCTCGCTCTGCCATTCACACCCGCACAGCCATTGATCGCGTCACCGGCACAATCAAGCACAAGACACTGTTCAGCACAGAGGTGGCTGCGGCCGAGGGCCCCGGCCTGGTCGGCCGCCTGTCGGCGCGACACCCCGCCGGCGTCCTTACTCAGGCCCCGGACGATGATGGCTTCCCCTATGAGTATGCCCTGCTGCTGGCCAGCCTGCTGACCATCGACCGCCTGGGCGCCGACAAGAGCGTCGGCCTCGGCCAGTGCGCAGTGGCTATCGCCGGCGAGCAAGTGCGCTGGAACGATCGGACCGACTATCCGGTGCGCGAGGCGCTCAAGTCCTTCGAAGAGCCGGACTGGATCGAGATGTACAACCTGTTACGGGAAGGGCGGCAGGAATGAGAGAGTATCGCATTGAAGGCGTGTTGGAGTCTCCACTGGTAGTGCGTCGAGAGCGGCAATCTCAACGCTCCGAGGGGGTGCGGTACGTCTCGGGTACGCTGGTGCGGGGCGCACTAGCCCAAGCCTACCTTCAAGAGAAGGGACAGCCGGACAATACATTCGCCAGCCTGTTTCTGGATGAGGATCAGTGCCGCTTCGGTCCCCTCGATCCAGGCGAGCATGTCTTTGCCCGCACGGCGTACTCATGCAAGCGCTACAGCGGTTTTGCAGGCAGTGACCGGATGCACGGCGTGATCGATATCCTGGTTTCGCTGCTCGCTAGCCGATTGCAAGGCCGCCCTCATCTGCCCCAGCGCTGCCGCGAATGTGCCAGCGACCTCAAGCCCATGGAAGGGTTCTGGGAATACCGCAACGGCCAGGCTGCCCTCGCCCAGCGGCGCTGGCGACGCAGCAGCGCCACGCATGTCGGCATTGACCGCCTCACGCACACCGCCGCTGAAGGAATGCTCTTTTCGCTCCCCACCATGGAACCGGAAGCATCCCCCAACGATACGCCCGCATTGGTCGGTTGGGTGCATGCCGCCGAGCCAGCCTCAAAGGCCCTGCAAGACCTGCTCGATGTCTGCAACGGAATCGTGCGCATAGGCCATGCCCGCACCCGCGGCTACGGAAAAGTACGCCTGAAACTCTCAGACCCGCGCCCACCAGAAGACGCAGCAGGTTCCCCTTCCCACCCAGCCGACCCGCAAGCACGCTGGCAAGACTTCAGCAGGCGCATACTCGCACAGCTCGGGCACGACACCCTCGATCCCGAAACGCACTTTCTGTTCACGCTCGGCCTTCCAAGCGGCGCCGTTCTGCTCGATCCCCTGCTGCGCTACACGCTCGACCCAGCCGGCATGGTACCCTGGCTGCCGCCACTGCCTTCTCCCGACCCGACGCTGACTTTGGAGGCGCATCCGGCCGTCGAACTGGGGGGCGGAACGCTGCGCTGCATCACCGCCGTGGCGCAGCACGAGCGGGTGCGCGGCTGGAATGCCGCCCACGGCCTGCCGCGCCAAGACGAATGGGCTGTCATTCGCGGCGCGGTGTATGCGTATATCTATCAAGGAGACACACAGGGGCGTGCCGAACTGTTCGCACGCTTACGCGCTCTCGAACAATCCGGCTTGGGTGCCCGCCGGAACGAGGGCTTCGGCCGAGTTGTGGTCTGCGATGAATTTCACGTCCGCTTTGCACCGGAGCGCAGCTCATGAGCACCACCCTTTCGCTGGATCTCGTGAACCAGGCAGATCGTTTTCTAGACACCGAGGCACAACAGAAACGTGCGCAGGAGTTGGGAGATGCGCTGTACGATGCCTTCCTGCCCGATAAGACCGGCCGCATCAGCACTCAAATTCGGAATCTCGAACAAGTGGTGGTTTCTGCCACCCGCTTTTGCGACATCGAAGACTTTGTGAAGAATCAGATGGGGCGGGAAGGAGACGCGGCCCAGAAGTGGCGTGACGTTGGGGGCCGGGTGCTAGACGACCTTCACAAGCTGCGCGCCAAAGCTCAGGAACTTGCAGGCAACGAGGCAGAACGCCTCTTGCTGCGGCTGCACCTGGCACGCGGCTGGATACGCTCCGTGGTAGGCGCATACCTGTACAAGAAGGCCATGAAGCAACTGGAGGCTCGCCATGCCCAACGTTGATCTGCCTCGTCATCTAGAGCGTGACATCACCATCGATGCTCGACTGACCGAAATGGCGCGCGAGGCGGTAGCACATTACATACGAACGCAAGACCCTACCCGTGGCTGCGAGTCTGAAAAGTGGGCCGTTAAGCCCAGCCAGATCAAGGGCCTGCGTCAGGTAGCATGCACCCAGCCCGAACGTCTCGGGGATTTCGTCGGCAAGCAACTGGAAAAAGCCAGGGCACGGACAGAGGACCGCGAAACGAAACCGTCAGACAAAGATCAGCAAGTCATAGCGTTTTGGACATTGATCCTAGAGGCGTTGCGGGATCCGCCGCAACACACGTGGGCCATTTCGCAGGTGCGCTCAGAGGCAATGCCTGATCACTTGCGGCAGAAGGACCCGCCCAAGGGCGCCAAGCTAAGCCGTGAGCAGCAGGAGGCGCGCCGCATACAGAAACAGGAGCGCGAGCGTTGGGAGCGGCAATGGAACGCCGAGCACATCCCCCCGTACTTCCGCAGCTTCTGTATCGAGTATCTCTACCAAATGTACAACGTATAGGAGCATGAGCATGTCTACTGTGGCGGCGGGCGCTATTGGGCGCCTGGAGAAAAAGCTTCGTGTCTCAGCCGAGCTGGTATTCGACACGGGCTGGAGAATCGGTTCCGGCCGGGCCGGTCAAACCTCCGACCTAGGCGTGCTGCTCGATGCGGCCGGCCGCCCCGTCTTGCCTGGTTCTTCTCTCAAGGGCCGATTGCGAAACACGTGCGAAAGCCTTGCGTCTGCACTTGGCTTGACTGCGTGTTTGCTGAACCATGACGCCAGCGGGGTGCGATGCGTCAGCGACGTGTCCTGGTTCAGCAGGGTCAGGGAGGCGCACCGCGATGCCATAACCCAGGGCGTCCAGGCCCAACTTGACTGGATCAACAACAACACTTGTCACGTGTGCCGATTGTTTGGTTCTCCGGTTCAGGCTGCGCGGTTGCGGTGTGCCGACGGCATGCTAAAAACCAGCCCGTTGGGACTGATTCGGGTTCGCGATGGGGTAGTTCTCGATCGCGACAGCCATACGGCGGTGGATGAGCTGAAGTACGACTACGAGTGTGTCTCTCCGGAGACCCGGTTTGATCTGGTGATCGACGTACACAACCCGGCGCCTGAGGACGAGGCGTTGCTGGGTGCGGCGATCTTCGAATGGGCTGCTGGCAGCAGCCTGGGCGGGTTTACCAGCAGGGGGCTGGGCCGCTTTCACCTGGAGCAGATCGAGGTGCGGGGCACCGATTTCTCAGATCCCGCACAACGCAAGCAGTATCTTCTGGGCCGTACGCCGCAAGACCGGTTGCAGCCGCTGGGCGACTGGCAAGCGTACTTCCAAGACAAGATCGATCAGAGACTGTCCTCAATCAGGGGGTGATGCACATGCTTCGCAAATGGCTGTGTCAGGCAGACGTCACACTGCACATCAAGCCAAAGGATCCCGTGCTTATCAAGAGCGGGTATGCCACGCTCGACGGGCCGGACATGGTGCCGGTGAGCACATTGCGCAACGGCGAGCAGGTCTACTTTTTTCCCGGCACTTCGTTGAAAGGCGCATTCCGCAGCCACTTCGAGCGTATTGCCCGCACACTCCAGCCGGCAAGCGTGTGCATCCCCTATTTGGATCCCAAGAAGAAGGTAGCTGCAGACATTCCGGCCGCTGAGGAGCGGAACAGTTTTGGCTGCGGTTTTCGCAATGCGGCGGGAGGCCGGCCGGACAACTCGGCCACACGCTATTTCGAGGCGTGTGCCGCCTGCCGCATGTTCGGTTCGCTGCGATTTGCGGGCCGGCTGAGCATCGGAGACGCCTATCCTCTGCCGAATATGGCCCCCCAGCCCTCGGCGAGGAATGGTGTGGGGATCGACCGCTTTACCGGAGGCGTGGTGCGCGGTCTGCTGTTCGATCTATTGGTCCTAGAGGGCGGGGTATTCGAGACCAAGGTGCGGCTGAGCAATTTTGAATTGTGGCAGCTTGCGGCGTTGAATTTTTTGCTCCAGGACCTTCAAGATCAGATGATCTCTCTGGGCTCGGGGCGCAGCCGAGGTCTGGGCCGTGTCGAAGGTGAAGTGAATGAGTATTTGCTCTCATACGTGTTGCCAAGCACGCATGTGTGTGGGATTGGAGAATTGGCCTCCGACGAGGAGCGGAGCGAGTATGGCCTCTTCCAATGGTCGCCGCCTGCGCCCATTGGGCTGCCTGTAGGTCGGCGTCAAGGCATGCGGCACCAGTACGATCTGACTGCCGACTGGAACCAGCGCTTGCAGCCGCTTGCAGGAAGTCTGGAGGCGTTTGTGCGATCGCACCAACCGCTTGGCCAGGCGAGGTGAGAGATGGCTGAACTGAGAGCATCTGAAGTGACGCCAGATGAGCTGGCTGCCTTACTGACAAACACAAGGCCGCCGAACGGAGAGACGGCCTGGTGCTGGCTGGAGGCGCCAGACGGCTGGGTACTCGAGCGATGGAACGGGTCAGAGGGCAACGTGAGGGTGCAGGCTGCCCACTGCTTGCCGCGCGAGGAGCCGCTAGGCGGCTTCCTGCCGCGCGTCACGGCGGGGCGCGTCTTTGCACCTTCTGGCGAGCTGCGCTGGCGCGTCTTGCCCGCGCTCGGCAGCCGCACGTGCCGTGTGGTCTTCTTAGGCGACGCGTGGGTTGGCCTCGAATCGCTCACGCTCCGACCAGATCTCAACGGCCTGACCGCGGTTGATGAATCGTATCCTCTCTGGGGACAGCAAACGCAAGCCACCCCCGAAGAATGGATCGAGCTGCGCATCCCCCACCGCCTGCGCTACCCGGTGAGCTGCGGCGCGCCGGGTCAAGGGCGGATCGTTGCCCAACTCCGCGTGCAGCTCTGGAAAGACCGCCTCGGTGAGGTGCAATTTCTCAGGCTCCGTTCACTGGACACAACGGTGGAGTCGTAACCATGCCGCAGGGAGAAAAGTTCTTCAATCCATATCGTTGGGTACGTGTGTCAGACCAGGCGCCCGAGCTGGCTGCACCCAAGTACCACCATCGCTTTGCGGGGCTGGCTGGCGAACTCGACCTCAACATTGCAAAAACTCGCCGCTCTAGCTAGCCCTATTTAGAGCGGCGAGCATGGCAAGAATCCGCTCTTTGACGGCCGCGGCGGCGTTCATGGT
>FWPU01004017.1_pt1 | contig 35219 bp, 34 predicted proteins | sample 2228361 | NCBI WGS metagenome assembly FWPU01 (sample SAMEA103939777, study PRJEB20133) | metagenome
GTCTGTAGCGCGTCGCGCGGGGCGAGCTTCTCGGCGCCGAGTCCAGGCGTTTCGCGACAGGCTCGGCGCCTGCCGTAGCGCGTCCTTCGGCGGGCAGGGCCGCACCGTCGCCACGGAATTGGCAGGCACGCCGGCTGCACCGCGGCCGGCGGTTTTCTCACGGGAGGGATGCCTTGCGTCGGCGTCGTATCTGGCCCTGGCTCGGCGCGCTGCTGGGAGTGACGCTCGTCTCCGCAGCGCAGCCGACGGCGCGTGCGTGGCGGGAGCATCGGCGAAAGGCGAAGCTGAAGTCGCTGTACTTCGCGCCACCGAATTCGTACGAATTCTTTGAGGTCGAACGGATTCCCGAACCGGAAGGCGAGGGCGAGGAGGGCGAGCGCGACGATGCCACGTTGCGCCGCATCGCCAACCGCGCGTTGCTGGGAGATCCCCCGGTCGAGGCGATCGAGGAGTGGACGCGCATCGCCGACCTCGAGCGTCGCAAGTGGGCCCACCTCATGCCCGGAGCCCCATTGCGCGCGCCGCTGGCCGGCGACGTCTGGGTGAACCTCGGCCCCGACGACGGCGTCTTCAACCTGTCGTCCGACGTCATCGAGAAGGTCGACTCGGGCCGGCCGACGGCGATCGGGGTGCACCCGACGAACCCGGAGATCGTCTACCTGGCCACCGCGGGCGGCGGCGTGTGGAAGACGTACGACTTCGTGAGCGGCGCTCCGAACCCGACGTGGCGGCCCATCACCGAGACGCTGGGCAGCCTCGCCGTGGGAGCGATGGCGATCGACCCCAACCAGCCCGACACCATCTACGTCGGCCTCGGAGACCCGTTCGACGTCGACGGCAATGCCGTCTACCGCAGCGACGACGGCGGCGGCACCTGGTCGTCGCCGGTCTTCCTCTCGGGCGCGTACGGCAACTTCGCGGTGAAGCCGACGAGCATCCGCGAGCTGAAGGTCGACCCGACCGACTCGAATCACGTGCTCGCCGCGACCAGCCACGGCCTGTTCCGATCGAAGGACGGCGGCCGGACGTTCGCGCTGGTGGATCTGCCGAACGCCGCCGCCAACGAGCTGCCCGAGGCGATCTGGGACATCGTCTTCCTCGGCACGCAGGGCGGCCGGAGCCACTGGCTGGTCAGCGGCGTTCAGGCCTGTGAGCCCCGCGTGGCGCCTCCGTCCCCCGCGATGGCCACCTCGGCCGGCAACACCTCGTGGGAGACCGGTCGGCCCTGCACGCACGGGAACCAGGGCCACCTCTGGCGCAGCAGCGACTCCGGCGAGAGCTGGACGTCGATTCGCGATGCGGGCGGGCTGCCGGTCGCGGGCAGCCGCATCAGCATCGCCGCCGGGCGCACCACCGATCCGTCCAAGACCGTCGTGTACGCGTACGTCGGCTCCGAGACCGAGTACCCGGGGCGCACGGTGGGCTTCTTCCGCTCGACCGACGGCGGCCGCACGTTCGTCGACGTCTCGGGCACGTTGATCAACCCGACGCCGTCGGGGCAGTGCTCCGACTGGCCGAACCTGGGCCATGACCAGAGCTGGTACAACCAGGCCATCGCCGTCGACCCGACCGACGAGAACAACGTCATCGCCGGCGGCAACCTCTGCGGCGTGCGCACGCGCAATGGCCTGTCGTCGGCGGTCGTCTGGGAGAACGTCTCGCACTGGTTCCCCGACTGGGGCGGCGACGTGCAGGGCGGAAAGCTGCCGTACGTGCACGCCGACTGGCACACGGCGCTCGTGGCGGTCATCGGCGGCCGCGTGCGCGTGCTCGTCGGCTCGGACGGCGGCCTGTTCACCTCGATCGATGCGTTCACGGCTCCGCCCACGCAGGTGAGCTGGGACTTCCACAACCGCGGGCTGGTGACGCACCTCTGCTACTCGATCGGCTCGGGCGACCCGGCGCACGGGAATGCGTACGTCGCGCTCACCGGGCTTCAGGACAACGGCACGCGGTTCCGCGATCAGCCGCGCTGGAAGGGCAACACCGCGTACGACGTCGGCGACGTCGCCGGGCCCACCAGCCCCAACGGCCACCTCTACCGGGTCATCGTCGCCGGCAAGTCCGGCGGCACCGAGCCGGCGTGGGTGACGACTTCCGGTGGCCTCGTCCCCGACGGCACGGTGGTGTGGCAGGAGATCGGCCCGATGCGCGCCACGCGGTTCAACGAGATCCTCGGCGGCGACGGCATCGGAGCGGCGGTGAACAAGGGCACCTCGGGCGAGTGGATCTGGGCCAGCGCCCAGTACACGCGCATGTACTGCAATGCCTCGAAGAGCGACTGCAACGTCGGCACGTCGTGGATCGAGCGCGGTCCGCCCATCGGCGGCAACGACGAGGACCCGTTCATGATCCGCTACTCGCCGATTCAGACCGACCCGACGGGCGGAGCCTTCCTCACGGCCACCAATCTCGCCGTGTGGAAGAGCGCGGTCACCACCTGCACCGGCGCCGAGACGGTCGACTGCTGCCCGGTGGGAACGCCCGTGCCGTGCTGGCGCAAGGTGGGGCCGAACCAGCAGGGCTACGTGCGCAACGTCTTCGCGTCGCAGACCATCCCCAGGCTGTACGGAGCGGTGCTCAGCGGCGGCACGTTCTCGGTGACGAGCGACGAGGCGACGTGGACCCGCTCGTCACCGCTCGGCTTCAACGGCGAGACGCTCTACTACGCCACGAGCATCGCGTTCCCTCCGACCACGCCCGCCGGAAAGAACCCGGGTGACGTCTACGTCGCGGCGAGCGCGGCGCCGGTCACCGCCTCGAATCAGCCCGTGCCCGAGTGGTTGGGCCGCATCTTCATCACCGAGGACCGCGGCGCGACGTGGAAGCCGATTCACGGCAACGGCACCGGGCAGGACCTGCCGAACGTGCCGATCCTCGTGGTGCGGTACGACCCTGGCGACGCGACGAACCGCACGATCTACGTGGGCACGCACATCGGCCTGTACCGCACGACCGACGGCGGCCAGACCTGGCACCGCTTCGGCCACGGGCTCCCGCTGGTGCGCGTCGACGACATCTTCATCTCGAAGAGCTCGTCGCTGATGCGCATCGCCACCTACGGCCGCGGGCTCTGGGAGATCTACCCGAGCACGAATGCTCCGCAGGGAGTCCCGGGCGATGGCGATTTCGACCGCAACCTGGTCATCGACTTTCGCGACCTCGGCGCGCTCGCGAGCCGGCTGGGCACCACGCCCGCGACGACGAGCTGGCCGCGGTACCACTGGATCTCCGATCTGACGAACGAAGGAGTGCCGGGCGGCACGAGCCACATCGACGAGAAGGATCTCGAGCGTCTGCTCGCGAAGTTCGGAGGCCACCCGTGATGTCCGCGTCCACTCGCGTCCTCGTCGCCTCGTTGCTCGCGCTCGCCGGCTGCGGTCCGTCCGCTCCGGAGTCGCAAAGGCCCGCCTCGCTCGTCATCGCAGCCGGTGACGATCAGGTGGGATCGGCCGGCGAGCCGCTCTCGGCGAAGCTGTCGGTCCGCGCATTCTCCGCCGACGGGCGCGCCGTTCCCCGAGCACTCGTCAAGTGGTCGGTGGCTTCGGGAGGCGGAAACCTGCACACGCTCCGCACGCACACCGATGCCGACGGCATTGCCTCGGTGGTGGCCACGCTCGGACCGACTCCGGGCCCCAACACCTTCGAGGCAGTGGCCGATGGCGTCGAAGCGGTCGTGTTCCGCGCGACCGGCATCCCCGGAGCACCCTCCCGAATCGAGCTCGTCTCGGGCGGCAACCAGACTGGTGACGCCGAGAGCGCGCTCGCAAATCCCCTGGTGGTCAGGGTTCTCGACCGGCACGGAAACGGCGTCATCGGCGCGGCGGTGTCGTGGACCGCTCCGGAGGGCGGGCGCGTGGACCCGCTCGCCACGGCGACCGACTCGAATGGCGTGGCGTCGGCACGGGCAACGCTCGGGCCCGGCGAAGGCAAACAGCTCTTTTGGGCCCGGGCCGGTGACGCATCGCTCGACATCGCCGCGAGCGCGGAGCCGATCGGCCTCGTCTACCGGCCGCCTGCGCCGGGAGGGAAGCTCCGCCTCGAGCGGAATTCTGCCTCGAGCAAGTCGACGCTCGTCCTCGAGCTCGTTGCGACGCAGCCGCTGCGCGGGTTCTCGGCCGGGTTCAACCTGCCCGTCGACGAGCGCGTGCGGCTCGTTCCCGGTTCGCTCCAGCCGGGCGTTCTGGACCCCGGTACCGGGACGGTCGCGGCGGTGGCCACCATTCCTCCAGCCGGGCCCATGAAGAACGTGCTCGTGGTGGGCATCTCGCAGAAGGCGAGCGGGGCAGGGGCGACCGCCGAGGACCGGCAGATTCCCGCCGGCGCGAAGCTCCTGTCCGTACGGCTCGAGCTCGTGCCGGGCGCCGCGAAGGGGCCGATGTTCGACCCGGCGAAACCCGGCCGATATGTCGCGGGCCTCAGGGACAAGGCGGGCAATGACGTCGTGGCCACGCCCGAGGTCGCGGTCGGTCGGCTCGAAGTGCGGTGACGGCGCGCCTCGCGTCGCCGGATGCCCCGGCGGCCGCGAGCGACGCGAGGGCGCGTGCCTCACCCGTCAGCGAGTGCGCATCGATGCGAGTCTTGCCAGCCGAAGCTTTGGGGCGAGGCGCGTCGGCGCAGGAGAGCCGCGTGCCCAAAGCCGATCTCAACGCGCTCGTCCGCTCGGCCCGCGCGGAGCGATCCTTTTCGAGACGCAGCGAAGCCTTACGGGCGCAACGAAGGTGCTCAGAGACGTCGTAGTCGGTCGGGGGCCATCGGATGGCGCGCGGGCGTGCGCCGTCAGTCGCCGAGCAGGGCGATGCCGCCGCCGCGCTTGCGGTTCTCGAAGTAGGCGAGGTCGATGAGCATCGTCGCCGCGAGCACGAGCCGGCGCAGCGTAGGGTCATCGACCTTGAGGAAATGAACGCCGAACGAATCGGCGTCGGTGAAGAGCTCGCGCAGCACGCCGCCCCAACGCTTGGAGATGGTGGCGATCTCCGTCTCCCTGCGGCGGACGTGGAAAGTCCACGGGTGGAGCAGCGGCCCGTCAATCTCCGCCAGCACGCCGCCGCTCGGCGAGAGGATCTCGAGTCGCCGGCCGAAGAGCTTGAAGCGCTGGCGCACCACTCCGAGCGGCCGGCCGTGACCGTCCGTCACTTCGGCGCGGGCGAAGAAGAACGTCCACGGCTTGCGCACCACGAGCGCGACGGTCGCGTCCAGGGCCCGGAACTCGAGGTGCACGGTGCGGAACGCCCAGAAGTTGCGCAGCACCGCGTCCCAGAAGGTGGAGCCCATCTCGCCGACGAAGAAGAGCGGCCGCCCCTCGGGATCCGACACCTCGTAGCGGTTCTGCGTCTCCCAGCCGGCGAGCACTTCGACCCACTCGCGGACCTGCCGCACCTTCAGGGCCTCGACCGCCATCAGCGGATCGCCGCCGTCGGGTCGGGGAGGCGGCCGCACCGGTACCGTGTACGCCACGGGCACCTGGCCGCCCGACACCTCGCGCGGCGCGCGGCCGCCCCAGTCGAGCTCGATCTCCGCCCGCGGCGGAGGCTCCCGACGTTCGGGCTCGGGCGGCGCGTCGAGGAAGTCGAAGGGATCTTTCTTCTTCGTCACGACGCGACTCTAGCGTCGACTGGCCCAGCCGTGCGCGCCGTGACATGTTCCCGCGCATGGTCAAGCCGTCCATCTTCGACGTCGCCTCCCTCAAGGCCAACTGGGACCGCCTCGCCGCGATTCCGGGCGGGAAGCTCGTGTTCAGCCGCGCCATCGGCCTGATGGCGCCCTACAGCTCCACCATCGGAGCGCGCGTGATCGACCTGCGAGACGGCTACGCCCGGGTGGAGATGCGCGAGAGCCGCAAGGTGCGGAACCACCTGCGCTCGGTGCACGCCGCGGCGCTGTTCAACCTCGCCGAGCTGACCGGCAACCTCGCCATCATCGCGCGGTTGCCCAGCGACGCGCGCATGATTCCCACCAACATCTCCATCGAATACGTGAAGAAGGCGCGCGGCCGGCTGATCGCCATCGGCGAGGCCCCGCCCATCCCCAGCTCCGAGCGCAAGGAGTACGAGGCCACCGTGCGCATCGAGAACGCCGCGGGCGAGGAGGTGGCCCGCGCGCGCGTCCGGAGCCTGGTGGGCCCCCGCGAGAGCTGATCAGCGCGGCACGACCTCGACGTTGCCCTTCGGCTCGGCGCGTTTGCCGGTGAGCACCGCCTTCACCAGAGCCGCGAGCTGGGCCATGCGGCGGCTCGTGCGGTCCCAGTACTCGGCCTTGTCGACGTCGACGCAGAGCACCACCAGGTCTTCATCCTCCGGCCCGTGCGGGAACCACGCCCGGTACCGCGCCGACCAGTACAGCCGCGCCTTCGACCGGTCGTCGACCAGCCTGGCCATGCCCGACACCGAGACGTAATGGTCCCGCTGCGGGTCGGCGTAGCTCACGTTGACGCGGCGGTTCTGCGAGAGCTCGTGCACCTTTTGCGAGCTGCGGTTGGTGAGGAACCACAGCCGCGCCTCGTCGTCGAACTCCTCGGTCCACATCGGTCGGCTGTGCAGGCTCCCGTCGTCGTCGATCGTGGTGAGCATCGCGATCTTCTGCGTCTCGATCAGCTCCCTCAGCCTCTTCACCGCCTGCGCCCGGTCCTCCATCGCGACCTCCCGACGTGAGGGTAGTCATCGCGCCGATGGGCCGCGCCCGGCCGCTCGGTGGGCGCTTGACCTTTCTTCACAGTCCGCGAACGCGGCCACAACGGCCGCCGCGCACTCTCTGGCCATCGCCCGAGGGGGCGTTCGAAAGGAGCAATCGCATGTGGAGGTCGGTTCTCATCACGGCAGTGGGCGCGCTGGCGGTAGCGGGTTGTGGCCGCGGCGGCGGCGACCGCATCGAGCGCATGAGTCAGGTCGTCTCGTGGAAGGTCGACGACGCGCTCGACGCTCTCGATGCCACCGAGGCGCAGCGCGGGCAGGTCGGTCAGATCAAGGACCGGCTGCTGGCCGAGGCGCCCGCGCTCGCCCAGGGCGGTGAGAAGGCGCGGGCGGCGCTGCTCGAGCAGTGGTCGTCACCCAAGCCCGACGCTGCGCGCGTGCACGCCATCGTCGACGAGCGCATCGAGGCCTTTCGCGCCATGGCCCACAAGGTCGCCGACGCCGCGATCGAGGTGCACGGCATCCTGACGCCCGAGCAGCGCAAGCAGATCGCCGCGCGCATCGAGCGTGCCCGGTCGCGCTGAGCGGCCGGAACCAGCAAATCAGGCGCCGGCCTGATCCGCCGCTCTGCGGGGCGGTCTGCCCACGCCGGCGAGCGCCGCCGGCATCGCCCACGCGTTTGGCAACAGCGTCAGGGCGAGCGCCATCAGCTTGTTGAGGAACCCCGGCACGACGTTCCGCCGCCCGGCGAAGAGCGCGTTCAGCCCGCGCCGGGCGCACTCCTCGGCGGACATCGCGGTGGCCTTCGCGTACGAGGGCAGCTCGTGCCGGGCGACGGCGTGGAACTCGGTGGTGACCAGCCCGGGGCAGAGCGACAGCACGCGCACACCCGAACCGCTGAGCTCGTAGTGCAGCGCCTCGGAGAAGCTCCGCACGTACGACTTGCCCGCCGAGTACGTCGCGTAGCCGGGCGAGGGGACGTAGGCGCCGATCGACGAGACGTTGAGAATCCACCCCTGGCGGCGATCGCGCATCGGCCGCGAGAAGCGCCAGCACAGCTCGGTGAGCGTCACCACGTTGAGCTGGAGCTGCCGGTGCATTTCCGCCAGGTCCATCTCGGTGAACCAGGCGAAGGTGCCGAAGCCGGCGTTGTTGACGAGCACGTCGACGCGGCGGCCCGCTCCCTCGGTTTGCGCGAAGAGCCGCTCGGCGCCCTCGGGCGTGGCCAGGTCGACCGTCAGCACGTCCACCTGAACGCCGTGGGCCGCCTTCAGATCGGAGGCCAGCTTCTCGAGGCGCTCGGTGCGGCGGGCGGCCACCACCACGTCGGCCTTTCGCGCGGCGAGCTGGCGGGCGAACTGCTCGCCGAGCCCGCTCGATGCTCCGGTGACGAGGGCAGTCTTTCCTTTGAGCTCCATGCAGTGACTGTCGTGGCCCGGCGCTGCGGCGTCAACGAAACCGAGCAGGTGGCCTGAAGGGGCGAGCGGAGGTAGACGCCCCCAGGGTGGATCTCGAGGGGTGGCAGCTCGCGCTGTTGGTGCTGGCCGCGTTCGTGGCCGGTCTGGTCGACGCCATCGCCGGCGGAGGAGGGCTCTTGACCTTGCCGTCGCTGTTGGCGGTGGGGCTTCCGCCGCACCTGGCGTTGGGGACGAACAAGGGCCAGTCGGTCTTCGGAGCGCTCGCCGCCACGTACCGCTACGCGCGGTCGGGTCTGGTCGACGCCGGCCAGGCCGCGTGGACGTTTCCTTCGGGCCTGGTCGGCTCGCTCCTCGGAGCGGCGCTGCTCCTGGCGCTCGACCCGACGGTGTTGCGGCCGGTGGTGCTGGCGCTGCTCGTCTTCGCCGGAGCGGTGGTGGCGTTCCGGCGGCCGGCTCCCGTCCACCAGCGGCCCCGGCCCGAGCACGCGCGAGCGGTGGCGGTGGCGATCGCGCTCGCCATCGGGGCCTACGACGGGTTCTTCGGACCGGGCACGGGCACGTTCCTGTTCCTGGCCTTCTTCACCGTGCTCGGCGAGACGGCGCCGCGGGCGACGGCAGACGCCAAGGTCGTCAACGTCGCGTCGAACCTGGCGGCGGTGGCCCTCTTCGCCGCGCGCGGGGTGGTGCTGTGGCAGGTGGCGCTTCCGATGGCGGCGGGCCAGTTCGCGGGCGGCTGGGTCGGAGCGCACCTCGCGGTGAAGGGCGGCGAACGGCTGATTCGCCGCGCCGTGCTGCTGGTCGTGCTCGCGCTGGTCGTGAAGCTCGCGTGCGACTTCTTCGGCGGCTGACCGTTTTGCGCTCGGCTCGTTCAGCGGTTACACATTGGGCAGCCGTATGGTCACCATCACCTATTGCCGGGCCTGAGGATACGAATCGAGGGCCGCCCGTGCGGCGGCTGCGCTCAAGCAACGGTTGGGTCTCGACGCCGAGCTGAAGGTCGGGCCGTCGGGGACCTTCGAGGTGTCGGTCGACGGCAACGTCGTCGCCCGGCGCAAGTTCTTCGGGTTTCCGTCGGAGGACGAGATCGTCTCCGCCGTCCAGCAGGCGCTCGGCCGCTGACGCTCCTGGTGTGGCGCCGGCCCGCCGCCTAAGCTTCTCGGGCAAATGGACGCGCCTGCCTCCGGAGGCCTCGAGGAGCTGCTCGACGAGCTCGTGGTCGAGCGTCCCGCGTTGAACCTGCGCGAGCGGCTCAGGCGCCGCGCCGGAGCGGTGCTGGTCGACAACTTCTTCGAGGTGCTCGCCCGCGGCTCGAAGCGCATCCCGCTGGCGAACCCGAGGCTGCACGGCCTCGAGGTCATCCGCGACGTCCCGTACCGCGAGGGCGGCCTCCCCGAGCACCGGCTGGACGTCTGGCGGCCCGAGCAGCGGCCGGCTCCCCTGCCGGTCGTGCTGTACGTGCACGGCGGGCGATTCGCGCGGCTGTCCAAGGACACGCATTGGATCTTCGCGTTGGTGTTTGCCCGCCGCGGCTACGTCGTCTTCAACATCAGCTACCGGCTGGCGCCGAAGCACCGCTACCCGGCCGCGCACGAGGACGCCTGCGCCGCGTACGAGTGGGTGGCCGAGAACGCGCACCGCTACGGCGGAGATCCGAGCCGCATCATCGTCGCCGGCGAGTCGGCCGGAGCGAACCTGGCGACGTCGCTGGCGGTGGCCTCGAGCTATCGACGGCGCGAGGCGTGGGCGAGACGCGTGTTCGACCTGAAAGCGCCTCCCTCCGCCGTGCTGCCCCATTCGGGCATCTACCAGGTGTCGGACCCCGAGCGATTCATGCGCTCCGGGCCCTTGCCGAGCTTCGTCTACGACCGCCTGGCCGAGGTTTGCGACGAATACCTCTGCGGCGCTCGCGTGCCGGCGGACGGGCCGCTGTGTGATCCGGTGGTGGCGCTCGAGCGGGGAGAGCCTCCGCATCGTCCGCTCCCGCCGTTCTTCATCGGCTGCGGTACGTGGGATCCGCTGCTCGACGACTCGCGGAGGCTCGAGCGCGCCCTGACGCGGCTGGGAGCGCCCGCCGTCGCCCGTTACTACGAGCGCGGTCCGCACGCGTTCCACGGCTTCGTGTTCCTGCCGATGGCGCGGCGCTACTGGCGCGAGGCGTTCGAGTTTTTGTCGCGGCACGCTCCGAGCCCGCTCGGGCGCCGGTGACCGCGGCGGCGAATCAGCACTGACAACGGCAGGCTCGCGGCGAGCAGCGCTCCGTGGGCGGCGCCGCATCCGCACCCGCGCGGAGCTTCGGCGACGCTCGGGCCGGCATCGGCCGACGCATCGGGTGCAAAGCCGCCATCGTCGGGCGACGTCCCCGCATCGGTCCCGGCGTCGATGCCTGCGTCGTAGCTTTGGGTCGTGAAGAGGAACCCCGGCCAGAACGCATCGCAGCGGCGGCCGTCGGCGGAGACGACCTCGGCGTGGAAGTAGACCGTCTGCCTCGCGGGGAGCGGCTTCAGGTCCACGACGTACGCGCCCTGACCGCCGCCGGCGGGCATCGTGATTCCCTGCGCGATGATCGCTTCCGCGCCGGTCGGGTCGAAGCGTCGCAGCGTCACGGTGCTCGCGTCGTCGTCGTCGACCATCCAGCGCAGGGTGAACGTGCCGTCCGCGGCGACCGGCTGCGAGACGTGACTGGTGATCCAGATCGACGGCGGCACGTTCGGCCCATCGACCAAGGTGAAGTTTCCTCCGGCGACGTGCACGTTGGTGTCCATCGGATCGCTCACGATGGCGAAGGGCTGGTAGCAACCTGCGTCGAGGCCCGCTCCGTTCCAGCGCAGCACGTTCGTCGAATCGGCGATGGCGGCATTGCCGATGAAGACGCCCGCGTCGGCCCTGGGGTACTCGAACGGGGCGATCGTCCGCCGCGACGCGTAGAACCAGACCGTCGCCGTGCCGCCCGGGTCCGGGCCGTCGGACCACTGCAGGGTGACGCCGCCGTCCGAGCGGTTCCCCGCGCCCACCGGAGCGAGGAGCTCGAACGGAATGACGTGCGCCTGCGCGGTCGCGGTGGCCAGAAGCGCGAACCACGCGCATGGCCGAATCGTCGGTCTCCACCCCAAGGGTCGACCCGGTGAGCGCATCGGCGGCAGTGTGGATGCCGGGCTGGGAAGGGGCAAGCCACTCCGCCGCGCATTGCCGCAGGGAGGCGCAGGGGCCGATGTTCGCCCCGTGGGCCGGGTACAGCGCAGGCGCTTTCCATCGGGTCCGGCTCGACGGAACACTCGATCTGTCCGGTGAGCTGCTCCTTTCTGCCGAGCTGGTCGGGCCCCTGACCGGCGGAGCGCTGCGCCAGCCGGTGCCGGTGCCGCTCTCGGTCGGCGGAACGCTCGACCATCCGCGCGTCGAATTCGACCTCGACCTGAGGGCACTGGCCGCAAGGGGCCTCGAGTGCGAAGTCAGGGCTTGGCTTCGAGGCTTCCTCGAGGCGAGGTGGGTCTGGACCCGAACAGCCGATTCGAGCAGTCTTTCACCTGCGCGGCGGGTCGGCGCGCCACGGCGGATGCGTTTTCTTCTTCTGACGGCATCGATCCTCCCGGCGCTGGCGTTGGCGCACGGAGCGTTCCCGCAGACGCTCTCGGTCGCTCCGCGCCCGGGAAACGAGCAGCAACTCGCCGTTGCCACGACATTCGGAATGCTCAAGTCCGTGGACCGCGGCGAGACGTGGCGGTGGATCTGCGAGGAGGCCATCGGTGTCGCCAGCGGCCAGAAGTTCACCACCTGGTTCCACCCCGATGGCACGCTGTTCGTCGCCAGCGCGCGGGGGCTTTTCATCTCGAAAGACGGCGGGTGCGCGTGGACGCCGGTGCCCGATTTCGCCATGGTGGGCGCCGCCGACGTGACCGCGCTCGCCTCGCGGCCGGACACCCTCTTCGTTCCCACCGCCCGGTACGGCGTCACCAACCGCGTGTACCGATCGGTGAACGGCGGCCAGACGTTCGAGCCCACGCCGCTCGCGAGCGATCGCATGTTCTACACGAGCGTGCGCATCGCTCCGTCGGACCCGAACCGCGTCTACGCCGCCGGCTGGTGGTTCGACCCGACCGCGTCGTCGCACTTCTTCCGCAGCGACGACGGCGGCGACACCTTCACCGCCGAAGACGTGAGCGCCAAGGTGCCGGCGCCGGGTGCGTTCACCGTGCACGCGGTACACCCGACGCAACCCGACGTCGTCTTCGCCAGCATGAGCACGGCGTCTCCGCCGGTGGAGAATCACCTCCTCCGCAGCGGCGACGGTGGCAAGGCATTCGAGAAGGTGCTCAGCACGCAGGAGCCGTTCAACTCCGTGGCCCTCTCGGACGACGGCCAGACCGTGTGGGCCGCGACCGCCGCGCACCTCTACCGCTCGACGGACGGAGGCAAGACGTTCACCGAGCTCGCCGTGCCGGCGAAGAACGCGTGCGTGGCGCGCTCGAACAATGCGCTGTACTCGTGTGCGTGGCCGATCCTCGATGGCTGGGCGCTCTTCCGCTCGGAGGACGGCGCCGACACCTTCTGCCCGGCGATGCACTGGAACGACATCGTCGGGCCGCTCGAGTGTCCGGCCGGCACGTCGACCGGCGACACCTGCCCGATGTTGTGGCCGGCCCAGGAGGCGACGTTGCCCGACGATGCTCCGCCGGCGGATACGTGCATCGTCGAGGCTCCCGACGGAGGCGGGGACGTGAAACCCCCGCCGCGGCGGTGTGGCTGCGCGACCGGAGGCGACGCATGGTGGTGGCTCGTATTGCTCTGGCGGCGGCGGCGCTGAGCGCGCTGGCCGGCTGCCCCCGAACGGATCCGTGCGGTGAGCCGCACTACGGCGGCCAGGCGTCGGATGAGGCCTGGCTGACGATGGTAGACGCGGAGAAACGCGTGACCGTCGACGACGCCAAGGCGGCGACGATGCTCGAGCCCGCCGAGGGACAGGTCTACGCCTCGAGCGCGCCCGCACCGAAGCTGCGGTGGAGCTCGCCGCTGTCGGCGTCGAGTGCGCCGATCTTCCCCGCGAGCGGGCCCGTCCGGCGAGGCGCGTCCATCACGTCGTTCTTCATCGGCGAGGCCTGGGCGCATCTCCCGCCGGTGAACGGCCCGGTGCACGTGCTCGAGATCTCCCTGCCGAACGCGCAGTGCCCGGTGCGGCTGTTCACCACCGAGACGAGCTGGCAGCTTCCGGACGACGTCTGGGGCACGCTGAAGTCCGCGGCCGGTCAGTCGCTGTCGATCGAGACGACGAGCGCGTACATGCGAGACAACCGCATCACCGAAGGGCCGTACCGCGGCTCGGCGAAGCGCACGTTCCGGGTGGAGCCGTGAGGTGGGTCGCCGTCGCGCTCGCGCTCTCGTGCCTGTCGTGCCCGACAGAGCGGGGCGAGCCGATTCCCGTTCCGGCGCTCGAGTTCGGCCTGGCCGAACACTGGCCCGAACGCACGACGTACCCGGGGGTCGGTGCCGGGCGCCTGGTCGTCACCAACAGCCTCGACGACACCGTCAGCCTGATCGACCTGGCCTCGGTGGGTGCAGGGTCGCTCGTCGAGGTGGCGCGCATTCCCGTCGGGTTGGTGCCGGTCGAGATCGAGGCGCCACACCACGCGGCCATCTCGCCGGCGGGCGACTACTACTACGTCGCGTTGTCCAACTACGCGCCGGGCACCGGCTCGGGGCCACACGGAGCCCACGGCACCGGCACTGTGGACGGCTCGGTGCTCAAGCTGCGCGCGTCGGACAACCGCACCATCGGCGCAGTGCGCGTCGATCGCAACCCCGGCGATCTCACCATCAGCCCGGACGGCAAGACGCTGTACGTCACGCACTTCGATCAACTCCGCATCCAGGAGGTCGAGAAGCGGGGAGGGTCGCTCGCGGAGATGGACGCCCGCATGGCGATCATCGACACCGAGACGATGACGCGGCGGGCGATGGTGCCGGTGTGCCCCGCGCCGCACGGGGTGAAGCTCTCGGCCGACGGCAAGCGCGCGTACGTGGCCTGCATCTCCGACGAGCTCGCGGTGGTGCAGCTCGATGCCGACGGCTACCCGGTGGCTCGAGTGAAGGTCGCTTTGAACGCTGGGAGCCCGACGCAGCCGACGCATCAGCCATACTCGCTCACCATCGGCGCATCCGGCGAGGTCTGGGTCGGCTGCCTCTCGGGCGACGCGCACGTCTACGTCCCCTCGGCGGGCCGGTTCGACTCTGCCCGCACGCTGCTGCTCGGCGGGAGCGTGCTGTTCGGCACCTTCTCGCGCGACGGCCGCACGCTGTACCTGCCGCGGCAGGGAGACGACCGCATCGCGGTCATCGATGCCGCCACCGGCCAGGTGCAGCGGGAGATCTCGTTCGCGGCCGGAGCCTGCCGGAACGTGCACGCGCTCGAGCTCGCTCCGGGCGGGCAGTTGCTCGCGGTCTGCGAGGGCAACCACCGAGACCCGGGCACGGTGGTGGTGCTCGATCCGTCGAGCGGGCAGACGCTGCAGGTGCTCGAGGTCGGGGTGTACCCGGACTACGTCGGAGTGCTGAAGCCATGAGCGCGAAGACCTTCGCCGCGCTCGCCTGCGCGCTCCTCGCGTTTTCAGCGTGCCGGCCCGTTCCAGCGGCGGAGTTCGGGCGGCAGCTCTTTTTCGACGCGCGCTTCGCCGAGAGCCGCTTCAACGCGTTCTCCTGCGCGACGTGCCACGACACCACCGGCGCGCCCGACCCGAAGCGAATCCTGCCGGGGCACACCATGGTCGGGGCGGCGAGCCGGCCGCGGTACTGGGGCGGCTACGAGACGCGGCTCATCGACGCGGTGAGCTTCTGCTACGTCTATTTCATGCGCGGCCCCGGTCCGCTCGATCCGGCCGAGCCGAGGGCGAAGGCGCTCTACGAATATCTGGCGCAGCTCAGCCCCGACCCGCACTCGCCCGAGCTTCCGCTCACCATCGTGCGCAACATGAAGGACGTGCCGCGCCAAGACGCCGTGCGGGGGCGCGCCGTGTACGACGCCGCGTGCAAGAGCTGCCACGGCGAGGCCCACACCGGCGCGGGCCGGCTGACCGAATTGGCGCCCATCCTCCCCGAGGTGAAGGACACCTTCCCCGAGCCGCTGAAGAGGGTTCCGCCGGGGCTGGTGTTCATCGAGAAGGTGCGGCACGGCCAGTTCTTCGGCGTGGGCGGCAACATGCCCCCGTTCAGCCTCGAGTCTCTGTCGGACGAGGATCTGGGCGCGATGCTCGCGTATTTCGGGCTGTAGTCAGATCGGAGGGCGGCAGCGGGCCGCGGTCGTGATGCCACGGCGCAACAGGTTGCGACACCTTCGAACGAAGCCAGCGGCCAAATTTCGGTTCGCGCTCACAGCCGGAACGACAAGCCGAGCCGGTAGACGAGCCCTGACATGGGCAGCGTGCCGAGCGGCGCGGCGCCGCGCTGGACATCTTCGTCGCTGGGCCGCGCGGGTGAAGGCGGCGCCATCTCGTTGAAGGCGTAGGCCGGCCGCAGCGCGTAGCCGATTCCGACGTCCAGGAGCGCGGCCCGCCGCTGCCCTCGCGCCAGCGGCAGCACGATTGCGCACCCGATCATCCCGCTTCCCGAGGGCGAGAGAATCGTCTGGCTCGACGACTTGCCGCCCGCGAGCGCGAGCGTCGCCCACTCGAGCGCACCGCCGACGCGGGCATACGGCTCGAGCACGCCGAAATCGAGCCGATAGCCCGCCGCGACCTCGAAGCCGCGCAGCCACATCGAGGCATCGAGCGCCTGGTGCACGCGTGCCTGCGTGCCGCCGCTGAACGCTCCCGCGCCGAGCGCGACGTGGCCGCGTTGAAACGGAACGCTCCAGGTCCCCTCCAGTCGCCACACGGGAAGGTGATCGTCGTCGTCGACGAAGTCGTATCCGCGCTCGGTCACGACCTGCGCGCCATAGGAGAGCGAAACGTCGATCGGCGGCGCCGCCATCGCCGACGTTCCGGCCACGGCGACGGCGAACGCGGACAGAGCAGTCATCGACGTGTCGAAACCGACTCGAGCCATGGCTACTGGTCCTCCCGCGGCCGGTCGAGAGCTCCGGCGAGGGCGAAGTCGGAGAAGCGAACCGCCTGGCCGCGGTTTTCGCCGCCGGCGGGCACGAACGTGACGTCGCCCAGGGGGTTGCCGGCGTGCACGACGGCGAGCTGGTCTCCGTCGGGCAGGTACAAGATCTGCGACGCCGCGGTGTCGAGCGTCACCTGCGCGATGGCGAGCGTGCGCAAGTCGAGCGTCACCACGGTGGCGTCGTTCTGCGGGGTGAAGAAGAGGCGCTCCTGCGCGGCGTCGAGCGTCGGGGCGGCGGCGGGTCGCAGGAGCTGAATCGACTGGATGCGCGCGCGCAGGCGTGTCGAGGCGTCCTCCACCGAAACGACCGAGAGAGAGGCCGCTCCGGACGCCGCCGCGGTCGACGGGTGCGCGAAGAGCGCCTTTCCGAGTGGCGCCGCCACCAGCGCGTTCTCCGCCGGAGCGTCGAGGATCGCGGTGCCGCTCCTTCCGTCGAGCACGTCCCACGCGGTCACGTGGCGCGAGCTGGCGTCGAAGAAGAGCACGCGCTCGTCGCCGAGCCGCCGCGCGGTGGTCAGTGTGTCCGGCAGCGGCAGCCGGAGCACGTTGTCGAGGACTCCGCGCGGGTCGAGCCGCATCGCCTCGCGGCTCTGCGCGTAGACGGCGAGCACTCCGCCCGGAGCGAGCTCGATGTCGGTGAGCCCGGTGCCGCCGGCGACGAAGTTCACCGAAGCCCGGGGCACGCTCCCGGTCGGCTCGAGCTCGACCACGATGACGTCGTCGACGCGCGAGGCGCGCACGAAAAGGAAGCGCGCGTCGGACGAGAAGATCGCCTCGAGCACCGACGACTCGCTCTCGACCCCCTGCGGCCGAATCGAGATGCGCCGCGGCGGCAGCTCGGGCCGGCGCGCGTCGAACAGCGCCACGCCGCGTTCGAGTGCCACCGCCACCAGCCGGCGGTCGGGCTCGTCCGGGCCGAAGACGACCGCCCGCGGCGCCAGGCTCTCGGTGTCGAGCTGAATGCGCACCACCGCGCGCGAGGGCAGCTCGACGAGCGCGATCTCGTTCAGGTTCCGTGCCGCCAGCGGGCTGGGCACGCCCGGCGCGTAGGTCAGCACCGCGTAGCGCCCGTCGGGGCTCAAGGTGACGCGATCGAACAGGCCCGGCACGTCGAGGGTCTCGCTGGTCGCCGAGGCGGCGTCGACGAGGTCGAGCTTCGGCGACTTGAGCCCTCCGCCGAGAATCACCACCGCGTCGCTGCCCGGAACGGCCGCCGCGGAGCGCGCCCCGGGAGAAATGGGCACGGCGAGCGGCCGCGTGCCGGGCCGCAGCACCACCGCGCGGCGCGTCTGCGGCACCACCTGCACGACCGACGAACGCGTGGCGAGCAGCGGCAGCGGCTTGAGCGCGTCGGTGTAGAGCCCGCCGCGGGTGCCGCACCCGAGCGCGACCAGGAGCACGAGCGAGCGGTGCATCATTCGATCTCCGAGTTCAGCGCGAAGCCGGTCACCGTACGCAACTGCGAGGCGTCGAGCGTCGCGACGCTGATGCGGCCGGCGGGATGCGCTTGCGAGACGAACACGCGGTGTGGAGACAACCCGGCCGCGGGCGGCACGGTGCCCATGAAGAGCGGCGACGAGGCGAGCGGCAGGCTGGTGGTGACGAGCGAGGTGAGGTCGACCGCCTCGAGCGCGAACTTGCGGGCGGCGTCGTCGCGCAGCGCCACGCCCGCGAAGCCGCCCGCCGGCGAGAACGCGTACCGCGCCGGCCGCACCGTTCCGGTGCGTTTGAGCTGCGCGTACCCGGTGGCGATGTCGAAGATGGTGTAGCCATGTTCCTGGTCGACCGCGCGTTCGTACGGATCGTCGACGGTCGACGCCGGGTTCGGCCGGTGCACCACGATGGCCGATCGCGCATCGGGCGAGATGGAGATCTCGTCCACCCACTTCTCGACGCGGTGACGGCGAACCGCCCCCGACGGCAGGTCGACGCGCGCGAACGACTCGTCGGTGCCGCTGTTCGAGAAGACGAGTGCGAACAGGCCGGACGCTCCGGTGGGTGGCAGGGCGACCTGGCCGACCGGAGCTCCGCCCGTCGAGAAGCGATCGATTCCGGCGGGGACGTCGACGTCCGCCGGGAGCTCGATGAAGGCGATCTCGCCGGCCGCGCGCAGCGCCGCGATGGCCGCCGAGCCGTCGTGGAGCAGGTCGAGATCGGTGGCCGTCTCTGGCAGCGCCACCGTCTTCAACGTCGCGCCGTCGAAGTAGGCGAGCTCGGGTGCGGCGGTCGCGCGCAGCACGATGCGCTGTCCGTCGTCCGTGGCGACCACCTCGCGCGACGCGACGTCCGCCGACATCGAGGTGGGCAGGTCGACGCGCGAGGGCAGCGCGGCCGCGAGGTTGGTGAGATCGATGGTGGCGATGGTGGCCTTGGAGAAGACGTGGGCACGCGTCGCGGCGCCGTTCTCGACTCGGAACACGACGTCGGTGACGCGGTAGCCGACGGCCCGCTCGTGGCGGACTTCGGCGGCCGGGCGGCCCGCGCGCAGAAGGCGCAGATCGACGACGGCGACGATGCCTTCGGCCCCGGCCGTGGGAGGCTTCGTCGGGTCGGGCCAGGCGACGGCGAAGGCGCCATCGGGCGAGACGGAGAGCCGCGAGAACTGCCGCTTCAGGGCGAGCCGCACCACGCGCGAGGGGAGCCTGGTCGAGTCGACGATCGACAGCGATGCGTCGTCGTACGAGAGCACCACCGCCGCGTCCTCTCGAGGGAGCGCGGCGAGCGCCACCGGGCCTGCCCCGACCGGAATGGCCTCGATCGCGAGCGTCGCCGGCTCGATGCGCGCCACCTGTGTGGCGCTCGGGTTCAGCGCGTAGATGTAACGGGGCGTGGCCACCGGCGGGCTCTCGGAGAGGCTGCGGTTCGTCTCCCGCTCGGGCGGCAGGCAGAAGCCCTGCTCGCAGGTGTGTGCAGTGGGGCACTGCGCCTGGCTCGTGCACGGAATCGGGGCGCCGCCGCCCGCCCCGCCGCCGCCGCCCGAGCTATTGTCCGGAACCGTGTCGCCCGTGAGGCGGGCGCCGCAGTGGATCGCCGCGGCCGCGGCGAGCAAGAGAGGAGCTCGTGCAAGGGTCTTCACCGGTGGCACCCCCCGGCCCGGCCGCGTGCCGCATTCATTCCATGTGCCGGCGCAAGCCTTCGACGGGACTCAACTGGAGCATCCGCGCGCAGCCGCCCCTCTGATCGGCGTGTCCGAGGAGCGCTGCAGGCGTGAGCGCGCTCGACGCGGCCAGCGCGCAGGCAATTCCAAGACACGCGCTCGCGGTGCCATGCGCTGCCGTGGCGCAGCATGGCATGCTGGACGCGAATGGCCTGTTGGCCCCCTTGCGGTACAGCGCTGTGCGGCGGCCCAGATGAGCTCTTCGATGCCTCGCACCGATTCGGCACAGGCCGTGATGCGCTCCCGCCGGCGGTGGGTCGGCCTGGCTGCGGTCGTCTTCCTCGGAGCGGCTGCCGGCGTCGCCGCGCGCCTTCTGCTCGGGCGAGAAGAGGCTCCTTTGTCCGTGGGCGTGGGGCGCGTCTCGATCGACTCGCGGCCCACGGCGCAGCTCGTCTTCGAGTCGAGAACGCTCGGGCGCACGCCGCAGCTCGACCTCTACGTCCCCGCGGGGCGGCAGACATTTCACCTGATCGGCCCCGACGGCTTGCGGCGGCGCCTGGACGTGCACGTCGAGCGCGACGCGGTGACGAAGATCGTGGCCGAGCTCGAGAAGCTCCCCGTCGAGCCGTGACCGGCGGGCTGCTGGTGCGGCGGCCCCGGCGTGCTAGGACTGGAGGCGGCCATGCGGAAGCTCCTACGGGCGGTCTTTCTGGCGTTGTGCGCGACGATGATGCTGGCCCACTCCGAGGGTGGCTGCTGCGGCAGTGACCACCATCACCCGACCGTCGACGGAGGCACCGACGGCGGCGCGGACGGGGGCTGAGCCACGCGTTTTTTCGTTTGGGCATCAACGGCCGTTGCGGTAGGTGGCGCGCCATGCGCGCTCTGATGCTCTTCTGTCTGGTGACGTCCGCATCGTTCGCCCAGAAGCCGACGCCCGAGCAGGCCAAGGCGTTCGCGGCCAAGGTGAACGAGGACCTCAAGCGGCTCTGGGTCCGCCAGTCCACCGCGGAGTGGATCAAGAACACGTACATCACCGACGACACCGAACGGCAGGCAGCGTGGGCCAACGAAGAGGTGATGGCCTACCTGTCGTCGGCCATTCGCGAGTCGATGAAGTTCAAGGGGCTCGAGCTCGACCCCGACACCGAGCGGCAGCTGCACCTGCTGCGCATCGCCACCGCGCTGCCCGCTCCCTCCGACGAGAAGAAGCGCACCGAGCTGGCCTCCATCGCCGCGAAGCTCGACGGCATGTACGGCAAGGGCAAGTGGTGTGGCCCGGGCTACACGCCGGGCAAGGAAAGCGAGCAGGACAAGAAGAAGTGCAAGGACCTGCAGCAGCTTTCGCACATCATCGGCCACAGCCGGAGCTACGACGAGCTCCTCGACGCGTGGACCGGCTGGCACACCATCTCGCGCGAGATGCGGCCCTTGTACACGCGGCTGGTCGAGCTCTCGAACGAGGGCGCCCGCGAGATCGGCTTCAAGGACCTCGGCGAGCTGTGGCGCTCGGGCTACGACATGCCGCCCGACCAGTTCGAGAAGGAGACCGACCGGCTCTGGAACCAGGTCAAGCCGCTCTACGACCAGCTTCATTGCTACGTGCGCGCCAGGCTGGTCGAGCGCTACGGCAAGGACAAGGTGAACCCCGAGGGCCCCATCCCCGCGCACCTGCTCGGCAACATGTGGGCCCAGGAGTGGGCCTTCATCTACCCGATGGTCGAGCCGTACAAGGGCCAGGGATCGATCGACGTCACCGCCGCGCTGAAGAAGCAGAAGTACGACCCCAAGAAGATGGTCCAGCTCGGCGAGAAGTTCTTCACCTCGCTCGGGCTCGATCCGCTCCCCGCCTCGTTCTGGGAGCGCTCGCAGTTCGTCAAGCCCGCCGACCGCGAGGTGGTCTGCCACGCCAGCGCGTGGGACGTGACCTACTCGGACGATTTGCGCATCAAGATGTGCATCAAGGTCGACGAGGAGGATCTCACCACCATCCACCACGAGCTCGGCCACAACTACTACTTCCACTACTACTACAAGCTGCCGGTGCTCTATCAGCAGGGCGCCAACGACGGCTTCCACGAGGCCATCGGCGACGCGCTCACGCTCTCGATCACCCCCGAGTACCTGAAGAAGGTGGGCCTGATTCAGAGCTACCAGCAGAACGAGAAGGCGCTCATCAACCTGCAGATGAAGGACGCGCTGGAGAAGATCGCCTTCCTCCCGTTCGGCCGGATGATCGACCAGTGGCGGTGGGACGTCTTCTCGGGCAAGGTGAAGCCCGACCAGTACAACGCGCACTGGTGGGCGGTGCGCACGAAGTACCAGGGCGTGGCCTCGCCCGTGCCGCGCTCGGAGCAGGACTTCGACCCCGGCGCGAAGTACCACATCCCGGCGAACGTGCCGTACATGCGCTACTTCTTGGCGCGCATCCTCCAGTTCCAGTTCCACCGCGCGCTGTGCAAGGCGGCCTCTCACCAGGGGCCGCTGCATACCTGCTCGATCTACGGGAACAAGGCCGCGGGAGAGAAGCTCAAGGCCATGCTCGAGCTCGGCGCGAGCAAACCCTGGCCGGTGGCCCTCGAGGCGCTCACCGGCCAGAAGGAGATGGATGCCACCGCGCTCATCGAGTACTTCCAGCCGCTGATGAAGTGGCTCGAGGAGCAGAACAAGGGCAGAAAGTGCGGCTGGTGAGCGAGGCGCGCACGGCGCGCTGCAGAGGTGCCGGCCGTCCGGCTGCGTTGTGGACTTTGAAGATGAAGGTGGCTAGGTTCGCCACCGTTCTCAGGAGAAGCTGAGGACGGGGTGCGGATCAGCGCGCCCATGCAAGAAGGAAAGAAGCAAGATGGCAACTGGTACCGTGAAGTGGTTCAACGACGCCAAGGGCTACGGCTTCATCACCCAGGACGGGGGTGGTGAGGACGTCTTCTGCCACCACACCGCCATCCAGATGGATGGCTTCCGCACCCTCACCGAAGGGCAGAAGGTCGAGTTCGAGGTGACCCGCGGCCCGAAGGGGCTGCAGGCGCAGAACGTTCGCGCAGTCGGCGGCTGACCGAACGACCACTTCCCTTCCGTTCGAGGTCCGATCCGTCAGCGGGTCGGGCCTCTTTTCGTTTCCCGGAGGCTCCATGCATCGGGCAGTGTTGGTCGCCCTCGTTCCCCTGATCGCCCTGGGAGCGGGAAAGAAGATGAACCGCGAAGCCGAGAACGCCAAGGCCGCGCTGCTCGAGCAGCACGGCGAGCAGCACAAAGAGCGCATCGTCCGCGGCGTGGACCAGATCGCCGCCTACTGGCGCAAGGAGGACGGAGACCTGGTGGCCTTCGCCAAGGAGCACTTCATCGCCGACCCGGCCCTGCTCGATGCCGTCTTTCGGCGGTACGAGACCAACTTCGAGCAGATCGACGGCCACCTGCTGGAAATCAGCCGCGAGCTGCGCCGGCCCACCGACGTCGAGATGGGGCCCATTCTCCCGGTCGACCCGCTCTTCGCCGGCTACGACCCGGGCGCGCACCTGTCCGAGGACTTCTTCAGGAACAAGCTGGCCTTCGTGGCCCTGCTCAACTTCCCGCAGCCGACGCTGAAGGAGAAGCTGGAGAAGGGCAAGGGTTACAGCCGGCGGCAGTGGGCCGAGGCGCGGCTCACCGGCCGTTTCGTGCGCCGCGTGCCCGGCGACGTGCAGCAGCAGATCGCCGAAGCCGGCGCCGCCGCCGACCTCTACATCTCGCAGTACAACGTGTGGGTGCACCACGTGCTCTCACAGAAGGGCGAGCGGCTCTTCCCCAAGGGCAAGCGGCTCATCAGCCACTGGAACCTGCGCGACGAGCTCAAGTCGAGCTACGCCGAAGGGGCGGCCGGGCTCGAGAAGCAGCGCACCCTCATCAAGGTGATGGAGCGCATCGTCACGCAGAGCATCCCCGCGGTGGTCATCGACAACCCGCACGTCGACTGGAACCCCTTCACCAACCAGGTGACGGTCGCTCCGAAGGAGACGGTGGAGGCCGACGCCAAAAAGCGCGAGGCGAAGGCCGACGGCAAGCCCGAGCCCGACGTGCGCTACCAGAGGCTTCGGGCCAACTTCCTGGCGCAGAAGAGGGCCGACCCGTACTCGCCGGTCGCACCCACGGCCATCGCCCGGGCGTTCGATCTGGGCGCCGAGATGAGCGAGGAGCGCGTCAAGCGGGCGCTCCTCGACGTGCTCGAGTCACCGCTGTCGGCGAAGGTCGCCGCGGAGATTGAGCGGCGGCTGGGACGCAAGCTCGAGCCGCACGACCTCTGGTACGACGGCTTCATGCCGCGGGGGAAGATTCCCGAGGCCGAGCTCGACGCCATCTGCAGAAAGCGCTACCCGACGGCCGAGGCCTTCGCCAAAGACATTCCCCGAATCCTCGAGCAGCTGGGCTTCTCGAAGGACCGCGCGAAGTACCTCGCCGAGCGCATCAAGGTCGATCCGTCGCGCGGGGCGGGGCACGCGCTGCAGGCGGCGCGGCGGGGCGACTTCCCGAGGCTGCGCACCCGCGTCGAGAAGGACGGCATGAATTACAAGGGCTACAACATCGCCGTCCACGAGCTGGGCCACAACGTCGAGCAGGTGCTCTCGCTCTACGACGTCGACCACACGCTGCTCGCCGGAGTGCCCAACACCGCCTTCACCGAGGCCATCGCGTTCGTGTTCCAGCGGCGCGACCTCGAGCTGCTCGGCGTGGCGAAGCCCGACCCCGAGCAGGAACGCAACTTCGTCCTCAACGAGTTCTGGATGACGCGCGAGATCGCCGGCGTGGCCCTGGTCGACATCGAGGTCTGGCACTGGATGTACGAGCACCCCGACGCCACGCCCGAGAAGCTGCGCGAGGCCACCGCGAAGATCGCCCGCGAGGTGTGGAACAAGCACTACGCGCCGCTGCTCGGCGGCGAGGACACGCCGCTGCTCGGCATCTACTCGCACATGATCAGCTACCCCCTGTACCTCTTCAACTACCCGCTCGGGCACATGATCGCGTTCCAGATCGAGGAGCAGGTGAAGAGGGCGGGGAAGGTGGGGCCGGAGATCGAGCGCATGGCGAAGTACGGAGCCGTCGCGCCCGATCTCTGGATGGAGCACGCCACCGGCAAGTCGGTGAGCGCCGAGCCGTTGCTCCGTGCCACCGAGGCGGTGCTCGGCGGCAAGAGCTGACGGCCGAACGGCGCGACTACTTCGCCGCGTTCTTCACCTCGAGCAGCTCGATCTCGAAGACCAACGTGGCGCCCGGGCCGATCTTGGGCGGGGCGCCGCGGTCGCCGTAGGCGATCTTCGCGGGGCAGACCAGCCTGGCCTTGCCGCCGACCTTCATCTTCTGCACGCCTTCCGTCCAGCAGGGGATGACGCCGTTGAGCGGGAACTCGGTGGGCTCGCCCCGGCCGTAGCTCGAGTCGAACTCGGTGCCGTCGGTCAGCGTGCCGCGGTAGTGCACCTTCACCGTGTCGGTCGCCTTGGGCGAAGGGCCCGTGCCGGCCCTGGTCTCGAAGTAGATGAGGCCCGAGGGCAGCTTCTGCGCGCCTTTCTCCCTGGCGTACTTCTCGAGAATCTTCCCCTCGGCGGCCGACTTCCGGCTCTGGGCCAAAGTTCCGATCTTCGGGCGGTAGGCCTCGAAGTCGATCTGCGGCTTGGCGCCGCTGTACGCGTCCTGAAGGCCCTTCTTGAGGATCTCGAACTCGGCCTTGGAGAGCTCGAGCTCCCTGGCGCTCTTCCCCATCGCGATGCCGAGCGCGTAGATGGTCTTCTCGTCCTCGGTCTTCGGCGCCTGCGCCAGTGCCACCGACGCGAAGGCGAACGTCGCCACTGCCAGCTTGTGCATGTGCTTGTCCTTTCGGGCGCACCTTTATAGAGCGGAGTCGATGGGACGTCGCGCGGCATTTTCGGCAGTGGGTTCGACGGACGGTTCGCCCCAGCCGTCGTGACGGCGACGCCGCTCGGGGCGTTCAGCGCGCATCTGCCATCGCGAGCGGACGGCCGGTGCGAATTCGCTTTTGCCCCGAGCAAGGAGCGGCTGTCATCCGCCGCATGCGGACATGGGCGATTCTTCTGGCGTTGCTGTCGTCGGCAGCCTCGGCCGAGGTGGACCTGCACTCGATGGTCAAGGAGCACCGGCTCGCCAACGGCATGAAGTGGCTCGTCGTCGAGCGACACCAGGCGCCGGTCTTCACCGCCTACGTCCGCGTGCGCGTGGGCGGCGCCGACGAGGAGCCGGGCCGCACCGGGCTGGCCCACCTGTTCGAGCACATGGCCTTCAAGGGCACGCCGGTGCTGGGCACGAAGGACTTCGAGCAGGAAAAGAAGCTCCTGGCGGCCATCGCCGATGCCGGGGATCGGCTCAGCGCCCTCGAGCGGGAAGGGAAGGGCGAATCGGAGGAGGCCGCGCAGCTCCGCCGCAGGGTCGAGGAGCTGCAGCAGAAGCACGACGCCATCACCGACGAAAACGCGCTCGAGCGCATCTACCTCGTCAACGGCGCCGACGAGCTGAACGCCACCACGGACAAGGACCTGACCAGCTACTTCGTCAGCCTGCCGAAGAATCGGCTCGAGCTCTGGGCGGTGCTCGAAGCCTCGCGGCTGGCGTCACCGGTGCTGCGCGACTTCTACACCGAGCGCGACGTGGTGCTCGAAGAGCGCCGCTCGTCGATCGACGCGGATCCGACCGGAGCGCTGCTCGAAGAGCTCGACCAGCTGGCCTTCACCATGAGCCCGTATCGCTGGCCGACGGTGGGCTACGCCGATGATTTGCGCGCGGCGACGCTCCGCGATGCGACCGAGTTCCACCGCCGCCACTACGTCCCGTCGAACGCGGTGGGGTGCATCGTGGGCGACGTGAAGCTCGAGGAAGTCGTGCCGCTGCTCGAACGGACGTTCGGGGCCATTCCCGCTCGTCCGGCGCCGCCGCGCCCGCTCTTCGCCGAACCGCCGCCGCGCTTCGCCCGACGCTCGACGGTGGTGTTCGACGCCAGCCCGCTTCTGGCGATGGGCTTCCGCAAGCCGGCTCCGCCCGCGCGCGACGACTACGTGTTCGACGTCATCCAGGTCCTGCTCGGCGAGGGACGCACCGGACGGCTGCACCGGCGGCTGGTGCTCGAGGACCGGCTGGCCCAGTCCGTGGCCGTCTTCGGATCTCCCGGGTCGCGGCTGGAGAACCTGTTCGTCGTCTACGTCGTTCCGATGTCCGACGTCTCGCTCGACGCCATCGAAGCCGCAGTGTGGGAAGAGCTCGAGCGCCTCAAGACGCAGCCGGTGCCCCCTGCCGAGCTCGAGAAGGTGCGCAACCGGATCTCAGCCGATCACGCCCGCGCGTTGGGTTCGAACGACGGGCTGGCCTCCGTGCTCTCGGAGATCGACGCCATCGTCGGCGACTGGCGCTACGCGGCCGACCACCCGAAGGTGATCGCCGGCATCACCGCTGACGACGTGCAGCGCGTCGCTCGGCATTACTTCCGCCGCGAGCGATCCGCCGTGGTGCGCCTGGCCCGGGAGGTGCGTTGATGCGCCGACCGGCCGTCGCTCTGCTCGTGCTCGCCGGATGCGCGACCACCGGCCAAGAGAAGCAGGCCGCCATGGCCGACGTCGCCGCCCATCGGAGCCCGCCGCTCGTCGCGCAGCCGCAGAAGGAAGACGTTGCGGTCGGGTACTTCCCGCTGCCGCCGGCGCTGGCCGTCGACCCCACCACCATTCCCGTGCCTCCGCTCGAGCTGCGCGTCGTCAAGCCGGAGCGGGTGCGGCTCGCGAATGGGCTGACGGTCCTCGTCATGGAGGACCCCGCGGTGCCGCTCGTCGAGATCCGGGCGCTGGTGGCGGCGGGTGACGTCGGCCGACAAGCGCGGCGTGGCGACGCTGACGTTCGAGCTGTTGGCCTCGGGTGGGGCGGGAACGCGCTCGGCCGATGCGCTCGACGACCTGCTCGAGCGATTCGCGGCCGACGCGAGCGGCTCATCGTTCGACGAGTATTCGCTCCTCGAGCTGTCGCTGCGCAGCAAGGACCTCGACAAGTTGTTCCCGGTGTTCGCCGACATGCTGCGGCGCCCGCGGTTCCAGAAAGACCGCTTCGAGACCGCCGTGGCGCAGTACCTCGAGGCGATTCGCCGCCGGCCCGACAACCCGTCGGACCTGGCTGATCGGGCGCTCAGGAAGGCGCTGTTCGGGCCCGACCATCCACTGGGGCGCGAGGCCACCGCAGCTTCCGTGAAGGCCATCTCGCTGGCGGACGTGCGCGCCTTCCACCGCCGCGCGGTGAGCCCCAGGTCCACCTACCTGCTCGTCGCGGGTGCGTTCGAGAAGAAGGCGCTGCTCGAGCTCGTCGACCGTCACTTCGGCGACTGGCGGGGACCCGATCGGATCCGCCGGGAGATTCCGCATCCCGCGCCGCTCCAGCGCCGCGTCGTCTGGGTGCCCAAGGAGACGCCGCAGGTGATGATCCGCATCGGCGGCTGGGGCTTTCGCCGGCTCGATCCCATCGAGCACGCGATGCGCGTGGTCGCCGCGGTCTTCGGAGCCCCGTTCGTCGGCCGCCTCTTCCGCGAGGTCCGCGACGAGCGGGGTCTGGCGTACTCGGTTCACGCCGACGTGCAGCCCGGGCCCGTCGAGGGGCTGTTCTACGCCGCCGCCGACACGCGCCCCGATGCCGCACGAAGGTCGCTCGAGGCGATGCTCGAGATCCTCCGCTCGGCCGACGGAGCGCACCCCATCACGCCCGAGGAGGTACGCATCGCCGCCGACACGTTCCTCAACACCTTCGCCTTCCGCTTCGACTCGCCGAAGAAGATCGTCTTCGAGAAGGCGGTGTACGAGCTGTTCGGCTACCCGGACGATTTCCTCGAGCGTTACCGCGAGCGCATCTCGGCCGTCGACGCCGCCGCCGCCCGCGAGGCGGTGAAGCGGCTCGTGAAAGAGGACCAGCTGCAGATCGTCGTGGTCGGGCCGGCCGAGCCGCTGGGCGATCTGTCGCGCTTCGGACCGGTGCAGGTGATTCGCGACGTCGACGCGTGGAAGTGACCGGCCGATTTCTTGACCGCGATCGCATCGCTTCTACGCTTCCTAAAGCCATGCAGCGGGTTGTCTCGCTGCCTTTGGGAGGGGAGATGAGCGAGAAGCGCAAGACGGGCCGAGTCCCGCTGGACATCTACCTGAACAAGTACGTCGCCGGCGTGCCGTACATGGCGCGCACTGCGGACATCAGCACCGAAGGCATCAACCTCGCCCACCTCATCGAGCCACACGTGCCGTCGAAGCGCGTGGGGTTGCAGTTCCAGCTTCCGGGCTCGGAAGAGGTCATCTACGCCGAGGGCGAGATCGTCCGCGAGTGGGTCGGCGCGGGCAAAGAGGGCTCCGGCATCCGTTTCACGCTGCTCACCGAGCGGCACCGAAAGCTCATCGATCAGTACGTCTCGAGCTACGCCGGCGACGAGTAGGTCCCGGCCGCACACGGCGGCAGCTCGGCTTGACCGCCGAACCTCCGGAACGTTGAATTGCGTCTGCACCCCACCGTCTGCCGACGCAGGTCCGTTCGGAGGCCCCCCGTGAAGCGCCTGGTCTGGCTCGCCGTCGTCGCCGCGCCGTTGCTCTCGTTCGCCCAGGGCAAGGGCAAGCCGGCGGAGAAACCCGCCGAGAAACCCGCTCCCGGAGTCAACTGGCAGGGCCAGGTGGTCAAGGCCACCGGCTCGGGCGCTCCGGACATGAAGGCCGCCAACCCCGCGCAGGCACGGCTCGGCGCCGAGCGGGCCGCGCTGATGGACGCCTTCCGCAACCTGCTCGCCCAGGTGAAGGGCATTCAGGTCAGCGCCGGCAAGACCGTCGGCGACGCGATGGCGAACGACGAGATCCGCGGCAAGGTCGAGGGAGTCGTCCGCGGCTACAAGGTCACCGCCAAGCGCTACTACTCGGACAGCGGCGTCGAGGTCGACGTCGAGGTGCCGCTCGCCGCGCTCACCGAAGTGCTGTTGGCGCCGGCGGAGAGCCCGACCGCCATCGGGCTGAAGACCGAGGGCGAGAAGAAGAACACCGGGCTGGTGGTGGACGCTCGCGGGCTTCAAGTGCAGCCGGCGCTGGCGCCGCGGCTGCTCGACGAGTCGGGCAAGCCGATCTACGGCCCCGAGGTGCTCTCGGCCGAAGCGCGCAAGAGCTCGGCGGTGGCCGCCTACGTGCAGAGCCTCGAGGACGCCAAGAAGAGCATGAAGGCCGGCGACCGGCCGCTCATCGTCAAGGCGTCGAAGGCCCTGGGCTCGGACCTGGTGCTGCCCGCCGACGAGGCGAAGCGGCTGGCCGAGGCCAACAACAGCTACCTGGCCGAGGGCCGGGTGGTCATCGTCATGAACTGAGGCGACCATGACTCTGTCTGCGATCTGCGTCGCATCGCTGCTCTCCGCTGCTCCCCCGGTCGTGACGAAGGAGGCCACCGGGGCCGCGGCGATCGTCGGCGAGAACGAGGCCAACGCGCTGCGCGAGGCGACGCACGACGCGCTCAGGAACGCGGTCGAGCAGGTCGCCGGCGTGCTCGTCTCGGCCGACACGCTGACGAAGAACAGCCAGCTCATCCACGACCGCATCTACGCGAAGACGCAGGGGTACGTGCGCAAGTACGAGGTGCTCTCGCAGAAGCGCGAGAAGAACACCATGCTGGTGACGGTGCGCGCGGAGGTCGGCGCGGCGGATCTCGACAAGGATCTGCAGGCGGTGCAGCGGCTCGTCTCGGAGCTTTCGCGCCGCCGCGTGATGATCGTCACCCACGAGAGCTCGATCGACGAGAAGGGCGTGACCACCAAGAGCGAGGTGCTCGCCTCCGAGCTGACCGCCGCCTTCAAGAAGGACGGGTGGACCATCATCGACGAGAAGTTCGGCGACGACGTCGAGGTGCACTCGGGCGTGGCGGTCGGCCAGCTGCAGGCCAAGAAGATTCAGCAGCTCAAGTCGAAGGCCGAGTACCTGCTGTACGGCACCGCCAACTTCAAGTACCACGCGCCGAGTCAGGGCGGGCTCATCCCCGAGGTCGACGACAAGGGCCAGCAGCTCGTCTTCGCGGTGACCGGCGAATACGACTTCACGCTCTTCGACACCCAGACCGGCACGCAGATCGCGAAGATCGTCGGCAAGTTCGATACCGGCGAGCTTTTGCCCAACATGCCGCCGTCGCCCGCGAAGCAGCTCGCGGTGGCGAAGAAGGCGTCCGTCTCGTACGAGCGCACCGCCCACGACGTCTCGGTGAACCACGCTCCGAAGGTCATCCAGAAGGTGCGCAAGGCCCTCGTCGAGCACCTGAGCCAGGCGGAGCTTCTGGGGCAGCGGGTGGTGATGAGCGTCACCGGGCTGCCCGACTTCCGCGCGGTGCAGGACTTCCGCCAGGCGGTGAAGGCCCTGAGCAACGTGAAGGACGTGACCGCGGGCACGCTCAGCGGCGGCAGGGCGGAGTTCGACGTCACCTACGCCGGCTCGACCGAGGCATTTGCCAGTGCGCTGTCGTCGGCCTCGTTCAAGAAGAAGCGGCTGTCGGTGACCGGGTACACGGCGAGCTCGGTGGAGGTGGTGGTCGCCAAATGAGGCCGGCGGCCCTGCTCGTGGCGCTCTGCTCGTGTGCGCCAAGGCCCCTTCCGCTCGAGCAGGCCGAGCGTGCGATGCGGGGCGCGCGCGTCCAGAAGGGGCAGCTAGAGCTCCGGTGCGATCCGGTGGACGCCGAGATCTCCGTCGACGGGGTACCGCAGGGGACGTGCGCCGACTACGCCGGCGCGGGGCTTCGGGTGGGAGAGGGCCTCAAGCGCATCGAGGTGAAGAAGCCGGGCTACTGGCCGTACCAGACGTACTACGAGGCCGGCGGAGCGCGGGCCGTCCTCACCGTCACGCTGTCGAAGCAGGCGCAATGAAAGGGGCGTCGATGAAGCTCGCGTGCGCGTTGGTCGCTTTGACGTCGCTGTCCGCGGCCGCCGCCGTGGGCCGGGTGGCCGTCGTCGACGGGCCGGCCACCAGGAACGGAAAGCCGGTGAAGGTCGGCGACGAGGTGAACGTGAACGATCACTTCGTGGTCAAGGGCAAGGGGCTCAAGCTCGTCCTCAACGACGAGAGCGTGCTGATGCTCGCTCCCGGAACCGAGCTGAGAATCACCGAGGCCGACTTCGCCGGCCAGGAGCGGAAGGGATTCTCGGCGCGGCTTCTGGTCGGGAAGATCTGGGCGAAGGTCACCAAGGCGCTGTCCGGGGCCAAGTTCGAGGTCTCGACGGAGCAGGCAGTGGCGGGCGTGCGCGGCACCATCTTCCGCATCGACGCCGAGACGCTGGTGAAGGCGGCCAAGCCGAAGGTGGTGCGCACCGTGGTGCGGGTGAGTGAAGGCAAGGTGGCCGTTGCGCCCTCGAAGCTGGTGGCCCAGGCGATGAAGAAGCAGGAGAAGCAGCAGAACAAGGAGCGCGTTCAGGTGCCCGGCCCGACCGAAGTAACCGCCGACCAGTGGGAACGTATCTACGAGCAGATGGTCGAGCGGGATCAGCAGATCGTCATCGAGCTCTCCGGCATGTCGGCGGCCGCGCCGTACGACCCTTCGGCCAAGAACGACGACTTCCAGCGGTGGGTGGACGCGAATCCATGAGAGCGATGCTCGTGGCGGTGTTGTGGCCGGCGCTGGCGCTGGCGGCGGTGGGCAAGGTGACGCTGGTCGAGGGCAAGGCCACGCGCAGCGCGAAGCGGGCGAACGGGGCCGAGCCGCTGGCGTCGGGCGCCTTGGTGGAGCAGGGCGATCGGCTTCGGGTCGAGCAGGGCAACGTGAGAATCGAGCTCGCCGACGGCAGCGTGCTGCTCATCGGCGAGGGCGCCGACGTGCTGGTCGACGAGGCGGCGTTCAAGAAGGGCCAGCGGGTGGGCGTGTCGCTGAAGCTTTTGGCGGGCGCGCTGTGGGCGAAGGTGGCGAAGAGCCTCTCGGGCGCGAAGTTCGAGGTGGCCACCGATCGCGCCGTGGCCGGAGCGCGCGGCACCGCATTCCGAGTCGACGTGCTGGGCTCGGCGGCGGAGCTTCACGACGCGTGCGTCTGCGTCTACGAGGGCGACGTCGACGTGTGGACCGCGGCGAAGAAGCCGGTGGTCGTCGCTCGGGGCGCGCGCGAGCAGGCCGAGCTGGGCGTCGTGGCGAAGGAGAAGTCGCTGGGCAAGGGGCGGTCGCTGCCGCCGAAGCACCTCTTGCGGCCCGGGTGGGACGTGCGGCTTCACCGCGTGACGGGTGGCCACCAGCTCGCGTGCAAGGACGACCCTGAGCTGCACGGGCAGGTCGGCCACGGCGACAGCTTCGAAGCGTTCATCGCGAAGCATCGCCAGTAGCGCCGGCCCGCCCGTCGGTTAACGTCGCCGCGTGGCGGCCGAGCGGCTCACCATTCCGAACCTCATCACGTTCGCCCGGCTCGGGCTGGTGCCGGTATTCGTGGCGCTGCTCATCCTCCGCGAGCCGCTGTGGGCGCTCGTGGTGTTCGCCGTGGCCATGGCCTCGGACGCCATCGACGGCCTGCTCGCGCGGCTGCTCCATCAGCACAGCAAGATCGGCGCGCTGCTCGATCCCGTCGCCGACAAGCTGCTCGTCTTCGCGGGGGTGGTGACGCTGACCGCCGACGGGCGGTTGCCGCCCTGGCTGCTCGGGCTCATCGTGTTCCGCGACGGGGCGATGATCGTCGGCGCGGTGGTGGTGAAGCGAAAGCGGCTCGAGATTCCGACGCGGCCGACCCGCATCGGCAAGTACGCCACTTTTGCCTCGACGTGTCTGGTCGTCCTAGCCTTGGCCAGCCTGATCGTCGAATCACCCATGCTGGCCGCGTACACGGTGGTGGTCGGGTTCATCGCGGGGTTGTGCGTGCTGGTCAGCACCGTTCAGTACTTCGCGCGGTTCGGCTATCTCTTCTTCGCGCCACCGAGGAGCGACCCATCGGTCGACGAAAGAAAGCGAAGCGAGGCGTAGTGGCCGAAAAGAGCCCGGCCAATCGCGCTCCCGAGCCGGCGCGGCTGGAGGTGGTGCCAAGCCCCAGCCCGCCGGCGTCACCCGAGGCCGCGCTGAGCGAATTCGAGGCGCGGCGCATCGACTTCGCCTGGGCCGGCGGCGTGGTGCTGGTCTTCGTCCTCTTGTCGCTGTTCAAGGGCGTGGCCGTGCCGGTGCTGCTCGCGCTGGCCATCGCCTACGCGCTGAACCCGGTGGTGACGTGGCTGGAGAAGAAGCGGCTGTCGCGAAGTGCGGGCACCTCGCTCACCTCCGGCGCCGGAGCGCTGCTCGCCGTCGGCTTCGTGCTCTACCTCATTCCCGTCTTCCGCGCCGAAGCCGAGAAGATGCCCGAGTTCTTCGAGCGCGCCGGGACGAGATTCGTGCCATGGCTCGAGGAGCGCACCGGCCTGTTGCTGCCCGAGCTCGTGCGGCAGCGGACCACCGAGCTGACCACCGAGGCGTCGGACCTGCTCAAGAGCGCGGGCCCGGCGCTGGCGAATCTCGCGAAGAGCTTCGCCAACAACACGGCCCGCTTCGTGGCCACCGTGCTGGGGCTCTTCGTGGTGCCGGTGCTCGGCTTCTTCTTCCTCAAGGACTACCCGCGGCTGCTCGAGCTGGCGAAGGGACTGTTGCCGCGCCGCTCGGTGGAGCTCGTCGTCCGCCGCTTCGCCGAGGTGGACGAGGTGCTCTCGGCCTTCCTCCGCGGACAGCTCACGGTGGGCGCCATCCTGTCGGTGCTGTACTCGACGGGCTTGTCCATCGCGCGCATCGACATGGCCATTCTCATCGGGCTCATCGCCGGCTTCGGGAACATGGTGCCGTTTCTGGGCACGGCGATCGGCCTGGTGCTGGCGATGGTGGGGCTGGCGCTGTCGTGGCAGGGGCCGTGGCAGCTCCTGGTCATCGCGCTGACCTTCGTCGTCACCCAGGCGCTCGAGGGCACCGTCATCACCCCGCGCGTGGTGGGCGACAAAGTGGGGCTGCCGCCGGTGGCGGTCATCATCGCGGTGCTGGCCTTCGGCGAGCTGTTCGGCTTCGTCGGCGTGCTGCTGGCGGTGCCGACCGCCGCGGTCCTCAAAGTCGTGCTGAAGGTCGTGGTGCAGCGCTATCGCAAGACGCAGCTGTACACCGGCGAGGTGGTCGGCCATTGATGGCCGCATTGGCGACGGTGCTGCTGGCGCAGGCGACGGCGCGCCCGCCCGGGTCGGCGCGCCCGGAGGCGCTGGCCCTGCCGGCTTTCCGGCTGCACGTGTTGGCCAGCGAGGACCTGCCCGCCGATGCGCTGAAGATGCTGGCGAATCCGTCGGTCGTGCTGTGGCTGTCGACGCGTTCGAACGCGCTGCGGGAGTCGGTGGTCGAGGCCCTGGCCCGGTTCGACGAGGCCTACGTCGAGCTGCGGCCGCCCCTGCTGGAGGCGCATGTCCAGATCTTGTCGAAGGCTCCTTACGCCGGGGCGTGGCTGGACGCATCGGCGCTCGGCGGAGCGCTGACGGGCCGGCTCGGTCATCGCCGGAAGGCGGTGCGCATCAGGGGCGCCCTGTCGGAGGAGATCGCCGATCGCGTGCGAGGCGCCCATCCGGTGCGGATCGAGTGGGAGCCGAGCGGCGAGGTCGATCTGTACGCGTGGAGCGTCTTCCGGCAGCTCCCTGGAAGGAAGCTGGTGAAGCTTTCGGGGCTGACGCCGAGCAGGGTGGGGCCGGCGTCGCCGTGCGGACTGGGCCGAAAGTCGGCGGCGCCGGCGCTGTGGCTGGACGCGCGGGCGACCTTCGTCGGGCTGTGGCCGCTGGCGTGTGGCCGGGGCGCCCGCGCGCGCGTGGAGGCCGACGTGGCCGACGACGTGTTGCGCTGGCTGTACCGGAACGACCCCGCGGTCGAGCTGGAGATCCACGTCGGCGACGACGTTCGCGCGGCGTCGAGGGCGAAGGCGCTTCTGCGCAGGCTCACTGTCCCACTTTGGGAGGGTTGAAGCCCTCGCCTTTAGGCGACAGCTTCAGCGTCGGTTCGGCTAGGGTGGCGATGTGGGCTATCGCC
>FWPU01004018.1_pt1 | contig 35219 bp, 32 predicted proteins | sample 2228361 | NCBI WGS metagenome assembly FWPU01 (sample SAMEA103939777, study PRJEB20133) | metagenome
TCCCGCACATGGGTTCCAAAGGAATGGGGAGTGAATAAAGATACAAGAGAATTGGGCGTGGCAGTATTGATTCCAAATCTGACAAAGTAGACGCAAGGTCTAAGTATTTAAAACCTCTTCAAATACTTTCAGATGCTCCTGTGCTGATTTTCCCCAGCTAAAAAGCCTTGCCCTCTCAAGCCCCTTCTTGATGAGTGATTGCCGAAGGTCATCATTTGAAAGAATCTTTTCTATCCCCTCTGCTATACTCTCAACACTATATGGGTCTATATAATATGCCGCATCCCCACAGACCTCTGGAAGGCTTGTAACATTTGAGACAATAACAGGACATCCACACGCCATCGCCTCAAGTGGTGGTAGTCCAAAGCCTTCATAAAGGGATGGATATACAAATAAGTCAGCCTTTGAGTAAAGAGATGAAAGTTCTGTATCAGGGATATAATCTATAAAATGCACGTCATCTGGTATTGTTTTAAAAGCTTCTTGAGAAAAACTATGTATCCTTGTGCCAGTAATAATGAGTTTTCTATTATGCCTGAGATTTAAAGGTAGTTGTTTCCATGCCTCAATTAGCCTTGGAATATTTTTACGAGGATCTCTTGAACCCAGAGTCAGAATATAAAGAGAATTCAGGTTTTTTTCTTTTCTCTGTGAGAAAACATGATTTGTGCCATGAGGAATAACAAAAATCTTCTCCCCTGATGTGATGCCTATTCGTATAAGCTCTCTTTTTGAAAAATTGCTAAAGGTTATGAGTTTTTTTGCAGTACGTCCCAATAATGGAAGGATAAATCTATAATACACACTGAATTTTTTAGTGAACCATTCAGAACTTGCAAAGACAGAGGCATCATGCATTGATACAACCTGATTTTTAACCAGTACAGGCCCTATATTGCACGGACTCCAGAGCAGGTCTGCCTTTATCCTTCTCATTATCAGGGGCAACTTCAATTGCTGCCACAAGAATGTTGACATAAAGGTATGGTCTTTAATAAGCTCTACGCTGATTGGAGGCTTAATATCCTGACTACCAGGGACAGCAATCACAACCCTGTAAACTGGATGGTCTAATCTTACAATCTCGTTGATAACTTCTCTGGCATATCGCTGAACACCTGTGGTGGGTTGTAGAAGAAAGCGGCCGTTGATAAGGATTATTTTTTTATTAGGAGACAATTTAATTGAATTTTCCATCTAAGAGGGAATAATAAAGCCTTTTTGAGATGGAATTTAAGAAAGGGATTTTCTTGATAAAATATCTGTATCTCCATGCAAAACTAATAATCCTTGCTTTGAAGATGTCCTTCCTGTTTTTAGTGGGTACAACTGTTTTTCCTTCTTTACCAGGCTTTAAATTCACTTCGCTCAAATCTTCTGTATCAGGAAAAATTGGAATCTCACCTGTTAACTTTTTTATAAAATCCTCCGATATCTTAGGAATGATAAACATAGATATCTCATCTGAGATCCTGTCAATAAAATCTATATGGACCTTTTTAGATGTAACTATATCTACAAAGTTTAGAAATCTTTCCACATAGTTTTCTAATGAGAAATTCTCTGAAGCAAATCTGAAGCCCTTCTCTGCAATACTCGCTCTGAAGCCCTCATCATTTATTAATCTTTTTAAGGCGTGTTCTAAATTGGTCATTTCATCTTTTAAATCTACCTTAACAACGGCATCATCAGGGATTTCGTCATGAAAACCGATTTTCGTAACAATAACAGGTTTTCTGAAATAGAGTTGTTCAATAAGAGAACCACTGCATGATTCTGTTGAAGGGAACCTTAAGTTGATACATATATCCGCATTCTTTATATAACTGTGAAGGGTATAATCGTCTAAAAAACCTGTAAATCTTACGATATCGTCAAGATGATGAGTTGAGATAAAGTTTTTAAGATATTGAACATAATCTGGGTTGCCGCTTCCCGTGATTATGAAATATATTTTGTTTTTAATATCATCATCTTTAGAAATAGCCTTTAATACAGCGTGCACCCTTTTACTCTTATTAATAACACCTGAAAAGAGAAGGATGATTTTTTCATCAGGAATCTTTAGGTCTTTTTTTGATAGCAGAGGTTTATTGTTATATTCATAGTTATATAAATAAGTTGGATGATAGATACAGGTTGATGGTATAGCTGGAATTCTATCTGATATTAGTTTGAGAGTCTCTTTTGAATGAACTATTATCCCATGGGCATTCCATAAGCAAGGTTCAAATAGGGGATATTCCCCTACTTCATTTGTTTCCCAGATAGGGAGTGGAGTCTTTAGTGAAAGTTCTGCTATTTTCTGGCCTTCGTTGCTGTAATAATAATTCATAGTTGAAACATACCTGTCAGGCTTTTTTAGGATGTCAAGAAAGTATCCTGCAAAGAAATTGTGCATGACTTTATCATGCAGGACAACTATACCTTTAACTTTTCTGTAGAATTGATAGACTTCATAATGAAAATTAAGGTTATTGCCCATATTGTAGATGACAGCATCATAATAATTTAATCTTTTAATATTTTCGTCATTTAAAACAGCATCAAATACAGGTAATTTATCATTTAGGGAAATATTATCTGGCATATTCTTGGCCCACACTTCTACATCAACCCTTTTTGAGAGCTCACTTAAGACAGATATGCTGTATTTTGATATACCGCTTCTTCTGCTAAGGGGTGTAAGCCATGCTATCTTCATGAGGTTAGCGCCTCTATCACATTGTCCCATGAGATATCCAGCATGCCTATAAAGTCATATGCCTCTTTTCCATATCTTTTTGCCCTGTCCTTATTATCTACTAAGTAATTGATAGCCTCTGCGAGCGATTCTGGATTAGATTCACATATTAATCCTGTGTGCCTATTTTTCACAAATTCAAGGGGGCCACAAGAATCATTACAGGTGACCACAGGTTTTTTTGAATAAAATGCCTCTAAGGTTACATAACCATAGTCCTCATCATATGGGATGTATAATACAGCGAGTGCATTGGCATAGAGTTTTAGTTTTTCCTCTTCAGAGATTCCCCCCATAAGTTTTACCTTATCCTGTAAGTTATGCCTGTAAATCATATCCTTCAGAGATTTCTCATAGTTGCTGGAATCCGCCTTACCGGCTACAATCAATCTTATATCCCCTTTGACAAACCTCATTGCCTCTATGGCTAAGTGTTGTCTTTTTATCTCATTAAGTCTGCTCGGGTAGAATATGTAATTGTTATAATCATCTGAATAGAGATTTTCACTATTTGGTGGTGGATGATAGAGCGGTTTGGAATCTATATTATTAAACTTCTTTAATCTGTCAGATACGGTTTTTGAATTTGCAAAGATTTTTCTCGCCTCTGGTATATAGGTGTTATCGGCTTTGATTATGGTTTCTCTCACAGCAGAGCCTGTTTTGCCATGTAGCTCTGAAAATTCGGTGTCCCATAACTCATAAGCCTGTTTATATTGATGCAGTATCCATAATACCTTATTATGATGCTTTACAAAATATGCTGGAAACTTTAAACCTATAACAAGATGCACATCTTCTCCACAACTCTCTGTGATATCAAGAAGTCTTACAGCTAATATATGGTCTAATATTCTTTCGGGTGGATACCATTTAAACGGTATCCTGCACTCTTCCGCTTCGTGGCCATATCTTTTTAGATTTTTTACAAGATTATGGGCATGGGATTCGGCTCCTCCATATATAAATGGAACATATGTATTTACAACAAGTATTCTCATCTCTTCCACCCGATTACTGCATAGTCACTATAGTTGTGTTCCGGGATAGTTTTTGACCTGAACGCCTCAGGACATGCTGATGAATAAATTATTTTTATGTCTTTAAATTTGTGCCATTCAAGTAAAAATTGTAGCAGTTCCGGGGGATAGGGTTTAGTGTGGGTTGGGTCGAGATAGAAGAAGTTATTAATAGCATAGCTACACTTTGGATTTATGCTTTCAACTATGAATACACCATTTAAGGTTATCTTTCTATAGGAGAGATCAATAAATTTTTTTAAGTAGTCTGCTGATATGTGTTCTATCATCTGGAAACTTGATATGCCTGCAAGGGCATCGTCTTCAATCCCTTCTAAAAATGTGTTGACATCTATAAGCTCAACATCAATGCCCTGATTCTTCAGGTCATTATATTCTGCCTCATTGATTGTGACTCCCTTGACAGGGATTTTGACTTCTTTAAGTATTTTTATAAACTCTCCCCTTCCGCATCCTGCGTCTAAAAAGCATTTGATCCCCTCTATGTAATTAAAGGCATCAATTACATATGGTAGATAGAACCTCTGTCTCTCCTTTATTTCTGCTTCAGTGCCTCTGAAGACATTCTCAAAGGTTAAATAAAATTCAGTACTGTTGTTAGTTGTCGATTTTTTATCTACAGAAAGAAAGGGTGGAGCGTCTATAACAAGGGGTCCTTCTATATTTATTGTTTTGGTAAGTGTCTCAAGTATATTCTGGATATCCCTCAAAGCGGTTTCATGGTCTTTCTGTGTTTTTATGAAAGTATCGATTTGTTGTAGCTGGTCTGATATAGATTTAAGGACATTGTTAATACTTTGGATAGCTGAATCATGTTCTTTAAGTGTCTGGAGCGTATTCTGGATATCCCTCAAAGCGGTTTCATGGTCTTTCTGTGTTTTTATGAAGGTATCGAGTTGTTGTAGCTGGTCTGATATAGATTTAAGGACATTGTTAATACTTTGGATAGCTGAATCATGTTCTTTAAGTGTCTGGAGCGTATTCTGGATATCCCTCAAAGCGGTTTCATGGTCTTTCTGTGTTTGAATAGTTGTATTTACCTGTTCAACAACCCCTTCAAAGTGGCGACTCAATCTGTAAAACCATTGTGGAAGATTAAGCATTCTCCAGAGCCAGATTATCACGAACCCTATTAGGGGGATATGCCTTAAGGTCTCTTTAATCCTGTTTTTAAAGTTAGGGTTGCTCATTCTGAATGCTTTACTCTTTCGATCACTATCCTGCACAGGATTCTTTACTGAAAGAGGTTCACCTTTGAGTTCCAGGGTATGAAAAAGCCTGTCTTTGAACCTTCTTCTCACACTCTCTATATTCATGTTAAGCCCTAACCCGCGTTCGACAGTTATAGAATAACAAAAGCTGATTTTAATTGTAAAATCAAGGAGTTATTGCAAATGTAAGAATAATGCAGTCAAGTCTTTACTTTTGCTGTTTCATTAGCTCTCCTGCTTATAGTGTACAATATCAAAAGAGCAAGAATAAAAACTTGTCCCCTTTTATCACTTTTATCAAAGCCCAAAGGGGCGTTCATTAGATAGCGACTTCAACGAGCTTAGATGGGTCATAGGAGTATTTGGATTCCATTACCTCAAACCATCCTTCAATGGCTTCTCTGATATTAGTAATGGCTTCTTTATAAGTCTTCCCTGGAGAAAGACACCCGGGAAGTGCAGGCACTTCAGCTACATAGTAGCCTGCTTCATCCTTTTCAATTATTACACGCAGTTTCATAAGGTCTCCCGTTTTAGAATCTTTTATTAAACTTTACCATATAGATAATTATTCTGTCAAAAATTCAAATGCTTAATAAACTATATAACAGTCTGCAGTTATTAATTATAAGAAATTTTTATAGATACTATAAGTATATTGACATTTTAAATTCTGTTGAATTAAAGTTTGTAATAGAATTCGGTCTGTTACCCTTGGTATTAACCCTTTTCGCTCTTACAAAGAGGGGGAGATGGAAAAGGACAGTTTCTTTCCTGAAAACACTGGCTTAAAATTTGCTCACTCACTTTTAAACTTTATAAGAATAAAATATTTTCTGTTTGTAATTAAGCAAAGGCGTTTTCTGTGTATGCAGGAGACGTCTTTTTGTTTTTGAAGTAATGTGAGGAATGAAAAACCATGCTATTTATAAGTGGACTCGCTTCTGATCTTTATCCTATAAATAACAACGACCTTTGCCTCATCGTCTATCGTATAGAGAACACGATAGTTACCTATGCGAATGTGATAGCCTTCTTTTTCGGTAAGCTTTTTGGAGTTGTATGGTCTTGGGTTGTTTGCAAGGGAAAGGATCTCTCTGTCAATTGTAGTTCGATATTTTGCCGGAATCTTCTTTTTCAGCCTGTTTTTCTATTATGATTCTGTAGTTCAATGTTTCAGCCACGTCTTGCGGAATTTTTCGTATGGGGTAAAGGCAGTTGCTTCCCGTTCTGCCTTGAGGAGATCATTAGTGTCTTCGAGGTCTTCGATTAATTCCATTATGTTTTTATATTCTTTGAGATCAAGAACAACAGCCTTTTTATTCCCTTTTTCATCAATAAGATATTTTTCTTTGACGTGCATATTAGCTCCTGATTGGTGTGTGTTAAATTTTATTTAAGATAGCATAATGGGAAAGTATGAATCAATACATTTTTTTAAACTGTGGTTTGGAGTTTTTTAATTGCTGACACGGATAACGGACACGAATCACGGATTTAATAGGAGGTAAGCCATGTTTAAGGGAAATAGGTTTGGGAAGATTTTCAGAGAAACGATGCTAACATATAATGATGTTGTATGGGGATACAGGTTCTTTCTAAAGAGAGAACCTGAGAATGATGAGGTCATATATGATAAGTTAAAAAGACTGAAAAGCATTTATGAATTGGTTGAAGAATTTGTGAATTCTGAAGAATTTAAACAGCAATTTACAAAGGTATCACATATCAGAGATTTAGAGCATGAGATGCCTGTCTCTATTAAGGATGTCTCAGATAGGAGATGGGGATTCTCTTCAAACATGTTCAGGATACATACGAGTGAATCTGTTGAGTCTGATGCAATCGATAGGATTCTCTTCAAACATGTTCAGGATACATGGCAGTATCTTGGCGAAAAAGAACCACATTATTCTGTATTAACATGGGACAAATTTAAAACTGAAAGATTTCAGGATAACATAAATGAATTCTACGATTCGGGTAAACCCGATTTTGAGCGGCTTTTAAATGCCTTGAATCGAAATGCAATAGATTACAGACATTTCAAAACTTGTCTGGATTTTGGCTGCGGCGTTGGAAGGGTAACATTCTATTTGTGTAAGCAATTTGAGAGGGTGTATGGATATGATATATCGAAGGCACACCTTAAAGAAGCAGAGAGATATTTAAAGGATGTGAGGAATGTTACCCTATGCCATCTCAAAAGTCTTGAAGATTTAAAGAGACTTCCAAAGGTAGACCTCATCTATTCAGTAATAGTGCTCCAGCATAATCCACCGCCTATAATTAGTTTGATTATCAGAGAATTTATGAAGGCACTCAATAATGGTGGGATAGCATATTTTCAATTGCCGACTTATCACTTGCATTACGGTTTTAATCTAAAAGATTATCTGAACAGGTATCTTCCAGGGCAGGGGATGGAGATGCATATATTACCTCAGAGGCTGGTATTTGAAGATGTAATCAATGAAGGGGGAAGAATCATCGAGGTTACATCTGATGATGCTTGCGGTCAAGATTTTGAAGGGGTCTCAAATACATTCCTTGTACAGAAAAAATAATGGAAATGGGGTTAAGGATAAAAATACATTTCTCCTTTCCTTTGTGAGGGAATTATATCCCTCTCTACCATGCCTGTGCCAAGCATGGCACACAGGTGCCGATTCATTGGCATGAATGTTTAGGTTAATCTGGTATAATTATATAAGATAGCATAAAACGTAGGGAGGTATATCTCGGTAGTTTACGGTAATATCTCAGGTCTTAAGAAGGGTGAACTGAGGGCGATAGAGAGGATCTATCGCAGGCGTATTCCCAAAAGCAGGGCTATCACACACGAAGTGGCGAGGTATATGGCTGAGTGTTCAGCCTCCATCGGCCGGCAGATAGGTGTAATAGTTGAGAGGGACGGAAATGTCAGCCATGTAATTGTCGGTGATGCAAAGGGTATAGTAATCCCTGAATTGACAGATTATCCCCTTGGAAGAAGGGTCCTCAGAGGCCTAAGGCTAATCCATACCCACCTGAAGGATGAGCAGATAAATCAGGATGATATTACAGACCTTTCCCTGTTGAGGCTCGATGCCCTTATAGCCATAATGATGAAAGATGGTCAACCCCATAGGGTTTCAATGGCACATCTTGCATTCTCTGATTCTAAGGTATATGAGATTATCGGCCCATTACCGTTTCAGAATCTTGAAAGGGCATTTGATGATTTTGATACCCTAATATCCTCAATAGAAGATGAGTTAAAGTCAAAAAGGAGCGGTATAGATTTAAAGGACACGAGGGAACGAGCCATACTCGTGAGTGTTTCAACAGGCACGAGGCATGAGCAGGAAGACTCGGTGGAAGAGTTGAAGGAGCTTGCTAAATCGGGTAATGTTATGGTCATTGATACTGTACTTCAGAGGCCGAAACAAATTAATCCAAAGTATCTGATGGGTGAGGGGAAGATTAAGGAACTCGTCATCAATGCCCTTAACAAAGGGGCAACCCTTCTTATCTTTGACCAGGATCTCAACCCATCGCAGGTTAAGGCAATAACCGATATTACAGAACTGAAGGTCATAGACCGCTCACAGTTGATTCTTGACATCTTTGCAAGGCGTGCACACAGTCGTGATGGCAAGGTTCAGGTTGAGCTTGCACAATTGAGATACAGGCTACCAAGGCTTACAGGCAAGGGGACTGCGATGTCACGGTTGATGGGAGGGATAGGTGGTAGGGGCCCTGGTGAGATGAAGCTTGAGGTTGACAGGAGGAGGGTTAGGGAGAGGATATCGCTTCTTGAAAGGGAACTCAAGGCTCTCAGTCATGCAAGACAGCAGAGAAAGGCAAGGAGGGTAAGAGAGGGAATACCAATAATATCGATAATAGGATACACAAATGCTGGCAAATCAACACTTCTAAATAACCTCACAAGGAGTGATACATTTGTCGAGGATAAGATGTTTGCAACGCTTGATACCACAAGCAGGAGGCTGAGGTTTCCAAGGGAGAGGGAGGTAATAATCACAGACACAGTTGGCTTTATCCGTGACCTGCCAGAAGACCTCTTTTCTGCCTTTAAGGCAACCCTTGAGGAGCTTGAGGATGCAGACCTTTTACTCCATCTTGTGGATATATCAAATCCAAGATTTGAACAGCACATTAGAGCCGTTGATAAGATACTTTTTCAGCTTGGCCTCTCTGAGAAGCCAACGATTCTTGTCTTCAACAAAGAGGACCTGATTGGAAGGGATGAGGTAAGGGCTGTATGTGAGAGGTATAATGGTGTATCAATCTCAGCATTGAGGCCTGAAACATTTTACAGATTACTCAATGCCATCGAGGCCGTTCTGTGGCCATTGAGGATCGAGGGAGATGAACGAGAATATAAGCAGACTCATACAGTTTATCAGCAGGGTAATTAAAGGCAAGGAAGATGTCATAAGGTATGCGGTAGCTACACTCCTTGCAAAGGGGCATCTTCTCATTGAGGATGTGCCAGGTGTTGGAAAGACGACCCTTGCCTTTAGCCTTGCAAAGGCTGTTGATTGTGAGTTTCAGAGGGTGCAATGCACTTCTGACCTTCTTCCAAGCGACATTATTGGCGTAAATGTATACAATCCTGAAACAAGAGAGTTCCATTTCAAGAAAGGCCCCCTGTTTGCCAATATAGTCCTTGTTGATGAGATTAACAGAACATCCCCAAAGACGCAATCTGCCCTGCTTGAGGCAATGAATGAGGGGAGGGTCTCTGTTGATAGAAGGACATTCCTTTTGCCCGAGCCATTCATGGTTATTGCAACACAGAACCCGATTGAATACTATGGGACATTTCCGTTGCCTGAAAGCCAGCTTGACAGATTCATGATCCATTTACGGATAGGTTATCCTGATTATGAGTATGAGAAACAGGCCATTGTGGAGATAAGGGATTTTGAAGAGATCGAGAGATATGACCATGTACTTAAAAAAGAGGATGTGCTCATGATGCAGGATGAGGTAAAAAGAGTGAAGGTTGATAAGGATATCCTTGATTATATACTTCGCATAGCAAAACAGACACGAAATCATGACAATATAAGGCTTGGAATAAGCACCAGAGGTGCACAGTTTCTGCTCAGGGCATCACAGGCCATTGCCTACATAAAGGGTAGAAATTATGTCCTGCCAGATGATGTAAAGGAACTCTCACCAATGGTCTTTGGACACAGGATAGTGCTGAAAAGCAGGACATACATATCTGATGCAGATGATCTCATAAGGGAAATAGTCAGGGGTATTAAGATCCCTGTGTGATGAAGAATATATACTTTAAAAAGGAGGGCAAACGATTCCTTATTGCAGTTGCCCTCATAGGATTTGCCTCAGTTAATACAGGTAATAATCTCGTCTATCTCATATTCTCTATGATGCTCTCTATATTACTCATCTCTTTCCTGCTTGCAGTAATCAATCTGAAGGGACTTAAAGCAAGGCTTTTATTTAAAGAACCACTTTTTGCAGAGACACCGTTCAAGTTAGAGGTTGATCTTGAGAATTCAAAAGCATTTCCTTCTTATTCCCTTTCTATTGTCTTTCCATTTGATGATAGCCAGAGATTGTATTTTCCATTTGTCGATAAGGGATTAAACAGGAGGGTTTTCGAAGGTATCATTATGAAGAAGAGGGGAAGATATTCTATCAGTGATTTGAAGATAGGGACAGGATTTCCATTTATCTTCATGCACATTCACAGGAAGCTTGGATACGATGGAGAAGTGATCATCTATCCACAGGTTATTGATGTTCTGCCATTTATTAGAGAGATAGAACCACTTGCATCTGAAAGAGGAAGACCGAGAATAGGCCGAGATGGAGAGTTTTTCTTTGCAAGGGAGTATGTATATGGTGAAGAGAGCAAAAGTATAGACTGGAAGGCAACAGCAAGGACCCACAAGACCATGATGAAGGTCTTTTCAAAGGCTGATGAGCGGCTTGCAACAATTATACTTGACAATGGTGGAGGAGGCAGGGACGATGTCTTTGAGAAGGCAGTCTCAGTAACCGCATCACTCTGTTCTGAATTCATCCAGAGGGACTATTATGTCAGGCTCATAACATGCAGGAAGGTGGTCCCCTTTGGTAAGGGGAAAACACATTTATTCAAGATGCTCGATATACTTGCTATGGTTCAACAATTGAACCTCGGAAGGTGCCCTGTAGAGGAATTGACAGAGGGGTTGAATATACTCGTTTTATGTGCTGATTCATCAAGGTTTTCAGGGATTATTTCACAATGTTCAGGTGTAATAGATGCCAGGGATTTATAAACTCTTCACAGCTATAGTGGCCATTATAGGCAATGTGAGCCTTGTATCAACAGGCCAGATGAATCCTGCCTTTTCAATCATCGGTACAGGCCTCCTCTATGGCTATTACAGGTCATTAAAAGGACATGCACAGTTGTCAAAGTGGGCAGTTGGAGCCCTCTCCCTCACTACGTTCATTGTCTTCCTGATTAACCTCTATATCAACAGGGATGTTTTTATTTCTGTTGCACAGATGACCCTTATCTTTCAGACGATAAAATCCTTTGATATAAAAGAGCCATGGGATCCACTGCAGGTATTCTTTGTCTCACTGCTCCAACTCCTGATGGCATCAGAGCTTACCAACTCAATATACTTTGGTATCATCTTCATCCTGTTTGTTGTATTCATAGTGGTTTCCATACTGCTTGGCCATTTTGTGAGTGAAGGTCAGAAAAGGTTCAGACCATTTCTCATACCAATGACAGTGATCACCATCCTGACGATTATTCTGACAATAGTATTCTTTGTCTCTATACCGAGATTCCGTAGTAGTCTCTGGGGAAAGAGTCTATCAAAAGGGATTAAGACAACAGGTTTTTCAGAGAAGGTTGATTTTGGCTCCTTTGGAATAGTCAAGTTGGATGAGACGGTTGTGATGAGAATGATAATAAAGCCTGATATATCGGCTCCCCATTATCTGAGGGGTATGACATTTGATTATTTTGATGGCATGGCATGGTATGACACACTCAGGCAGATAAAGAGGATATTCAGAAGGCCTGATGATTTTAATATACATGTACCTGAAGGTGTGGAGAGGTACGAGGCGGAGATATATCTTGAACCAATGGATTCAGACGTTATTTTTACCTTCAAAAAACCATACAGGATTGGGGCCGAGGGCTTCTTCTTGCGCAAGGATAGCGCAGGTTCTTTTTATATGAAACAGAAGGTTTCAAAGAGATTCTTCTACAGGCTCTTTAGTGTAGATGGCTATTATTATGACAATGAGCATATTGAATCCTATCTCCAGACCCCTGCAGGGATGGAAATCATAAAAAGGCTTGCTGAACAGATTACCTCTAATTCTATCGGTCAGCTTCGGAAGGCAAAAGACATAAGGGATTATCTCCTTAAGAATTATAAATACTCCCTCTTTACAGAAAGACCATCTCAAGGTATTACACCTATAGAGGATTTTCTTTTTTATTCAAGAAAGGGATACTGCGAACACTTTGCAACAGCCATGGTCCTGATGCTTCGTTCTATTAAGATACCAGCAAGGCTTGTAACAGGTTTTCTCAGTGGTGAAAGGAATGCCCTTGGTGATTATTATCTTGTAAGGCAATCAGATGCGCATTCATGGGTTGAGGCATTTATTGATGGCAAATGGCTTAGCTTTGATCCTACTCCTCCTGTGGTTATTTCCCCCCGGGCAGGCATCCTCCTCTTTATTGATATGTTAAAGTTGAAGTGGAGCAGGTATGTTGTTGGCTTTTCAATATACGACCAGGTCAGAATGGCTAACTATTTTTTTAACTACAGAAGGATTGCACCGGATATATCCCGATTTCTATTATTGAGGATTACGCTCATTATAATCATCCTGACGGTCCTTTTCTTTATTTTCAGAAACCTCTGGTTCCGTATAAGACATATAGGACGTAGAGGACACAGGGGTATTTCTGCAGAATATGTAAGGCTCATGAAGATGCTTTCGAGATACGGTGGAAAGATATATCCCTCATCAAGTACCGAGGAGGTATTAAGGGAGGCAATAAGGACAGGAAGGTTTGAACAGGATGACCTCAGGAGATTTATAAATGCATACAGATTTTTAAGATTTTCAGGAGAGACAGACAGCGAGATGTTGGAAGATTTTTATAAAAGGGCAAAGAGGCTAAAGAGAAATCAGAGGTGAGGAGAACCATCAAAGAGATAAACGTCAAACAGGTGCTTACAAATACAGGCATCCCTGGTATGAGATATTGCATAAATCCTTATGTAGGATGTGCACATGCATGCAGATACTGTTATGCAACCTTTATGAAGAGATTTACAGGGCATACAGGACCATGGGGAACCTTTGTAGATATAAAGATAAACGCACCTGATGTATTAAGGAGACAGTTGAGAAGGGCTGAAAGAGGCAGTATTATCATGAGCTCTGTTACAGACCCTTACCAGCCTGTTGAGTCGAAATATATGATTACAAGAAGATGTATTGAGGTTTTTGTGTTATACCAATTCCCTCTGGATATCCTTACAAAGTCACCACTTGTCCTCAGGGATATTGATCTTATCTTAAAGCTTAAAGATGTGGAGGTTGGTTTAACCATAACCACAGATGATGAGGGGATGAGAAGGGTCTTCGAACCATATGCACCACCCATAGAAAGACGCATTCATGCACTAAGGGAACTGCATAAGGCAGGGGTGAAGACATATGCATTTATAGGGCCTGTATTGCCTATGAATCCTGAGGCGCTTGCAAGTCAGGTGAGGCCATATGTTGATAATATCTTGATTGATAGGATGAATTATCCCGAAAAGGTGAAGTGGCTTTATAAAAAATATGGTATTGAGAAATGGCTTGATGATGAGTTTGTAGATGGAATCATCAGAAGGCTACAAAATGCCTTTGCTGATAAGGAGGTCGGGGTCTGTTGAAATCTTTCCTGCAATTTTTGCAAAATCTTGCTCTGTAATTTTTGGCTTGTGATGGAGGGGATGTGGTTGGATATTATCTGATCTATCTTTTCTTTGAGTGCATTGGGTTCTGGAAGGATTTTTGAGATATAGGATTCATCATTCAGGACTTTTACTTCATCAAGCCCTGCTTCTCTCCAGTTTTTTTAGATGTTCTGGTTCTATTTAGCCCTGGCAGTCTATGTGTTCTTTGCCGGGGTTGGAAGCCCTTTAATTTGACAAGGGAAAGTTTTTTAGGTTATTTTTAATAGTTGTGGTAAGTTTTAAGGGCCTATAGCTCAGTTGGTTAGAGCGCACCCCTGATAAGGGTGAGGTCATTGGTTCGAATCCAATTAGGCCCACCATTTAATCGTTTGAACAGCGTAAACAGTTTAAGTTTTTTGGACTGTTTTGCCCGGGGCTGTAGCTCAGATGGGAGAGCGCCTGCTTTGCACGCAGGAGGTCAGGGGTTCGATCCCCCTCAGCTCCACCATATTTTTAAACGTGCGCCTCGTATGTCAATAGGACAGTTCGAGATTTACATTTCCTTTACAATCGATACTCAGGAGTTTTTTGTAGTGTATTGAATAGAGATGGCTTGCCCTATCAGGGTTTCCATGGATGGCAACCACATCAGCGATATAGATCGTGTGGTCTCCTGTATTAACCTGATCCACTATCCTGCATTCGTAGGCAACGGTTACACCATCAATGATGGGAGGCTTCACAACCCTTGAATTTACAGGCTTGAATGATGTTTTCTGAAACTTATCTATATCCCTGCCTGATTTTGTCCCGCAGAACCATGCATCCTTCTCTTGTCCCTCTGATGGAAAACAGAGCACAAACTCCTTATGATGTTCAAGACACTCATGGGAATATCTCCTGTGTCCTACGGATATGGCGATCATTAAGGGATCCCATGAGGTAAACATCCACCACGAAAGCCCTATGATATTTGGTCTGTCCCTCTTGTCCAGTGTAACAGCCAGCACATATGGAAATGGCGAGGCAAGTTCAAATGCCTCGTGTCTGTCAAGCTCCTTCATAATGCACCTCCATCATATATACGTGTTTCTAAGCGAGTAACACAGAGATTATCCCTACAATGAATATACCGTCAAATACCCCTGCTCCACCAATGCTCAAAAATGATAGGCCAACCCCCTTTATCTGATTAAGTCTTAGAATATCAGCACCTATGAGCGTTCCCATAACACCAGAGATATAGGCAACCGCAGGAGCACTTGCCCTGTCTGATAGTAGCAGGGCAGTCATAGCAGCAATGATTGGAGGTATAAATGCAGGGATGACAATCCCAACACCTTTGACAGGCTTACTGAGTAAATAGGAAAAGGCTGTGGTTATAATGATTGCCATAATGACAGGACCGGGACTCACCTTTGTAAAGAGATATATTGACAATAACCCTGGCAGTATAGCCCCTCCAAGATTAAGGGCTATAACCTTCTCATGTACTGTTGGTACCCTTATCCCAAGGAATCTGCTGAAGACCTCAACAATCTTCTCGTCTTCGTTATAATAATACTCAAGCTCCTTTCTGTATATGGGGATATTGATCATGCTTCCCCAGAGGCAGAGGAAGAAGAATATAAAACCTGCAAATGGACTCAATCCCAGTTTTGCAAAGGCAACAGCAGGAAGCATAAAGATGAGGAAAGGAATCAGGAGGAGAAAGAGTAAGAATATTGCAAGTGATATAGGGAGAAAATACATAACATATTATAGCAAAACATTTTATTTTTTCTAACTAATGCGCTAATTTGAGTTAATATCATGTATTCAGTATAATATAGGCTTACTCAACTGAATTCACTTCAGAGGAGCACTTTAGTGAGCAAAAGGAAGATTGAGAAGGTTCTTATAGCAAACAGGGGCGTGCCTGCAGTCAGGGTAATACACACATGCAGTGACAGAAAGATCCCTACTACTGCTGTTTATAGCACACCGGATCGTCTTGCCAACCATGTCTTTATGGCAGATACCGCTGTGCATATTGGCGAGGCGCCTCCCATAGAGTCTTATCTCAACATGGAAAAGATGATAGATGCTGCCCTGAGAAGCGGTTCAAATGCCATACATCCAGGATGGGGATTTCTTGCCGAGAATGCGGATTTTGCTCAAATGGTCATAGATGCCGGACTGATATGGGTTGGGCCTTCTCCAGAGGTAATAAAGATGATGGGAGATAAGATTAAGGCCAAGCTAATTGCACAGAGGGCAAATGTGCCAACTATCCCTGGACTCAGTAATGTTACAGACATCTCGCAGATTAAGAATTGGATGAAGAGTGAGAATATCACATTTCCTATTATGATAAAGGCTGTAGCAGGTGGTGGCGGTAAGGGAATGGTGAAGGTGGAGAATGAAGATCAGTTGCCACAGGCTGTTGCACAGGCAAGCTCAGAGGCAAAGAAGGCCTTTAGAGATGAAAGGATATTGGTTGAAAAATATATCGAGAGGGGAAGACATATTGAGGTTCAGATAGTTGCTGATGAGCATGGGAATGTAGTACATCTCTTTGAGAGGGAATGCACCATTCAGAGGCGAAACCAGAAGATTATCGAAGAGGCACCATCGCCAACACTGGATGACGACCTCCGTCAGGAGATATGTTTTACTGCTGTGAGATTGATGAGAGAGATAGAATACACCACAGCAGGCACGGTAGAGTTCATCTTTGACTTAACTACAAAGAAGTTCTATTTTCTGGAGGTGAACACAAGGCTTCAGGTTGAGCACGGCATAACAGAGCTTATCACAGGACTGGATATAGTGGACATAATGCTCGATGTGGTTATGGGCAAGAAACTTCCTTTCAAGCAGTCTGAGATACGTCCGAACAGATGGGCCCTTGAGGTGCGCCTAAATGCAGAAGACCCAAAGACATTCAGCCCTTCATTCGGCACCATTACAAGACTTGAGATACCCCATGGCCCAGGCGTAAGGATAGCATCAGGCGTTTATGAAGGCGCTGATATTCCTCCTTATTATGACTCCCTTTTCATGCTTTTGATGACAGCCGGTGCTGACAGGGAAGATGCTATAAGAACAATGGACAGGGCATTAAGCAGGAGCCTCAGGGTTGAGGGAATAAAAACGCTTGCACCTCTATTGCTGAGTATAATAAGGCATCCTGCATTTATTGCTGGAGAATTTTCAACAAGATTCATTGAGGAGCATATGGATGAGCTTATATCCATGTTTAAGGAAAAGAGCAGTGAGGACGAGGTATTGAAGGTTGCAAGATATGTTGCAGAAATATCTGCACTTGGCCCACAGAAATGGATGTAGATAATTCGGGCAGAAGGCAATCGGCATGAAAAACAATATATTTGTAAAACCAGGGATGTCGCCAGGGGAGATCGTCAGGGCTGTTAGGAGCCTTGAGGGGGTATGTTTTACCTCTGTTGGGATGAGGGATGCAGGGCAGTCTGATTTCAAGAACCGCCATCGTATATACGACCTCAAGACACTTGCACCTTATTACAATAATATGGGCTTGTTCAGCGCCGAATGCCATGGAGGTGCAAGATGGCATGTGGGCATAATGAACAGAAGGGAAAGTTCCTTTGAGGAAATAAATATTCTCAGGGAACTCATGCCCAATGTGTTGTTGCAGACCCTTGTAAGGGAGACAAACCTCTGGGGTTACAGGCCATATCCAAGAAATGTTATAGAGTATGTTGTATCAAGGGTTGACATAGATGTCTGGCGATGCTTCTCTTTTCTTAATGATGTAAGGAACATGCGTGCTGTTGCAGAGGTTGTGATGAAAAGAGGAAGGCTTTTTGAGCCTGCCATATCATTTACGGTAGCAGATTGGGCAACAGACGATTACTATTTAAAGGTTGTGCAGGATATTGTTGACCTCTGCGGTGGTACTGACGAGTTAGTCCTGTGCATTAAGGACATGGCTGGTGTTGGTGATGCAAACAGGATCGGCAATCTCATAGATGCAATAAAACAGAGATATCCAGAAATGGTGATAAGTTATCACAGGCATATCACAGATGGTCTTGCCATACCGGCATTTTTATCTGCTGCAAAGGCAGGTGCAAAGATATTTGATGTGGAGGAGGACTCATTGGTCCGCTTCTACGGACATTCTCCAATACTTGCTGTTCATGCAATCTTTGAAGAGTCAGGCATCCCTGTGCATCTTAACAGGACAGAGGCCGAAAAGGCGGTTCAGAAGGCCAGGGAGTGGATCGGGTATTATGAATGGGCAGAGTCTCCATTTAAGGGGTTTGATCACACCGTAACCCTTCACAAGATGCCAGGTGGTGCGTTTCCAAGCTCCTTTGAGCAGGCTCAGAAGTCTGATTTCTTGCATCTCATGCCATCGATATTGAAGATGATGTCTCTTTATAACAGAATCGTAAAATATTTCGATGTTACACCTGGGTCACAGATTACATGGGTGACATGCAGTGGGATAATAAACAGATATGCAAAAGAACGTGGTGACGCAGGGGTCAGGCACGTAATAGACCTGATGACAAAATTTGTCGAAGAAAAAGATCAAGACTTCGATGCAATGGAAAAGGAAGAGCAGGATGAATTGCTCGGACTTTTCAGAAGTGCACCAGGAGATTTCAAGAACCTGCTTCTCGGAAATTATGGAAGACTTCCTGTTGGCTGGCCTGCGGAATGGGTATACAGAAGCGCCTTCGGCGATGAGTGCGAGAATAAGATTAAGGAACGGAAGGAACTCTCTCCTCTCGATTCTGTTCCTGAGGATGACCTTGAAAAGATCAGAAAGGAACTCGTAGAGAGCGTGGGCAGGGAGGTAACAGAGGAAGAGTTCATATTGTATCTCATGCATCCGAAAGATGCGTTGGAGTTTATTGAATTTAGGGAAAGATATGGAGAGACACCATTGGTGCTTCCAACAAATGTCTGGAGAGAAGGCTTAAAAAGACCTGGTGACAGAGTTGAGTTTGAGTTCTGGGGTAAGCCTTATACAATAGAACTTGTATCCATAGGTGCGGAGCATGAAGGCATAATTTATGTTGTGATGAGGGTTAATAACAAGACAAGGGTTTATAAGGTAGAGACACCAAGGGCTAAAAAGGCAGAGATAAGAATGGCTAAATGGCCTAATGAGATAGGCGCTCCCATAAACGGCAACATCTGGAGGATCGGCAACCCTGAAAGAGGCACCCTTAGGGTCGGAGACATCGTCCACAAGGGAGAGGAGATTGCTAACCTTGAGGCAATGAAAATGGAGAATGCCATAATTACTCCATTCGACGGGCAGATCGTCGAGGTATGTGTCAAGCTCAATGATACCGTGCAGGAAGGACAACTCCTCTTTGTCCTTGAGAAAATATAGATTGATTGAGAAACTCCACGTGTGGCCACTCAAATTGTGGCGCAATGCAGGCTATTTTCAGGGATGAGAATGAAGTTGATAATATGCCTCATCTCAGGGACTAGTTGAGATTAGCATTGCCTGTAAAAAAAATAATAGAGGAATATTATCCTGATATGCATCAGGAATCCCGACAGAGTCTTGTAGAAAAGAGAAATATACTTACTCAGTTACAGAATATTCAGACCTATCCTTTTGTTGCAAAAGCTTTAAAGAGAGGAGAGGTTCTTCTACATGGATGGTACTATTATATAGGTTCAGGTAGTATATATGCATATAATCCAAAAAAGGATATCTTTGAGGAGATCAAAGATGGAAAAACTGCTTGGAAAAAGTAAAAACCTGCTCTTGATTGCTGTTGTCTCCTCATCTAAAACATCTCGTTGAATGGAAGGAACCACAGGGAACACTCTATTACTGCATTGCAATTGGAGTGGTCTCTATATCTCTCATAGCATTCAGCCATTTTGGCGGAAAAGACTAAAATAAAAAGGAGGAGAGAAGGTTATGGTAAGAAAACCGAGTGAACTGGAAGAAGAATACATAGCAAGAATGGAGTATGAAAAAAAGAAGAAGCTCGAAGAGGAAAAACATAAGAAACTAGCCAAAGAAGAAAAGAAAAAGTTGAAAGAACTCCACTACATGAGATGCCCTAAATGCGGAATGGAGTTGATAGAGATCGACTACAAGGGAATAAAGGTTGATAAATGCTCTGAATGCGAGGGTATATGGCTTGATGCTGGAGAGCTTGAGATTGTGTCAAAGCTTGAGAAATCGGGATTAGATAAGTTATTTAGCGTATTTAAGAAATAATAAGGCTGTGCCGTGATTCGTGTCCGGGAGCCGTGACTGTGATGGACACGGTTAACGGACACGGATAACGAAAAGAGGAGTATTATGCGCTGGCACCAAAAAGAGATAAATGAAGTTGTTGAAGATTTAAGTTCATCCCTTCAGGGGATATCGTCGGATGATGCACAGAAGCGGATTGAGGAATATGGCCCCAACGAGTTAAAAGAGAAAAAGAAGAAAACCATTTTTATTATGTTCCTTGACCAGTTCAAAGACTTCATGATCCTCGTCCTTATTGCAGCAGCAATCGTGTCGGGGATTATCGGCGAACTGTCTGACACCATAGCAATCATAGTAATTGTGATTCTCAATGCAGTGATTGGTTTTGTTCAGGAGTACAGGGCAGAAAAGGCCATGGCAGCACTTAAGAAGATGGCTGCGCCAGAGGCCATTGCAATAAGAAATGGAATGCCTGTAAATATCCCAGCGTCTCAACTTGTGCCAGGTGATGTCGTGATTCTCGAGACAGGTAAAGTTGTTCCTGCTGATATGAGGCTCATCGAAACCGCACAGTTAAGGGTTGAAGAGGCCGCCCTCACAGGCGAATCTGTGCCTGTAGAGAAGCACACAAAGGCATTACACGATGAACATCTGCCACTTGGTGACAGGAAAAATATGGCATACAAAGGCACATTTGCAACCTACGGACGTGGTGTAGGAATTGTTACAGATACAGGCATGAATACAGAAATCGGCAAGATTGCTACGATGCTTCAGGAAGAGGAAGAGGTGAAGACCCCGCTTCAGAAAAGGCTTGCAACCTTTGGGCAAAAACTTGCAATTGCGGTCCTTGTAATATGCGCTATTGTTTTTGGTATTGGAATTATGAGGGGTGAACAGCCCCTTCTAATGTTGCTTACAGCCATATCACTCGCTGTGGCAGCAATACCAGAGGCACTTCCTGCTGTTGTAACAATATCTCTTGCTCTTGGCGCAAAAAAGATGGTGAAACAAAATGCTCTTATAAGGAAACTCCCTGCTGTCGAAACACTTGGCTCTGTAACATACATATGCTCTGATAAGACAGGTACCCTTACATTGAATAAAATGACAGTTCAGGAGATATGGATGGACGGCAAGATATTAGGGGTTGGGAATGCTGGATTTGTGATTAGTGAAAAAGATTTATCTTTGTCTCCTGCTCCACAATCTATGTTATTTTCTGCCCTTGCTTTAAGCAACGATGCGCAACTTGATGCTGATGGCAATATCATTGGAGATCCAACAGAAATAGCCCTCTATAAAATTGCGAGTGATAAAGGCTTTGATAAGACAAAACTGGAAAAGAATTTTCCGAGAATTGCTGAGATACCCTTTGATTCTGACAGGAAGTTGATGACGACCTTTCATAAGACAGGGGGTAGTGACCTTGGATTAGGGAATAATGGGAAGAAACAGGAGTTGCTAATTTCCTTTACAAAGGGAGCGATTGAGGTATTATTGGAAAGGGCTGATAATGTGCTGACCTCTGATGCTCTAAAGCCAATAAATAAGGCAGATGTTCTTAATGTAAGCGAAAGGATGGCTGTTGATGGCTTGAGGGTCCTTGGCATTGCAATGAGGCAATGGAATAAATTGCCTGATGATATGTCTTCAGAGAATGTTGAGTCTAAACTGACATTGCTTGGTCTCGTGGGAATGATTGATCCTCCAAGAGAAGAGGCTAAAGAGGCTGTTTTGCTTTGTAAGACAGCAGGCATTAAGCCTGTAATGATAACAGGTGATCATCCACTTACAGCAAGGGCAATAGCTAAAAGAATAGGTATTCTTGATGATGATTCTAAATCTATTGTGACAGGCAGAGAACTTGAGAAATTACCGATGGAGGAATTCGAGAAAAGGGTTGAGGATATAAGAGTCTATGCAAGGGTTGCTCCTGAACAGAAATTAAAGATAGTAAAAGCATTGCAGGATAAAGGCCAGTTCGTTGCCATGACAGGCGATGGCGTCAACGATGCACCTGCGCTAAAAAGGGCGGATATTGGAGTTGCCATGGGAATAACAGGAACTGATGTTTCAAAAGAGGCCTCACACATGATACTCCTTGATGACAATTTTGCCACTATTATAAAGGCGGTTAAGGAGGGCAGGCGAATATTTGATAATATACGCAAGTTTATTAAATATACCATGACGAGTAATTCAGGCGAGATATGGACGATATTCCTCGCACCATTTTTAGGATTGCCTATTCCGCTTTTGCCTATCCATATACTCTGGATAAATCTTGTTACCGATGGGCTTCCAGGGCTTGCCCTTGCAGCAGAACCTTCTGAAAAAGGTGTGATGCAGAGACCGCCGAGACACCCGCAGGAAAGCATATTTGCACATGGTCTCGGCTATCATATCATCTGGGTTGGGCTTCTTATGGGCTTTGTATCAATCTTTACTCAGGCATTGTCCATAAAGACAGGCCATGCACACTGGCAGACAATGGTATTTACAGTGCTGTGCTTTAGCCAGATGGGTCATGTGCTTGCCATAAGGTCAGATAGAGAATCCCTTTTCAGTCAGGGGCTGTTTTCAAATAAACCCCTTTTAGGGGCATTTGTCCTGACCTTTGCCCTGCAAATGGCGACAATATATGTGCCTTTCTTAAATCCCATATTCAAGACAGAGCCGCTGACATTCAATGAATTGATATTTACACTCGGCCTGTCATCCGTGGTATTCTTTGCAGTAGAGATAGAGAAGCTGATAAGGAGGAGAAAGCATGTCTGATATTGTGTTGGAAACTAATTTTAGCGATGTAAAACTTGTCAGGCGCGGAAAAGTGAGGGATGTTTACGAGGTTGATGATTATCTCTTGATTATAGCCACAGACAGGATATCCGCATTCGATGTGGTTCTGCCTAACGGTATTCCTGATAAGGGTAAGGTATTAACGCAGATATCCATCTACTGGTTTAATCAGATGAAGGAAATAAGCGAAAACCACATTGTTGCAACTGATGTAGAAGACTATCCTAAAATACTTCATAAATACAAAGATGCGATTGAAGGCAGGAGCATGCTTGTTAAGAAGGCAAGGCCCATGCCTGTTGAGTGTATTGTGAGGGGCTATCTTTCAGGCTCGGGATGGAAAGAGTATAAAGAAAAAGGAACGGTATGCGGAATAAAACTCCCTGAAGGTCTTGTTGAATCATCAAGGCTCGATGAGCCTATATTCACACCAAGCACAAAGGCAGAAGAGGGGCATGACATAAATATAAGTTTTGATGAGATGAAGAATATAGTTGGAGATGATATTGGAGAGAAGTTAAAGGATGTCACCCTTAAAGTTTACAGGAAAGGTAGGGAGATGGCAGAGAAAAAAGGTATCATTATTGCGGATACGAAAATGGAATTCGGAATATATGAAAATAGATTGATTTTGATCGATGAGTTGCTTACGCCTGATTCATCACGGTTCTGGTCAATAAAGGATTATCAGCCCGGGAAAGGACAGGACAGCTTTGACAAGCAGATAGTGAGGGATTATCTTTTGACATTAGACTGGGATAAGACTTATCCAGGACCTGAACTTCCAGAAGAGATTATCCAAAAGACAGCAGAAAGATACAGGGAGATACGAAGGATATTGACCGGAGAAGATGGATAGCTTTAATGTATTTATACTATCTGCTGGTCTTGGTAAGAGACTTAGACCTGTAACAGGACATATCCCAAAACCACTCTTGCCCATTCTTGGTAAGCCGATCTTGCAGTATATCCTTGAAAGGATACATAGATTACCTGTAAACAGGATAGGAATAAATCTACATTACATGGCTGAAGAGATTGAGGGATGGATAAGAAGATCATCATACAGAGAGATAATAGAGATATTTCATGAGCATAGAATACTTGGTACTGGTGGCGCACTGAAGAACGCAGAGGCATTCCTCAAGGCTTGTCCCCGAAGGTCTCAATCAGGGAATGGAATCTTTCTCGTTTATAATTCAGATATACTCTCTGATATGGATTTAGGTAAATTGGTTAAGTATCATTTATCCACAGGAAACATTGCAACCCTTGCAGTTCATAGCCACTCCCGTTTTAATAACCTTATTATAGATGAGGAGGGGAATTTGAGGAGTTTAAAAAGTCAAGAATCAAGACCTGACCCCATGGCCGTGGCTTTTACAGGTATTGCTGTGTATTCTGTAGATTTCTTGCAGTTTCTTCCTCAAGGTGTATGCAGTGTTGTGGATGGGTGGTTGAATGCTATATCAAATGGTTTTGAGATAGGAACGCTGGATGTCAGTGGTTGTAAATGGTATGACATAGGCACACCCTTATCATATGCAGAAGCGGTCTTTGAAATGCTGAAGGAAGATGGGAGGAGATTATATATACATCCATCGTCAAGGGGCTGTGAGAATGCCATACTAAAGGGTTATGTCGTTATCGAGGATGGAAGCATCGTTGAAAAGGATTCCTTACTCAATAATTGTATCATCCTTCCAGGAACATCTATTAAGGAAGGCTCAAATTATGAGGGTGTCATTATTGGAGATGGTTATACCGTTGATATTTCAATAAGATGGGATTCTGAGGATAACAGGGTCATGATCGGTTCAGGGGGTTCAGACAGGAGGTACTATAGGATAATGAAGGACGGGGTTACAAGGGTTCTTATGTGTGATAATGACATGGGTGATTTCAGGAGGCTGATTGAGTACACAATCTTTTTTAAAAGACACTCTGTCCCTGTCCCTGAATTAATAAGTATGGATGAAGATAGAATGACTGCTATCTTTGAAGATCTTGGTGATATATCCCTTTATAGCTGGCTTGATTGTCCAAGACAGGATGAAGAGATAGAGGGTATTTATCAAAAGGCCTTGAATATCCTCATCCTCTTACATACAGTGGTCACCGAGAATTTATCAAGATGTTCTCTCCTTAAAGAAAGGCTCTTTGATTTTGAATATTTCAGATGGGAAAGTGAATATTTTATCGAAGGATTTGTAAGGAATATAATGAAGATAGATATAAAAAATTACCCTGCCCTTAAGATGGAACTCGACCTTCTTGCTAAAAAGGCTGATTCATTTCCAAAGGTCGTTATACATAGGGATTTTCAGTCACAGAATATCATGATTACGGAGAATGGGCCTTATATACTCGATTATCAGGGTGCAAGGATAGGGCCTCCTGCCTATGATGTTGTGTCACTTCTATGGGATCCATATCATCGCCTTCAGGAAGATATGCTGCAAAGGCTTCTGAGTTATTATATCAGTGGGATGAGAAAGCGGTTGATGGGTTGTTTTGATGAGGATGGGTTTTTGGAATCATTAATTACCTGTCGTCTTCAGAGACATATGCAGGCCCTTGGTGCATATGGGTTCTTATCCACGAAAAAGGGCAAAAGACACTTTTTGAGATATATACCCGATGGGTTAAGGTTGCTTAAGGAGGATATTGATATCGCAAGGGATGATTATAAGGAATTATTCAATCTCGTTATGTTGTTATGATGAAGAGGTTCTGTTATCTATTATTCTTCTTTTTAATCCCTTTTGATGCAGATGCAGGGATAATCTTCCATGATGATATTGCATTAAAAGGCAAGCCATTTATACTTAAGGCAGAGACAAAGGGAAGGTTTTTCCCAAGGGGAGGTCAGATTGTTGAGTTCTTTGTGAATGACATGTCTATGGGCAGGAACCTCTCAGGTGGTGATGGTATTGTGCTAAAGGAATTTATCCCTAAGAAAAGGGGGCTTTATAAAATCACTGTAGAGTCAGGTGGTGAGAAGGATGATGGCTATATCCTCTCTCTTAATAAGGAAGAAGAGATAGTTTTTATAGATGTTGAAGGTAGTATCTTTGATATGCCCTTCTCCACGAGGCCAAGGGAAGGAAGCAGGGAAGCAATAGAGGATATCTCAAAAAGGTTTCCTCTTGTCTATCTGCAGACAGGTATATTTGATAAAGAGTTCATCGAGGATTGGCTAAAAGAGAATAGATTTCAAAAATCTCCTGTCCTCAAGTGGGAAGAGGGTGAGGTCTTCAATACGATTTATGAGAAGGGCCTGAAGGTTAAGGCTGTAGTTGGTGCACCTGCTGTCATAGGGTCATTGGAGGAGAAGGATTTTGAGGCATTCAGTTTTGAGGAGACAGAGGATGCAGAGTGGATTAAAGACTGGAAGGAGATTGAGAAGAGATTACGTTAGGATTGATTATGGATTGGAACCTTTTACACAGGTCTTCAATATCTTTGTTAATTCCTCTTCTTTTTCCGCATCTCCGTCTTTAAGGTCCTCAAGGAGTCTTCGTGGTATCTCCACAGAACACATCTTATTATTCTTCAACAACTGGAAATTATATGAGATATTCTCAATACTGTAAAAGACCCTCAATATTATAACCGTACCATCAAGCTCCCTGATCTTCTCTTCCACTTTTTCATATGAGGGAATTCTTTCCTTTGAAACCTGTGGGTCCATTATCTTACCCTCCGTCTCTTTTATTGATCTTCCCCTTTGGGGAAGCTACTCCGTTTCTGTCTAATACTGGCATAATAATCATCTCATCGCTATCCAAGATATAAAATAATAGGGGCTAAATGCTGAATAAAAGCAATCAGCGACACAAAGCTACTTATGTTATGCATAAAAACCTTGTAGTCAAATACTGCCTGATAATTATATGCATTATGAATCTCAGGTTAACATCTTCAACAATCATGTCGCTTTATTGATTTTATTCAGCATTTAGCCCATTGTTAATCTTTATTTTGGACAGATGTGTAATCATCTAATTTCTCAAATATATTGACCTTAAGCCAGTGCTCATCCCACCAATAAAGTGGTGAGACCTCATAGCCATGTATCAATATACCAAAATGTAGATGGTCACCCCCTGCAAAACCTGTGGAGCCTGTCCTTGCTATCACTGTTCCCTTTTTTATGGCCTCACCCTTCATTACCATGATTTCTGACAGGTGGCCATAAAGACTCAACAAGCCCATACCATGGTCTATTATAATAGTATTTCCATAAATACCAAGGTCACCTGCAAATATCACAACCCCTGTATTTGCAGCCTCAACAATGGCATTTGATACAGAGGCAAGGTCATAACCAAGATGCACACTTTCACCAATATTTTCGCCCTTATAGTAATATGTCCTTCTGTCTCCATAGGTTGCCATTACCTTGCTATTCTTTAACTGGAGGAATGGTCCATCCCATAATATCTCGGGCCTGCTCTCCTTTGAGATATCAAATAGTTTCTTTACATTTTCATTCCTCCACTCTTCATTAACGGTCTTGAATGCCTTTACGGGGTTATCTGTATTGCTGTTATTCAGTAAGGGGAAGACAACCTTTTTTATAAAGTCATCACCTATCTCTATAGTAGATTTTTTGTAATCCTCCATCCTAAGCCTTGTTGAAATGGCCTTTATATCCTGATTCCCTGCTTCATCCTGTGCTACTGCATAGAAGGTACTGCCGTCTTTTATATTAAAAGGAACCGGAAAGAACACAAAATAGGTTTTTGAATGTTGGGCCATTGAAAGAGCTGTCTCTTCCTGCACCTGTGCAGGGAATGCCATGAATTTATTGTCTTCAAGCCTGACAAATACAGCATTGGCATCCTTTGCCCTTAGTATGGCAAATCCAGCACCTCCCTGAAAAATCTGATAGGGTTCGCTTACAACTGAGATGGCTGGAGGGATTGTGTCAATGGTTGAATTTATCTCATGTTTTATCCCTTTAAAGATGCTTGACCTTGCCCTTACAATTACTGTAGCAACCCCATCCTTTAACTGGAGCTCCTTTGGTTTTATATTTAGTGTATATCGCTTTTCACTATAATCAGGTATGTCCTTCAAAATAGTTCTCTCAATGCCATCCTGAAAGATAGATATGTTTATTGATTGTATGTTCTTTCCTTCAATGGCAACAGTTTTATCAACTGGTAGATATTTAAAGGCATCAAGGCCCTGAATAACAGGTTCTGGAACAAGGAATATCTTGTAAACAAGGTATACAATAACAACTACAGCGATTGGCAGAAGGGATAACCATACAAATTTCTTGATTCCAACATCCCTTTTATGCCTGAAGTCTTTCATCTACTCTCCTGAACTCGAATATAATGACATCTAATATAATATCTTCAGCAAACTGAATCAAGATAAAATTTTATTCCTCTCCCTTGCCTGTCCTGGACTTGATTAAGGAATGGGAGAGGGTGATTGAAGGTGACGATTTATTTTGAAGGTGCCTTTTATAGAGGCTACCGCCTATCCATAATATAATTATCGTTATAAAGATTACAGACCATGCTCTCCTGATGTTAAAGGTTGTTATTAACATGCCAGCTCTACTTATATAGATTTCATCATTGTTTGAATATGCCTTCTCTCTGAGTGACTCTTTGATTTCATCAGACATACTGAGGCCTGAATGTCGCAGGGTATTGCTGAAGTATCTTTCAAGGATAAGGTTCTCCTTGAATGCTATATTGCTGATTCTCATAGCCATATACGAATCAATTGACTCTTTTAAATCCTTTAGGGCATTGTCTCTACGTTCAAGATGGATAATGAATTCATGTAGGAAGGGTTTTGTGGACGGGTTATAGGCCTTGATTAAATCTTTATATGTGGCACCTGTATGTAGGGCATCTGATATCTCACCGCCGTATAAACCTCCGTAGACACGATCATGGTCTCTCAGTCTCTCCATGCCAAGGCGTGAATAAATGATGCCTATCTCAGGGTCTTTATATTTATATCCATATTCCACCATAGGCTCTTCATTTTTTAGCCATGAGAGGATATTTATCCTATCTGTGTAATAATTAACAGTCTTCGGTGTGTTGGAAAGGCAGAGGCCTAAAAGGAGTAAATCTATTGTTATCACACATAAAGACACATTAATCGATAATCTCTTCACAGGTTTGCTGATGAGCCCTGGTCTGATACCCTTCCATAGGCCGAGCATAAAGATAGCGCCTCCAAGGGTGTTAATCCCTATGTCCTTGAATCCCCAGAATCTTTGAGGCATCATCCATTGTATAAACTCATCAAGAATACCTATGAATAACACAATCAATATCGATGTAGGATATATTAGCCTGTCATGTATCCTACTGCTTAATGCCTTGAATGATAGGTATCCGAGCAGACCATACTCCATGAGATGGACAGCCTCTTCAGGATATTTTTTCAACTTGATAGTGAAATAAGCATAAAAACCAGCACTTAAAAGAAGCCAGAAATATTGAGAGGCATTCTTTATTCGAAGCCTAAATACAAGATGATAGAGCAATAAGAGAAAGCTTATAAAGATAATGAAGATGATTATATATGTGAAGAATTCCTTACCGAGCGTGTTGTAAACAAATCTCTGGATACCACGGGCAAGCGGGATCGTTGAAAAGATGAAAAGGGAGAATAAGAATACCCATACCCATGGCCTAAACTCCCATCTCGCTGTCTCTCTATCCCTTATCTTTAAGCTCCTTTATTGAATAACCTTTTCCATCTGTTTCTAAAATAACGGTTCCCTCTTTGTCTGTTCGGTAAATCCTTACCCCTTTGTCAGCAAGTCTCTTGAGAAGGGCAGGGTGGGGTCTTGCATATATATCTGATTTATCAACTGAGATTACTGCCACTTCTGGTCTTACAGCATTAAGGAAATCCTCTGAGGTGGAATCATTTTCTCCATGATGGGCAACCTTGAGGACATGACTTTTGAGATCAGTGCCAAGATTAAGGAGTCTTCTTTCAGTAAGATGGGTTATATCGCCTGCAAGCATCACCTTTATGTCTCCATATGTGATCTTTATAGCAATTGAATCGGCGTTCGGGTCGCCTGTGGGTGGGAGTATGGGGTTTATAACATCAAACCTTACATCTCCGAACTGAAGGGACTCACCAGCCTGAAGGATACTGTATCTTGAGAGGTCCCTCCGAACCACAGTCACATAGTCTCTATAAATATCGTCAAAATTACTGAGGCCATTGTCATAGAGATTGAGAATCTCAAATCCTGATAAAAGGCTAAAGATACCACCGATATGGTCATAATGGGGATGTGTCAGGATGAGATGCTCAATCCTTTTAATCCCGAGAGACCTCAGGTATTGGGTGACCCTGTTTCCTGATAAAGGACTTCCCACATCTATGAGAATCGCCTCTTCTGATGGGAGGATGATGAGCGTGCTATCACCATCTCCAATATCTATAAAATGGATAGAGAGATCCGAAGAGTAGGCAGTGATGGTTGGGAATGCAATCAGAAAAAGAATGATGATGCTCTTGATTGCGACATTTCTTAATACCATTACTGGTTATTATAAAGGTTTTGAAAATGGCCTGCAATAACCTGGCCAAGTGATATGCCACCATCATTAGGAGGGACGATTTGATGGATTATGGGGATAAAACCTCGCTCCTTAAGTTTATAATAAGTACATTCTGTAAGTATGGTATTCTGAAAAACCCCGCCAGAAAGTGCAACAATCTTGAGACCTCTTTTTTTTCTCAGGGTCTCTGAGATACTCAGGATAATCTCTATTATTGTATTATGGAATCTTCTTGCAATCTCTTCCCTTTTTATTCCTGAATCTGTACTTCTTACAATCCCTTTAATAATCGGTCTCCAGTCAATGATATTATCTTCAATAACAAAGGGATATACATCTTCTGTGTCTGACCTCAGGGATAACTGTTCAAGTTCTATTGCTGCTTGTGCATGATAGGAGGTTCTATGTCTTATGCCAATGATTGATGAGATACCATCAAAGAGCCTTCCCATACTCGTTGTAAAAGGTGAATTAATGCCCCTCTTAATCATATGAAGCATGAATGACCTTTCTTTTTTGTCCAAATGAGGGATGGCGAAATCAGGCATATCATCACCGAATGTCTCATAAAGGAGGGAGAGTGCTGTCCTGTAAGGTTCTTTTATAGCCTTCTCTCCTCCAGGAAGTCTGTAGGGTTTAAGGTGATAGAACCTTTCAAACCCTCTGTATGATGCAATTATTACCTCGCCTCCCCATACGCTCTTGTCAAAGCCATAGCCTGTTCCATCAAATGAGAAGCCAATCACTTTCTCCTCCTCTGGTGTCTCGTTTTCAATCATACAGGAAAGGAGGTGGGAGAAATGGTGTTGGACCTTTATAAGTCTTTGAGGGAAATGCCTCTCTCCATATCTTGTACTATAGTATCCAGGATGTAAATCAGAAACAACCACATCAGGCTTTACATCAAACAACCTCAGCATATCATTAATGGTATCTTCAAAAAATTCCATTGCCAGAGGTGTATCGAGGTCACCTATGTGCTGTGATAGATAGACCTTGTTATCTATACCCAATGCAACCGTATTATTCATATGAGCCCCGAGGCCAAGGATATGCCCCTTCAGCCTGAAGGGCATGATGACAGGAAGGGGTGAGAAACCCCTTGATCGCCTTAAAGATGTTTGCCTTTCAGATATAATCCGCACAACCGAATCATCACACCGTCTCACTATTGGCCTGTTATGTGTGAGGATAAAGTCAGCAATACCATTCAGTCTCCTGAATGCATCGTCCTCGTCCTTTACAATTGGCTCATCAGTCCTGTTGGCACTTGTTGCAATAACCGGCTTCTTAAGCCTCTGCAGGAGCAGATGATGAAGAGGGGTATATGGTATGAAGACCCCTACTGTGGAGTTGTTCGGTGATACATATTCAGAGAGACTTGTTCGTTCCTTCTTTTTAACTATAACTATAGGCCTCTCAATGGAGCAGATTGCCCTTTCTTCAAGCTTGTTAAGGTATGTTTCCTCTCTTATCATCTCAATATCTGGAAACATAACAGCCACGGGCTTTTCCTCACGGTATTTCCTCTCCCTCAATCTTCTTACCGCATTGTCATTTATTGCATCACAGAAGAGATGAAAACCACCAAGGCCCTTTATTGCTACTGTCGCCCCTTTTTCAAGAAGTTCAACGGTTTTTTCAATGGCCTCGCCCCGTTCACTTATTAACGGGCCATTCATATCATAAAGACTCAAATATGGACCACATTTGTGACACGCATTTGGTTGGGCATGGAATCTCCTATCTGCAGGATTATCATACTCTGTCTTACATTCTTTGCACATCCTGAATACCTTCATAGAGGTATTCTTTCTATCATAAGGTAGCCTCTCTATAATGGTGAATCTCGGTCCACAGTTTGTGCAGTTTGTAAAAGGATAATCAAATCTTCTATCAGAGGGACTGCATATCTCCTTTAAACACTCATCACACGTGGCTATATCAGGCAGGATACTTACACTTATCTCCCCATACTCATCACTATCTGCAATCTCAAAACCCCTGAATCCCTTTTCTTCAAGAAATGAATACTGGAGACTGTATATCCTTGAGATAGGAGGTTTTTCACCTTCAACCCTCAAGAGGAACTCATCAAGTCTATTTTTTTCTCCTTCAGCCTCTATCAGGATACCTGTTGTGTTATTTCTCACATATCCGTTAAGCCCGATTTCCCTTGCAAGCCTGTACACAAAGGGACGGAAACCGACTCCCTGGACAAGTCCTGTTATCCTGAGTCTAAGCCTCATGTCTGTGTTTCTTTAATATCTCAAATGCGGTGTTGAGTTTGAGGGTCAGTTCCTTTGCCTTATCTTGAAGCTCCTTGCTGAGATGATTCACCTTATCAGGATGATTCATTGCTATCCTCTCCTTGTAGGCCCTCTTTATCTCATTCCACGATGCATCAGGCCCTACACCAAGTATCTTGCAGGCATCATCAACCGTGATAGCCTCATCAACCTTTACTCCACTGTCGTGAGAATGGCTGTGATGTTGCTGTTTTTTTACTCCCCTGTTTTTATAGATAAGATAAAGAAATATAGCAGATGCGATAAGGTCATCGAGAAAGAGGGGATGAGCATCAAGAGGGCTTATGATATAAAGGGCAAGGAGGATAAGACCTATGTATAAAAATAAGTTTTTCATAAATTGGATATAATTATATTATACGTTGTGCATGTTTATTAATATAGATAGAGGAGGTTAATATGGACTTGCTCGATCTAATCCATACAAGGAGGAGTATAAGAAGATACCTTGATAAGCCTATATCGATTGAGACCATGAAGGAGATTATCTCTGCAGGGACGAGTGCACCTTCAGCAGGAAATCAACAGCCATGGCATTTTGTGGTGATTACGGATAAAGACATCCTTAAACAGGTCTCAGATATACATCCACATGCAAAGATGGCCAGGGATGCAGCGGTTGCCATAGTTGTTTGTGGAGAACCTGCTCTTGAAAAACACAAGGGTTACTGGGTACAGGACTGTGCTGCATGCACACAGAATATCCTCCTTGCTGTTCACGCTAAAGGACTTGGTGCTGTGTGGTGTGGTATTTATCCAAGAGAGGAGAGGGCTGAGAATTTCAGGAGGCTTCTTGGCATACCAGAAGGGGTAATACCATTTGCCCTTATCCCCATAGGCTATCCTGCTGAGGAAAAAGAAAGGATTGATAGATACAGAGAAGACAGGGTACATTACAACAGGTGGTAGGTATAAACAATCTCTCTGATATAGGGGTATAGTGCTTGTCAAGACTTCTTTAGCTTCTATACTTCCACACTATTGATTTATATCGGCTCATGCCAAGCAAGCTTCATGCCTTTCTGAACTTTTCATAGTTCAAAAGTTAGAAGTCCAGAAGTCCATAGTTTTTGCTCTTTGGCATTTTTTGCTTTTTGAATTTTGCTCTATGGTACTTTCGAGCTTTTGTGCTCCGCTCCTGCGCTATTGCTTTTCTGCAGTTATTGAGTCCTTCGCCTTGCAAAGTGAGACAAGCTCACGCAAGGCTCGTCCAAGCCCCTATATTTTTAGAATATCTTGGACAGCAATGATTTCTCCTAATATGTTATACTTTGTAAAACAGAAGCGAGGGGAAATAAAATGAAAGACGAAGAACTTCTAAAGCGTATTACTTTTAATCCTGCGATTTTTGGTGGAAAGCCAATCATTCGTGGAATGAGAATAGCTGTAGAGCATATTCTTGGAATGCTTGCTGCTGGCTCTACAGTTGAAGAATTACTGGAAGGTTATCCGTTTTTGGAAAAAGAAGATATACAGGCATGCTTTGTCTATGCCCATCGGATAATTGCACACGAAAGAATTGAACCTGCTCTCACTGCATAACTCTAATGAAATTCCTGCTTGACGATTGTATTTCAAGTTTTGCGGTAACAGCCCTTAAGGATTCTGGTTTTGATGTGTTGTGGATACAGAGATCGGCAAAGACCCTGGTGATGAAGCCATTATCAAGAAAGCATTTGATGAGGGATGGGTATTAGTTACTGCTGATAAAGATTTTGGAGAGCTCGTCTTTGTCTTTAGCAAACCCCATTCCACAATAATAAGATTAGTAGATATTCCAGCAAAAGAACAGGGTAGATTTCTTCTTAGATTAATAGAAACGCATAAGAATGATATAGAGAAGAAAGCATTAATTACTGTTGAGAGATTTCGAGTAAGAGTTCGGACGGAAGACTAATTTTTCTCGTACCAGAGCAAGCTTCATGCCTTTCTAAACTTTTTATAGTTCAAAAGTTAGAAGTCCAGAAGTCCATAGTTTTTGCTTTTTGAATTTTGCTCTATGGTACTTTCGAGCTTTTGTGCTCCTGTGCTATTGCTTTTCTGCACTTATTGAGTCCTTCGCCTTGCAAGGCGAGACAAGCTCACGCAAGACTCGTCTAAGCTCCTATATAGTTTTAGGATTTCTCCTTACATCTGTCCAAAATAAAGATTAACGATGGGCTAAATGCTGAATAAAATTAATAAAGTGACATGTTTGTTGAAGACGTTGACCGTTTCGGATTGCGGATTGTGCGGATTGGGTCACCCATTAAAAGGCACTTTGTCAAGAGAAAAACATCCCCTGTTGTGAAATAGGATTGAAAACATTGGCCGATATAGATTATACTTCACGTTACAGAGATCAGGCCTAATAAAAAACTGAAAGGAGAGTGGTA
>FWPU01002011.1_pt1 | contig 35217 bp, 32 predicted proteins | sample 2228361 | NCBI WGS metagenome assembly FWPU01 (sample SAMEA103939777, study PRJEB20133) | metagenome
GATATGCCCTCTGGTTCAGTAAGTACCATATCTTTTTCGAAATCAGAAACAAATGGGATGTCTACACCGAGCAAAGGTAACATTCTGGTTTTGCAATAATCACTGATGCCTATGAAAAAGGAGCGTTCAATCCCCAACTGTCTGAAAAAGTCAGAGAGAACAGCAAGTTTGGCTTCCAGTCACTCGGTCTGATAAAAACTTTCAATAAAATCAGCAATATTTATATCTGTCCTTTCCATCTTAACCTTTTAGCGATAAATAAAGTTCCCTGTACTTTTCTGCCGGACCGTTCCATGAAAAATCCTTAGCCATTGCGGTACGCCTCACCTTTCCAAATAACCTTTTATTTTTGTATAAAGCAACCGCCCTATCAACGGCTTCTATTAGTTTTTCCGGAAGCTGTATGCTGAATTTTATTCCACAGCCCCCTTCTTCATCAATGTCTATCACCGTATCGTTTAGCCCGCCAACGGCGGCCACAATGGGAATGGTTCCATATGCCATGCTTATCATCTGGTTTAAGCCACAGGGTTCATAGCGGGAAGGCATGAGGAAAAAGTCAGCTCCCGCCTCTATCCTGTGTGCCAGTTCGTTACTAAAGCCAAGATAAACACCTGTTTTATGGGGAAACCTGTCTTTCAAACTCTTAACCGCCTCTTCGTATTCCTTTTCACCGCTTCCGAGGATTATCAAAAAAAGTTCCCTTTTCATTAGTTCACAAGCCGCCTCTTTCAAAAGGTCAAAACCTTTCTGATATGTAAGCCTGGAAATCATTCCCACAACAGGCACATCCAGCCTTTCTTCCAGACCAAAATTTTTTAACAGTGCCTTCTTGCAGGCTTTTTTCCCTTCTGTAACCGTTTCAATATTGTACTTCCTGCTTATATACCTGTCTTTTTCCGGCGACCACTCCCTGTAATCTATACCGTTTAAAATTCCGTAAAGTCTGTCTTTCACATCGTTCAAAACACCATGTAGCCCAAAACCGTCCTTTTCGGTCAATATCTCCTTTGCATAGGTAGGGCTTACAGTGGTTACAGCATCAGAAAAGTATATACCGCCCTTTAGAAAGTTTATCTTTCCCCAGAACTCGAGAGCTTTCGGATTAAAGTAGCTCCAGTCCAGATTGGTGAGGTGCATGTCAAAATGCCAGAAAAGACCCTGATAACCCAGATTATGAATGGTGAGAACCGTTTTGCCCTGAAAATTGTACAAAACCTTTGCGTAGACAGCAGCCATTGCGGTTTGCCAGTCATTCAGGTGAATAATGTCAAAGCCATGCTTTTGTGCAAACTCAACAATAAGTCTTGAAAAGAAAACAAAACGTTCTGCATTATCGGGGTAGTCCCCCTCTTTTGTTGTGTATAGTTCCTCCCTGTCGTAGTATTTTTCGCAATCCACGAAATAGACAGTGGGCTTTGTTTTTGATGTGTGTTCAAAAATTCCGGCTTCCGAACGGTTTGAAGACACCTGTATTGAGTAATAATCTTTTGTGTCTTTTAACCTGAATCTTTTCCTGATGCCCCTGTAAAGTGGTGTAATTACCGCAACATCCACCCCTTTTGCCTTTAAAGCCGAAGGCAGTGCCCCGGCCACATCACCAAGACCGCCTGTCTTAGAGTATGGGACAACTTCGGAAGAAGCATAAAGCACCTTCACCTTTCTCATGCCTCCCTCAAATATTTTGCCGCCTCTTCCGGCGGTGTAGGGTTAATATAAAAGCCTGACCCCCATTCAAAACCAGCCACCTTTGTCAGCTTAGGTATAATCTCAAAGTGCCAGTGATAATAACTGTTATGAACATCTGTAAAGGGTGTACTGTGAAGCACAAAATTATAATCCGGTTCTTCAAGAACAGCATCAATCTTCTGCAACACCGTCTGAAAAATGAGTGAAAGCGTGTCTAATTTTTCTTCTGAAATATACTCATAGGCACTTTCATGTCTCTTTGGCAGCAACCAGACTTCAAAGGGAAATCGTGGAGCAAAAGGTGAAAAGGCAATAAAATCGCTATTCTCTGCAACCACTCTTGTGCCCTGCTGAATCTCCTGTCTGATTATGTCACATATGAGACAGCGTTCCTTGAAATTATAGTATCGGCTGCAGTTTTCAAGTTCCTCAAGCACCCTTTTAGGCACAATGGGTAGGGCAATAAGTTGCGAATGGGAATGCGGCAGTGATGCTCCTGCCTGTTCCCCTTGATTTTTAAAAACGAGAACATATTTAAATCGCACATCTTTTTTCAGGTCACTCATTCTTTCCCGATAAGCCCACAAAACATCCCTGAAATACTTTCTGCTTATTCTGGAAAGCGTAAGGTCATGATCCGGTGTTTCAATAATAACTTCATGTGCACCTATGCCGTTCATTTTGTCATAAACACCTTCCCCCTCCTTGTTCAGGTCGCCTTCAATTCTCAAGGCAGGAAATTTATTGGCAACCACACGTAATGTCCAGTTAGGTGTATTGGGAGGCGTGCCTTGTGGTCTTATTGCAAGGATTTCGTTTGGTGTTATGTTTTCGTTCCCATAATCAAAGGGACAAAAGGTTACCTTTTTTTCTGTTTTCTGGGTAACAAAGCTGTGGGGCCTCTGTGCCCTTTCAGAAGATATTATTACCCATCTGTTTGCAACAGGATCTTTTCTAAGCTCTGGCATAATCACTCCTACGTTTTAAATTATACATGCTCAGTTTTTTTTCTCAAATCTGCCTTCAGGAACCGGCAGGTATCCACCGAGTCTGTGAACCTTAATCATGTTTGTGTTCCCTTTGCCCACAAGAGGGAGACCTATGGTCATGACAACAAGGTCATTTTTTTTAAACCTGGATTTCAGAAGAGCCTGCTGAATAAGATGCAGCATTTCGTCTGTTGTTTCAGCCTTTTTTATTAAAAGCGGTTCTACACCAAAGAACAAAGACACCTTTCTCAGTGTTTCTTCACTGTAGGAAGCAGCAATAACAGGTGAGGCAGATCTGAATTTTGACATAACGAGGGCGGTCTGACCTGTGGCGGTAAAACACACTATTGCCTTTGCCTTTAAACTTTTTGCGGCGCTAAAAGCTGCATAAGCGATAGCTGACGTTACGTCTCCACTCAGAAATCTGTAGTCAGACGGCAGGAAATCCCTGTCATAAGCCTTCATATAACGCTCTGTCTCCCGTGAGACACTGTCGAGGGTTTCAAGAGCCCCCAAAGGATAGCTGCCGTATGCCGTTTCACCCGAAAGCATCAGGGCATCGCAACCGTCAATTATGGCATTTGCAATGTCTGACACTTCAGCTCTTGTGGGTTCTGGCTTTTCAACCATCGTTTCCAGTATCTGGGTTGCAACGATAACAGGCTTTCCTGTTTCCCTGCCCATTTCTATAATCTTTTTCTGATAAAGAGGCACCTTTTCGAGAGACACCTCAACACCCAGATCGCCTCTGGCGACCATAACACCATCGCTGACAGCAAACACATCTTTTAGTCTCTTTAAAACCTCTGGTCTCTCTATCTTAGCTATCACAGGGATATTTAAATTTTTTTGCTCAAGAATCCTTTTCAGGCTGACAATGTCGTCACCGTGTCTTACAAAGGAGAGCGCGACGTAGTCGCCCCCCAGCGTCTTAATGGTGTCAATGTCTTTTAAATCCTTTTCTGTCAGGGAAGGCAGTGGTAACTCTGTGTCGGGAAAGTTTACACCCTTGTTCTTTCTTATCACTCCATCTGTAAAAGCCACAAGCTTACAACCGTCTTTGACACAGTCCAGAACTTTAAATCTTATCCTGCCATCATCAATATAAACACGGTGCCCCACACGGAGAAATTTTATAATTTCCGGAAAGTTTAAAGACAAACATTTATTATCTTTTTTGTTGGTGGTTGTTGAAAAAAAAATCTGGTCACCTTTTTTAACTTCAAGAACCTCTTCCAGCAACTTTACACGGATTTTTGGACCAGAAAGATCAAAAAGTATCGGGATATAACGGTTTAACTCTTTTTCAGCTTTTCTTACCTTCTCAACAACACCTTTGTATTCATCAAAACTGCCGTGTGAAAGATTTATACGGACGCAATCAAAAAAAAGAGCCATCTCCTTTATTTTCTGATAATCACTGTTACCCGAAAGAGTAGCAATGATTTTTGTCTTTCTCACTTTTTCTCCTTTTCTTCCTGCTCCGTCTTACATTCAATACACAGGGTTGTGACAGGACGAGCCAAAAGCCTTTCAAAGGGTATCTCCACACCGCACTCTTCACATATACCATACTCTCCTCTTTCAATCCTCTTCAATGTTTCATCAATCTTTGCAAGGAGTTTGCTTTCTCTGTCTTTTATTCGCAACTGAAGGGTTTTATCCTCCTCATAACTTGCCCTGTCTGACGGATCGGAGAATGTTACGTCTTCACCCTCTTTAGCCATCTCTTTGACAGCCTTTTCCTGAGACTCAAGTATCTCCCTTTTCCAGTTCAAAAGTATCTCTTTTATTTTTGCAAGTTCTTCCCTTTTCATAAAAACCACCTTCTTTTTTATTTATCTTTGAAATTATATTTCATTTTTGTTTTTTGTAAAAGATTATTTGATATTAATGACAGATTGTATATAATTATGAATATGGTGCCGGGACTGAACAACAACTTTAAATACAAGGACAAGATTTTTCATATTCAGACCGAAGATACAGGAGAAAAGGGTTATCATGTCATAACGCACCTTTACCTTAAAGGCACCATTATTGCGTCTAAGAAAACCTATTACGGTGATGCAAAAAGTGCCCCGGAACTCACCGCTCTTGTTAAGGAACTTATTGAAAAACAACACAAAAAAATGCTGGTTGAGCTGAGCAAAGGTGTTTATGACCAGAAAATCAGGGAAATACTGAATGGTCAGGTTTGAAAATGTATCTTTTAGCCACCCAACCCGCACATCAGGTTTAAAAGACATCTCCCTAAGCATTGAAAAAGGTGATTTTGTTTTCATAACCGCACCTGTAGCCGAATACAAAACCACTTTGCTTAACCTTATTTACGGTTCGATCTTTCCTGGTTCCGGCAGGTTACATGTTTTAGAATATATCCTGCCTGACGACAGGAAAAAGGTTTGTCAGATGAGAAAGCAGATAGGCTTTATTTTTCACGACTTTCATTTTTTTGATCATCTGACAGTGAGAGAAAATCTGCTTGTTACACTGCTGGTAAAAAGTAGGGAAGACGGCTTAAACTATATGACTGAAAGGGTTGATAAGCTACTTATGGAACACCATTTTCTAAAACATGACATGCCCGTTTCAAGACTTTCTTCAGGAGAAAAACAGCTTTTAAACGTCCTACGTGCAGTTGCCTGTTCCCCTCTTATCATACTGGCAGACGAGCCTTTCAAAAACCTTAGCAGGGACGAGACTGACAAGATTATGGCAATACTGGAAGAAGAAAACAGAAGAGGGATAACAATAATAGCCACTTGTGGTTCACCTTCAATACCAAAGACTTATAACAAAGAGTATCTTATACTGAAAGGCGGTAAAATTATTCAGAAATGAGTATAAAAAACAGCTTAAAGGTTTTTGACATTGTATTCAAAGACAGGCTCAGACACAGGCTGGGTAACGTGGTACTCCAGACCTTCCTTTTTACGCTTTTTCTGCTTTTCACCTTTCTTTTTTATAACATCAACGATTATCTCAAAAAAACCTCCTCCAGCGTTGTTTTTTACGCCTTTCTAAAAATGCCTGCATCACAGGAAAAGATATCATCAATAAAAAAGTCTATCTCTAACTGGCCCGAGGTGGCTAATGTGAAGATTATCTCTCAGGATGAAGGTTTAAACCTGCTCAAACGGTCTCTCGGTAAAGAAAGTGCCATACTGAACACACTCGGGACAAACCCATTACCTTACACACTGGAGATAAATATAAAACCTGAATACACCGAAAAAAGTCTGCTGACACAAACAGGAGAGAAATTAAAAAGGAATGATGCCATAGACTGGACTGACTCAACAGAAAAGTTTATAAGTCCCTTTCTGCAAATAAAAAAATACAGCACCTTCATCTTCGGTGCAGGATTGCTAACCGTTGTTTTCCTTATTTTACTCACCCTCAGGGCAACAAACAGAATCTTTTTTTTCAAATACAAAGACAGTTTTTACACACTAAAACTTCTGGGAGCAAACAATCTTTTTATTATGCTGCCCTTTGTTCTGGAAGGTTTCCTTGAGGTGCTTTTCAGTTCATCTCTCTCTTCCGCCATATCCTACTATCTGACAAAGCTGCTGTCTGAAGAGCTGTTGCTTATCAACATTCAGGTAAAATTACTGCCTCCAGCCTTTTATGCAGCCATTATAACCTTATTTTCCCTTGTAGGGGCAATTGGTGGTTTTTCCCTGAAAAATAAAGAACTATGAAGAAACTGGTTTGCCTTCTGATTATTCTTTTCTCGTTGTCAATAGCTTTTGGTCAGCAGGATGATAAGGTCATTGAACTCAAAAAAAAGATTGAGGAAGAAAAAAAGGCAATAGAGTCTTTATCAAAAACAGAAAAGCGTTTAACACTAACCATTACAGAGATAAATGCCCGTATAAAATCTCTAAAAAAACGCATTGGAGAAACAGAAAAAACCAGACAGAAACTTCAGTCTGAACTAAAACATCTTTACTCAGAAAATGAAAAACTTAATATTGAAATTTCATCAAAAAGGGAAGAGATTGAAAAAAGGCTTCTAATCTGGCACAAGACCTATCTTTTAAAACCCGCTTACTCATTTGCTGCAGACATAAAACATCCGATAATCTTTGATAATTATATGCGTTACATCTTCAGATACGACAGGGCTTTATTTTCAAAACTAAAGGAGACTCAGGAAGAGTTGATGCAAAATCTGGAAAGGATTAATAAAAAGAAGAACGAAATAGCCCTTATTGAGAAGGAACTGGTGCAAAAGAAACAGGAACAGGAAGAGCTGGAAAGGTTACAAAAGGAGCGTCTCACCACCACAAAAAAAGAAAAGGCTGCCCATGCCAGAAGTCTGAAAGAGGCAGAGATAGCCCTTAAACGTCTGGAACAGATATTTAAAAAGGCTGAACAGATCCCGGAATATACCGGTAAAGGTCTTTCGAGGGGTGTTCTGCCCTATCCCGTTGCGGGAGAGATAGTGGGACATTTCGGTAAAGAAGAAGGTATGGCCAAGGGCTCTCTTTTTACCAGAAAAGGCGTGGAAATAAAGGCTGCTGAGGGAGCCAGTGTGCGTTCCGTTGATGCAGGAAAGGTTGTTTACACCGGCTGGATAAAAAATCTGGGCAATCTATGTATTATAAGTCATGGAAAACATTACTACACCGTTTATGGCAGACTTTCTTCCATAACCAAATCAAAAAATGACGAGGTAAAACAGGGAGAGGTCATAGGAAAAGTGGGAAGCGAAGCAAGTTTCTTCGACTTCCCTACACTCTATTTTGAAATAAGGGAGGGGGACAGACCTTTAAACCCGGAAAACTGGCTGAGATAAACCGAAGGCTTAAATGTTTTTTTATTCAACATTTATTTTTATCTCCTTTGTCTTAGCCTTCTCACTCTTTGGTAAAACAACCTCAAGCACACCGTCTTTCAGACTCGCCTTTGCATCTTCCGTCTTCACCTCAACAGGTAACGGAATGGTTCTTGAGAAACTGCCATAGGATATTTCCTGTCGGTAATAATTTTTCTTTTTCTCTTCCTTCTCTTTTTTCACCTCACCCTTAATCGTGATGCTGCCTTCCGTAAGTGTAATGTTGAGGTCTTTCTTGTCAACCCCGGGAACTGTCGCCTTCACGATGATTTCATTTTCTGTCTCGCTTACGTCCACCGATGGTGCAAACTCAAACTCTTCCTTCACAAAGGGCAGCCTTTCACCAAAGAAACTGTCAAAAATCCTGTCCATCTCTTTCTTTAAATCTGCAATGCCTTTAAAAGGTGTTGGTTCCCATTTCATTAGTGCCATAACCTACCTCCTTTCGCCTTCGGTTTATCTCTAATTAAATTAATAAGTTGCCTTAGTCGATTTGTCAATATCCCCCCCCAGCCACGGCAAATAAAATTTGTTTGCCGTAAAAAGGAGAATGGGTATATAATAGTAGTAGTAGGTTTCAGAGTGGTTGAGCCTAAGTTAAGACGTTGCCTGCTATGGATTTAGAATAGAAAAAACAGAAAAATTTCTAAAGGGGGTTCCCATGATAACAAAAGACATGACATTTCAGGATGTTGTAAGAAAGTATCCGCAGACGATACAGGTGTTTATGAAGTACGGACTCGGTTGCATAGGCTGCCACGCTGCACAGTTTGAAAATGTGGAGCAGGGTGCTATGGTTCACGGCATTAATGTTGATCAGCTTATCAAAGAACTTAACGAGGCTGCAGGGTTTTCTTCAAAGTAACCGACAGGACTTTTTAGGGGGTGGTAATCTTTACAGGTGCTGCCCCTCTTTTAACACTTTAACAAGTCCCTTTATTTCGCCAAAAAGCTCTTTCCTGCCTTCCCCTGTTACAGAAGAAAAATATATCGCTTTCAGGTCTTTTTGTTCCTTCTTTAGATTTGCCAGTTCGTTTCTGCTGAGTTTGTCTGTTTTTGTGAAGACAAGCAGGTATGGTTTTTTTAGAAATTTCAGCCAATCAATCAGTTGTAACTCTTCCTCTTCCAACCCCCTTTTGACGTCTGAAAGGATCACCATCGCCTTTAAAAACTTAGATTTTGCTACATAGGACTCAATGAGTTCCTTCCATTCCTCCTGCATCTTCTTTGACACTCTTGCATAACCATAGCCGGGCAGATCAGCCACCACAAAACCCGTTTCCACCTTAAAAAGGTTGATACATCTGGTTTTGCCCGGTTTTTTGCTGGTAAAGGCTATTTTGCACTGAAAAAGTGTGTTTATAAGGCTGGACTTTCCCACATTAGACCTTCCCACAAAAGCCACCTCAGGCAGTCCGTAGCCTTTATATTCATCTATGTGGTAAATGCTCTTTAGAAACTCCACCTTCAAAACTTGAACCTCTTTAAAGTGCCATCTCTTTTTATCCCAATGACCTCTCCATTCTTTTCATCAACATCAAAATCAACAAACTCTTCATTTAGTTCACTTCTTTTCAGCAGAAAAAGTCCTTTTAAATCATAAACCTCCAGATAAATGGCAAGATAGACGCCTGAAAGGGGCACCTCTTCTTTTATTTCCCTGTAAAGGTAAAGTTTGTCATTTTTAACCCTCAATAAAGACACATCTGAAACTGTCAGTTCTTTCAGAATGGTATCACCAATCATAAACAGTTTGTCCCCTTTTTTTCCCAGCCCCACACCCTCTTTCCAGTAAAAAAGCATATCCAGATTCTGGGAAAGGTTTTTTACTGTGTTCCCATTTAAATCGTAAAGGCGTTGTTCTTCCGGAGAGAACAGCAACTCTTCTCCCTGTGTAATCCAGCCCTTCCGGCTGTGTATATTGTTTCCTTCAATAACAAAGGTACTACCTTTATCCGTTAAAAGATAAACCCCTTTTTTTCCGGCAAACATAGCCTTCACTTCACCAGAAAAGTCAGGTTTTATCACCTCAGTGCTGCTGCAACTATGACATAAAAGTTCTTTCCCCCTGTAAATCCATATATTCCCTCCATCTTCATCATAGGCAACGGATATTGTTTGCGGATACTGTCCTACCAGCGTAACTGAATTAAGAGAAATGTTGCCTAACAACAGAATCCTTCCGGAAGGTGTAACAGCCCTGTAACCATAGGTGTGCTCATCTTTTTTGTCAAAATAGAGCACCACACTCGTTTTCTCATCCCTATTTTCCTGGATAATAAAATCTTTTTCTTTTAAAAACAGAGTCTTAATAACTGCTCCGTTTCCTTCTGTCCTTATATTTGCATAGATGCGTTTAAGTCCCACCACTTCACTGTCTTTTTTCAGGGGTTTTGTCTGGCTTGTTATATAAATTCTCAGTAGCCCGCTCTTTATGTCCTCTACCTCTCCGAATGCCAGTTCTTCTCCAGATAAAGACCTGATTGCCACCATATCGCCTGCTTTGAAACTGCCTTCCTTAACCTCGGCAAAACCGTACTCCTTTGTGTATCCGAAAAGTGTTGCCTTTCCCTGAACAGAAAAAAATATGTTTCTCAACTCTTTTACAAAGGAGTCAAAATCTCCGCCATAGGAGCTATTGTTTAATCCAAAAATGCACTGAACAAGCACAACCAGAAAAACAAAATATCTTTTTTTACCCATCATCCTCTAACCCTTCCTTTTTTAAGAGCCCTTTTTTAGTCCCAGCTGTCTTTCATACCAGTCTGTGTAGTATTTCATATAGCTGCCATCCTTTACCCTCTTCCACCATCTTTCGTTTTCAAGATACCATTTTACCGTCATCTCAAGGGCTTCGTCAAAGGCATAGGCAGGCTTATAACCGAGTTCTTCTCTGATTTTGGTGGCGTCTATGGCATAACGTCTGTCGTGTCCGGGTCTATCCGCCACAAATTTAATAAGCGAGTGGGGTTTCTTTAAAATATCAAGCAGCTTTTTCACAAGCTCTATGTTTCTCATCTCATGATTTGTGCCTATATTATAAACTTCTCCCACCCTGCCTTTCTCCATAACAAGCTCAATCCCTCTTGCATGATCAATAACATAAATCCAGTCCCTTACATTCATACCGTCACCGTAAACCGGTATTTCCTTATTTTCAAGGGCGTTTGTTATAATGAGCGGTATAAGTTTTTCTGGGAACTGATAGGGACCATAGTTATTGCAGCAACGTGTTATGATTGCAGGAAAGTTATAGGTCTTGTAATATGCCCTTACCATTAAATCTGCTGCCGCCTTACTTGCTGCATAGGGGCTGTTTGGCTGAATCTGGCTTTTTTCTGTAAAAAATCCTTCCTCACCTAAACTGCCATAAACTTCATCGGTAGAAACCTGTATAAAAAGCTGAATGTCCCATTTTCTTGCCACATTAAGCAGATTGCACACCCCCATATAGTTTGTCTTTGCAAAGGCAAGGGGATCTAAAATACTCTTGTCAACATGCGATTCAGCAGCGAAGTTAATAACGGTATTAATCCTGTACTTTTCAAAGATATAGTTTACATCCTGTTCACTGGTAATATCACCCTTGAAAAACACATAGTTTTTGTTTCCCTCTAAATCTGTAAGATTTTCCAGATTGCCAGCATAGGTCAGACTGTCCATATTTATTATGAAAAGGTCATCCCTCGTGGACAGTATATGTCTGATAAAATTAGACCCTATAAATCCAGCTCCACCTGTTACAAGAACATTTTTCATGCCTTCCTCCTGTTGTTCAGCTTTTATCTAATTCTTTATCTCCCCCAGACCAAAAAGATTTACGGTAAACATTACTATATACTCTTCTGGCAAATCCTTTTTTGTAACCACAGCCTTCAGGCTGTAACAACTTTTTACAAACTCAACCCCTGCAGACAGTTCTCTCACAATATCCCTCTTTATATCATATCTTGTTCCTGCCATGACCTTTGTATTGTAACCTAAGTTTTGTGATAAATCCAGATTGAGAAACTCCTCCTCACCCTCTTTTCTGTAATAACTCATGGTGGCATATGTTTTGTCCGCCTTCACAGTTCCTGTAAAACTTATTTCATCCATTGCCATTCTGTCTGTATTATACCTGCCTCTCATGTCAAGGTTTACGGTGTCTCTTAATATTCGCAGCAGAAAAAAGAGATTTGAAAAGTCATGTCTGGCTTCCTCCGCTGAAATAAAATATTCCTGCCAGAAAGAAAGGTAAAGTGACTGTTTCAGTCCGGAAAGTGTGTACCATTTCTGTTCATAGCCATAACTTATCTTTTTGGTTTCATCAAGTATATCGTCCCTGTCAAAAGTTGTGGTTATTTCATCATTAAGCTTATAGGGAAGCATTAGCCGGACTATGAATGTGTTTACAACTTTATAGGTGTCATTAACCAGCAGGTTTTTATCATAAAATCCACCAATATCTGCCTGAAGGAGTCCCGTTAAAAGAGAACCTCTATCGTCCGGTCTGTTTATATAGTTCAATAAACGCAGATTGAGCCTGCCATTCACGCCGCTGTTATTTCCGATAGCCCTGTAGCTAAGATAGGGTTCTAAGGCAAGCCTGACAACACCTTCATCGCCTTCCGTGAAAAAAGAAGAAACCGAGGCGTTTACATTGTATCCTATGTTTTTTTTCTGATAAATATATCCCTCTTTGCTAAGTTTAAGATAACGGAAATCACCTGTCGGAAACTGCCTTTCCTGAGAGAAGAAAACTTCACCTTTATAAAGGTTACGCCTGCTAAATAACTCATAAAAGCCTGTGCTTCTTGAATAGGGCATCGTTTTTTCGTTGCTGTTTAATGCATAAAGACTAAAGTAGTCCTTTCTGTTTGCATAGTTTAAATCAAACTTAACATTTTCATCTTCAGACTCTTTTGTATGTTTAAATGTTGCCTGAACAAACTGTCTTTTAATGTCAAAGTTATCAATGACCGTGAGATTAATCTCTCCTGCCTCCCGCTGAGACAGCATATACCTGAACTGATTGCCAAGTCCCGCACTGGTTCTTGTTTTTAAAATAAGGGTGTTTGTTATGTCTTTACTGTCGTCAATAACGGTATAGTAGGGAATGTCCATAAAAAATCCGTGTTTGCCGGAAAATCCTAAGGAGGGCATTAAAAAACCGCTTTCACGTTCCTTTTTTACAGGAGCCAGAAAGTAAGGAGTGTAAAAAATCGGTATTCCAGATGCGTAAAGAGCTGTATCCTTTGAGGTTAAATATTCACCAAGTTCTATGTTAATATCTTCCGCCTCAATGTGCCACGCCTTTTTTGTGCCATCGCAACTGCTCATGCCACCCTTTGCAATGTAGAAGGTGTCTTTATTTTTAATTATTACATCACTGCCCCAGAGAAACCTTCTTTTCGTAACATCGTCTGACAAAAAACTGATTTCCCCCCTGCTAAGATATCCCTCTCTGGTTTTTAAACTGTATTTCAGATAGTCACCAGAGAGTAAAAAGTTGCCATAAAACACCACTTTGTTGTACGCATACACCGTGTCTTTTGCCCTGTCATAAAGCAAGGAGTCTGTCCAGAGGCTGTAATCATCCATAGTAACATACACGTTTCCTGATGCGTAAATATAGTTGTTTTCGTGGTCAGCCATAATCTGGTCAGCAAAAAGCTGAATCTTTACCTCATCGGCATAAGAAACCTTTGGCAGGCTTATCAATATGAGAAACATCAAGAATAAACGGAAAAAGGGTTTCAACATCAACACATCTTTTTCGCATAAATTTTTAGTTGTTCCTTCGCCTCACCAACTCCGTAAAGTGAGCCTGTAAAAAGGACGGGCTTTCCTGCGAAGGTTTTTGAAAAAAGCACGTCCTTAAGTGCGGAAGGTATGTCTTTATAATAAAGAAAAGTATTACCGCTGCCAAATATTTTCTTATATTCTGCTTCTGTATGAGAACGCTCGTTTTTGTTGGGAACCAGAATAAACATTTCTGCGAAAGGTTTTAACGTTTCCACCATCTCCCTGATGTCCTTATCTTTCAGAACATTCAAAATTATTACAAAACGCCTGTCAGGATGAAATACAGACAGATTCTTTATGAGAGACTCTACCCCATGGGGGTTGTGTGCCCCGTCTATGATAAAGGGAGGATCTTTCCTTACATACTCAAACCTGCCTTCCCACCTTGCCTCTTTTATACCTTTTCTTATCGCCTCTTCCGAAATCTGAAATCCCCTTTTCACCAGCTCCTCTGCAGCGGTCACCGCAACAGAAGCGTTCTCAAACTGGTTTATGCCTACAAGCCTTTTTAACCGCAACCTCTTGTAGCTTTTTTCCATGCCATGATAATCAAAACGGGTCAAATCTGTATTTTCAAACCGAAAGTCCCTGTTTAAGGCATAAACAGGACTCCCCTTCTTTCTTGCAAAACTGTCTATCACATCAAGTGCTTTTTCGGAAGCGGCGGTAACCACAGACACCCCTTTTTTTATAACTGCTGCCTTTTCGGCGGCTATCTTTTCCACCGTGTCACCCAGAAACTCTTTATGTTCCAGCCCTATATTCGTAATCACCGTAACAAGAGGATTAAGGACGTTCGTTGCATCAAGCCTTCCGCCTAAACCAGCCTCTATTATGGCGATGTCCACCGCCTTTTCAGCAAAATACTGAAAGGCAAGGGCTGTTGTAATCTCAAAAAATGTATAGGGTCTCTCCTTTTCCTTAGAACCGGCAATTCTGTCCCTTATCATAAAGGCGATACGTTCAACATCACGGTGGGCTATTTTTTTATTACCAATTGTGATTCTTTCAGAAAAATCCATCAGATGAGGTGATGTGTATCTGCCCACTCTATAACCCGCCTTTGTAAGAATAGATGCAAGAAAGGCTGTTGTTGAGCCCTTTCCGTTGGTTCCGACCACATGAACAGAAGGAAACCTGTCCTGCGGATTACTTAGTAAAGACAGTATAATCTTTATATTGTCAAGCCCAAGTAAAATACCATACTTTTCCAGCCCATAGAGATAGCTATAAACTTCTTTTGATTTCATAACTCCTTGCCTGTGCATTTAAGGGAAAACTAATCAAATATGCAATATGTCCCCATCATCAAGAACCACAATATTCTTCATGTTAATTTCGTTTATTTCCTTCTTTATCTCTTCAAGCAGTGGTGGCTTCATGTGAAATATATAAAACTTGATTTTTTCCGCATTTTTTATTTTTTTAAGCTCTGCAAGAAACAGCTCTGGTGTCAGATGTCCTGTGGTTATCGCCAGATCTCTCAGTCTGTTGGGAAATGAAATCTCAATAAAGACAGCCTTCACAGTAGGGATTTCGTTAACTCTCTCCCACAGTTTTTCGGTAGGTCCCGTATCCCCGGTGTAAACTATATGTTTGTTATTTTTACCGATAATGTAGCCTGAAGACTCACAGGAATGGCTGGTTTTTACCAGCTCAACGGTGTATGTTCTGTTCAAAGACAACTTAAGCCCGGCAGATACAGCCATCAAGTTTAGTATGCTGTTTCCTTTTTTGCTTTTAATTTCAAAAAAGTCGGGCCAGATTTTGTTGTTCATAACATATCTTTTTAGCATGTCCAGTACTTCGCCAAGTCCGTAAACATTAACAGGCCCTTTTCCAAGAAGAACCAGATTATCTGCAAGAAAACAAAGGTCTTTAATGTGATCAAGATGACAGTGGGTTATAAAAACACCCTGAATCTTCTGCTGTCTTTCCAGAGAAAGCTCCTTTACTACAGAGCCCCCGTCGAGCAGATACCTGCCATCAAGCAGAAAAGTTACTGGATTATGCTTTATATCAACACCACCGTAACAGCCAAGCACCTCAATTTCCATTATACCCCCCCCTGTGATGCTGAGAAATAATAGCTCCTTTTTTATAGGCAGCCACAAATGCCTCCACCACCTTCGGATCAAACTGTTTGCCAGAAAATTTTATCAACTCGTTAATGGCAACCTCGTCATCAAGCCCCTTACGGTAAGGTCTGTCTGATGTCATAGCGTCAAAGGTGTCACAAACAGCTATAATTCTGCCAAGAATAGGTATCTCCTCGCCTTTCAGTCCCAGTGGATATCCTTTTCCATCATAACTTTCATGGTGGGCAAAGGTGCCCGAAATAATATCTGAAAGGTGTTTTACCTTGCTAAGTATTTCAATACCTATAGCCGGATGTTTCTTCATCTGGGCAATCTCTTCTGCGGTCAAAGGGGCAGGTTTCCTCAGTATGGCATCATCTATGCCAATCTTGCCAATGTCATGTAAAACTGCGGAAAGGTATAATCTGTCCATCTCTTCCTTGTCTAAATTTAACTCTCTGCCAACAGCAAGGCAAAAATCGGTAACCCTTTTTACATGTCCGCCCGTGTAAGGGTCTCTTTTTTCCACAGCTTCTGCCAGTGCAAAGGATGTGTCAAAAAAGGTTTCCTTCAGTCTCTGATAAAGATTGGCGTTTTCAATAGAAATAGAAACAATGTGTGCAAAAGACTCAAAAAGCTTGAGGTCATCTGAGGTAAAGACTTTACCACTTTTTTTATTAATCGCCTGAATAACACCTAAGAGCCTCCCCTGATACTCAAGGGGGCTGCACATTATGCTTTTTGTGACAAAACCGGACTTTTCGTCCGCCTTTTTGAAAAAACGGGCGTCTTTACTGACATCATCTATAATGTAACTCTTCCTTTCTTTTGCCACCGTACCAGCAATACCTTCGCCCAGCTTTAACCTTATCTCCTTTATCTTTTCTCCTTTCTCACCAAGAGCCACTTCAAAATAAAGTTCCTGTGTCTTTTCGTCAAGCAGCAACAAAGAACCAACCTCCGCATCCACAAGCTCCGTAATACCCTCTATAGTTTTCTTTTTCACATAGTTCACATCAAGGGACGAGTTGAGAAGCGTGGTTATGCGAAGTAAACTTTTTAGCCTTTCATACTCTCTTTTCAAAGCTTCTTCAGCCATTGCGTACACCTTAAGAAATTTTACCCCTATGGCAGACAAAAGCAAGTTCTTTAAAAAAATTTTCAAAAGATATTTTTTCTTCCTGATTAATCCAGATCCTTTCCGCCCTTTTAACAAGGGCACTTCCCACTACAAAACCGTCGGCTGTTTCATAAAATTCGTCTATTATCTCTGATGATGATATGCCAAATCCAAGCACAACCGGCATCTTCATCACTTTCCTTACCTTTTCAATCTTCTGATGTATATCCTGTGACAACTCCTTTCTCTCACCCGTAACCCCTGTAACAGAAACAAAGTATATAAATCCTTTTGCAACCTCACCTATTTTCAAAAGTCTTGTCTCGTCAGTAACAGGTGTGGCTAAAAAAACGGGTAAAATATCGTTCTTTTCCATATAAGAGACAAACTCTTCTGACTCTTCAGGAGGCATATCCACGGTCAGTATTCCGTCAACACCTGCCACTTTTGCGTCCCTGCACAGTTTCTCAAGCCCATAGGCATAAAAGGGGTTCATATACCCCATAAGGACAATGGGCAACTCATAACTTTTTTTGAATTCACGAACAAGCTTCAATACCGATCTCAGCGTAGTGCCCCCCATCAGAGCCCTTTCCATGGCTGCCTGTATGACAGGTCCATCAGCCATAGGGTCAGAAAAAGGAACACCGATTTCAATAATATCGGCACCATTTTCAGCATAGAATTTCATCAACTGCAAAGTTTTCTCCTCGTCCGGATCACCTGCGGTCAGATAGGGAATGAGTGCCTTTTCTCCTCTTTTACTTAAATTTCTAAACAGCTTTACAATTCTGTTCATCACTCACCCTTAATCTCTTTTACATGCATGACGTCCTTGTCACCCCTGCCAGACAGGTTTACAATGACGATTTTGCCTTTAAACATTTCACAGTTTTTTAGAACATAAGCCACAGCATGGCTGCTTTCAAGGGCGGGAATTATACCCTCTTCTTTTGACAGTTCATAAAAGGCATTAAGAGCCTCATCATCTGTAACGTATCCGTAAACAGCCCTTTTAATATCCCTTAAGAAACAGTGTTCCGGTCCCACACTTGCATAATCCAGCCCGGCAGACACTGAATGTGTTGTCAGAATCTGTCCGTCATCATTCTGCAAAACGTAGCTTTTTGTTCCCTGAAACACACCAATCTTCCCTGTGGCAAAACGTGCTGCATGTTTACCGCTGTTAATACCCAGACCACCCGCTTCTACGCCGATCAGTTCCACCTCTTTTTTATCTACAAAGGAGTAAAAGATTCCCATAGCGTTACTTCCACCACCAACACAGGCAACTATAACATCCGGAAGCCTTCCTTCCTTTTTCTTTATCTGCCTGATAGCCTCTTCCCCTATTACAGACTGAAATGTTCTTACCATAACAGGATAGGGATGGGGACCAAAGACGGTTCCTATAACATAATGGGTGTCTTTAACATTTGTGACCCAGTCTCTCAGTGCTTCATTTATGGCATCCTTGAGTGTCTTACTACCAGCATCAACACCAACCACCTGAGCACCCAAAAGCTTCATTCTGAAGACATTCAAAGACTGTCTTTTCATGTCTTCTGTTCCCATATAAATCGTGCATTTAAGCCCCAACAATGCCGCTGCTGTTGCAGTTGCCACACCATGCTGCCCGGCTCCTGTCTCTGCGATTATCCTTGTCTTGCCCATCTTTTTTGCCAGAAGCACCTGACCAATGGCGTTGTTTATTTTATGCGCCCCAGTATGACACAGATCTTCCCGTTTCAGATAGAGTTTAAAGCCATACTTTCCGGAAAGATTCTTTGCAAAATAGAGAGGGGTTGGTCTTCCCACATAATGGGTTAAATAATAACGAAGTTCCTTCTGAAATCGCCTTTCCCTCGCATATTTTTTAAAATACTCCATAAGCTCGGTGACCGCGGGCATGAGCGTTTCCGGCACGAAACGTCCGCCAAAACCACCAAAATATCCCTTTTCATCGGGTAGTTTGTTGTATTTCATATCTTTTGATTTTCCCTTAATTTCCTGAAAATTTCAAACAACTTTTTGTGATCCTTTTTCCCATAGGAAACCTCAACGCCAGAGGCTATATCAATGGCATAGGGGTTAATCGCTATCGCATCGTCTATGTTGTCAAGATTTATTCCGCCGGCAAGAATGTAAGGTCTTTCTATACCCTTCAGCAAAGACCAGTCAAAGGATTTACCTGTGCCACCATAAGCATCGGCATCATATCTGTCAAAGAGAGGAAAGTATGGTAAACTTAATGCCTTTTCCACGTCCTTTCTGTCCTTTATCCTGTGTGCAAAAATTACTTTGTCGGCAGGGAGATTTTCATAGGGAGTCATAACGTCGGCATGAATCTGTATCCTGTCAAGCCCGATCTGTTCGGAAATTTTTAACATCTTTTCAGGCTGCTCATTGACAAAAACACCAACTTTGATAACAAAAGGCGGCAATAATCTGCATATTTCCCTCGCATCTTGAGGGCATATATAACGTTTACTACCTTCAAAGAGTATAAATCCCAGTGCATGGGCACCCATTTCAGAAGCGTAAACAGCATCTTCATAATTTGTTATGCCACAGATTTTTACCCTTATCATTATGAAAAGCCTTTCAAATTTTTCAGCATTGCAGAAGGATCTTCAGAAAGAACAAGACTTGTTCCAATGAGAAAGTTTGACACCCCAAGATTAAGAAAATATTCAATGTCCTTTCTTGTCTTTATACCGCTTTCTATCACAACCGGTTGTTCTTCAGGGATATGTTTTAAAATCTGTTCCGAAACGGCAAGGTCAATCTTCAAGGTGAAAAGGTCTCTGTTATTGATACCTAAAAGAAACCTCTTTATATCTATCAGTTTTTCATATGCCTTGAGGCTGTGCACCTCTATCAGCACATCAATACCAATTTCGGCAGCAAGTGCTGTATAATCTTCAAGTTGTGTCTTTTCAAGGGTTTCAGAAATCAAAAGAACGGCATCGGCACCATAAGCCTTCGCCTGGTAAATTTCGTATTCGTCAACAATGAAGTCTTTTCTCAACAACGGTAGTTTTGTTAAACCTCTCGCCTCCTGTAAAAAACTGAGTGAACCGTGAAAATGATTTTCCTCCGTAATTACCGAAATTGCGGTAGCACCACCTTCATTATATGCAGAAACAAGCCTTTTTAGGTTGAAATCCTGTCTTAAAACTCCTGAGGAAGGCGAAGCCTTTTTTATCTCGGCTATAATTCTTGCATCTTTTGAGCCTCTGCAGGAAAGCGATTCATAAAAGGGTCTTTTCTTTATCTCGCTTATGCGATCTTTAAGCTCAGACAGAGAAAGTCTGGTTTTCCACTCTTTTACCTTTTCTTTTTTCTCTCTGATGACCACGTCAAGAAACATCACCACCCGCTCCATCTAAAATATCAAATTTCAAATCTGAAACCATTATTCCCAGCTTAGTACAACTAACATCTCAAGCTTCTCCAGAGCTTTACCTGCATCAATCACCTCTTCTGCCAGTGTTACCCCTTCTTTTATATTTTTTGCCTTTCCTGCTACGTAAAAGGCTGCAGCAGCATTTAAAACAACTATGGCACGCTTTGCCCCCCTCTCCCTGCCTGACAGTATTTCCCTTATAATCCTCGCATTATCGGCGGCAGAACCACCCTTCAGGTCTTTAAAATCATAGGTTTTAAGTCCAAAATGAACAGGGTTAATTTCATAAACCTTTACCGTTCCGTCCTTCACCTCTGCAACCTTGGTGTCTTTTGTGACAGTGATTTCATCTATGCCGTCCATACCATGGACAACCATAGCCCTCTTTGTGCCAAGCCTTAACAGCACCTGTGCAAGGGGTTCACAAAGGCTTTCTTTATAAACACCAAGAAGCTGATATTTCGCAGAAGCAGGGTTTGTTAAAGGTCCGAGTATATTAAATATGGTTCTGATGCCTATCTCTCTTCTGGGACCTATGGCATACTTCATTGCTCCGTGCAACATGGGGGCAAACAAAAAACCAATGCCAGCTTTTTTAATACATTTTGCCACCACGTCTGGCTTTGCCTCCACATTCACACCCAGTTCCTGAAGCACATCAGCACTTCCACAAAGACTTGACACAGAACGGTTACCATGTTTTGCCACCCTTACGCCACCACCAGCAACAACAAATGCGGTGGCAGTGGACACATTAAACGTCATTGTTCCGTCACCACCAGTACCGCAGGTATCGATTATAGTTTCTCGGTCAATATTTATATCATCCCTGTCCAGATCTACATCCACCCCCTCAACAGGTATTTTTGTTGCTTTCTTTCTCATAACCCTTACAGCCCCGGTTATTTCATCAACCGTCTCCCCTTTCATCCTCAATGCGGTAATGAAGGCACCTATCTGGGCAGGTGTCGCTTCTCCGGACATTATCTCTTCCATCACCTGAACCATTTCGTCTTCTTCCAGATCAATCCTATCAACAATCTTGTTTATTGCCTCTTTAATCACCTTTCTCCTCCCAAAAAGCCTTTGATATTAATAAAAAATTCTTTAATATCTTTTTTCCTTCTCTGGTAAGGATCGATTCGGGATGAAACTGAACCCCCTCAATAATGAACTTTTTGTGTCTAACCGCCATAATCTCTCCATCCTGTGTCCAGGCAGACACTTCAAAATCACTGCTTAATGTTTCTTTTTTTATTGCCAGTGAGTGGTAACGCGTTGCCTCAAAGGGATTTTCTACATTTCTGAAAATCGTCTTGCCGTCATGGAAAATAAGCGAAATCTTGCCATGCATGAGACATTTTGCCCTTATAATCTCCGCCCCGAAGGCATACCCTATGGACTGATGCCCCAGACAGACACCCAGTATGGGTATCTTTCCTGCAAAATGTCTTATAATTTCAACAGAAACGCCTGCCTCCTTCGGGCTGCAGGGACCGGGAGAAATGACAATCTTTTCAGGTTGCAATTTATTTACATCCTTTACCGTAATCTCGTCGTTTCTGAAAACCCTTACATCTTCACCGAGTTCACCAAAGTATTGAACAAGGTTATAGGTAAAAGAGTCGTAGTTGTCAATCATCAAAAGCATGGTTTACTCAATTATCTCCTTAAGATTTGTTATTGATGTCATCAGAGCCTTTGCCTTGTTAATAGTTTCTATATACTCGCTTTCCGGTGAAGAATCGGCAACAATGCCAGCACCTGCCTGAATGAACACCCTTCCGCCCTTTTTCAGCATGGTTCTTATGGTTATACAAAAATCCATATTACCATTATATCCGAAATAACCAACACCTCCTGCATAAAACTCCCTTTTTTCCTTCTCAAGTTCTTCAATAATCTCCATAGCACGTATCTTTGGTGCTCCACTTACGGTCCCTGCAGGAAATGTTGCCTTAAACACATCAAAGGCATCAAGTCCATCCTTTAGTTTGCCCGTAACGGAAGAAACAATGTGCATAACGTGTGAATAACGTTCCACCACCTTAAGCTCAGGCACCTTAACTGTTCCTGTTTCAGCAACCCTTCCCACATCATTTCTGCCCAGATCAACAAGCATCACATGCTCTGCCAGTTCTTTTTCGTCGGCAAGCAGTTCTTCCTCAAGTGCCAGATCCTCTTCTATAGTCTCTCCTCTTTTCCTTGTTCCCGCAATGGGTCTTACCTCCACCAGATTGTTTTCAAGCCTTACAAGTATCTCCGGAGATGAGCCAATGAGACTATATTCTACAAAGTCAAGAAAAAACATGTAGGGAGATGGATTTACCACCCTCAGTGCCCTGTATAGATTAATATCGTCACATTCAATATCTACATTGAATCTCTGTGAAAGCACCACCTGAAAAATATCTCCTGAACAGATATACTCCTTTGCCCTGTTCACCATTTCGGTAAACTCTTCTTTACTGGTGTTACTCTTCAAGTCCCCTGCAACAAAACCGGCTTTTTTATCTCGTTTTAAAGACCTTCTCACATGTTCATAAAGGCTTTGCAGAGATTGAGTTTCATCACTTCCGTTGATGCTGAAAACAACAAGCGTCATCTTATGGGTAAAGTTATCAAAAATCACCATTTGTCTGGGGAAAATGAAGTAGATGTCATCTATGTTCAGACTTTTTGGTTTCAGATCCGGTATTTTTTCAAAAAAGTTTATAACATCATAGCCTATAAAGCCGACTGCCCCACCCGGAAACTTAAGCTGTTCCGACAGAACATCAAGCTTAAATGAGTTCATTAATCCTCTCAGAACCTCAAAAGGCGATTCCGCTTCCAGCTCCTTGTTGATAATGCCAGAAAGCTTGACTTTTCTGCCTTTGCTTCTGAAGGTAAGGAAAGGTGCAGCACCAATGAAAGAGTATCTGCCATGCCTGTCCTTGGTCTCAACACTTTCAAGTAAAAAGGCGGGACTTTTGGGATATGCTTTTTTTAATTTAAGGAAACAGGATACTGGCGTGTCTATATCGGCAAGAACAGTTTTGAAAACAGGTTTAACAATCAGGGGAGCTGTTTCAGTAAGAGCAACCTTCCCCATAGACACCTGCTTTAAAATATATTTCCGAAGACAATGTTTTCATCCCTTTCAGGACCTACCGAAAGTATTATAACCTTTGTCTCAAGAAAATCTTCTATAAACTTAACATAATCCTTTGCTTCAACAGGAAGGTCGAGGCTGTCCCTGATACCCCTCAAATCCTTCCTCCATCCGCTGAATTCACGATAAATCGGTTTGCAAAGTTCTATATCTTCTGCATTTAGCGGCATGTAGTCTATTTCTTTGCCCTTAAACTCATAGGCAACACACACCTTTATGGTTTCCAGCTCGTTTAATACATCCAGTTTAGTTATAACAAGACTGTCAAGTCCGTTGATACGAACAGCCTTTTTAAGTGCCACAAGGTCTATCCAGCCACACCTCCTCGGTCTGCCAGTTGTTGCCCCAAACTCGTTTCCTTTCTGTCTCAAATAGTCTCCAATGCTGCCGTGTTCCTCCGTAGGAAAGGGTCCGTTACCCACACGTGTTGCGTAAGCCTTGCTGACCCCTATTACCCTCTCTATGTTGTTAAAGCCAATACCACTGCCTGTTGAAGCATTTGCCGCCGCTGTGTTTGACGACGTGACATAGGGATAGGTGCCGTGGTCCACATCAAGCAGGGTACCCTGTGCACCTTCAAAGAGAATATTCTTTCTTTCCTTAACATATTGACTTAGCAACAGTGTTGTGTCACAAACCATGGGAGCCAAATCTGCGGCATAGCTCATATATTCTTCGTAAATCTCGTTGAAATTTAGTTCCTTTTCCTCAAAGACCCTTGAAATGTACCTGTTTTTTTCGTCAAGCACCTGTTTCAGCCTTCTTTTAAACCTGTCCGCATCAAGCAAATCACCAACACGAATGCCGTTTCTTGCCACCTTGTCTTCATAGGCGGGTCCGATACCTCTGCCGGTCGTTCCGATTTTTGTTAAGCCTGCCATTTTTTCACGAGCTATATCTATAATCCTGTGATAGGGCATTATAAGATGGGCTCCTGCACTTATAAAAAGAGACGTCCCCCCTGGAATAAGGTTTTCTTTCTTTAACTGTCTGTACTCTTCTAAAAACACCTTTGGATCAAATACGACGCCGTTTCCTATTATGCAGACCTTACTCTCCCACAAAATGCCGGATGGGATAAGATGCAGAATAATTTTTTTATCCTTTACAATAATCGTGTGACCGGCATTATTGCCGCCTTGAAATCTGACGATCACATTTGCCCTTTCGGAAAAAAAGTCAACGATTTTACCTTTTCCTTCGTCACCCCACTGGGCACCTACAAGTACAACACCACTCATATTGTCTCCTGATTTTCAGTCTAATTATCAATTATTTTAACACAGGCTGAAGAAATTTATTAATAAAATCAACCGTTATTTTTTTTACAACCTCTTCCCTGCCCTTTTTCATATCCCTTAGTATACAGCGATTCTTTTCCAGAAGGATTTTAAAATCAAAGCACTTTTCTTCTTCGGCAAACTGCTCAGACAGGTCTGAAACATTTGCCAGAAAAACAGTTTTACCGCGCTGTCTCAACATCTTTGCAAGCTTAAGCCCCTGTCCGAACTGCTCAGCACCATCACATAAAAGCAAAATGCTTATCTCTTTGTTGTGGTTTGCACAGTATGAAAGTTTAAGAATATCCACACCAAGCCCCGTGGCAGCCACATTTTTTTTCATATAGTTTACCAACATATTGTCGTATCTGCCACCGGTAATTATCTCGTGATACTGCCCCTTTTTATCAGCCCCGTAACAGTCGAGAATAATGCTTGAGTGATACTCAAATCCCCTTAGCTCACCAAGGTCAAAAAGCACCTCAATTCCAAGTTTGTTAACATTCTGAGCTATACTCTTAAGTCTTTTCAATGACGGTTTAATCTCATCTACTCTGAAACGCCTTTCAATTTCTTCAAGCATTCTTGTATCGCCGCAAAAAAGTGGCAGTTCACAAAGAAAATCCCTTTTTTCTGCAGAAAGACCACTTTTTGAAACAATCTTTCTTATCTCTGAAATATCCTTAACAATAAAAGCACTCCTCAGTTCAGAAGGGATATAATTACCTTCACCAAAAATGGATTTTATGAGACTCACATCGTTAATAAATATCTTCTGTTCAGAAACCCCCACCTCTTTAAACACACCATCAGCAATGACAACAAGCTCTATATCCGCCGTCAGACTTTCTACGCCAATTATTTCCACCCCTGCCTGAAAAATCTCCCTCCTTTCACCTGTGAGTTCTTTTGGATTTCTTAAAACTACGCCTTCATAACAAAGTTTTGCAGGCAGAGTCAGATTATGGGTTGCCACGATTCTTGCAATCTGTGGAGTAAAATCCTGTCTGAAACAGGCGGTTTTTCCATCTACATGGTCAATGAAGTTAAAGGTGCTAACCTCATCTTCACCTGCTGCGGTGAAGGTGGTGATAAACTCAACGCTTACAGGATTTACAGGCAGGAAACCATAACTCTTAAAGAGAGAAAGTAGCCTTTCCTTAACAAAATAAAAGACCTCAGCCCTTTCGGGCAAGAGGTCTGTAAAACCCTGTGGTACCCTGAACATCTTAAATCTCTATGGACATGACAGAAACTATATTGGGCAGTTTTGATAACTCTTCTATTGTTTCCTTAGTTGCCGGCGTGTCTATGTGTAGCAATGAAATAGCCATTCCACCGGGTTTTTCCCTTCCCCAGTTCATACTACCGATGTTTATGTTTATTTTCCCGAGAGCGGTACCAATATTGCCTATTACACCGGGTTTGTCGTAATTGTAAATGAAAAGCATATGCCCATCCGGAACCGCCTCCACGGGGAAGTTATTTATCCTTACAATTCTCGGTTCAGAGCCAAAAAGTGTGCCTGATATAAAAAACTGATCCTTTTCGGTTTTAAAGGTGATACTGATAAGGTTGCTGTAGTCTTTTTTCGTGTCAGACTTAACTTCCGTAATCTTTACCCCTCTCTCTTTTGCGATGGCAGGGGCGTTAACAAAGTTTACTTCACCCTCTTCCAGCAACTTTGAGAAAAAACCTTTAAGCATAGATGTGGTAAGCACGTTCACCTTTTTTGTTGAAACTTCTCCATCATATTCAATCAAGATTTCTTTAACAGCACCTTTTATAAGCTGGGCAGAAAAGGCACCCAGACGTTCCGTCAGATTTATAAAGGGATTGAGATAATTCATCTCTTCGTTCGTTAAAGACGGCACATTTACTGCGTTAACTATAATGCCCCTTTCAAGAAAATCTATAATCTGCTCCGCAACGGCTATGGACACATTAACCTGTGCCTCTTCCGTTGACGCACCCAGATGGGGAGTACACACAAAATTATCAAGAGATAAAAGAGGGTTGTCGGGCGGAGTGGGCTCCTGTTCAAAGACATCAAAAGCGGCACCTGCAACCTTTCCTGAAACCATGGCTTCGTAAAGGTCTTTTTCGTTTACGATACCACCTCTCGCACAGTTTATGATAAAAACACCGTCTTTCATTTTTGCTATGTTTTCTTTGTTAATGAGGTTTTTGGTTTCCTCAAGGAGTGGAACATGAATGGTAATATAATGGGACCTTTTAAACAACTCATCCAGTGACACTAGCTCCACACCCTTTTTTGCAGCAACCTCCGGGTTTATAAAGGGGTCGTATGCGATAACGTTCATTTTTAAGCCCTTCGCCCTGTCTGCAACTATGGAACCTATGTTACCCAGACCAAGAACACCCAGCGTTTTATTGTAAAGTTCACGTCCCATAAAAGCATTCTTTTCCCATTTACCAGCCTTCATGGACATAGTGGCGGCAGGAATCTTCCTTGTTACAGCCATCATCATGGCTATTGTGTGCTCCGCTGTGGTAACTGTGTTGCCACCCGGCGTGTTCATAACCACAATACCCCTTTTCGTTGCAGCAGACACATCTATATTATCAACGCCGATGCCAGCCCTACCAACTATCTTCAGTTTTTTTGCAGCATCCATAACCTCCGCTGTAACCTTTGTTGCACTTCTTACGGCAAGGGCATCAAAGTCAGCCACTATTTTCATCAGTTCGTCCTTAGACAGCTTATTGTAAATAACAGCCTCTATGTTTTTAGCCGATTTAAGAATCTGCTCGCCTTCTTTTGTTATTCCGTCACAAACAAGCACTTTATACATAAATTCCCCCTTATTCAGCAAGAATTTCCATAGCCTTTTTTACTCCTGCACCAAAATCAAACTGGTGACCCAGAGCCTTTAAGGCAAACTCAATGGCAGACAGTGCTACAATCACATCAAAACGGTCATAATATCCCAGATGTGCAATCCTGAATATCTTGCCTTTCACATGATCCTGTCCCCCGGTAATTGTTACACCAAGCCTGTCGCGGCAGAACTTTACTATCTTACCTGCATCCATGCCTTCAGGGGCATATACGGCTGTAACCGCATTACTTGGAGAGGTGGGTGCAAAAAGCTTAAGCCCAATAGCCTTAGCACCTTCCCTTGTTGCCTCTGCCAGACGGGCATGCCTTTTGTAAATATTGTCCAGCCCTTCTTTCTTCATTTCCCTGAGAACCTGACTTAAACCGATAATCAGAGATACGGCTGGTGTGTAAGCTGTCTGATTGTCTTTTATGTTTTTAAGTTCCTTTTTAAAATCAAAATAAAATTTGGGAAGCTTTGAATTTTCAACCATTTTCCAGGCTTTATCAGACAGTGCAGCAAAGGCAAGCCCAGGTGGCAACATCAGTGCCTTTTGGGAACCGGTGACAAGTATGTCAATGCCCCATTCGTCCATGGGAAGTGGGAAAACACCTACACCCGTAATACCGTCCACCACAAGTATGGTGTTCTCATATTTTTTTACAATATCTGCAATCTCCTTTGTGGGGTGCATAACCCCCGTAGAGGTTTCGCTCGCCTGAATAAACACAGCCTTAATTTCAGGATCCTCGCTGAGTGCCTTTTCCACTGCTTCCGGAGCTACCGCCTGCCCCCATTCAACCTTTATCACTTTGGCATTAACACCATAAGCCTTACATATATTTACCCATCTTTCTCCAAACTTCCCACCGTCCACCACCAACGCCTTATCACCTGATGAAAGGGTGTTTGTGACAGCCCCTTCCATAGCACCTGTGCCGGATGCTGCAAGCACAAGCACCTCGTTTTTCGTGCCAAAAAGCCATTTTAAATTCTCCCTTACCTCTTCCATAAGAGGTATAAACTCAGGTGCCCTGTGATGGATTATGGGTTTTGCCATTTCAAGCAGTGTTTCTGGTGCAATCATGGTTGGACCCGGCGTTAACAAATAACGTTTCATATGCGCTCCTTATTTAATATTCTTGATAACAAAACTATATAGAAAAAACTCTTTGTTGTCAATATCATTCCCTGTGTGTTAGTATGCAGATATGCAGTCTGTTTTAAAAAAGGATATTTCTGTTATAATTCCCGCTTATAACGAAGAAAAAAGGGTTATGCCCACGCTGCAAAAAACAGTTGATTATCTAAAAAGTAGCAACAGAAGTTTTGAAATAATTGTTGTAGATGACGGTAGTACAGATAACACATATGTCTTTTTATCTGACTTTGCAAGAAATAATCCCGAAGTAACCATTATTAAGCTTCCCGAAAACAGGGGTAAGGGATTTGCCGTAAAGACAGGCATGCTTTCGGCAACAGGAGAACATCTGATCTTTATGGATGCAGATGGTGCCACTCCTCCATCAGAAATGGAAAAACTTATAGACGCAATAAAAAATGGGGTTCATATAGCCATAGGCTCACGTGTTTTGAGAGACTCCACCACAATAGTAAAAAGCGATATTTTCAGAAAACTTTTAAGGAAAATACTAAACCTGATTGTAAAACTTTTTCTATTTTCAGACATCAAAGACACCCAGTGCGGCTTTAAGATGTTTACCTGCAAAGCGGCAAAGGACATTTTCAACTCCCAAAGGCTTTGCGGATATGGTTTTGACATGGAAATTCTCTACCTTGCAAAACAAAGGGGTTATAAGATAGCTGAAGTACCCATTAGCTGGAAATCTGTGGGCGGTGGAAAACTAAACCCCTTTACGGACTCATTAAGGATTCTGGCAGACATAATAAAAATAAAACGCAAATACAGCCAGAGATAACAACATTAGGTATATACATATTTAGATTACTTAGCAGGATGTCAGGGAATAACAGGACATATTTATAGACAATTCCAGGCCCAAAATATTCTCCTGCCTCTTTCTTTTCATCCGCCATTGTCCTATTTTTCACATAATGGCAATTATGTCTATACCTATCTGACCCCGTTATCATTATCATCATTGACAAAAAAATCTGGGGTGTTTATAATACATTTACCTTTCAAAAAGCCGGAGTGGTGGAACAGGCAGACGCGCCGGACTCAAAATCCGGTGGGGGCAACCCCGTGCGAGTTCGATTCTCGCCTCCGGCATTTTTTCCCTAACCTTATAATCTTTTTTAACCTTACACTTTTTTGGCATGCATATTGCTTTTCAAATTAACACATACTCCCTCCCTAATTTCGTAAAAGGGGACTTCCCCCTCCCCTTTTACACCTTTTTTTCAATCATTTACAATAATTCGTCAGTCTTTTGAACACAACTCAAGCTTGTATTTTTTTCATAGTTAGTGTAATATACACGTTACACTTATGAAAAAAATTGAACAGATTGTGGAAAAGGCAATAAATTTATCAGGTTTAACACCGCAGGAAACAGAAACTCTTCTTCTGTGTAATGAAAAAAATACACAGGAACTGGTTTTAGAGGCTGCAAAAATCGTCAAGAATAAAATTTACGGCAAAAGGATTGTGCTTTTTGCCCCTTTATATTTTTCAAACGCCTGTGTTAACAACTGTCTATACTGCGGTTTCCGCAAAAAAAATAGGTTAAATGACAGAAAAACGCTTACCCTTGCAGAACTGGCAGAAGAGACTAAGGTTCTAATAAATACAGGGGTAAAACGTATCCTTTTCGTGTCTTCCGAAAATGACACTATAGGAGTTGACAGGATTGCAGAAGCAATTGAGTGCTGTTACCGTGTAAAGACGGATAAGGGCGAAATAAGACGGATTAACGTAAATATAGCACCTCTTACTACAAATGAGTTTAAAAAACTTAAAGCTGCAAAAATAGGAACATACCAGCTGTTTCAGGAAACTTACGACAGGAATGTTTATAAAAAAATGCACCCCAACGGTCCCAAAAGTGATTTTAACTTCAGGTATGAAGCTCCTTTCAGGGCGATGGAGGCGGGTATAGAAGATATAGGAATGGGCGTTTTGTTCGGTTTAGCTAACCCTGTTCAGGAAATAAAGTCGCTTTTGATTCACATTGCCGAAATGGAAAAGATTTTCGGTGTTGGTCCCCACACCATATCGGTGCCTCGCATTAAACCGGCGGAAGGTGCCTCCCTTTCTTTTAACCCTCCATATGTCATAAATGATGACTTTTTCGTCTACATTGTTGCTGTACTGAGGCTTGCAGTGCCCTATACAGGCATCATTTTGTCAACGAGAGAGAATAGTTTATTAAGAGACAGACTTTTTGGCGTGGGCGTGTCACAGATAAGTGCAGCATCATCAACCACACCCGGCGGCTACCAAACCGTTAATGTTAAACACCTTTCCCAATTTTCCACATCCGACAGCAGATCACTTGAAGAAATAGTTATTACCCTTTGCGAAATGGGATACATCCCCAGCTTCTGCACCGCCTGTTACAGAAACGGCAGAGTGGGAGAAGATTTTATGCAGCTTGCAAAGACAGGCGATATAAAAACGTTTTGCAATATAAATGCGGCACTAAGTCTTTTAGAATATGCGGTAAACTTTCTCGACGGTGAAAAAAGAGAAAGGGTGTTAAATTCTATCCTTACCAATCCTGAATTTTCAAAAGACGTTTATAAAAATATGTTCCAGAAGGTGTTAAATGGCGAAAAAGATGTCTATGTGTAGAAAAGACTGGCTTACACTTCTTAAGGCAGGTACGGAAGAAGACTGGGACAGAATAAAGGTGTCCGCATCAGCGATAAAAAACACCTTTTACGGTAACGAGGTTTTTCTTCGTGGTATTATTGAGTTTTCTAATCATTGCAGAAAAAACTGCCTTTACTGCGGCATAAGAAAAGACAGCAGAATTACACGTTACAGATTAACGGAAACACAAATCCTTCGGGCGGTTAATGATATTTATAATGCCAACATAAGAACGGTGGTGCTTCAGTCAGGTGAAGACCTTTACTACAACAGAAAAAAACTGACAAACATCATCAGAAAAATTAAATCAGATTTTGATATTACTATAACCCTTTCCATTGGCGAAAGACCTGTTGACGACTACAGGTCATTTTTTGATGCCGGTGCGGAACGATTTTTAATTAAGCACGAAACATCAAACCCCGTGCTTTACAGATATTTCCATCCCGGAGAGTCCCTTAAAGACAGACTTAAACTGGTAGAGACACTGAAAAAAATCGGCTATCAGGTAGGAATGGGCAACATTATGGGGCTGCCACATACTACCTTTAAAGACTACGTAAATGATGTGTTTTTAATCAAGGCTATGGACGCCGATATGGCGGGCGTTGGTCCTTTTGTGGCGTCGGAATTTACACCGCTTGCCGGTTATCCATCGCCTGAACCTGGATTAGTAACAAGATTAATAGCCATGACAAGGATTGTGAACCCGGACATAAACATACCGGCTACAACAGCACTTTTTTCGGTTGGCGGTAAAGAGGCATTATCAGATGCCCTCTCAAGCGGGGCGAATGTGCTGATGCCTAACTTTACTCCTTCTGAAAGCCGTGTCTTATACCGCCTTTATGACAAAAAGTGCCCCCTTACGTCAGAAATCATAAGCCAAACATTACAAAAGCTTGGATTATACAGCTCAGTAAACAAAGGAGACAGACGTTATGCAAAGTGTGCCTAAATCAGAAAGAAAAAGGGTGTCCTTCTTTGGCAGAACCAACGTGGGAAAATCAAGCCTGATAAACGCTCTTCTGGAGCAGAAACTTTCCATAGTTTCTCCTGTGCCGGGCACCACAACCGACCCAACAGAAAAGGCAATAGAGATACTGCCGGCAGGTCCTTTGCTTTTCACAGACACAGCTGGACTTGACGACAACACCTCCCTCGCCTCAGAACGTATCAAAAGAACGGATGAGGTTTTGCTTAAAACAGATCTTGCCGTTTTTGTCTTTGCCCCTCCCTTTGATAATTTTGAAGCTACCTTTGCAAAATATGAAAAGCCGTACATTGAAAAAGTTTCAAAACTCAGCATTCCTTATATATTTGTGGTCAATAAGAGCGACCTAAATTTTAAAATACCCAACATTTTATCTGAAACATACGGTGATAATCTGAAGGTTGTTTCCTGTAAAAACAACAGTAACATTGAAGAGCTCAGGGCTTACATAGGCGTTCTTTTAGCATCTTCTGAAGAACAGACAATACTGGGCGATATAGCACGGTGTGACGACATTTTTATCCTTGTAATCCCCGTTCATCCAGCCTATCCAAAGGGCAGACTTAAACCATTACAGGTGCAGGTAATAAGGGAAATTCTGGACAGAAAAGCTGTAGCCATTGAGACAAAACCAGAAAATCTAAAAATGATCCTTAACAGCTTGAAAAAAAGTCCAAGGCTTGTTATCTGCGATGCCACAATGCTCAGAGATGTTGCTGAAACGGTGCCCACGAGCATTCCTTTAACAACATTTTCGGCACTCTTTGCTCGTTACAAGGGAGACCTGAACATATTTATGGAAGGGGTTAAAAGGCTAAAAACTATAGAGGAACACTCCAGAGTTGCCATAATTGAGGCATGCACCCATCACAGAATGGAGAGGGACATGACAAAAGAACTTTTGCCTGCCTTTATAAAAGAAGTCGCCGGAAAAGATTTTATTTACTGTTTTTTTTCCGGCACTCATCCCGACTTAGATAGACTAAAAGACGTAAAGCTGGCTTTACACTGTGGTGGTTGTATGCTTTCAAGAAGAGACATGCAAAACAGACTTACATTTCTCAAAGAAAATAATATTGGCGTAATAAATTACGGTATGCTGGTGGCTATGAAAGAGGGACTGCTTGAAAGGACAATAAAGCCCCTCATCTGATCATGCGATTCGGCTAAGGTATAAACATACGTTAAAAAGAGGTGTTAATATATGATTGTTCAGACAAAAGAGGGACTCTGCAAAAAATGTTACTCCTGTATCAGGGGATGCCCTGTAAAGGCTATTAAGGTTGAAAATGATCAGGCTTACGTATTGAAAGAAAACTGTATCGCCTGCGGAAACTGCATTAAGGTCTGTTCACAGGACGCAAAAGAGGTTGAACCAGGTCTACCTCTTCACACGGCTAAACAAAAGAGGCTGGAACCCATAGCCATTGTTGCCCCCGCCTTTGTTGCCTACTACAACTACTGCCACCCGCTTCAGCTGGTGTCAGCTCTGAGAAAACTGGGATTTTCAAAGGTTTACGAAGTATCATACGGGGCAGAACTTATAATAGAAGATTACAAAAAGTTTATAAAAGAAAAACTGGCGGAACCGGATGAAACAACATATCTTTCCACACCATGCCCTGCCATTGTTAACCTGATAAGCAAGTACTATTACGAACTAATGCCATCATTAGTCCCCATTGTTTCTCCCATGATTGCCATGGGTAGGTTTCTTAAGGAACGAATGCCCGACAGTTTTATCTGTTTTATAGGACCCTGTACCGCAAAAAAGAGCGAAATAAAAGAGTCAGAGGTTGAAAATGTGATTGACACCGTCTGGACATTTAAGGAACTGGACGACTATTTCATTCAGCACAATATTAATCCTTCAAGGAAAAGTTTTTCTGACTTTGACGGTTTTTACCCACGTATAGGCAGGTCTTTCAGTCTATCAGGTGGTTTACTTCGGACCGCTTCCATAGGAACAGACATTCTTGAAACAGAAATTCTTACCATTGATGGCAAAGAGGATGTTATTAATTTGCTGGAATCTTTAAAAAAAGGAGCCATTAAGCCACGTTTTGTTGACATACTGTTCTGCAAAGGCTGCATAGACGGTCCTGTAATGAAAGATAAAGGAACCATTTTTGAGCGGGCTAACAGTATTGTGAAATATGTAAAAGATTATGCCTTTCAGGCAGAAAACGAGGTATACAGCCCCCCCAAAAGTGGTGTTTTTAGAACATTTTCAAAGAAAGACAGGATATTTTTTGTAGAGCCAAAAGAAGAAGATATAAAACGGGTGCTTGATGAAATGAAAAACTACAACGGTGGAGAGAATTTAAACTGTGGTGCCTGCGGTTACGAAAACTGTTACGAAAAGGCACGTGCCGTTGTTATGGGACTGGCAGAGATAGAGATGTGTTTTCCCTACCTTTTAAATAAAATATCCATAAACAACATGACACTTCTGCAGGATTATCAGATAATTCAGAATGAGCTTTATAAAGATAAAGAGTTCGGTTTCGTCCTTGGGAAAACATCTAAAATGCGTGAGGTGTGGCAGCAAATTGAAAGGGTTGCACCCACCACAACAACAGTTCTCTTAAGGGGAGAAAGCGGTACAGGAAAAGAGATGGTCGCAACCTTAATACACAGAAAATCAGCAAGAAAAGACAAACCAATGATTACGGTTAACTGCACCACCTTTACAGAACATCTGCTTGAAAGTGAGCTTTTTGGTCACATAAAGGGTGCCTTTACAGGTGCAACAGAAAACAAAAAGGGTCTTTTTGAGGCAGTAAATAATGGCACTATATTTCTGGATGAAATAGGCGACATGCCGCTTTCTTTACAGACTAAACTTTTGCGTGTTCTGCAAAATGGTGAAATCAGACCTATCGGCAGCAACGAGGTAAAAAAGGTGGACGTAAGAATAATCACAGCCACCAACAGAAATCTTGAGCAACTGATAAAAGAAGGTAAATTCAGGGAAGACCTTTATTACAGGTTAAATGTTTTCACAATCACCCTACCACCTTTAAGGGAAAGAAAGGAAGATATACCATTTTTTCTCCATTATCTTCTTGAGTCTGCACAGAAAAAGCTCGGCAAAAAGATAAACACGATAGAAAAAGAGGTGGTTAAATATCTGAAAGGATACCACTGGCCCGGCAACATACGTGAGCTTGCAAATGTGGTTGAGAGGGCTGTCATACTCTGCGACGGGGCTGAACTAAAAATTAAG
>FWPU01004019.1_pt1 | contig 35210 bp, 28 predicted proteins | sample 2228361 | NCBI WGS metagenome assembly FWPU01 (sample SAMEA103939777, study PRJEB20133) | metagenome
ACCGGCGGGGGCATCCACGGGCGTCCTGCGTGGAATTATCCTGCCCTGGCTACCATTTTATGCAGCGGTTATCCAACCCAATCCGCTGGTGTTGTTCTCTTTATCGGTTGTCTGGGTTGTGATGTTCGTTCTGGTCGTCCAGGCTTACATGCTCACGCTGAGCCGAGTTCTCAAAGCATGGGCAGATGACCGGCTGGTACCTGAGTGGATTGGTCTGGTACATGCCCACCAACACAGTCCTTTGTTTTCGCTTCTTGTGGTAACGGTGATCGCGTTGTTCGTGGTGATTGATTCAGCACAGGCAAACTGGATTGCGAATCATTTCAATTTTGGACTATTTGTGGCTTTTGGGCTTTTATTGCCAGTTCTGGCATTGATTAAGAACCCGTATTATTTTCTCAAGGAGGGAGAAGACAGACCATCAAAAGGCTGGGTTCGTTTTTTAGGGGTGGTGACCCTTATTATCTTCCTGGCAGCCATTGTTTTGCCGTATGTTTTCCAGGTGAAGATTTTGGCTGTGGACTGGCAGTCGGGCATTCTTTTGGGTTTGGTCTTTTTCAGTGGCATGGTATGGTTTGGTGGCAGGTCGTTGTACCTGAAATCCCGTGGAGTAACGCTGACGACTTTATTCAAAAAGCCTGAGGATAAGAGTCAGTAGTTCCAATCATCCTTCTGGATAATTTGAAATCCACCCTTTCAGGTGTTACAAACCCCCTGCGAGGGGTTTTTGATTCTGGTATAATCCCTGTGACATTGTCCAGTTAACCGGCAATGGTGACCCGCAGCGGGGTCAGCGGAAGGAAGTAAACATCGAACAAAGGAGGATCTCCATCCGATGGAGAAGCGAGATTATCTGGATCTCTATCATCAAATGGTCGTGATTCGCCGGCTTGAGGAACGTTCGGCCGAATTGTATCAGCAAGGAAAAATCGGCGGTTTTCTGCATCTTTACATCGGTCAAGAAGCAGTGAGCACGGGTTTGATCTCGGTGCGCCGCCCAGAAGACCGTATCATCACCGCTTACCGGGATCATGGTGTGGCGATTAATTGTGGGCTTTCGGCGCGCGAGGTGATGGCAGAATTACTTGGCAAGGTCACCGGTTGTTCGCGCGGTAAAGGCGGTTCTATGCACCTTGCCGATGTGAAGAAGAATTTTTGGGGCGGTCATGCAATTGTCGGAGCGCATTTGCCCATCGCAGCCGGATTGGCCCTAGGGGATGCTTACCAGGGCAACAAGGCTGTAACTGTTTGTATGTTTGGAGATGGGGCTACCAACATTGGCTATTTCCATGAGGCACTGAATCTATCTAAGGTGTGGAACCTGCCGGTTCTATGGGTGTGCGAAAATAATCAATACGGCATGGGTACAGCGGTGGAAAGAGCTTCTGCCGTGTCAGAAATTCGCCGCAAAGCGGATGGCTATGGAATGAAAAGCGAAGCAGTGGACGGTATGGATGTTATGAAAGTCCGTGAGGTTTCGGCGCGATTATATGATGAAATTCGCAACGGGAGCGGTCCGCAATTTTTAGAAGTGATCACCTATCGTTTTCGCGGGCATTCCATGGGTGACCCGGAGCGATACCGATCTTCTGAAGAAGTCAAAACCTGGCTGGAGAACGACCCGATTGGTATTTATCACCGTTATTTGCTGGAAAATAAAATAGCCAGCGAAGAGGAACTTCAGGAACAGATCCGACTTGCCGAAGAGGAAGTCAATGATGCTGTTACGTTTGCCGAGGCCAGTCCTGAACCACCGGCAGAAGAATTATTCAAGCACATTTACGTTGAAGGATAACGGGGTGACAAAATGGCACGAATAACCATGCGAGAAGCCATCTCTCAGGCATTGTGGGAAGAAATGGAGCGAGACCCCAGTGTGTTTATCATGGGGGAAGAAGTGGGGGTATGGGGCGGCACCTATGCGGTTACCAAAGGATTTTATGATCACTTTGGGCCAGAGCGAGTGCGCGACACACCCATTGCGGAAGCGGTGATTGTCGGTGCGGCTATTGGAGCAGCCTTGACCGGTTTACGCCCTGTTGCCGAATTGATGACGATCAATTTTGCCTTTTCAGCAATGGATCATATTGTCAATCAGGCTGCTAAATTGCATTATATGTTTGGCGGTCAAATGATCTTACCGCTGGTCATCCGCGCGGTAGGCGGTGGTGGAAGGCAGTTGGGTGCTACTCACTCTCAAACACCGGATGCCATTTTTGCTCATTTTCCGGGGTTGAAAGTAGTTGCCCCGGGTACACCAGCAGATGCCAAGGGAATGCTTAAAGCCGCCATACGCAGTCAAGACCCGGTATTGTTCATTGAACACGCTACGCTGTATCAAACTCGCGGCGAGGTGCCGGAAGGTGATTATATCGTCCCGTTAGGCAAATCCACCATTCAGCGTGAAGGCCGGCACGTGACTATTGTAACTTACTCCAAGATGCTGGAAATTTCCACCAAAGCAGCCGATCAACTCGCCAAAGAGGGTATTGAAGTGGAGATTGTGGACTTGCGTTCCTTACGACCGTTGGATATGGGGCCGGTGTTGGAGTCTTTCAAGAAAACCAATCGGGCAGTCATTGTAGAAGAAGGTTGGAAATCCTATGGGGTTGGGGCAGAAGTGGCCAGCCGAATTTATGAAGAGGCCTTTGATTACGTAGATGCTCCCATCAAGCGGGTTGCCCAGGCAGAAGTGCCGTTGCCGTATAACCGCACCCTGGAACAGATGGCCCTGCCTCAAGTGGATGACGTGATTAAGGCAGTCAAGGAGGTTTTGTAATGGCTGAGATCATTGCCATGCCAAAATTGGGCTTTGATATGGCAGAAGGCACACTGGTGCGCTGGGTGGTTGGTGAAGGCGAGCCAATTGATAAAGGGCAGGTGTTAGCCGAAATTGAAACTGATAAAGCCACTGTTGAGGTCGAATCCAGCGCAGCCGGAATTGTGTACCAACATTTGGTGAAGGCGGGCGATGTGGTGCCGGTAGGGACTCCCATTGCTGTTATTGCTGCACCGGGTGAGAAAGTTGAGGACATTCCGGCGATTGCTGGTGGGGAAGAGCCACGGCCAACCGTTGTTCAAACCGACCAGGCAGCAGAGCAGCAAGCTTCTGCTAGCCAAACTGTGGCCATCTCGGAAGACGATGGACGCACCAAGGCCTCACCACTAGCCCGTCGGATGGCGAAAGAATACGGAATCAACCTGAAGCAGGTGCAGGGCAGTGGCCCGGGAGGAAGGGTTGTCAAGCGGGATATTGAAAAAGCTCTGAAATCCACGCCAGTTGCGGCAACTCCGGAGTTAGAAACGCCAGCGGTACCAGTCGCTGTGCCGATCCCAGCGGTTGTGCCGGTGCCAACAGGCGAAGATCAACACGTTGCGGTGGACAAATTACGCGCCATCATCGGCCGGCGCATGGTGGAGTCGAAAACCCAAATTCCCCACTTTTACCTGACCAGTGAAGTGGATATGGCGGCGGTGATGGAATTGCGCAAACAGTTCAACAGTCAGCTGCCAGAAGAACAAAAATTATCGGTCAATGATTTCATCATCAAATCTGTGGCACTGGCATTGAGACAATTCCCCAACTTGAATGCCTCCTTGCAGGGCAATGAAATCATCCGCCATGCTCACCGCAATATTGGTGTTGCAGTTGCGCTCGAAAGCGGGTTGATGACCATCGTGTGCAAAGACGCAGATTATAAATCCTTAGGCCTGATTTCCCAGGAGGTTAAGGACATGGTCGCTCGGGCGCGTGCCGGCAAAGTCCGCCCAGAGGACATCGAAGGTTCTACTTTTTCCATCAGCAATTTGGGGATGTTCGATGTGGAACATTTTGTAGCGATCATCAACCCGCCGGAAGCGGCGATACTGGCTGTTGGATCGGTCAAAGAGGTACCGGTCGTTGAAAATGGTGTCATCAAAGCCGGTTTGCGAATGAGGATAACCCTCTCGGCTGACCATCGGATTACCGATGGGGCGGAGGCGGCCAGGTTCATGCAAGCCTTGAAGAATTATCTCGAAAAGCCGGCGTTGATTTTACTGTAATAAAATCAGGACAGGGAGAAAAAAACCTGTCCTGATTTTTTATTTGCGAGTAGGGGTATCCCTCTTTGAGTGTTATTTTCTTTCGTAAATCAAACGATAGATGTTCATAATTTCGGCGATGGAACGGATATATCTTTGAGTTTCTTCAAAGCGGATAACTTCCAAAAAGAGGTCAGGATCACCGCCGGCAAGCTGCGCCCATGCGTAAGCATTACCCGGTCCGCCGTTGTAGGCTGCCAGAGCCAAATATAAATCTCCGCCGAAATAATCCCGCTGATTAGCGAGGTATTTTGCACCCAACCGAATGTTAATTAGGGGATTGTGCAGGTCTTCTACTTGAAAATTCGGATAACCGTAGCGGTTAGCCAATTCTTCACCTGTTGCCGGCATAATCTGCATCAAACCACGCGCTCCGGCACTGGAAATTACAAAGGTTTCAAAAAAAGATTCCTGGCGGATGATGCTGAACAGTAATAAAGGATGCAGTCCGGTTTCGTTGGCTTCCTGCATTACAACATCTTTGTAGTATGTCCCAAAGCGAACCAGATTGAAAAACCGGGGGGCATTCAAGGTTTGAAGATTATCCATACCGGCCAGGTTGAGAATCTGCCGGCTGGCAAAAATTGCCGGACGGTAGGCGCCAATTTCCAGCATGATATTCAAAAAACGGTAGAGTGTGGCCGGATCGGAGGAAATTTCTTCGCGCAGGCTTTCAAATTCACCGCGGGCAGATTGATAAAGACCAAGTTCCCACAGAGCCATCCCACGAATGAAGCGTGGGTTTTGGGCCAACTCCCCTATACCTTTCAAATCCGTTGCAGGAGGCAGTGCAAAGGTGTCACGCATCCAGTCTTCGGCGCGTTGCTGTTCGGTTGACCAGTCAATCCCCAAATCATACACGGCTGGGGCATGAAAGGGAGCCTGATTATTGAGCAATTCATCCGCCCGTTCGCTGTAATAACCGGTCGGGTCCAGCGAAGCAGCTTGCAGCCATGAAGCGCGGGCGGCTTCAACATTACCTGTCCGCTGTTGAATTTTTCCAATCCACAACAGGGCAGCCGCCTGGTCGTTGGGGGAGGTGGATAACACCACCTGCCGTTGCAGTGCGTTCAAGGCTCGATCATCTGCACCGAGGCGGTAGTAGGTAATCCCGGCTAAAAACTGGGCTCTGGGGCTGATGGAAGCAGAAGGATATTCCTGGAGCAGACGTTCCCAGGTTTCAGCGGCTCGGGTGAGACGATTACTGCGTTCTAAAATGCGGGCAGCACTGAATAAAGCGTTGGGGGCTTCGTTTGAGGAGGGGTTTTGAGACACAAATGTCAGCAGGGTATTTGCCGCCCCTTCAAAATCTTCCAAATAAGCCCATTGCGTGTAGGCGATTTCCTGCCAGGCGGTTGTGTAGAATGAATCACCGGGATGGTCACGAATCAGGGCTTGCCACTCTTCTAATGCACCTTCTGTGTTATTGATTTGTCGCAGAGCAAGGGCGCGGTAGTGGTGCGCTGTGCCGTCATGATCGGGATTGTTGTTGATGTACCCCAGTAAGACCTCTGCCGAAAGTGCATACTGCCCGGCAAAGTAATTGACCAGCCCGCGGTTCAATTGGTTAACCGGTTGGCCAGCGTTGACCAGTTCTATCAAACCGGAATAGGTATCGTAGTAGCGTGGAAAGTTGTTGACCGAGTCCTGAAAGCGGGCGTAAGCCTGCTCTGGAAAACCCATGATCAGATAGGCCTGACCCGCCAGAAAATTGGCCTGAGCTTTGTAATATTCGTTACTGGTACTTTGGTAGGCATCCAAAAAATGGCGGATGGCGGTTTCAACATCGTTCATTCCCTGATAGGCCTGACCGATACGGATTTTGAGGCGGGCGGTATCCTGACTTCCGGATGCCTGAATGGCTTTTTGGAAAGATTGAATGGCTTTTTCGTACTGTCCGGCAGCCATCCACGCTTCTGCGGCTTTTTCGGCTATCAGGTCATCCAGAATACCCGGCTTGAGTTGCAGGTACATTTCATACCCTTCGGCTGCCTTTTGGTTTTCTCCCATCGCAAGGTAGGCTTCCGCCAGAAAGTAGTAGCCATTTGCAAGGGATTGATTTGTTGGATGTTCGTTGATCAATGCCAGCAGCGTTTCAATGGTTTGCGGATAGTTCCTTTCCTCCAAATAGGAACGGGCAATTCCTACCAGCGCAGCCGCTTGAATTTCTTTATCCTCGCTTGCCATGGCAGCCGATTGGTATTCCTCGCGGGCACGGGGGGTATCACCCAGCAATAAAGCCATATCACCCTGGTTCAATCGAACTGCCGGAAGCGGCGTTGCGGTTGGCGTTGGAGGTAGAGGTGTTGGTGTAATCGGGTTTTGAGCCTGTGCTGTAACCCGTTCTTCTGGTGAGTTGGGAGAGCGGTTGAGCGAGGTGGGCAGGTTACAGCCTGCTATCACCAGCAGCAAGATGATCAAAACGACACGAAGACTTTTCATTTGGGGCATAATGTCTTATACCGAATTGTGGTAGATGTGTCAATGTTTGAAAGTTGGTCAGACTGCTTCTTTCAATGGTATAATCATTTCGCTCCCCGCTGGGAGCAATTTTGATGAACCCCGCCTGGTTCAAGGGGAAATTTTGAATCAAGAAGGAAAAGACATACAGGATGAGCATTGTTCTGACCGGCTCAATTGCCTATGATTACTTAATGACCTTTCCCGGTTACTTTAAAGATCATATCATGCCCGACCGTCTGGATTCCATCAGTCTATCTTTTTTGGTGGATCACATGGTACGCCAGCGAGGAGGCATTGCACCCAATATCGCCTATACGATGGCTTTACTGGGGGATAACCCCCTCATTTTTGGAACAGCCGGCGAAGATTTTGAGGATTATCGCCAGTGGCTGGAAAGCCACCATCTCGATACAACCTACATCCGAATTGTGCCGGGGGTTTTTACGGCCAGTTTTTTCGCCAATACCGACCTTGCCAATAATCAGATTTGCAGTTTTTACACTGGCGCAATGGCTTATGCTCGCGAGTTGTCGCTGGAAATGTTGCAATCCCGACCTGAGATGGTGGTGATTTCACCCAATGACCCGGTAGCAATGGATCGTTATGTTGAGGAATGCAAGCAAATGCAGATTCCTTATGTTTATGATCCCAGTCAGCAAATTGCCCGATCAAACCCGGATGAGTTACGCCGGGGGGTGGATGGGGCTTACAGTCTATTTGTCAATGAATACGAGTGGGAATTGCTGCAAAAACATACCGGCTTTGACGCGGAATTCATTCTGCATCGAGTTCCCCTGGTGGTAATTACCCGTGGAGCTAAGGGTGCTTCAATTTACTGGCAGGCCAGCGAAGTGGAAGTGCCGGCGGTGCCGGTTGAAAAAATTGTTGACCCAACCGGTGTTGGAGATGCCTTCCGAGCCGGCTTCTTAAGGGGCTGGCGGTTGGGCTTCGATTTTGAAATATGCGGCAAGATGGGTTCATTGGCAGCTGCCTACTGTTTGGAACAGCGCGGCACCCAATCCCATTCTTTTACGGTTGAAGGGTTCATTACACGTTTTCGCACTCATTTTGAAGATGGTGGTGTGCTGGAAAAAATGAAGCAAAAAACAGTTTAATTTATGGATGGAGGAAACGAATGACCAATTTTGATGTAAAGGACTTAAAACTGGCGGAGGGTGGCCGCAGACGAATTGAATGGGCAGCCCGTGAGATGCCCGTTTTGCGTCAAATTCGGGAGCGGTTTGAGAAAGAGCGACCGCTGGCGGGAATCCGTATTTCAGCCTGTCTGCATGTGACTACCGAAACGGCCAACCTGATGCAGACTTTGCAGGCTGGCGGGGCGGAGGTCGTGCTGACGGCATCGAATCCGCTTTCCACCCAGGATGATGTGGCAGCAGCCCTGGTTTCTCATTCCGAAATTCCGGTGTTTGCCATCAAAGGTGAAAACAATACGGTGTATTACAAGCACATTCATGCGGCGCTAGACCATAAGCCGCATTTGACAATGGACGATGGGGCAGATCTGGTCAGCGTTTTACACAAGGAACGCCGTGAATTGCTGCCGAATGTGATTGGCGGCACCGAAGAAACCACTACCGGTGTAATTCGCCTGCGGGCAATGGCAGCAGACGGTGCCCTGGCTTTTCCGATCATTGCGGTCAACGATGCGATGACCAAGCATTTCTTTGACAACCGCTATGGTACGGGGCAGTCCACCATTGATGGGATCATCCGCGCCACCAATATTCTTTTGGCTGGAAAGAATTTTGTGGTAGCCGGTTATGGTTGGTGTGGACGTGGTTTGGCAATGCGGGCACGTGGAATGGGCGCCAATGTGATCGTCACCGAAGTTGATCCTCTCAAAGCCTTAGAGGCTGTGATGGATGGTTACCGGGTTATGCCGATGAAAGAAGCTGCGCAAATTGGGGATGTGTTCTGTACCCTGACTGGTGACATCAATGTGATTGACCGCTCCCATTTCGAGGTGATGAAAGACGGAGCAATTATTTCAAACTCCGGCCATTTCAATGTCGAAATCAACATCCCGGCACTGGAAGAAATGTCATCGTCAAAGCGGCTGGTACGTCCATTCGTCGAAGAATATGAATTGAAAGACGGACGGCGTATTTATCTTTTGGGAGAAGGACGCCTGATCAATCTGGCGGCAGCCGAAGGTCACCCGGCCAGTGTGATGGATATGTCGTTTGCCAATCAGGCATTGAGTGTGGAGTACATGGTCAAACACGCAGCCGAGCTGAAAAAGCAGGTTTACAGCGTGCCGGGCGAAATTGACAGCGAAATTGCCCGTCTGAAACTGGCTGCGATGGGTGTTGAAATTGACGTGTTGACCGAGGAACAGGTGCGCTACCTGAATTCCTGGGAAGAGGGTACTTAAACCTATTAAAAAAAAGGGGAGATCACCATCTGATCCCCTCCGATATATGGATTTTTCCAAAAACCCCTGCCCGTTGTACCCAAGCGTAAAACAGGCAGGGGTTTTCCTGATTTCCACAAAAAAAACAAATTCACCTGATTTTGTCCAAATCCTGTGCGGTGAGCTGTTGAGTGGATTGCTTCGTAGTACAATTCTCTCATCCTGAAAACGAAGGGATATAAACCATGGCTGGAAAAAGCGAACTGACCCAAGAGGAAATTCTGCGCTACTCACGTCACTTGTTGATTCCGGAGGTAGGCCTGGAGGGACAGCGAAAGTTGAAAGCCGCTTCGGTGCTGCTGGTCGGCAGCGGTGGTTTGGGCTCGCCGATTGCCCTGTATCTGGCGGCGGCCGGTGTCGGCCGCATTGGGGTTGTGGATTACGATGTGGTGGATGCTTCCAACTTGCAGCGTCAAATCATCCATGATACTCAACGAATTGGAATGTTAAAGGTCGAATCGGCACGCAGCCGGTTGCTGGCGTTGAATCCTTTTGTACAGGTAGATGTTTACAACGAGGTATTCACCTCACAAAATGCTGAACGCATCGCCGCGGATTACGATATTCTGGTTGATGGCAGTGATAATTTCCCGACACGTTACTTACTCAATGACCTGGCAGTGTTGAGCGGTAAACCGTTTGTGTATGGCTCGATTTTCCGTTTTGAGGGACAGGTGAGCGTCTTTGATGCGCGTCATGGGCCGTGTTACCGATGTTTATTCCCTGAACCGCCTCCGCCTGATACGGTTCCCTCCTGCGCGGATGCGGGAGTGTTTGGGGTGTTACCCGGTACCGTTGGTTCCATTCAGGCAACCGAAGTGATCAAGTTGATTTTAGGAATCGGTGAGCCTTTGATTGGAAAGCTGTTGCTTTACGATGCCTTGGATATGAATATACAGCTGATTTACCTGCGGAAAAACCCGCAATGTAAGGTGTGCGGTGAAACACCCGAAATCACCCATCTGATTGATTACGAGGCTTTTTGCGGTGTGCCAGCCCGAACTGTTCAGGATACCGGCTTGGAAGGTAATCGGATCATCGAGCCGGTTGAGTTGAAACAACGTCTGGAAAGAGGAGATGAAGTGGTGTTGATTGATGTGCGCGACCCCGTCGAGCAGCAAGTTGCGGCTTTGCCGGGCGCGCTGGTCATCCCTCTGGAACGGCTTGGGCAGCGCATGAAGGAACTTGATCCGCAGAGAGAGTATGTACTCTTTTGCCGAACAGGGGTGCGTTCGGCACGCGGTGTGCGCCAGATGATGGCTGCGGGGTTCACCAAGGTTAAAAATTTGCGGGGCGGTCTGAATGCGTGGGCAGAAAAGGTTGACCCGACCATGTTGAAATACTGAACGAGGTTTTTGGGAAAATGAAAGATAACGGTGAAGCAAAAGCAGTCTTACTGGCAGTGTTGGCTCATCCGGATGATGAAACCTTTGGGATGGGTGGTACGCTGGCTTATTATGCCCGCCGCAACGTGTCAACCCATGTAATTTGTGCCACACGAGGAGAGGCGGGTGATGTAGATGAAGAATATTTGAAAGGATACCATTCAGTTGCCGAGAGAAGGGAGGCTGAATTGCGGTGCGCTGCCGGCAAGTTGGGTCTGGCAGGCGTTTATTTTTTGGGCTGGCGCGATTCGGGAATGCCCGGCTCCGCCGATAATCAACACCCGCAGGCTTTAATCCAACAGCCGTTGGAACAAGTCGCTGCCCAAATCGCAACCTATATCCGCCGTTTGAAGCCGGATGTGCTGATTACGTTCGACCCAATTGGTGGTTACCGCCATCCTGATCACATTTTCATCCATCAAGCGACTGTTAAAGCTTTTGGCCTGGCTGCCGATGAGAACTGGCAGGATGCCGACAATCTGCCGCCACACCGACCGGCAAAATTTTACTTCCAAACCATTCCGCGCGGCTTCTTACGCTTGATTGTGCGTTTGCTGCGTATATTCGGAAAAGACCCGCGCAAGTACGGGCGTAACCACGATATTGATCTGGTGGCGATCAGCGAGGTGGATTTTCCGACCCACGCGGTGATTAATTACCGTTCGGTAGCCGATATTCGTGACGAAGCCTCACGCTGCCATGCCAGCCAGGGCGGCGGATCGCTGACCGGGGGGTTGTTTGCACCGTTAAGGCGTATTTTTGCATCGAAAGAGCTTTACATGCGGTACTATCCCGAACCAAAAAATGGGCGGGTTGAACGAGACCTCTTTGAAGGCATCGTTCAACTGCCGCCCTTTAAACGGGATGGATAAGATGGTGTTCTTGGATTAATCAGGCTTCGACTGGTTCGCCTTCCACAAGAGACTGGAAGACCAGCCCTTCGGGCGCGGCATCTACCAGAATGGTGTCGCCCTCTTTGAATTCACCTGAAAGAACCTTTAGCGCCAGGACGTCCTGTACTTCGCGCTGGATGGTGCGCTTGAGCGGGCGAGCGCCAAAATCGGGGTCGTAACCAGCCTGAGCAAGATATTCTTTAGCCGCCGGCGTGACTTCCAGCTTCAGCCCGCGTTGCGCCAGCAGATTGGCCAATCGGCGCAACTGGATTTCCACGATCTTGACCAGATCCTCACGGGTGAGCGGGTCAAAGACCACAATCTCATCAATCCGGTTCAAGAACTCCGGTCGGAAGTGGGCTTGCAGAATGCGGTTGAGCGTTTCCCGTCCGGGTTTGCCAGCAGCGTGGTTCAACCACAATTCGCTGCCCAGGTTGGAGGTCATGATGACCACGGTATTGCGGAAATCTACCGTGCGTCCTTGACCATCGGTCAAGCGCCCGTCATCCAGCAGTTGCAGCAAGACGTTGAATACCTCCGGGTGGGCTTTTTCGATTTCGTCAAACAGCACCACACTGTACGGCTTGCGGCGGACGGCTTCGGTCAACTGACCGCCTTCTTCGTAACCAACATAGCCCGGCGGAGCACCCACCAGTCGTGAGACGGTGTGTTTTTCCTGATACTCACTCATGTCAATGCGGATCATGGCTTTCTCATCATCGAAGAGAAATTCCGCCAGTGCGCGGGCCAGTTCGGTTTTACCTACACCGGTTGGCCCAAGGAAGATGAACGATCCAATTGGGCGATTCGGGTCCTGTAAACCGGCTCGAGCACGGCGCACCGCATTGGAAACCACCCGGATGGCTTCCTCCTGTCCAACGACACGCTGGTGCAGGCGTTCTTCCATGTGCAGTAATTTCTGCATCTCGCCTTCCATCAGGCGAGATACGGGAATACCTGTCCAGCGGGAGACAATCTCGGCGATCTCCTCGGCGTCCACTTCTTCTTTCAACAAGGCGCCCTCGGCTTGAATTTCTTTGAGGCGATTTTCTGCATCTCGCAATTGCTGTTCCAGTTCTCGCAAGAGACCGTAGCGCAAGCGCGCGGCTTTTTCAAGATCATTGCGCCGTTCGGCGTCTTCCATTTCAATGTGCGCCTGCTCAATTTTTTCCTTTTTTTCTCGCAAGGCGGCAATGGCTTGTTTTTCGGTCTCCCAGCGGGTATGCAATTCGGCAGCGCGTTCACGCAGATCGGCCAGTTCCTGTTCCAGTTTTTCCAGTCGTTCTTTTGAGGCTTTGTCCTTTTCTTTCTGCAAAGCCTGCCGTTCGATCTCCAATTGCATGATTTGACGATCCACTTCATCCAGCGCCTGCGGTTTGGAGTCGATTTCTGTACGCAGGCGGGCAGCGGCTTCATCAATCAGGTCAATTGCTTTATCGGGCAGGTGCCGGTCCGTGATGTAGCGATGCGAAAGGGTTGCCGCTGCAATGACGGCTGCATCAGTTATCCGAACGCCGTGATGTACTTCGTATCGCTGCTTCAAGCCGCGCAAGATGCTGATGGTGTCTTCCACCGAAGGCTCTTCCACCAGCACAGGCTGGAAACGTCGTTCCAGAGCCGGATCCTTTTCGATGTGTTTGCGGTATTCGTCAATTGTGGTTGCGCCGATCATGTGCAATTCACCGCGTGCCAGCATTGGCTTGAGCATGTTGCCGGCATCCATGGCGCCTTCGGCTGCGCCAGCGCCAACTACGGTGTGCAATTCGTCCACGAAGAGAATGATCTCACCTGCCGCACTGGTGATTTCGTGCAGGACGGCTTTAAGACGCTCTTCAAATTCGCCACGATACTTGGCGCCGGCAACCAACGCGCCCATATCCAACTGGACGATGCGTTTGTGTTTCAAGCCTTCTGGCACATCGCCATTGACAATCCGCTGAGCCAACCCTTCCACAATGGCGGTTTTACCCACACCGGGATCGCCGATCAGAGCCGGGTTGTTTTTGGTGCGGCGTGATAAGATTTGAATCACGCGGCGGATCTCTTCATCTCGTCCGATGACCGGGTCGAGTTTACCCTGGCGTGCCATGGCGGTCAGGTCACGTCCGTATTTTTCCAGCGCCTGATAGGTGGCTTCTGGATTTTGAGAGGTGACCCGCTGGGTACCCCGAACCGAAGCCAGTGCCTTAAGGATTGACTCTTTGGTGACGCCATACTGGCTGAGCCTTCGGCCTTCGATGCTCTCCGTCAAACCCAGCAGGATGTGTTCGGTGGACACGTAATCGTCCTGCATTCCCTTTGCGTAACGTTCGGCGGCGCTGAGTACATCTGCTGCTGGACGAGAAAGACCAACCTCGCCGCCAGAACCGTATACTTTGGGACGCTTTTCCAATTCCTGAGTCAGTTCCTGACGGATGGCCAGAATGCTCCCGGCAATGCGGGTGATCACAGCAGGTACAACGCCGTCCTCCTGTTGAATTAAGGCTAAAAGCAGGTGAGCCGGCTCAATAGCCTGATGATTCAAGTCCTGCGCAAGTCGTTGCGCCTGAAAGATAGCCTCCTGAGCTTTTTGGGTGTATTTATCTAAGTTCATTTTTTTACCTCCGACAAGTGCATTTCGTACCAATAAGTCCATCTTAGGTCTATAATGGCTGTTCTCATGCTATGCCCGCTGTATAAGATTTATGTCGGCAATTTATTAGAGATTGTTAAGAGATCATTGAATGTACCGATCAAGTGCGGGTATACTTGCAGGGAGGAAAAAACGAAGCTCGGTGATGTGACGGAGGACGATATTGCAATCTTGTCAAGTTTACTGGTTGGGGGAAGTCGAGTATCAACGTGCCTGGGACCTGCAAAACCGACTGGCTGCTCGAATTGCAGGAGGAGAGCAGCCGCCGACTGTGCTGATGCTGGAGCATCCTCACACCTACACTATCGGACGGCGTGGCGGGCGCGAACATATCCTCTGGTCTCCGGAGGAAATTCAACGACGGGGAATTGCCATTTTTGAGGTTGATCGTGGGGGAGATATAACTTATCACGGTCCGGGGCAATTGGTGGGTTATCCGTTACTTCCATTGGCGGATCCCGCCTGGCAGGGTGAGCGCTTGCCCCAGGCCGATTTTGTGGGCTATGTGCGTAAATTGGAAGAACTCTTAATTCACACGCTGAGTTTTTACGGAATTGATGCCTTCCGCCGAGAGGGCTTAACCGGAGTATGGGTAAACAAGCCCGCTGGTGAGCATCATCTCCCCACCAAAATCGCCTCAATTGGGGTCAAAGTAGATGCGCGCGGTGTATCGCGTCATGGTTTTGCCTTAAATGTGCAACCGGATATGCTCTACTGGCAGGGAATCATCCCTTGTGGTTTGGATGGGGTGCAGATGGCTGCGATGGCGGACTGGCTCTCACCTTGCCCTTCGGTGCGGGAAGTGGCCGAACAGGTGAGCCGGGTGTTTGAAACGGTATTCGCTTTGAAGGTCGAATGGCAGGAGTTGGATGTTGAAGCGCTAAACCGATGACTTTGCGATTACTCGCACGACCAGCGGGCGGTTGAAGGTTTTTTCAAAGGCTTCAAGGTGGTTTTCGACCCCCCACTGTTCGAGTTGACAATCCTGATCCGAGAACATTTCAAGGATGACCTCTCTTTTGTCTCCGGCAACGAAACGCGCCCGATGAACGGCGCCAGTATGGCTGCGATCCAGGCTTTCGGACAGACGCAGAATCATACCTAATACCTTTACGGCAGTTTGGGAGTCCTTATCCAGAGCGGCAAATTCCGGTTCTTTTTTGCTGGGTAGCGCTTTACGGTGGTGCAAACTCGCCAGCGCCATGATGGCGATTTCTTTCTGGTCAAAGCCCAGCAAATCGGCGTTGCGGATCAGGTAGTAGGTGTGCATTTGATGGTTTTGGTAAGAAAGGAAAGCGCCAATATCATGCAGCAGGGCGGCGTATTCCAGTAATTCTCGCTCCCAACGGCCTAAACGGTGCAGGCCAATTTGATACCCCGAATCATATAACTGCAGAGCGAGGCGGGCAACATGGCGGGCGTGCGGCTCGTCGAAGTTGACCGTCCGTGCCAGATGCAGCACAGACCGTTCCCTCACGGTCATTTGCCCGAGCATCAGCGATTGATCCGTTCGGGAGAGGTAATCCATGAGTAACCCATCCCGCAGACCGCGTTCGCTGGGACGGAAGGAGGGCAATTTGAGTTCCTCCATGATGGTATCAATGATGGCTGCCCCGGCGATGATGATATCCGCTCGTTCCGGGTTGATGCCGGGAATCTGGCGGCGCTCTTCCAGATTGGCCTGACAGAGAATTTGAATCACCTCTTTGAGTTGCGCGTGGGTGATTTCATCCTCGCGTTCCAGTTTACGCTTGAAAAAGCGGTGGGCGGCAATATCCGCCAGATTGAGAATGGTACCGGATGAACCATATACCACATCAATTTTGTAGGGTTGAACGCGCTGCATGGTACGGACGATAATGTTTCGAACGTAATTTTGGATTAAGGCATAACGAATAGGCGAAATGGGGTCTTGCTCGTCCGGTAGAAAAAACATGGTCGTCAGGCGGATGGCACCTAATTTGAGCGAATCCAGCAGGTGATACTGCTGCTGGTCTCCGACGATGATTTCCGTGCTGCCACCGCCAATATCAATGAAAAGAGCCTGCCGGTCGGCAAGGTGAACGCCGGATGCGACGCCCAAATAAATCAGGCGAGCTTCTTCGAGTCCCGATATGGCCCGTACATCCAGACCGGCCTCGTCTTTCAGCCGCTGGATAAATTCGGCTTTATTGCTGGCTTCGCGGGTGGCTGAGGTGGCAACCGCAATGATTTCTTCTGCCTGGCGTTGGCGGGCCAGGTCGGCAAATTTTCGGCAGACGATGATGGCACGCTCCATTGCTTCGGGCTGAAGGGTCTGTTCAATGAATTCGCCTTCACCAAGCCGCACCACTTCCTTTTGGGCAGTCAGCACCTGATAAGTCTTATTCGGATTGATGCGTACCAGCAAAAGTCGAATGGAGTTTGTGCCAATATCAATAAAACCAACCACCCGGCTTTTGGAAGGAACTTCAGGATTTTCCATGATTTGTCTCCTCTGGCTGTGTTGAATGTTCAAAAAGGTTGGCCGCTTGTGAATTAAGTTCTACTGTTGATGTCTGGACAGAAACCTGTCGGCGCAGGTTCTCCCATACGTTTTCTGCTTGCCACTCCTGCCAGGAATGAACAAATTGTTGATAAAGTTCCTGGCGTTCTTTTTCGCGTAAATTTTGATAGTAGACTAACCCCGGCAACAGTCGTTTGAAGGGACGAATGTGGCCAAAATACTCAATTGTGCGTTGGCGTTCCTCTTCGATGAAATGGGGGAGATAGGCTGTCCACACATCGGCATCGTGAATTGCTCCCAGAAGGTCCTGGCACTGGCGCAAGGACTTGATAAAGGGCTTTAATTCATCCTCAAAAAGCGGGGCAAAAAATTCCAGTGTGTAGCGCAGGTGTTTTCCGGCGATTCGCATGGCATGAAGTTCGGTGACGCATTCCGGTTGGGTCACGTAAGGCTCAAACGCAAGAAATTCATCCAGTTTCGCCTGAATTTGCTCATCTGCTAATTTGTGCAGGCCTGGATCGCTCAAGTCCAGTTGATCCTTGAAGATTTCCAAGGGGGCAAGTTTTCGGGTGATTTCAGTCACCAGATTGTCTTTTTCCAGCCGACGCAGGGCTTTGAGAACGTCCTTTTGCATCTCGCGTCGGCGCTGGCGCAGGCGCAGTAACAACCGGCGTACGCCAGCACGTTCGGGTGGTGTAAGTTGGCTCACCAAATCGTTCAGGTGTTCAATTTGAACATCCGTATCGCGTGCGGCACCGAGGGCGCGGGTGATGGCGCGGATCCGTTTACGCCAATTTTCGTGCCGGCGCGGGGCGAGAAATGGCCCGAAGATGGGCAGCGCGCTGCGCAATCGGCGGGTAGCAACCCGCATACGATGGACGGCTTCGATATCTTCAGCCTTCTTTACGCCCTCAATTTCGGACACCATTGCGCTCAATTGCCGCAGGATGATGGTCGCGCCGAATATTTGAACATTTGAAATCGGGGGAGACTTTGGCATGAGGTCACCTCCTTGTGTTGACTGTTTCATTATAGCATTGTACGGCCGTCTTTCATAAAGAATAAGAAATCCCCCGCATCCACAGCGGGGGATAGGATCTTCTAACAAAGGTCGGAGGCGGGTCAGACGTTAGCGTCGTCTTCATCCATTCCGTCAATCTCAAACAGTTCGCCGGTTGCGCTGAAGACAGTGCGTTCACAGATGTTGGTTACACGGTCGGCCAACCGTTCGAGATTGTGAATAACCCACAGCATGAGGTTTGTATGATCAATCAGGCTCGGGTTGGCAATCATCGCCTCGACAATCTTTCGATACGCCTGATTGAACAATTCGTCCACCTGATTTCAAACTTTGGGAATTGCCAGAGCCTGGATGTGATTTTCCGAAACAAAAGCTCCCAAGGCCCGGTGGAGCATGCTGACAGCGATTTCTGCCATCTTTTCAATTTCCTGCATGGGAATGATTACATCCCCTTCACCAAGGCGGGTGACTACTTTGGCAATACCTTTGGCGTAGTCTCCCATCCGTTCCAGTTCAGTGTTGACTTCCAGCATGGCGGTCATTTCACGCAGATCGCGCGCCATGGGCTGTTGGGTTGCCATGAGGGTGATGATGGCATTTTCGATGGCAAATCGCTTCTCGTTGATGGTCTGGTCGGCTTCGAAAATTTCGCGTGCCAGATGGATATCGCGGTTCTTCAATGCCTGGATGGCAGATAAGGTAGCCTGTTCTACCATACTGCCGAGGATGAGGATCTCATCTCGTATCTGGTTGATTTGTCGGATCAAGGTTTCGCGTGGCATTGGAAAGCCTTTCCTGGTTGAGAGTTAGCCGAAACGGCCGGTAATGTAGTCTTCGGTGCGCTTATCTTTCGGGCGGGTGAAGATGACGCTTGTGCGATCAAACTCAATGACCGTGCCAGAACGCTCTCCTTCGCCGGTTAACATCATCATCGCCGTATAATCGGAAACCCGTGCCGCTTCCTGCATGTTATGGGTGACTATGACAATTGTATAATTTTCTTTCAACTCGCGCATCAAATCTTCTATCTTAAGAGTGGCAATCGGGTCAAGGGCTGAGGCTGGTTCATCCATTAAAATCACTTCGGGTTTGATGGCGATGGCGCGTGCAATACACAAGCGCTGTTGTTGCCCGCCGGAAAGGGATAAACCGCTTTGATCTAATTTATCCTTGACTTCGTCCCACAGAGCCGCTCCGCGCAATGCTTGTTCCACCAAATCGTCCATCTCCGACTTTGAGCCGCGAAATCCATTGATTTTCAATCCCCAGGCGATATTTTCATAAATGGACTTGGGAAAGGGATTGGGTTTTTGAAACACCATTCCAATCTTGCGGCGAACCTCAACCGGATCAATTGCGGGATCATAAATATCCTCGCCATTAAAAAGGATTTTTCCTTCCGAACGGGCTGATGGTACCAATTCGTTCATCCGATTAAACGATCGTAAGAGGGTGGATTTACCGCAGCCAGAAGGGCCGATGATGGCCGTAATTTGATTGCGAAAAACCTGAAAATTAACGTCTTTGATGGCCAAGAAATTGCCGTAAAAGACATTGAGATTTTTAGTTTCCAAAACGACGTGGTTGTTGTCCATGATCAAGTTAAAGCTCCCGGTCATTTCACCAACGGATTAGCAGACGATTGCGCAGCCAGATGGCCAGCGCATTCATCGAAAGCAAAACCGCCAGCAATATTATAATCCCTGCCGCGGCTAAACCATGAAAATCGGATTGCGGAAGGGAAATCCAGTTGAAAATCTGGATTGGCAGAACTGTAAAAATATCGAATGGTCCTTTTGGATCGAAGGCAATGTAGGTCAACGCGCCAATTGTAATCAATGGGGCGGTTTCTCCAATTGCTCGTGACATGGCCAGAATGATGCCGGTCAATATCGCCGGGGCAGAATAGACCAGCACATGATCGCGTGATACTTCCCAATCGGTGGCTCCCAATGCGAGAGCAGCCTGACGGATGGACTGAGGGACGGCACGAATTGCCTCGCGAGTAGTGACAATAATGATAGGAAGCACCAGTAAGGCCATGGTCATTGCTCCTGCAATGAGTGTTCTTCCCAAGCCTAACTGACGGACAAACAAACCCAAACCCAACAGACCGTAAATAATTGAAGGCACTCCTGCCAGATTGGCTACATTGATCTCGATAAATCGTGTGATTCGGTTTTGAGGTGCGAATTCTTCAAGATAAATCCCAGCACCAACACCAATCGGGATTGCCAGGGCAGCAGTAAGCACCATCAACCACAATGAGCCTTGCAAAGCAGAACGGAGACCAGCTCGATCGGGAAAACGGGATGGAAACTCGGTGAACAGTTTGGTGCTTAACCAAGGCAATCCGTCCAAAAACACATCAATGAGCAGGGTAAGTAGCATGGCAATCCCTAAGAGGATTGCGAAAAAAGCAATGATCTCAAAAATCTTTCCTTTCAGTTTGCGTAAGGAGAGATTACGCTCAAAAGTGACATCTCTTAAGGCAGTCAATGTGCTCATTCGTATTTCTCCCTGAAACGTTTGGTGACAAAGTAACTGATGATATTCATTATCAGCGTCATTCCAAATAACAACATGCCGACCGCAAAGATGGTTTTGTAGGCAATGCTTTGGTGGGGTGTATCTCCCAAACTTACCTGAACAATGTAGGCAGTCATTGTCTCGATAGACTGAAGGGGATTGAGGGTCAGTTTGGGTTGTTGACCCGCAGCAATTGCAACAATCATGGTCTCGCCAATGGCGCGTGAAACCGCCAAAATGAAAGCGGCAGCAACACCGGAAAGTGCAGCCGGTAAAACCACCTGAGTGGCTGTTTCGAATTTGGTTGCACCCATTGCATAAGCGGCTTCTCTAAGAGATCTCGGTACTGCTGAAAGGGCATCTTCAGAGACCGAGGCCATTAGTGGCAAAATCATAAATCCCATGGCGATTGAAGCACTGGCGGCGTTGAAAATTTGAGTTTCGGGAAACAGGTCTCTTAATATGGGGGTGATGAATAGCAGGGCAAAATAACCGTATACAACGGTTGGAATTCCTGCCAGAATTTCCAAAATCGGTTTCAGGATTTTACGCATTCTTTCTGAGGCATACTCGCTCAGGAAGATTGCAGCCAGCAAACCAAGTGGTACTGCCACCAGCATCGCACCGGCGGCGACCAGTAAGGTCCCATTTACCAGTGGCAGGACGCCAAACCGCTTGGAAGCAAATAAAGGTGTCCAACGCGTATCGGTAAAAAATTCAAGAATGGAGACTTCCTGGAAAAAGAGGACGGTTTCCTTGAGTAGTTCGTAGATGATACCGGCAGTAGTCCCTACCGAAACAAGAGCAAAGAAAAAAGTCAACCCGCGAATAATTTTTCTCTCGCGGTCGCGTTTCCGGTGATTTTGGGTGGTTAGAGATTGGATTGTGGTAGCCATTTGTAATTTTCCCTCTTTGACACAGGGAATGGGACGAGTTTGATTTCGTCCCATTCCCATCGGGTCTAAACCAATTGAGACCTTATTCTTTGGCAAGTAAATCGGCCAGTGAAACACCGACGGTTGAACCCTGCCCTTCGAAGATTGAACCGGTCACACGATTGTCGTAGCGTTTTTGTGCCAGCTGATAGATTTCATCGGTAAGGGGAATGTAGCCAACTTCTGTGGAAAGTTGCCCGGCGTTTTTGAGGTAAAAATCAATGAACAGGCTGATTTCATCTTTCTCATCCACGCGGGCGCGGTTCACGTAAATGAAGATGGGGCGGGAAAGTGGCTGATAAGTACCCTGAGAGACTGTGGTGAGGTCGGGTAACACGCAATTTCCGTCTCCGTTGTCAACCGCAACCAGTTTCAGTTTATCTTTGTTTTCTTCGTAATAAGCCAAACCAAAGAAACCGAGTGCGTTAACATCGCCGGCAATCCCCTGCACCAGTACGTTATCATCTTCGCTGGGCAGGTAATCACCACGGCTGGCACCTTCTTCCCCAACAATAGCAGCAGTGAAGTAATCATAGGTACCCGAATCGGTGCCGGCGCCGTAGAGGGTCAACGGTTGATCGGGAAATCCATCGCGCACCTGATTCCAGTTGGTAATCACACCTTCGGCAGCAGGTTCCCAGATTTTCTTTAATTCTTCCACAGTGAGGCAGGCTGCAAAGTCGTTGGCAGGGTTCACCATGACGGCCAAACCATCAAAGGCAACCGGCAGTTCGATGTATTCAATTCCATTCTGCTGGCAAAGTTCAACCTCGGATGGTTTGATCGGACGAGATGCATTGGAAATATCGGTTTCGCCGTTGCAGAATTTCTTGAAACCACCACCAGTTCCCGAAATTCCGACTGGCACGCGCACATCAGGAAACTCACGCTGAAATTCTTCGGCTACCGCCTGGGTGATCGGTGCTACGGTGCTGGAGCCGTCAACCAGAATGGTGCCTTCTACCGGTCCAGCGGTGGGGGTGATGATTTTTTCGACCTCAACAACCTGGGTTTGAATGACCGTTTCAACCACTTTTTCGGGTTGGGATGCCTCGGTTGGGGTTGCGGCTGGCGCACAGGCTGAAAGGATCAGCCCCATGACGACCAAAATAAAAAATAACGGACGAACTTTGTTTAGCATACTTTTCTCTCCTCGAAATATAAAGTATTGGAATTCACTTCATCATCATATCAACCCATGTTTAATGGCGTTGAATGATTGTGTTAAGAGGTGGTTAAAATAAATTTAACTCTTTGCAACTCTTTAATCGGATTTGGCTGAGGAATTATCCGTTTCTTATGATCATAAGAGGCTGCTGGACTACAGGATATAATTGAGGAATAGACAGGCTGTTTCGATGAATACTGTGAGTCACTGGTTATCTGTCATCCAGAAAGCCTTTCCCGCCCTCTCGGAGAGCGAGCTTTCCGAAATCATCTCGGCGGGTGAGATTCGCGCTTTTCCGAAAGGCAGTAAGTTGACCACTGAAGGCGCCTACGAAACAACCTTCTATATCCTGCTAAAAGGAGAAGTTCGGGTTACCAAAAAGTTTGACGAAAACGAAGAACGGATTTTGAAACAATTATTTGCCGGCGACTTTTTTGGCGAAATGGCAATCATCCATGATGCTCCCCGGGCGGCAACGATTACCGCATTAACGGACGTGGAAGTGCTGGCAATAGAACGGGAAGCTTTTGTGAATTTGCTGCGCACCAACAGTCAGTTGTCCCTGGCAATGGTCAGGGAAGTCAGCCGCCGACTGAGGGAGAACGATGAGATAGCCATTGCCGACCTTCGTAAAAAAGCCGAGGAATTAAGCGAAGCCTACCGCCGTCTTTCTCAACAGGAAGCGGCGCGCAGCCAGTTCTTAACGACGATTGCTCACGAGCTGCGCACACCTCTGATGGCTGCTAACGGCTTTTTGCAGATCATCCGCTCCGGCGATTTGCATGGAGAAGCCTTGCAAGCCGCTCTGGATACGGTAGCGCGCAATTTGCAGGAGATTACAGCATTAATCAACAATATTTTATTTTTGCAAGAAATGGAATTGATTTTGCCGGAGTTTCAGCCAACCGACTTGAGTCAGCTAATAGTAGAGGTTGTCGAAAATTATCGGTCAGCGGCTCAAAAGCAGGGGGTTAAAGTACAGGTCAACCTGCCAGCTAATGCAGTGGAGGTCCAAGGGGATGTGAAAAGTCTCAGCCGGGCATTCGCGGCAGTGCTGGATAATGCGATTAAGTTCAGTCCCAATGGAGGCGAGGTGGGGATAACTTTGTTACCCCGTGACAATTGGGCTGAGATCGAGGTGCGTGATAGCGGTGTTGGCATACCACCTGAAGCCCTGCCCCGCATCTTTGACCGTTTTTACCACCTGGATGAAGTGAACGGTCATTTGTTTCGCGGGGCAGGTTTGGGCTTGTCTATTGCGCGGCAGGTGATTGAACAGCACGGTGGGGAAATCGGTGTACAAAGCGATTTAGGGCAGGGCAGCACTTTTTGGCTGCGGTTGAAACGTGTTTAACCAGTGCGGCGGCGTTTGACCTTGGGTCCTTGCGGCGTGTCCATCACTTCATAGCCGGCGGCAATGATCTGATTACGAAGCCTATCGGCGTCTTGCCAGCGTTTTTCAGCGCGGGCTTGCTGGCGCTGTTCAACCAGCCGTAAAATTTCATCAGGAATTTCTTCTTCGGGGGGCTGCCAGTTAGCCAGATTCAAACCCAGCACGCGGTCAAATTCCAGTAAGGTGGCTTTTTTGACCCCGTTAGGAAGGTCGGAGCGCACCAGTTCCCAGGTCAAGGCCATGGCTTTGGGCATGTTCAGGTCGTCGTTGATGACTTCGAGGAATTTTTGCCGGTAGGCGTGGTCGGGCTCGGTCGGTGCGCCCCAATCGTAAAAGGCATTGCGCAGGCGGTCAAGCGCTTTGGCAGCCCCATCCAGTCCTTCCCAGGTGAAGTTCAATTTTTGACGGTAGATGGCATTGAGGCAGAACATGCGGTAGGCCAATGGGTCGTAGCCTTCTTCCATCAGGGTTTCAACCCGCAGGAATTTACCGCTGGATTTGGACATTTTTACACCTTCGTCCAATTGCAGGAAGTAACCGTGCAGCCAGAAGTTAGCCAGGCGGGTGCCGTAGCAGGCTTCCGTTTGAGCAATTTCGTTGGTATGGTGAACGGTAATATGGTCCTCCCCGCCACAGTGGATGTCAAAGAACGGACCGAGGTATTTGGCGGACATAGCTGAGCATTCAATGTGCCAGCCGGGAAAACCAACCCCCCATGGGCTGTCCCATTCCATCTGGCGTTTCTGGTCTTTAGGGCTAAACTTCCATAAGGCGAAGTCGGTTGGGTGGCGTTTTTCACCCATATCAATGCGTGCACCGGCTTGCAGTCCCTCAATATCCAGTCTTCCCAGGTAGCCGTAGGAAGGCAGTTTGCTGGTATCAAAATAAATCCCATCGGAGGTGCGGTAGGTGTATCCCATCTCCTCGATGCAGCGGATAAAGTCAATTTGCTCCTGAATGTGATCCGTTGCGCGGCACCAAATGGTCGGTTCAAGAATGTTCAGGCGTTTCAGATCTTTGCGGAACTCTTCGGTATAATACTCGGCAATTTCCCATGCCGTTTTACCAGCACGGCGGGCGCCGGCTTCCATTTTATCCTCACCGGTGTCTGCATCCGAAGTCAGGTGTCCCACATCGGTGATATTCATGACGTGCTTGACCGAAAAGCCGTTGTATAACAAAACCCGTTTGAGGATATCCTCAAAAATGTACGTTCGCAGGTTTCCAATGTGGGCATAGTCATAAACGGTCGGACCGCAGGTGTACATGCCCACTTCCGGCGGATTGAGCGGTTGGAATTCGCGTAGACTGCGGGTGTAGGTGTCGTACAAGACCAGGGGTGTCATGGAGTGTCTTTTCTCTTTGGGTAGGGATAATATTTTCTCTATTTTACTCGATGGTCAGTAAAATAATTCCCCCAATTGTCAGCGACATTCCCAAAATGGTTTTTAAGGTGAATGGTTCTCCACCAAAGATTAGACCCATCAAAGCACCAAACAACGGAGAGGTGAAGGCAATGGGCATGACGCGGCTGAGCGGTGCACCTTTGATGGCGGTGTAAAAACACAACATCCCAACTGCTCCGGCAACAATGCCGCCCCCGATGATCATGTAAAGCAGCGCTTTGCTGCCGGCCATTGGTAGAGTTTTCCATTGCGGAAATGAGACAGCCGCCAGCAGGATGAAAGCAATCAGGGTGCGAAGGGTAATCCCCATCGTGGGCGATAAGTTGCCAAGGTGCAGCCCCTTCTTTTCAAAATAACCGCCTACCCCCCAGCAAATTGCTGCCAAAAGGGCAAAAACCTGTGGTTTCATGTGGAAATCTCCCTTACTGCGGGTGAAAGGTGAAGTAGTGTTCGTAATTTGGCTGCCAGCCGAGTGGAAGAAATTCGCCGGTTGCCTGATTTTGCCGATATTGGCCGATATAATCGCCGCGACGGATTGCGTGCAAAGCCTCTATCAACCGATCCACATCGGTGGTGGAGTTGTATAAACCGAAAGAAATGCGCACCATGCCGGGAGCATTGCGCCGGTCGCCGGCAATCATTTGCAGGCGGATCTGCTCAGCTTCGGTTTCGCTAAAGCCCAACAAGTGAAGTAGATAGGGGTGAGCGCAAAAACAACCGTTGCGTACTCCAATACCGTACTCATACCCCAAAATTGCTGCTACAAGGAAATGAGAAATCCCCGGCAGATTGATGGGGATGACCCCCAAACGCTGATTGGCATTTTCCGGGCGCGTATCTCCGTAAATTTTAATGCCCGGGATGGTTTGAAGGCGTTGGAGTGCGTAAGCGGTTATTTCAGCTTCGTGGGTGGCAACGGTATCCATTCCAATTTTTTCCAGTTGGGCAGCCGCGGCTGCCATGGCAATAGCTCCGATGGTGTTGGGGCTGCCGGCTTCCTCCCGCTCGGGCGGCGCAGACCAAACCACCTGGCGGGTGGTGACGATTTCTACCTGACCGCCGCCGCGAAGGTCTGGATCGCCCTGTTCAAAGGTATCCCGCCGGCCGATCAAAGCTCCGCTGCCAAAGGGGGCATACATCTTGTGTGCTGAAAGCGCTATGTAATCCAGGTGTGCCGGATCATCCAAAGGCAGCATGTGGATTTGGCGATGGGGGGCAAGCTGGGCACAGTCTACCATAATCTGGGCGCCTACGGCGTGAGTCTTTTCTGCCAGTCGGTGAATCGGATTGATGTAACCGGTAACATTGCTTGCACCGCTAACGGCTACCAGAGCTATCCGGTTCCTATATTCCCGCAGTAATTCGTCAAAGTGTGTTTCGTCCAGCCTGCCATCTGGCAGCAGACGGACATGGATCACATTTGCCACAGCCCGCCATGGCAGGTCGTTGGAGTGGTGTTCCATCTGTGTGATCAATACAATATTCCGATCGGCGGAGAAAGGGAACCGACGGGCAAGTTTGTTGATTGCCTCGGTAGTGTTTTTTCCGAATATACAAAGATGGATTTGGGGATTTGCCCCTACAAAATCCAGCATTTTATTGCGAGATTCTTCATAGGCGTGGGTGGAAAGCTGGCTCTTGAAACCGGTTCCGCGGTGTACGCTGGAATAGAAGTTCAGGAAATGGTTGATGGTCTCTTGAACGTGGCGCAGAGCGGGGGTAGACGCAGCGTTATCGAGATTGACATAAGGAACTTTAGTATCTCTCAGGGTTGGTACCGGTGTATCCATGCCGCAAAACAGGTTGCGAAAATCGTGTGTAGTAGTTTTCATAGCCTCCTCGGTGGAATAGAAAGTTAACAGTTTTGTCAAACCACTTGCAAAATGGAAGAAAAACCGCTATACTAGTGGTAGATTCTGGAAAACAGTGGGTTAAGGTGGTAGGAAGCGCCGGACAACCGGCGTTCCGCTATTAAAAGGAGAAGTCGAACAAATGTTCTTAGGCCAGTTTGAGCATTCCATAGATGAAAAGGGACGGATGGTGATTCCCAGCCGCTACCGGGACTTGCTTGAACTGGGTGGTGCGTATGTGACGCTTGGTTTTGATCAAAATTTGATGGTGATGACGGCTTCCTCCTTTCAAGAAATTGCAGAAAATACCCGCAAGGTCAGTTTGACTGACGAAGACGCCCGTGATCTGAAGCGCTGGATCTTTTCCAACGCCGTTTGGGTCGAGGTGGACCGCATTGGGCGCGTCCTCATTCCGCAGCACCTGCGTGATAAAGCCCGCTTGTACAATGCCGTTGTGGTGGTGGGAGCGGGAGATTATTTCGAGATTTGGGCAGCGGAACTGTGGAATCAAAGAGTGAAACAAATTGAGGACTCGGAGCAGGCGGCAAAACGGTTTTCGTCCTTCGATATCCGCCTGTGATCGGTGGCAGAGGAATGTCCAAAGCGGAGGAGTTCCCACACCACCAGCCTGTACTTTACCATGAAATTATACACGCTTTAAGGCCGCAAAGCCCGGGGAGATACGTTGACGCGACCGTTGGCGCCGGGGGGCATGCCTGGGGGGTACTGGAAGCAAGCGCGCCGGATGGGCAGCTTTTAGCGCTGGACAAGGACCCGCAGGCGCTGGCAATCGCGAGCCAGCGCCTGTCTGTGTATCATCCGCGTGTGATCCTCGTACAGGCTTCCTATGTTCACTTGCGGGAGGAACTGCGCCGCCTCGGATGGGATCGGGTTGACGGAATCGTGTTTGACCTTGGGGTTTCGTCCATGCAATTGGATCGGGCAGAACGTGGGTTTTCCATTTATGCCGATGGGCCACTGGACATGCGTTTTGACCCCACAACCGGTACGAGTGCTGCAAATCTGGTTAACTCCCTGTCGGAGGATGATTTGACCGATTTGATCTGGCGTTATGGGGAAGAACGCTTTGCCCGCCGAATTGCTCGCGAAATCTGCCGTTCACGTCCGCTAGTGACAACCCTTGAACTGGCTCGGGCAGTGGAACGAGCGGTTGGAGGAAAACGGGAGCGTATTCACCCGGCCACCCGGACTTTTCAGGCTTTGCGAATCGCCGTCAACGACGAATTGCGTGGGCTGGAGCAAGTCTTGCCGGATGCCGTGGACGCGCTGGCCAGCGGCGGTAGATTGGCGATCATCACCTTCCATTCACTGGAAGACCGCATTGTCAAGCAATTCTTCCGCCGCGAAAGCCGTGACTGTGTTTGCCCACCAGGCCAACCGGTTTGTACTTGCAATCACCGCGCAACATTGCGGGAAGTTACCCGCAAACCCATTCTTCCGTCAGAGGAAGAAATCGCAACCAATCCCAGATCCCGAAGCGCAAAATTGCGCGTTGCCGAAAAAATATAAACTGGCACGACAATTGCATTCTATACCCCGAGAGAAGCCAACCAACTCAGAACGGAGCAACTTCTAAAATGAATCAGCGAATTATTCAAGCCTATCGCCAAGCCCCATGGCGCGTTCAGCTCCAATGGATTGGTTTGTTTTTGCTGATGCTGGTGGCGGGAATGCTGATTGCCGGGGTGTATTTATATGTCAGCGGGCGGGCTGCAGAAACGGGGGCTCGCATCAAAGCCCTTGAAGTGGAACGCGAGGGACTGGCGATTCGGATTGCAGACATGCGCACCCAACTGGCTTTACTGAATTCCTCTCAGGTGATGCTGGAGCGGGCTGAGCAACTGGGCTATCGCCCGGTGGAACGAGAAGACCTGGTATATTTGCCCGTAGCAGGGGTGACCGGTCGGGAAGTGGTCTTTTTGGCACCGCCCCCCGCCTCGGTGCAGCGTGAAAATAAACTGCTGCGCCCGGCATATACCCAATCGCTATGGGATTTGTTCTACCAGACGGCTTATCAGTATTTGAACACGAGAGGGGGGCAAGGGCAATGAACGATGGTATTGGGCGGATGCGATTGATCGGCGCGGTGTTTGTCTTGCTGAGCGCGGCGATTGTTTATCAGATGATCCGCATTCAAAACAGTGAACATTCCCGTCAACTGGTGGAGTTGTTTGCAAAAACATATAACCAGCAGGTGCGGATTATTTTACCGGAACGGGGTAATATTTATGACCGCTGGGGGAATTTGTTGGCTGGGAACAAGGAGGTATACGAGGTGGGTATTGCGCCGCCTCAGGTGGTTAACCCCGAAACGGTGGCAAGGGATCTGGCGGCTGTGCTTGAGGTGGATTATTACGACACGCTGCGTAAAGCCGAATCCTATCAAAAAGAAGCCAACGAGCGGTACGAGTTAATCAAGGATTTTGTTCCCGCCGATAAGATTCGTCAATTGGAACAAAAACTGGCAGAATACGAAAAAGCAGAAAAAACCAAAAAGGGCAATCCGCCCTCGCTGGCGGGGGTGTACTGGAAGCCACATCTCATCCGCAGTTATCCCGAAAACGAGTTGGCCGCCAACGTGCTTGGTTTTTACAATTTTCTGGACCGTTGGAATGGCAGGGGTATGCTAGGGCTGGAAGAGCAGTATAATAACCTGCTTGCAGGGAATAAACAGCAGATTGTTCTGCCGTTGAATCCCACGGAGATTCAGGAGATTCCGGAAATCCCGCCCGGCGCCAGTCTGATTACCTCGATAGATCGGGACATTCAGGCAGCCATGGAGCGAATTATTGATCAGGCTGTGGAGGCCAACGGCGCTGAATCAGGCACGTTAGTGGTGATGGATCCAAAATCAGGCGAAATTCTGGCAATGGCGACAACGCCGCATTTTAATCCTAATGAATACTGGCGCTATGATGAAATCTTCCCGGTTGGCAGTTACTATAACCGTGCCATCAGCCAGTTATATGAACCCGGCTCAGTGTTTAAAGTGTTGACAATGGCAGCTGCTATTGATGCCGGTGTAGTTCAGCCCGAAACGCCTTTCGTGGATGTGGGTGCAATTGAGGTGGGCGGTATTTGGATTTATAACTGGGATCGTGGGGCGTGGGGACCTCAGGACATGGTTGGTTGTATGCAGCACTCATTAAATGTGTGTTTAGCATGGGTTGCCCAAGAATTAGGTCCAAGCCAATTTTACAAATACTTGCAGGATTTTGGTATTGGACGCTATACCGGCATTGATCTGGCAGGCGAGCAGGTTTATCCGCTCAGTTTGCCCGGAGATTCGAACTGGTATCCGGTCAATCTGGGTACAAACTCGTTTGGGCAGGGTGTGGCTACCACCCCCATTCAGATGATTACGGCCATTGCAGCCATGGCAAACGAGGGCAAAATGATGGCGCCCCATGTGGTCAAGGCCTATGTTCAGGATGGGATTCAGTACCCGGTCAACCCGCGGGTGATTCGTCAAGTCGTCAAACCAGAAACGGCTCGAACGATCACCGAAATGCTGGCCGTTTCATTGGAAAATGAAGCTTCAAACGCGCTGGTCGAAGGCTATCGGGTTGCCGGAAAAACCGGCACGGCTGAAATCCCCGGTCCCGGCGGATATACCGATATGACCAACGCTTCATTCGTTGGCTGGGGGCCGGTAGACGATCCTCGTTTCATTGTGTATGTCTGGCTTGAAAAACCAACCAGTTCGCCATGGGGTTCGGTGGTGGCTGCACCGGTGTTCAGTCAGGCGGTTGAAGAATTGGTGGTGTTGATGAAAATACCACCCGATGAAGTCAGGCAGCAACTGGCAAGTCCATGAGGTGATTGGGTTCATGTTAACACTGGCGGATATATTCGAAGCCCTGAGCGGTGTCAGACCTCAAGCTGCCTCGCTGGTGATCAGTGAGGCCGCAGTTGATTCACGCCAGTTAATACCCGGTTCTTTGTTTGTCGCCTTGAAGGGCGAACGCAGTGATGGACATGAGTATGTTCAGGCAGCATTTGAGCGGGGGGCGCATCTGGCTTTGATCCAGCGAGAGGTTAATGTTGATTGCCCCGTTGTGGATTTGCGTGGATTGCATCTCAAGGATGATTTGGATGTTCCGGCTACACCGTTCTGCGTTCGGGTGGAGGATACTCTGCAAAGTTTGCAAAAACTGGCCGCTTACTGGCGCCGTAAACATGACTTACGCGTTATCGGAATTACCGGTTCGGTGGGTAAAACCACTACCAAAGAACTGATCGCTGAGGTTCTGGCACAGCGATACCGCGTTTTGAAAACGCAGGGAAACTGGAATAATGAGATTGGATTACCGTTAACTCTCTTGCGTCTGACGGCTGCTCATCAGGCGGCTGTGCTGGAGATGGGTTTTTATGTACCCGGAGAAATCGCCTTTTTATGCGAAATTGCCCAACCGCAGGTTGGTGTTATCACCAGTATCGGTACCGTTCATGCAGAAAGGGCAGGATCGCAGGAAGCGATAGCCAGAGGCAAGTCTGAACTGGTGCAGGCTTTGCCGCCCGCTCCAGCGGGGGTGGCTATCTTGAACTGGGATGACCCGTGGGTGCGCTGGATGGCTGACAAAACCCGCGCTCAATTATTTACCTATGGCCTGGATGCCAGTGCCGACCTGAGAGCTGACCAGATTGAAGGACTGGGGTTGAAAGGCATCCGATTCCGATTGCATTTTCGCAACGACACCATTCATTTACGCGTTCCCATTATTGGGCGACACTCTGTACATACGATTTTACGTGCTGTGGCCGTTGGACTGGTTGCCGGAGTGAGCTGGCAGGAGATCATTTATGCCCTGCAACACAGTCAGTCTCAATTGCGGATGGTCACGGTCAATTTGAACAATGGAGCGATGATCCTGGACGATTCGTATAATGCTGCCCCCGAATCAACTCTGGCAGCCTTGAATCTTTTATCGGAGATCAAGGGCAGGAAGATTGCCGTTCTGGGAGATATGCTGGAATTAGGAATGTATGAGAAAGAGGGTCACGAAAAAGTTGGCGTGCGTGCTGCCGAAGTAGCCGATACCCTAATTGCTGTTGGAAGACTGGCGCGAATGATCGCCGAGTCCGCCCGTAAATCTGGCCTGCCGGCTGAAAAAATCTACATTGTCGATGGGGTAGGAGAAGCAACCGACCTGTTGCGTGGTATGCTGCGCGAGGGAGACGTGGCACTGGTCAAGGGTTCACACGGTTTACGAATGGATCGCATTGTTGCGGCACTGGAGGCCGAATCATGAGAGAAACATCCCTGGCGCTGGCGCTGAGCGGTTTTAGTTTTATGCTGGCAATCATCTGGGGGCCGCCGTTGCTGCGGGTGCTGCGTCATTTTCGAATTGGAAAAATTATTCGGGTTGAAGAGCCGGATCGCCATTTCACCAAGATGGGAACTCCTACCATGGGCGGTGTAATGATTTTACTGCCGGTGATGTTACTGACCATCTTGCTAAATGCGGCTTCTTTGATCGGTGTTACGGTATTGGGACGCTCGGTTTTGCTACCGCTGCTGGTTTTGTTGTCGTATTCCATTCTCGGCGCGCTGGATGACTGGGAGGGAATCCGTGGTCCACGGCGCGGTTTAGGTATGCGGGCACGCACCAAGTTTATTTTTCAATTGGTATTAGCCCTTGGAATCGCTTTTGGGTTAAAGTATGTCCTGCAAGTGCCGGAGATGTTCTGGCCGGGTTTTGATGAACCGATCTCTCTGGGTGTTTTTTACATTCCCATCGCGGCATTCATCATCGTGGGAATGTCGAACGCTGTCAATTTCACAGATGGCCTGGATGGATTGGCCGGCTTGATTGCTGCAACCGCCTTTGCTGCCTATGGTGGAATCGCGCTGCTGCAAGATCAGGTCTTTCTGGCGCGCTTCTGCTTTACCCTGGTTGGGGCGATTTTTGGGTTTTTGTGGTTCAACGTTCATCCTGCTGAATTGTTTATGGGAGATACAGGGTCGCTTTCGATCGGGGCCACCCTGGCAGTGGTGGCGTTGATGACTGGTCAGTGGTTACTGCTGCCGGTGATTGCCATCATCCCGGTCAGCGAGGCGTTGAGCGTTGTCATCCAAATTTTGTACTTTAAAGCCACTAAGGGTAAGCGATTTTTCCGCATGGCACCTTTGCACTATCACTTTGAGCTGGGCGGATGGAGCGAAACCCAGGTGGTGCAGCGTTTCTGGTTGGTGAGTCTGTTGTTTGCCATGCTGGGTGTGGCGTTGGCGGTGGTGTGAAGATGGAGAACTGGCAGGAGAAGCGCGTACTGGTGATTGGAGCAGCCCGGCAGGGATTGGCACTCTGCCGCTACCTGGTGGGTAGAGGTGCGCGGGTTATTTTGAACGATCAACGTCCCGAAGATCAAATGGGGGCCGAAAAAGCAACCCTGCAAGGTCTTAATGTCCAATGGCGCACCGGTGGTCATCCGCTGGACCTGCTGGAAGAGGTGGAGATAGTTTTTGTTTCGGGTGGAGTGCCTCTGGACATGCCACTGCTGGTTGAAGCCGTGCGCCGGAGCATCCCGCTCTCCAACGATTCACAGTTGTTTATGGAACAGGTTTCTGCGCCAGTAATCGGAATCACCGGTTCGGCGGGTAAAACCACCACCACAGCCCTTGTGGGGCGGATGGCACAAGCGGATGTTCAACCGCCACAGCGCGCCTGGGTTGGCGGCAATATCGGTAATCCATTGATTGAATTTCTGGATGAAATAAAACCGGATGACCGGGTGGTGCTGGAGCTTTCCAGTTTTCAATTGGAATTGATGAGCGTTTCTCCTCAGGTGGCGGCTGTGCTGAACATCACCCCCAATCACCTTGACCGGCATAAAACCATGGAAGCTTACACAGCTGCCAAGGCGCACATTCTGGATTTCCAACGGAGCGGAGATGTGGCCGTATTGAACCGTGAAGATAAAGGTTCGTGGGGGTTGCGCAGTCGTGTCAAGGGGTATTTGGTTACCTTCGGTTTTGAAAAGCCTTCGTCTGAATTCGATGGAACTTATCTGGAAGAGGGACAAATCTGGTGGCAGCGAAATGGTAAACGGATTGGTCTCTTGCCGGTCGGTGAGATTTTATTGCGGGGTGAGCATAATCGCTTGAATGTGCTGGCAGCCTGCGCGATTGCCATGGCAGCTGGCTTTTCAGAGGATGCCATTCGGGCGGGTGTGAGCGGTTTTCGGGGTGTGGCGCATCGGCTCGAACATGTACGCACATGGCGGGGTGTGCAGTGGTATAACGACTCGATTGCCACGGCACCGGAGCGAGTTCGGGCTGCTTTGCGGGCTTTCAGCGAGCCGATTGTTCTGCTTCTGGGCGGACGGGATAAACACCTGCCGTGGGATGAGCTTGCTGCTGATATTCGTCAACGGGTGGATCATGTAGTCTTGTTTGGTGAAGCCGCCGGTAAGATTCAGCAAGCCATTGGAACACCAACCCATGGAGAGAGGCCATTTACAATCACCCGTTGCGAAAGTCTCGAAGAGGCGGTTCTGGCGGCTGCACAGGTAGCGGAAGCCGGAGATGTGGTTTTGCTTTCTCCAGGCTGTACCAGTTTTGACGCATTCAAGGATTTTGAGGAAAGAGGGGAGGCCTACCGTTTATGGGTGAACAAACTGTCGTGAATTCTCGAATTGCTGCACCGCGCGGTGAAAGTTCCATTCGTCCAATTCGGCTGGGAATTGATGTGCCTTTTGTTCTGGTGGTCATGTTCCTGCTTGGATTTGGCATTTTGATGGTTTATTCCGCCTCATGGCAGCCTTCCATCCTCGCCGAAAAGCCAATCACCTATTTCTTTCTTAATCAGTTAAGGTGGGTGTTTGTGGGCATCGGTGTGGCGGTTTTCTTAATGTACGTGGATTACCGGCGATGGAAGAAGCTGCTCATTCCGATGGTGTTGATCATGATCGCTTTGTTACTGGCAGTTGCAGTAGTTGGAGAGATGCGCTTTGGTGCTCGCCGAACGTTGTTTAACGGTTCCATTCAACCTTCCGAACTGGCAAAACTGGTTATCATTATTTATCTTGCCTTCTGGCTGCACTCAAAACAAGAGGTCCTGAATAATATCCACTTTGGGCTAATTCCGATGATCACTATTCTCGGTTTTACTGCCGGATTAATTATGTTACAACCGGACCTCAGCGCAACCCTGACCATTCTTGTGCTGGGCGGAATGATGTTCTTTCTGGCGGGGGTTGACTGGCGGCAAATCATTTTGATTTTACTGGTAGTGGGTGGAATCAGCGCTTTATTCCTGCTGGTTTCGGATACTGGCCGCTTCCGATTCGAACAATACCTGATTGCGTTACAAGACCCGGCCAATGCCCATGATCACATCAAGCGGGTCATTGAATCGATTGTGCGGGGCGGTGTGTTTGGGGTGGGTATAGGCAGAGGGTCTTCCAAGTTTGCATTGCCGGTTTCTCACACCGATTCGATTTTTGCGGTCATTATTGAAGAAACCGGCCTGATTGGGGCTGGTGCGGTTGTGCGTCCTTTCATGATTTTGAT
>FWPU01004021.1_pt1 | contig 35198 bp, 31 predicted proteins | sample 2228361 | NCBI WGS metagenome assembly FWPU01 (sample SAMEA103939777, study PRJEB20133) | metagenome
AAGATAATATAAAAAGAGGGCGATATGCTGAAAAAAATAATTAGAAAAATTAAACAAAGCAAGAGCTTTAGGCAAAAAGAAGCTCAATTTAGCCGAAAACTAAAGAAAGCAAGAAAGGTTTTTGGTATTTTAGCTATTTCAATGTTTTTAGTTCAGATGAGTATTGCTTTTGGTCTGCCTCATTTTGCTGCTGCCAGAGATTATGATTCCAATGCTGTAATTTATGGGGGAGCCTATAGTCGTTCTGAGCTTTTATCTATCTATAGGTCAGGCTCTGATGGCAGGAATTCTGATATTAAAAATATATTTGATACCATTGGTATTTATGAGCCTGATATTAATAATTTAAAAAACGGCACAGTAACAAAATCGGGCAATGTCTATGTTGGGGGAGCACTTAAGGCTTCAGGGGTTTATTCTGCGGGCCGAAGCAATATGTCGGGTTCAGTAAAAGATGCTTCCTTGCCTATCTATTGGCGTCGTCCTTCAGTTAGTTTTAGATCTAGTTCACTGGCAGCCTTTGTTCACTTAGATGGAGAGGGAAATTTTGTTTATGCTATTTTGAAGTCTTGTGGAAATCCCATTGCTAAAGTAACCAGTGCCCGATTCCGACCAACCTTAAAGATAGTTAAAGAAGTAGTTAATTATAAGGATACCTCAGGCGGTTCTGTTTGGAACTGGAAAAAAGCCACTAATGCTGATACTGGAGATAGAGTTGTCTTTAGGCTTTCTGTGAGCAATTTAGGTCCAGTATCTGCTCTAAATGTCAAGGTTAAAGATAGCCTTCCCTCAAAACTTCAGGCTGTTTCCAATACCGTGCCTTCAGGACTCTTAAGCAATGGGCATAGTTTGGGTCATATAAGATCTGGGGGGAAAGAAAAAGTTACCTTTAGGGCTACAGTGAAGGATAATGCGGCGGGAGAAACTTTGACTAATACTGCTTCGGTGGATGCTGCCAATACTCCCAAAGATACTAGCTCAGCTGTGGTAGTGGTTAATAAAGTGGTTACATTGAAGCCTGTTTTGATTATTACTCATGAGGTTTGCAACATCACTCAGCAAGACTATACCCTGGTTAAATCTAATACAGCTGATCCTTGTGACACCTTGGGTTATAGATTAACTATTTCTAATATTGGTAATGATATCGCCCACAATGTGGTAGTAAGAGATAGCTTACCTTCCTATCTTAGCTATGTTCCTGGTTCCACTAAAATTTTTAATGCCTCAAATCCCAATGGAGCTTCCTTGCCTGATGGTATTATAAATAGGGGTGTTAATATTGGTGATATTGTCCCAGGACAAGATGGTTTTAGTAGGGTTACTTTTAGGGCTCAAGTAGATTGCGGTATTAGAGAGACCACTCAAATTACTAATACTATTTTTGCTCAAGCTACAAATCATAGATCTATTTCAGACACTGCCCTGACTTTGGTTTCAGTGCCTACCGAAGGTCCAGAACTGGCCCTCTCTAAATCAGCTTACAATATTACTCAAGGTGTTAATGCTAGCTCAGTTGCAGCCCAGGAAGGTGATCGGATTCGTTATACCTTGCAAGTTAGAAATACTGGTGACGTCTCAATGCCAGATTATATAATTTCCGATGATATTTCTGATATCTTGGAATATGCTGAGGTGGTGAATTTGGGTGGTGGTAATTTGGTTTCTGGCATTATTTCTTATCCCGCTGTAGATATTGATTCTGGAGAAACTGTTTCTCGGACCTTTGAAGTGGAGGTGAAGTCCAATTCTGAGTGGCCAGAAGGAGGTGATTTTGTAATGACCAATATTTTTGGTAACAGAGTTGATGTTTCAGTTCGCTATCCGGGAGCTCCTGGTGTTGGTGTTACTCCTTCTGCTCCTTTGGCTAAAGCTGGAGCCACCCTGAATATGATTTTTGGATATTTCTTCCTACTTTCAAGTATATATCTTTATGGTAGAGAAAAATTATTACTCCAATTGGCGCTTTTAAAGATATAAAGAGTAACTTTTATTGAGTTGCTGGCACGAACAAAAAGAAAACTCCCCCAGGGAGTTTTCTTTTTGTTCGATTTTATGTTAAACTTAAAGCTAATGTTGTGGGAGGATTTGTGGATGTTAAAAGCTTATTGGAAGAACTAAAGGAACTTAAAAATAGAATTGCCCAATTTAAAGAAGTTTTGAATTTAGAGAAATTTGAGGAAGAGCTTTCAGACATTGAGAGAGAGATGAAGCTAAGTTCCTTTTGGCAAGACAAGAAAAAAGCCAACCAAGTTATAGAAAGGGCTAATTTTATTAAAAACTTTCTTGTAATGTGGCAGGGTCTCTGGGAGGAATGATTTATTGGAAATGGCAGCTGAAGAAAATGATGAAGCTGTAATTACTGAAATTAGGAAAAGGAAAGAGAAATTGATCCAAAAATTTGAACAAGAAGAAATAAAAGCCTTAATGTCTGGAAAATATGATTTGGGCAATACTCTTCTTTCAGTTCATGCAGGCACAGGAGGTATTGAGGCTCAAGATTGGGCCGGGATGCTTTTAGGAATGTATCAGAAATACTGTTGGAATAAGGGATTCCAGGTTGAAATTTTGGATTTAACCAAAGGTGAGGAGGCGGGAATTAAAAGTGCTACCTTGGAAGTAAGGGGTCCTTATGCTTTTGGTTATCTCAAATCAGAAGCGGGAGTTCACCGATTGGTCAGAATTTCACCTTTTGATGCAGAGCATCTTCGTCATACCTCATTTGCTTTAGTAGAAGTAGTGCCTGAAATTTCTGATATTGAAGTAAAAATTAAGCAGGAGGATTTAAAAATTGAGACTTTTAGATCTTCAGGTCCTGGAGGCCAACATGCTCAAAAAACAGAGTCGGCAGTGAGAATTACTCATCTACCAACCGGCTTAGTTGCTTCTTGTCAAAGCCAGCGATCTCAATACCAAAATAAAATTAATGCCTTAAGGATATTGAAGTCTAAATTATTTCACTGGGAAAAAGAACAAGAAAAAGGAGCTATTGCTAAAATAAAAGGCAAAGTTATGGCTTCTTGGGGGCGCCAAATTCGTTCCTATATTCTCCATCCTTATAAGATGGTTAAAGACCACAGAACAGGCCTGGTGTCTCCCGATCCCGACAAGGTTTTGGGAGGAGCATTAGATGAGTTTATTGAAGCTTATTTGAGGTTGGAGAAGAAATCTAGTTAATGTATTTGTCAGGGGATTTTTATTGTGATAAACTTGGAGATGTTAATATATGATTAGATTCGAAAATGTTAGCAAAATCTATCCCAATAAAGTAGTGGCTCTGCGGGATATTAATTTAGAAATCCAAGCCAAAGAGTTTATTTCTATAGTGGGACCCTCAGGAGCAGGAAAGTCGACATTAGTTAAGCTTTTAATTAGACAAGAAGAACCAACCTCAGGAAAGATTATCTTTCAAGGACGCAATTTAGCCACTCTTCGCTCAGGAGAGATTCCTTATCTAAGAAGGCAAATTGGGGTTGTTTTTCAAGATTTCAAACTTTTACCCAAAAAAACTTGCTTTGAAAATATAGCTTTTGCTTTGGAGGTAGCGGGCAAGACTAGCGGGGTTATTAAAGTGGCAGTTCCTGAAATTATTAAATTAATTGGTCTTTCAGGAAAAGAGGATTGTTTTCCTGATGAACTCTCTGGGGGGGAGGTTCAAAGGGTGGCCATTGGTCGCGCCTTGATTCATGAGCCCAAAGTATTGGTAGCTGACGAACCTACTGGTAATTTAGATCCGGTAACTTCCCAGGGCATTGTAGATTTACTTTTAAAAATTAACAAGTTGGGAACTATAGTTATTTTAGCTACTCACAATAAAGATATAGTGGATAATTTGGGCAGGAGAGTGGTAACTTTAGAAGAAGGAAGAATTGTTTTAGATCAGAAGATAGGGAAGTATAAAATTTAAGTTTTTGTTTATAACGAGCTTAGAATGGTTTCATTTTATAGAGTAATAAAGATGGGTTTTCAAAATTTTTGGCGCAATCGCTGGTTGTCAGTAGCTACTATTTTGATAATGACTCTTACTATTCTTATTGTTTCTTTTTCTATTGTTTTAAATTTAATTTTAACCACTACCATCTCCTTAATTTATGAAAAAATGGATATCTCTGTCTTTTTAAAAGATCCTGTGGAAGCTGGAGAGATTTTGAAATATCAGTTGACGGTGAAAAATGAAGGGCAAAAACCTATTTCCTTTGCTTTAGAAGATAATCTTTCTGATATTTTACCTTATGGGGGTGTTGAAGATGTGGGCGCGGGAAAAATTTCTGGCAATAAAATTACCTGGCCCAAAGTGACTCTTGCTCCGGGAGAATCTTTGGTAAAGATTTATAGAGTTAAAATCAAACCAAAAGAAAAATGGGATAAACAAGCTGCTCTTTCTGATAATTCGTTAATTATCCTTCCTCAAGGCTTGAAGCTTACTAAAATAATTCTTAATGAATCTAAAAATGAACAGATTTTTGAAGATCCTAATTTAGGAGATATTTCGAAGGTGATTTCTGAGAATTACGAAGATAGTTTAGAAGAATTGCAGTCAAGATTACGAGCTAATATCGAGGTGAAAGAAGTATCTTTTGTATCTAAAGAGGAGGCTTATGAGCGATTTAAAAGTTGGTATGCCGAAAGAGAAGAGCTTTTGGAATATATCATAGGTAAAAATCCCCTTTTAGCTTCTTTAGAAATAAAATTAGAAGATCCCAATAAGACAGAAAATGTTCGAAAGATCTTGGAAGATCAGAATTTTAAGCCTCTTGTAGAGAAAGTTTCTTATGAGGAGAAGAAAAATCAAGAAACAATAAAAAGCCTTCTTGATATTACTAGTTCAGTCAAGAAATTTGGTTTGATTTTTAGCTTAGTATTTATTTTTATCTCTCTTTTAATCATCTTCAACACTATTAGAATGAATATCTTTACCCGAAGTGAGGAAATTGAAATTATGCAACTTGTGGGAGCTTCCCGATTCTTTGTTGAGGGCCCCTTTATCACCGAGGGGTTAATCTACGGCTTTGTAGCCACTTTAATTTCTATTATTTGTTTTTATCCAATTTTAATATTTTTAGGATCCAAATTAGTTAGTTATTATGGAACGTCGGGCCAAGATTTAGTTTCTTATTTCTTTTCCAATATAGTTTTGATCGCCGGGGTGCAACTTCTTACAGGAATTTTAGTTGGAGTTTTTTCAAGCTTTTTGGCTCTGAGAAGATATTTGAAAAAAATTTAAAGCTCTTTACTCTTGACAAGTTATCTAGAATATGTTATAATTAAATAATCTAATAGATATAAGGGGGAGTAGAAAGTTAAAATTTATCTATGAAGCTTGTTAAGACAATTCTAGGTTACCTAAAAAGTAAATTCCCTCCTTGTTATGTTTTGATTTGGTTTATGGTTTTGGGGATGATTTTTTCATCTGCGGGCTTTGCTTTTGCTTCCGAGCTCGATGAAAAAAGAAAGGAACTGGATAAGGTGATTAATCAGATTTATCAGATTAATCAGGATTTAGAAGCTTTAAGCAAACAGAAGAAAACTCTTCAAAACGAAATTACTTCTTTTGATAAGCAAATTGAAATTATAGAGCTTGAGATTGAAAAAACTAAAAAAGAAATTGATGTTACTAAACTTGAGATAGAGGAGACTGAAAAAGATATTGCCCAGAAAGAAGAGGAGATCAAATATCAGGAGAGGGTTTTGGCCGCCTCCCTGCAGGCTCTTTATGAAAGGGGCCAGTTTAATACTTTAGAAATTTTGGTTTCTTATAAAACCTTTTCCGATTTTTTAGCTGAGATAGAATATCTAAGTCTTCTTGAATTGGAAGTCAAAAGAACGGCTGATGCTATTGAAATGTTGAAGAAAGAACTGGAAACTAAAAAACAAGAGTTGGAGGCTGAAAAAAAAGAACTAGAAGACCTAAAAGCGGAACAAGAAGATCACAAACTGGCCTTGGCTGCTCAAAAGGAGGAAAAAGAAAAGCTTCTTGAGGAGACCAAAGGTCAAGAAGCTAATTATAAGAAAAATCTTGCTGAGGCTCAAGCCCAAGAGAAGAAGATTTTTACTGAATTGATTGAGCTTGAGGCTAAATATGGTGGCGGTGACCGTCATACAGGTGATAAAGATGGCCGATACTATGGGTATTTTACTTGGCCTCTTGACCATTACGTGGTAACTCAAGAATATGGAATGACCGATTATGCTAAAACTGGTGTTTATGGAGGTTTGGGTCATAATGGAATTGATATTTGCTGGTATCATGGAGCGCCGGTGAAGGCAGCGGCTCCGGGTAGAGTTCTGGCTGGCACTCACACTGGTTGGGGAAATTGGGTAGCTATTCAACATCCCAATGGTTTAACAACTTTGTATGCTCACCTAAAGTCTTTTAAAGTCTCCTCGGGGAGTTATGTAGAAAGAGGTCAGGTAATTGGCTATCAAGGCAATACTGGTTTTTCTACTGGCTCTCATCTTCATTTTTCAGTATATTGGGATTTTTATACCTTCACTTCGCCTTATGGCTACGGTCCGGCTTATAATTATCAAGGTACTTTAAATCCTTTCACAGTATTGCCCTAAACAATCCTCAAACAATACCAACAAAAATGACCCCTCTGGGGGTCATTTTTGTTTGGAAAATAGGTTTTTGGAGGAGAGGAAAGATCTCTTTTGGGATAAATTTATACTTTAGTTATTTAAATCCTATTGATTTTGAGAAAAGCTCTTTGTAATATAAAATAGATAGGGAGGGTTATGTTAAAAGAGAAGAAAAATCTTGCCAGAAGAATTTTTTTAATTTTGGTTATAGTTTTTTTGGTTTTAGGTTCTTATACAGTTGGTTTTTTAGTTGGCAGGGCAGAGTTGCGTTTTGAGAAGGGTTATATTCCCAAGGTGATCAATAAGGAGCCTACCAAACCTATAAGTGATATTGATTTTGGAATTTTTTGGCGGGTTTGGGACTTAGTTGATGAGAAATTTCCAGGCCCTATAGACCATCAGAAGATGCTTTTTGGGGCGATTTCGGGGATGTTAAAAGCACTTGATGATCCTTATACTGTATATTTCACTCCAGATCAGGCTCAAGATTTTATGGAGGAAATGTCGGGTAGTTTTGAAGGTATTGGAGCAGAAATTGGCAAAAAGGATGATGAACTTACCATTATTTCTGTTTTTGAACAAACGCCAGCCCAGAGAGCTGGTCTTAAGTCAGGAGATGCAATTCTAAAAATTGATGATGCCGAAACCAGTGATATGACTGTTGAGGAGGCAGTTATGAAAATTAGAGGGCCCAAAGGCACAATGGTGAAATTGGAGATTAATCGAGAGGGATTTTTGGCTCCCCGAGAATTTAAAATAACCAGAGATAAAATTACAATTGATAGCGTCTCTTACAAGATAAGAGAAGATTTTGCCTATATTCGAGTTAGACACTTTGTTAACAATACTGCCTCTGAATTTAAAAAAACAATTTCAGAAGTTTCCGACTCCAGAATCAGAGGAGTAATTTTAGATTTACGTAATAATCCTGGGGGGTATTTGGATTCAGCTGTTGATATTGCTTCTGAGTTTATTAAAGAAGGTGAAATTATTGTCTATGAAGAGTTTAGAGATGGTAAAAAGAAAGGTTATAGATCTTCTGGGGGGAAACTGACAGACTTACCTCTAGTTGTTTTAGTAGATAATGGTTCGGCTTCAGCCTCGGAAATTATAGCGGGGGCTATTCAAGATTATAATCGGGGAATACTTATAGGGGAGAAGACCTTTGGCAAAGGTTCAGTTCAAAGCTTGGAGGAGTTACCCTTAGGGCTTTTAAAAATCACCACTGCTTATTGGCTGACTCCTAAGGGTCATTCTATTTCGGATAATGGACTTTCACCCGATATTGGGATTAATATAGAAGATGAAGATTACTATACTCCTCAAGATTTACATATCAAGAAAGCATTAGAATATTTAAAAGAGAGGGGGCAATGAAATTGATTTTGGTAAAAGAAGTTTCCAATTTAGGTCAACCAGGAGATTTAATTGAGGTGGCTCCAGGTTATGCTCGCAATTATTTAATTCCTGGGGGTTTGGCGGTTATAGCTACGGAGAAGGAGATTTTGAAGTGGCAGGAAGAGAGATCTCAGCGTCAGAGAGAAGCCTTGGAGGAGAAAGAGAAAATTTCTAAAATAGCCGAAAAACTAAGTGGGGAGATATTGATTATAAAAACTAAAACTACCGAATCGGGCAAGCTTTTTGGTAGTATTAAATCTCAAGATATAGTAAAAGAGCTTGAAAAGTTAGGTTACAAGATCTCTAAAGATGCTATTGAAATGGAAAATATTAAAAAAGTAGGTAATTTTAAGGTTGTTATTAATTTGGGCTGTGGAATTAAAGTAGAGGTTTCTCTAAAAGTTGAAGGGAGTCAGAAATAAGATGTCAAAGACAAAATATATATTCGTAACCGGGGGCGTTCTTTCTGGTTTAGGGAAGGGTATTACTGCTTCTTCAATTGGTAAGATTTTGTCAGCTCGAGGCTTTAAAGTTAATCTTCAAAAATGTGATCCTTATCTCAATATGGATGCAGGCACCTTAAATCCTGGTGAGCACGGCGAGGTTTTTGTTACTGAAGATGGTGCTGAAACTGATTTGGATATTGGCCATTATGAAAGATTTTTGGGTAGAAATCTAACTGGCTCTTCCAGTCTTATGGCTGGTTATGTCTTTAATAATGTCTTAACTCGAGAGAGGGAAGGTGCTTATCTGGGAAAAAGCGTCCAAATTATCCCTCATATTGTTTCCGAAATTCAAAATTTGATTATGGCAGCGGGCAAACGGTTTGATGTTCATATTGTTGAAATCGGGGGCACTGTTGGTGATTATGAAGGTCTCCATTTTATGGAGGCAATTAGACAAATGAAGCGTATTGTTGGCGGAGATAATGTTTTATATGTTCATGTAGTTTTTTTGCCGTATCTAGCAACCTCAGGAGAAGTTAAGACAAAACCCGCTCAGAATAGTGTCAGGGATCTTAAAGAATTAGGTATTATTCCTGATGTTATCTGTGCCCGCTCTGATTATAAAATCACCCTTCCTCTTATTGATAAACTTTCCTTGTATTGTGGTGTTGAGCCCCAGGCAATTTTTCCTCTCAAGACTGCATCTACAATTTATGAGGTTCCTTTAATTTTGGAAGGCTATAAAGCAGGAGACCTAATTTCTAAAAAATTAGGTCTTCCCAAGAGAAAGCCAAAATTAGAAGAGTGGGCCAATCTTATCTTGGAAATAAAAAAGAAAAAGGATAAAAAAATAAAAATAGCCTTAGTGGCTAAGTACTTATCCAATCAAGATACCTATATTTCTGTGATTGAAGCCTTAAAGGCTGCTTTTTGGGCTAATGAGGTGGCAGGAGAGATTAGGTGGATTGATTCTGAGAAAATCGAGACCAAGGGAGCAGATTTGCTTTTAGGATTTGAGGGTATTGTTGTTCCTGGAGGCTTTGGTCAGAGGGGAATTGAGGGAAAGATTAAAGCAGTTCAATATGCTCGAGAGAATAAGGTTCCCTTTTTAGGTCTTTGTTTGGGAATGCAGGTAGCTACAATAGAATTTGCTCGAAATGTAGCTGGTCTTTGGGGAGCTAATTCTACAGAATTTAATCCCAGGACAAAATATCCTGTAATCTATATTATGCCTAATCAAAGAGGGATTAAGAAAAAAGGAGGGACCATGAGGCTTGGAGCTTATCCCTGCCATATTTCAAAGGATAGCCTTAGCTACCAAGCTTATAGGCGAAGGAAAATTTTTGAACGTCATCGTCATCGTTATGAGTTTAATATGAAATATAAAAATATCTTAGAGAGGTATGGTTTTAGGATTACTGGTATCTCGCCAGATAGGAGATTAGCTGAGATAATAGAAGTTTCTCCTCATCCCTTTTTTGTAGGAGTGCAGTTTCATCCCGAATTCAAATCTCGACCCAATAATCCTCATCCCCTTTTCGATGCCTTTGTTAAAGCTTGCCTTAGTCAACTAGATGCCCATTAATTTCTATCATCGGGGGAGTATATGACTGGAAAAATTAGAGCTTTAGTTTTGCTTTCCGGAGGCTTGGATTCTATGTTGGTTTGTAAGCTTCTTTTGAATTTGGGAATTGAGGTTTTGGGAATAACTTTCAGGTCTCCTTTCTGGAATATTGGCAAGGCTCAAAAAGTAGCTCAAAATTTAGGAATTAAGCTGGTTATCTTGGAGTTTGAGAAAGATTATCTCGAAATCCTCAAGTCACCTCGTTATGGTTATGGCTCGGGTTTTAATCCTTGTATTGATTGCCATATATTAATGGTGAGTCAAGCTTGGAAGTATGCCCAAAACCATGGTTTTCATTTTGTGGCCACCGGAGAAGTTTTAGGAGAACGGCCCATGTCTCAAAATAAGCAGGCCTTAGAAATTGTGGCCAAGGAGTCAGGAGCAGGGGAGTATTTATTGCGACCTCTTTCTGCTAAGTTTTTAAAGGAAACTATTCCAGAGCAAAAGAATTGGGTGCCTCGAGAAAAGTTATTAGATATTCGAGGGCGTTCTCGAAAAAAACAACTTCAGTTAGCTAAAAAGTGGGGGATTTTGGAGTTTCCTACCCCAGCTGGAGGTTGTCTTTTGACAGATCCTGCTTATTCTCAGAAATTAAAGGAACTGGTAGATAGATGGCTTAATTTTGATTTTTCTGATGCTGAAATTTTAAAACATGGCCGAGTTTTTTGGGATAATGATAATTTAATTGTGGTTGGTCGCAACCAAGAGGATAACTTAAAAATTGAAGAAGGGGCCCAAGATTCTGATATTTTGCTCAAAGTTGGTGATCATCCAGGGCCCACTACATTGGTTAGAGGAAAAAACCCTAAGGAAGCAATTAGAAAAGCTGCCAAATTAACCCTTAAATATGCCCATCTTAGAAAAGGGAAGATAATCTATGGTTCTAATTTTAAGTTTGATAAAGAAATTATAATTTAAAAACCCCTACAAATTTAGGGGTTTTTATTTAGGACTCTCTATATTTACTATGACTTTAGGTTTTAATTTACCTGTAAAGCGTCTTTGCATTTTTTTTACAAAGCTAACCTTGCCTGGCTTGAGAGCAAAAATAGTATAATCTTTTCCCAAAGCTACATTTTTACCAGGTTTATATTTAGTGCCCCTTTGTCTTATGATAATACTACCGGCATTTACAAATTGACCTCCATAGGCTTTAACCCCCAATCTTTTGGAGATTGAATCTCGTCCTAATTTTGTTGAACCTTTTGCTTTAGTGTGGGCCATAGGTATCTCCTATATACTTTATCAATATAAAAGATTTTTTATTTTGTGTCAAGAGTGTTACTATATAAATTGTATGGAGATTGTATGGAAGTTTTAAAAATTTCTCAAAATTCAATAAAACAAGCAGTAAAAATCTTAAAAAGAGGGAGGATAGTAGTATATCCTACAGAAACTGCCTATGGTCTGGGGGCAGATAGCACAAATAGTAAGGCTATTAAAGCAATTTATGATATTAAGGGTCGAGCTTTTAGCAAAGAGTTGCCCCTTATAGTGGATTCATTAAAGATGGCAGAAAGATACTGTTTGATGGATGATAGGGCTTTAAAATTGGCTGCCCAATTCTGGCCGGGGCCCCTGACTTTGGTTTTAAAGAAGAAAAAGGGAACCCATTTAGCAGTTGGAAAGACTACCGTAGCCCTAAGAATCTCTTCAAATAATACTGCTCAGCTATTAGTGGAAGAATTAGGTCGGCCCCTTACCTCCACTTCCGCTAATCTATCAGATAGACCAGAGTGCTATTCCCTAGCTGAGCTAACCAAACAACTACAAAACAAAAAAGCGGCTCAACAAATTAATCTAGCATTAGATGAAGGAAAATTGCCCAAAAGACCTGTCTCTACTATTATAGATTTGACAGGAGAAAGGGTAAAAATTTTAAGGGAAGGTTTGATTAAAAAGCAAGATATACTAAAAGTTATTAATCTGTAATTGAAGTTTATGACTAATATAAAGGAGTAAGAATGAAATTAGAGGATTTAGGTAAAGGCGACCCCGAAATTTATCAGGCTATAAAAAATGAAGAGAAGCGTCAATCTGAAGGCATAGAATTAATTCCCTCAGAGAATTATACCTCTCAGGCAGTGCTTGAAGCAATGGGTACAGTTCTTACTAATAAATACTCTGAGGGCTATCCTTTTAGGCGCTATTATGGAGGCCAGAAATTTATTGATATCATAGAGTCTTTAGGGATTGAACGAGCCAAAAGGTTATTTAAGTCAGAACATGCTAATATTCAACCTTATTCTGGTTCTATTGCTAATTTGGCTGCTTATTTTGCTTTAATCAATCCTGGTGAGAAGATAATGGGTATGTCTTTGGCACATGGGGGGCACCTTACTCATGGCCATAAGGCCAGTAAAGTGGCTGCTATTTTTGAGGTAGCAAGTTATGGTGTTTCCAGAGAGGGATATTTGGATTATGAAGAGGTTTTGGCTTTGGCTGTAAGGGAAAAGCCAAAATTGATTGTTGCTGGTGCTACTGCTTATCCTCGGGAGATAGATTTTAAAAAATTTAGAGAAATTGCCGATGCTTGCGGAGCTTACTTAGTGGCTGATATCTCCCATATAGCAGGATTGGTTGTAGCTGGTCTTCATCAAAGCCCCGTTTCTTTTAGCGATATTGTTACCACCACCACCCATAAAACTCTGAGGGGACCAAGAGGAGGAGTGATTTTATCCCAGAAGCAATACGCTGAGGCTGTGGATAGAGCCGTTTTCCCTGGCTTACAAGGAGGCCCCTTAGATCATATTAATGCTGCCAAAGCGGTATGTTTTAATGAAGCCCTAAGGCCTGAATTTAAACAATATGCAGCTCAAGTGGTGAGAAATGCTAAGGTATTGGCCGGGGAGCTTTTAAATTATGGTTTTAATTTGGTTTCTGGAGGCACTGATAATCACTTGATTTTGATTGATTTAAGCAATAAAGATATTACTGGCGGAGAAGCTGAGGAGATTTTAGATAAAGTAGGTATTACTTGCAATAAAAATATGATTCCTTATGATAGGCGGAGTTCTTTCGATCCCTCAGGTATTAGGATCGGTACTCCGGCTGTAACCACAAGAGGGATGGCTGAGGATGAGATGAGACAGATTGCTAAGTGGATAAAGGAGGCTCTTGAGCATAAAAATGATGAGGGGTATCTAGGGAGAATTAAAGCTGAGGTTAGGGATTTTTCTCTTCAATATCCAGTGCCCGGAGTAGAGTAATTTTTGAAGATTGGTTATATTGGAGTATTGTTTTGTCTCCCTTGAATAAATATGGTTTTTTAATTACAATTATTTGTGTTGACCTGGGGGTGATTGAAATTTCAAGTTATTTTTAATATGCCGGGGTGCTGGAACTGGTAGACAGGTTGGTCTCAAAAACCAATGAGCTTCGGCTCGTGTGGGTTCAACTCCCACCCCCGGCACCAATGAGAATTTTGCAAGCGTTTTGGTGTCGCCTCGCTTCGCTCGGCGACCAATTTGTAGGGAATTTTGGGCGAAAAAATCAGTTGGTGGTTTTGTCGCCCCGAAAGGGCGGTAAAAGAAAATTTTTTCATATTATTTGTTGCAGAAATTCTTGGGAATTTCTGTTTTTTGTTTATTTAAGGCCAATTTTACCTCCAACTCTTGACAAATAACCTATAATATGCTATACTAGGTTATTTAGAGTTAAGTAGCAAGTTTTTGGAGAAAGCCCCAAGAATTTCGCTCCAAATCTGATTAGCACATTTCTGATTAGCACATTGAAAGGTTGAAAAGACGGGAGGGAGATCGCTTCTTCCTTCGCCGCTTAAGTGGGTAGCGCCTTGGGTATCAAATTTTTGGTATTCAGCGCGCTACTCACGGTGAGTGGCGCGATTCACGCCCACAGGGATTCGCCAACCGGCGAAAAATCTAACCCTATGGGCAAGAATGGGAGGAGGTGAAATGGCAACGTACAAAGTTTACACGGTATCATCTGGATCAGTCCGCGAGGGTGCAGTTGTCGAAAAACTTGCTCTCAAGGGCGCGGGTATCGACATTCCCGCCATAATAATTGGTGAGGAGGGTCGTGGTCGTAAGCGTGCCGTCCTTCCTGTGCAGCTTCCTAGCGGGCTGTACAAAGAATGGCATGAGAAAGGTCGGGTGGAAATCCGTGCCGCTGAGGTCGGGCAGACCAAAGCGGGGAAGCCGAAACTCTTTGGGAAGGAGACTGCAGATACTGATGAAAAAATCATCTGCGTCTTTCTGACCAAGATCGGTTTTCGTGGATCCAATTCCCACACTGGTGATCGAACCGGCGAAACGTTCAAGGATAGTTGGGGCGAGGAGCGTCCTGTATTCGCTCAATTCCCTGGCGAAGTTCTGGTTTGCGGGGTCATCGCACAAGGTGCAGCTGGTCGAATGGGTTCAGGCGAACAGCTTGTGGCAGTAATGCCCAGGGGAATCGTCTTCCGGACCGGCTACACTGGCCGCCTTTATGGCGCGCCTTCAGCTCACTACTACATCTGGAACGGCGAGCAGCTTATTTCTGCAACGTGGGAAGAGCGTACCGCTGCCGACCTGTTCTAGGCTGATCTCTCTCGTCTCGCACCCACGCCCCCTGCGGAATTCGTCACAAAGACGAAAAATCCAAAGGGGGCTTTTTCTTTTTGTAAAAGTGTTAAAGAATTTGCCGCCAAAGCAGTAGATTTTTCAAGCTCATTTTTCTTGAAAAATTTACTGTAATGAGTTATAATTAGCTCATTAGAAAAACTTGAAATTGTCAAAGTTCGCGGCGAAGCCGCTCAAATTTTTGGAGGCTGACCGTCGCCGCCTGCGGTGGCGAAATGCGTTCGAACTATTTCCAGAATACAGCACCAGTGAGAAATAAAATATCAGAAAGAGATCAGAAAGGGGCATTAGCTCAGTTGGAAGAGCGCCTCGATGGCATCGAGGAGGTCACCGGTTCGAGTCCGGTATGCTCCACCACAAATTATGAGACGAGTGGATACAGTTGGGCATCTCCCAAAGAGCTTCTTGAGCTGTGGAGTTCACCAGACTTATATTGGAATAATTGAGAGGGCCGAAATGAAGATCACACCAGAAAATATCGAAAAAATTATACAAGCATTGGGAATGAAGATATTAGATTTTTTAAAAAAATTAATAATCTTTTAGAAATCGGTTAGGATTGGATTATTATTCTTTTGAAATACTAAATATTTAGTTTTGTCAAAAAAACGTAATATGAAAAAATTTCGAAAATCGTATGAGAGAAAAATCAATTGAACAACAAATTTCAAGTGTTGAATCTAAAGAAATCAAACTAAAGTTTAAATCAAGGGAATTTTTTTATTCCGAATCTCTTGATCTTTATGTTGCAGTCCAACCTTTGAAAGTGGATGATCGTGTTGTGAGGATGGCATCTGAATTGGGCATTGAATTAAATTGGGATGATGAAGGAAGAATAAAGGATATCAGTTATTTGGATTCTAAAAGATTATTTGAAAAGTTGGATGCAGTTATGTTAAGTCCGTCAGATTATTGGAAGGTTTATAATGAAGCATTGGAGAGAGGAGATACGAAAATGATAGAACAATTACATTCTGATCAAAGTACAGAATGGTTAGATGTCGTTTTTGAAAAAGATGACGAAGGCAATGTTTTTATGATTGAGCACCCAAAAATCGTTGAAACCGATGAAGGAATAAAATATGAAGGAGAAAGAAAAAAAATTGAAGTGCCTGATGGACGTCCAGGTTGGTTTAATCCTAAAAACAATATTAATCTAGAAACAGGATTACCGATCCATGTTGATTTAAAGCGCGAAAAAGGTACTCCTGCTTGGAGTTCTGCAACTTGGAAATATTGGTCAGTTTTTAAAATTAATGAGCCGGTAGCTGCAATTCGGGGATATGTTACATCATCCGGAACCCCGTCTCTTGATTGTGATATACCTGTTGAGGCAAAACAGCCAGTCTTAATGTTGCGGGAATGTCGAAAAGAATTATTAGAACCAGCGATTAATCCTGAACTTATGAAGACCGCCAAAGATTTTATTGAAGAATATCTATTAACTACAGTTGATAGACCGGCCATCCAAAATCCACAAGAACACGAAACTTTTTATTCAGGCCGTCAGAAACTTTTTAATTTTTTGGAAGAATCGGGAAGTGAATTTGTGAATTCTAAAGATAAAGAAGCGCAACAAATGAAAGAAAAATTTATTGATATGCTGGGCATTATTCGAGTTATGGCAAAAACAAAAGGCGACCAAAGTGTTAAAGAAAAAATAGATGAGTTGGCGCAGAATTTATTTGGCATTAAACAAGAAGAGGTTAGTTTTTTATCATTTTCTTCTTTTGTTCAAAATAGCCAAGAGAAATTGAAAGAGGCTTTATCGAAAAAGAAGAGAATTGTTTTTGTGATGGGCCACAAGAATCCGGATACAGATACAGTGGTTAGTTGCCTAGCTGAAGCATATCGTAATAATCTTTTGGACAAGACCACTTTCTATATCCCTGTTATTCAAGGGTCAAGAATTCCCGATGAAATAAAAAAACTTTTGGGAGACGAAATTTCCCATTCAATCCTCCTTACTGACAATCCGGATTATATTACCGCCTTAAATTCCGGACAGGCGAGATGGATTTTGGTAGATCAAAATGTCAGCGAGATTCAAAGATTCGCTATTTCAATTGTAGATCACCATATTTTGTCCAACAAAGCAAAAAAACAAGATATTTCCAAAACCTGGGAGATGGTTGGTTCTACGACAGCCCTTGTGACCCAGAAATTTCACGGCATGGGTGTTGAGGTGGATAAAGATTTAGCCCGAATTTTATACGGGGCAACTCTAATGGATACTGAAAATCGTAGTGATAAAAAAATGACTTATAAAGATGGTTTAGTAATGGATGATTTGAAAAATATTTCAGAAATTGAAGATGACAAAGAATTTTACCAAGATTTGATGAGTCATCTGCTGAATACAGATGATGCAGAATTGTTGTTTAATCGAGACTATAAACAAGATTGGGGTATTTTCGGTTTTGCCGTAGCTAAAGTTAAGGGTGCTTTCAGTGAAAAAGGAGAAGAAATTAAAAAAGACTTGCTTAATAGATTAGTTGATTTGGCAAAAAAGAATAATAAAGATAAAAATTTTCCGTTAACTGTAGTCAAGGTTGCTGATTACTTAGATGATAATGAAACCATCAATCAGGAAAGGGTTTACTTGATTTTTAATCAATACGTTTTACCTGAATTTAAGGACACAATGTTTAAATTTATCACTAAAATTATCCAGAATGAATTCAGGAATAAAAATGTTCAAGTTAGACAAACAGAAAATTCTGTGGATTTCTGGGGGGTGGGCGATCAATTATCAAGAAAGGTGACTGCCCCATTCCTTGAACCTATTGTAGAGGCATTCAATGAATATTATTATTCGCCATCGACAAACCTTTATGTGAAGCGTGAATTTCTAAAAATTAATGAGCAAATTCAGCAAGCTGCTCAAGAATTGGGCATAGAATTATCAGTGGATCGTGAGGGAAGAATCAATAACATAACTTTTAATGAAGCGAAACAATTATTAAATTATCTTGGTTTAGACATGATGAGTTTGTCAGAGTATTGGAAGGTTTTGAAAGAGGCAGAAGAAAATCACGACGAGCAAATGTTAAAACATCTTAGATCATCCGGGTTTGTAGAATTTTTAGATACCATTATTCTAGATAGCAAATATATCATTGATCGCCCGAAAGTTATAAAAACAGAAAGCGGTTATGAATATGAGGGAGAAAAAAGAGAGGTGGCTATACCTGAAGGCGTGCCAGGACTAATTCATCCTGAAGATATAAACTTAGAAACTGGTTTTCCCAAAATCGTACAGGACCCTCACAAATATGGAGATAAAAGTTTGTGGAGATATTGGTCGCCGGATGCCCCAATTTGTATTCCCACAAGGGGCCATATATTCCTTCTTAATCAGCCATCTTTTGACACTAAAATTCATCCAGATGATGCCCTGCCTAATCTTGGAATTAGACCCTGTTGTCGTATAGTAAAACCACCAATTATTGAAATTATAGAAGATGAAAAGGGCGTGACTGCAAAGATAACAAAAATAACATAACTCATAATTTAGGTATATATGACAAGTGAAATTTTCAAAGGAAATCGAATAGAAAGAATGGAGGCGAAAGAAACTCCAGAATCCTTTTTGGAAAAAATGAGAAATCGTGATGATGCCGCCTTAATTTTTTTAAAGGGCGGAGATTTAGGTGGTTTAAATCCTGAAGTCAAAACAAAAATTATAGATCGTCTTAGCCAATGGTTTGATATTGATGAAGGAGAAAAACATACACCTACTTTTGAAGAAATTGCAGTGCGCTGGGGTGGAGTTGGTTTACAGTATCAGTTTAGAAAAATGGAAAACAATCCTAGCTTTGAAAAAGAATTTATTGATGAGGGCAGAAAATATATCATCGAAAAAGATAAAGATGGTTTTTTTCGATGGCTTTCACAAGCCCAAACAATTTCAGATAATGACCCCGGCCTATTGAGACAAAAATTAATATTAGATTATTTTTCTAAAGAGGGACAATCATTATTACTAAAATTAAAAGAAGGAGTATCGCGAGAGACAATTCTTCGTGATCTAGGTCTAACTAATCGTGAATCGTTGGCGCAAGCAGTAGGAGAAAAAAGGGCGGATTTGAATTGGACAAATTCAAATGCAGTAAATTTTCAAGATTTCGTTAAAAGAATTGTTGTGGGAGAAACCACCTCTTATAATTCTGCCCCAGGAACAATAAGGCATATTATTGCCCAAGAATTGAAAGGGGGAGCTTTAAAAGAAGCAATTGCAAGAGCTATGGAATTAAAAGAGAAGAATCCAAAAGTCTGGCAGGTTGAGCCTGGCGATTATAATTCTCCAAAAGATGATGAGGCAACGGTTATTTCTACTTTTTTAAATGCGGTTCATTGTGTTGATCTCTCCCTCGACGAAATTAGGTTAATGTCAGAATTAGAAATTAAACAATTTGCTGAATTTTTGGAAAAAAAATAAGGCCAGAAAAAGGGGTTTAAGGGTGACTGCATTCAATTTAAAATAGGAATAAAAATAGTATTGATGCAATAAAGGAAATTTCTAAAACAAAGAAGGCTGCGAACCCGCACATTACAGGACTTGTTTTGCCGCCACAGGTGGTAAAAAATGTTCGAACTATCTTTAATGTAGTGCACTAAGTGAGAAATAAAATATCAGAAAGAGATTAGAAAGGGGCATTAGCTCAGTTGGAAGAGCGCCTCGATGGCATCGAGGAGATCACCGGTTCGAGTCCGGTATGCTCCACCAACTAAGAAGGTCAAATTTGGGGAAGGGAAAATTCTTTTGGCTTTGCTGAAAATCATGAAACTTTAGATTACCTTATTTTTGGAAAATTTATAGAAAAATAAATGTTAAAATTTAATCGAAGATTATTACCAATGTATCCTACCTAGATAAATACTTGCTTTTTTATTTAACTTTGGTGTATGGTAGTATCGAACATTAGGCTAAAAAGTTTAAAATCTGAATTTTTAAAAAAATAAAAAGGGGTGAAAGTAAAATGGAAAAAGTAAAGATTAAAGAGGCTGTGTTGAAAGTGTTGGAAGCAAAAGCAGTTGAGATTCGAGATGTAGATGCTGGAGCAGAACCATTTCTTTACACTTCGGGCAATTGGGGGCCGGGCTATGTATCAATTAAAAATTTGGTTGGCCGAAAGACGATCATCAAGTTATTGATTCAGCAATTGGGAATGAGGGTAGCTAAAAAAGCTCCTCAACTAGAATTCGTGGCAGGAAAGGCGACTGGTGGTATTATTCCAGGTTGGCTCTTAAGTGAAAGTCTTGAATCTCTCTTAGGTCGAACCGTGCCATTTGTCTATCTTAGGAAGATAAAGAAAAAAGAAGGACAAGAACTAATTACAGGAATTGCTAATAATCCAGAAATTCGACCCGGTGCTAATGGTCTTGTGGTGGAGGAGTTAGTGAATTTTGCTGGGACCATCTGCAGCGGCGCAAAAACACTTAGAGATGCAGGATACGAAGTGACTCACGCTGCCTGTGTGATGTTTTACAATAACCCAGAAGCAATTAGAGTGCTCCAAGAGGCTAGGATTGAGATGGTTTATCTATTTACCTTGCATCAACTTCTGAAAATAGCAGAAGAAAACCAAACCTATTCCCAGAGAGCGATCGAGGGGTATCGAGAGTTTCTAAAAGATCCTTTTGGTTGGCAAGCAAAAAGAGGATTAAAACCCCTCAAAGAAGGAAGAACAAAATAAGAGAGAAAATATTTTCCAGGCTTGCTAGAAATAGCAGGCCTATTTTGTATTTTTAAAGAAGTTGTGGTTTTCCTAAATTCTGATAATTTTTACTATAAAAATATGGAAATTCTATATAATAGATGTTAAAGGGATAATTGAGGAAAGTCCTGTTTTTGCTACTATTGATAATTTTTGAAAAGGCTTCAAAAATGAGCTATTTTGTGTTCTGGTCCTTGACTTTTGGTTGACATTTTTGATATAATATAAAGTTAATTATAGATTAATCGGAAGGTTTATGAAAAAGATATGGGAGAAAATTAAAGAATATATCTTGGTGCGACCCAATATTTTTATTGCTTTAGGCCTAATTTTTATGGTCACCATTATTGTTTTGTATTGGCCTTTAATTGGGTCTCGTTTAGGTTTTTATCTGCCTGCTTCCATTGAAGGAGAGGTTTCAGAGGGGGTAGTATCAGCACCCAAAACTGGAAAATTAGTTAATAAAAAAGGAGTCTTGTATATTTCTAAAATTAATGTTAAAGCTCCTATTGTTTTTATGGAATGGCCAGATGATGCCCCAGATGAGGAAATTCAAAATAAAATCCAAGAGTATTTAAAGGGTGGCGTTGGTCATTATCCTAACACCGCCCTGCCAGGAGAAATTGGCAATGTTTTTATTACCGGCCATTCTTCAAATTATCCCTGGGCAGGGGGAAATTATAATTATGTATTTGCTTCCTTAGATAAATTAAAAGATGGAGATCAAATCATTATCTATTTCAATAACAGGAAATTTATCTATGAAGTTTATGATAAAATAGTGGTCTCTCCTAACGAGAGGAGTGTTCTGGCCCAGACCAATACTTCTATTTTAAGTTTGATGACCTGCACTCCTGCAGGCACAGACATTAGTCGTTTGGTGGTTAAGGCTCGCCAGATTGAACCTAATCCCAAAGATAATATAGACTCTTATGAGAATTAGGGAAGGAAAAGATTAATAAAAGGGAGGTTTGATTCTGGTCTTGGTAATTTTAAGATAAGGAGATTTTTTTGCTGTTTGAGATATAGATAATTTTTATCATTCAAAAATAAATTCGAACAGTCACTTCCTTGATTGAGAAGTTCTATATTATTTTTGCCATCAAGCTCTATGACTTTCAATTTTCCTTCAGCACAAAATAATATATGTTCACTGTCGGAGTAGAATATAGGATGGGATATTTTTTGGCTTAGTCTGGTTACAGTTTCTGTTAGTTTGACGTTTTGATAATTTTTTTTCAAATAGAAGACTTTGATTTCATAATTATTGGCGAAAAGGAGTTTTTCGCCCTTTTTATCCCAATGTATATTTTTAACTTCATCGCTGATTTTTTCCACATTTTCGTTTAAGTAAAATAATTCTTCACCGATAAGTAGAGCCTTTAGAGAGTTTTGGAGGTTTTCTTTAATTTGGAAGTTGGTTTTTTGAGTTTTAATAATCTCTCTTTTATTGGCTAAATTATAGTTGGATTCTTCCAGAATATTAGGGCTATTTTTTCTTAGGAGATAGATTTTGTCTCTTGTTAAAGCAAAATCGAGAACCCCATTGGTAAAGAGGAGGGGATTTGAGTTGCGATTTAGGTTAATTGCAAATAAATTTTGGTTTTTATCCAAGGCAAATATCAGGCTGGAATCATTGGGTTTATATAATATTTTTTTAAATTGGATTTTTGGGTATTTGATGATGTTTGGTTTTTCAATATTTACTAAATCAATAATAAGAAAATATTTATTTTTCTTACCTTCTTGGATAATAATTCTTTTTCCATCAGCTGAGAGTTGAATATCGTGGGGATTGATTCCCGAATATAGTATATATTTATTTCCTCTCTTATCTCTAAGATATAATTCTTTATTTTTTATATAAATTATCTCCTGGCTTTCTTCTGCTATTTGGAATTCAGCTATATCTTCTTCTATTATTTCTTTTTCTAATTCTTTGGGGAAGAGAATAATAAAATCCTGCCAAGTAATCTCGGATTCTTTTACTTCTAATTCTTTTTCCCAAGGCCAAAATTTGTCTTTTTCAATCTTGAAATGGTATTCTCCGGGTAGAAGTTCAAATTTAATCGGCGTTTTTTTTCTTTTTTGAAGGGTACCGTCAAAATAGATATTGAGATTAGCTTTAGGACTTGATTCCAGGATCACCAGACCTACTTTTTGAATTTTTTTATTTTTAAAATTAAAACGGTAGCCTCCTGCCCATAAAACAATCAATGGTGCTGTTATCAAAAATAAAATAATCAGAAAAATTTTAAATCCAATTAATAAGATTTCTCTTTTTTTTGACATAAGGATTTTTATTTAAGATATCGTTAGTATTTTACCAAATGATTCTGGGAGTATCAATCTGATTGTTGATTCTTGCAATATAAACTAAACTCCTTTAAAATAGTTTTGTGATTGTAGGGCGATGATTATGAGTAAATTCATTATTCAAGGTGGTATTCCTCTAAGAGGAGAAGTAAGAGTATCTGGTTCTAAAAATAGTGCCCTGCCAATTTTAGCAGCCACCCTTCTTACCAATCAAGAATGTCAGATTTCCAATGTGCCGGATATTTCTGATATCCAGGTAATGCTTGAAATTTTGAAAAAATTAGGAGCTCAAATAGAAAGACAGGGGAACAAGGTTAAAATTTCGGCTAAAAACATAACCAATTTCAAGCCAGATCCCACCTTAGTAATTCAAATGAGGGCTTCGGTACTTTTATTAGGTGCCCTTTTGGGCCGGTCTAATAAAGTTGTCTTGGCTCATCCTGGAGGGTGTCTAATTGGGCCCCGGCCAATTGATATTCATCTTGATGCTGTTAGGAAATTGGGCGCCGAAGTCAAGGTTAGAAAAGGACTTTACTATATTACCGCCAAGAGACTTCGGGGTTCTAAGATTGTTCCCAGGGGACTGAGTGTTACCGCAACAGAGAATATTTTAATGGCTTCGGTTCTGGCTTCTGGAAAAACTGTGATTAAATTGGCAGCTTGTGAACCAGAAGTAGAAGATTTAGCAAAATTTTTGAAAAAAATGGGCGCTAAAATTAGAGGCGAAGGGACACATTGTCTTGAGGTGGAGGGTGTTGGTAAGCTTTATGGTGCTAAACATAATGTTATTCCCGATAGAATCGAGGCTGCTACTTATATAATTGCAGGAGCCGCCACTGGTGGCGATGTAGTGGTAAAAGATCTTAATCCTGATCATTTAGAATCATTCCTGAATAAATTAGAAGAAATTGGTGTTAAATTCAATGTTGGCAGAAATTATGTTCATGTTTTGCCCTCAGAAAGGTTGAGGCCTGGGGAAATTAAGACTGCTCCTTATCCTGGATTTGCCACTGATTATCAGGCACCCTTGGCAGTTCTTCTCACTAAAGCTTGGGGTAAAAGTATCATTTTTGAAACTATTTTTGAGGAAAGATTGAATTATCTTCAAGAATTAGCTAAAATGGGTGCTAGAGTAAAAATTCTCAATCCTCATGAGGCAGAAATTATAGGCCCTAGTAAATTACAAGGGACGAGGCTTACTACTTATGATCTTAGAGCGGGGGCCACTTTAATTTTAGCAGCCCTATCTGCTAAGGGAGTAAGTGAAATAGAGGGAATAGAAATTATCGACCGGGGCTATGAAAATATAGAAAGGAAATTAGTTTCTCTGGGGGCTAAAATTGAGAGAGTGAATTCTAAACAAAGGGAGAAAAAAAATGTTTGTCAAAAGAATTGGTATTGATTTGGGAACCACTAATGTTTTGGTTTATGTTCCCAAGCGGGGGATTATTATCAACGAACCCTCTGTGGTAGCTATTTCCACTGATGATAATAAAATTATGGCTGTTGGTTCCGAAGCCAAGGAGATGCTGGGGAGAACTCCTGAATCTATAGTGGCTTCTCGGCCTTTGAAAGATGGGGTTATTGCTGATTACAGAGTCACCTCGGCTATGCTTAAATATTTTATTAATAAAGCAGCTGGCAGTATTAGATTAGTGAGACCTGAAGTTATGGTTTCGGTACCTGCAGGGGTAACTTCTACTGAGAGGAGAGCGGTTATAGATGCTACAATGGCTGCTGGCGCCAAGGCGGCCTATATTATTTCAGAACCTCTCGCCGCTGCTATTGGAGCTGATATTCCCATTGCTACCCCTTCGGGCAATATGGTTGTTGATATTGGTGGAGGGACAACTGAGGTAGCTGTCATCTCTTTGGGGGGAATTGTTACTTGGGCTTCGACTCGGGTTGGAGGAAATAAAATTGATGAAGCCATTACTGCCTATATAAGAAAGAAATATGGTTTGGCTATAGGAGACAGGACTGCTGAAGAGATTAAATTAGAAATAGGGACCGCCATGTCAGTGCCGGAATCTGAACAATTGGAAATGGAGGTAAGGGGCCGAGATTTAGTGGCGGGTTTGCCCAAGACAATCCAATTGACTTCCAATGAAGTGGCGGAAGCAATTTCTGAAGAGGTAGACCAGGTAATTTCCACTATTAAATCTGTTTTAGAAAAAACTCCTCCGGAGTTATCTTCCGATATTATTGATAAAGGAATGGTTCTAACTGGTGGGGGAGCGTTATTGCGCAATATTGATAAAATTATTACTAAAAGTACTGGGGTTCCTGCTCATATAGCTGATGATGCCTTGCTTTGTGTGGCTCGAGGTACAGGTATTGCTCTTGAGCATCTGGATGAATACAAAAAGAGTGTTACCTCAGGTAAAAAATAATTTTGATAATGTCATAAGATGCCTGGAGAATTTGTAAAAAGTTTTAATAAATTAAAACAAAAACCCTTCTTTTATATTTTGGCTCTTGCTTTTTTGGGGCTTTGGTTTATTTTGACTTTTATTTTTGGATTAAAAACACTGGCTTATATTTTAGTGTTAATTTTTGTTTTAATCTTATCTATCTTTATTTTCTTAAAGCCTTTTTATGGAGTTTTGATTTATATTGCTTTGTTGCCATTTCATGCTTTTTTAGTTTCTTCTGCAAGGCATTTTTTAAATCTATCAAATTGGGAGTTTTTTTTAGTATCCACCTGGAAAGAAATTATACTTATAATTTTATTCTTGAGAGTTTTTGGGAATTTTTTAAAAACAAAGAAATTTCCCTTCAGATTATATTTGGTTGATAAATTAATCTTTGTTTTTTTCTTTTTGGCTTTACTTTCTGTTTGGGTCAATAAAATAAGCCCCGCCCAAGCCATTTGGGGGGCTAAGTATGATTTGGAATTTTTTGTTCTTTACTTTATTATTCGAAGTTTGCCTGTATCCAAAGATCAGCTTAAGGGGATTTTAAAAATTTTTATAGCGGTTTCTATTATTTGTGCCGTGTTTGCCTTTCTCCAGATTTATATCTTACCTGCTGATTTTTTGGTTCATTTTGGATATTCGGAAATTCCAGCTCGTAGGGCTCAACTTGATCCTACAGGAAAGATTCCCGCTATTTGGAATGACTTTGGATTAAATCGAGCTTTTTCTTTTTTCTCTGGACCCAACAACTTTGGTTTCTATCTAACAATTAGTATCCTTGTTTTAGTTTCTTTGGCTTTATATGAAAAGCGTCAGAAATTAAAATTAATTTTGATGGGTTTAGCCATTGGAGAGGTTTTTATTTTGGCTCAAACTTTTTCTCGTTCTGCCTGGCTGGGGACAGCCGGAGCTCTATTTATCTTAATGATCTTAGCCTTTAGAAAAAAGGAGTTTAGAGTTTCATTTTTAATAATAATTATGGGATTTGTCTTTATTGCTTCTATTTTTACTAGAGTAAATCTTTTTGATAAAAATCAGCTTGAGAGAGTAGTTTTACATGGCCATATTAAGGAGTCAACAGGTGAGATATCAGGTTCCACAAAAGCTCATTTGAAGAGTTATCAATCAGCTTATCAGCTTATTTTAGAAAACTTCATTTTTGGGGTAGGTATGGGAAAAGTTAATGCTGCGGCTACTCGTTTTAGCGGGGGTTACAGTGTCGAAAGCTGGTACCTCCAGGTAGTCCTTGAGATGGGAATTTTAGCTTTGTTATGTTTTTTGGCAATCCCTATATCGTATATGAGAAATCTTTATCAAAATATTAAAGCTCGAATCTATCAAGATAAAATTTATTCAGGTTTGGTTTTGGGTATGTTTCTTGCTATGTTGGCCATGTTTATAGCAGGTTTCTTTATTCCTGTTTGGTTTGACTCCTCCACCACCTTAACTTTTTGGATCCTAGCAGGTATTGTCATGGGGCTGTCAGAAAATATTAATTTTCCAAAACTAGATTTAAAACAGAGTTTGGTTTTTAGAGAATGAAATTTATTCACAATTTTGACAACTACCTTAATAAAAATTCCTTAAAAAAGCTTTGTTTTGGGCTATTTTTATTATCTTTTTTAGTTTATTTTCTATTAGGCTTTTCTGTTGTCAAAAGAAGAATTAGTGCTAATGGTGATGAACACGAATACCTATTAATTGCTCATAGTATAGTTTATGATTGCGACATAGATCTTAAAAATAATTATTTAAATCAGGACTATCGCTCTTTTTTAACCTCATATTTCATCTAGCTCGGTCAAATCACTCGGCTATCCGGTTCAAAATATAGGTTTGCCAATTTTAGTATCACCGGATTATTATTTTGCTGGTCGGTTAGGAGCAATATTTATTAATGTTTTAATTGCAGCTCTTCTAGTTATCAACATCTTTTTGTTAGGATATGAATTTACTAAATCTAAATTAACATCTTTGATCGTCACATTTTTAGTAGCCTTAACTCCTCCTATCTTAAATTATTCATTTACAATCATGTCTCATATAGCCGTTGCTCTTTTGTTAATTTACTCTTATAGGAAAATTAGGTCATTAAATCCTAATACTAATTTTTGGCTTTTAGGATTAGCTTTGGCTTTCTTGCCCTGGCTTCATTGGAAACAAGTGTTTTCTTTGGGTGCCTTAACAATATTTTTAATTTACCAATTTTATAAAAATCAAGATAAAATTATTTGGAAAAAAATTTTGATGACTGGTTTGTTAATTATCTTTTCTTTAATCTCAATGGCTATAAAGAACAAACTGCTTTATAATTCTTATTTGCCCAACGCCGCTGTCAGCGATCCTAGTTATTGGGGATATGGACAGTTCACTATTAATGGTTTGTTTGGTCAGTTGGCTGATCGGTCAGTAGGTTTATTTATTTACAATCCCTTATTTATTTTAATAATCTCGGGATTTTATTATATCTGGAGAAGAGGATTAAAAAAAGATATCTTTTGGATTATTTTTATTTTTTCATCAGTTTATTTGCTGAATGGCCTTGTCAAAATATGGGGCGGGGGATATGCTTATGCTCCAAATCGATATATTATTGATATTCTTCCATTTTTGAGCATTCCTCTGTTTTTCACCTGGTTGAGTTGTCGCAATAGATTAGTAAAGATACTTTTGGGTACTTTATCCCTAGCATGGAGTATGTTTTTTTTAATATCACCCCAAAGATTTTATCCCCTAATTCCTTACAAAAATTGCATCTTTGTAAGGATTTCTTACAGCAAATATAATTTTCTGAATTTAGATTTAAATAATTATTTCCCAAATTTATTCCGACCCCAGATGCAAGACTGGCTTTTATTAATTTTTTGGTCGATAATAGTATTTATTTTAAACTATTTCCTTATTAGATTTTTTAGTATTAAAAAGAAGACTATATGAAAATTGCCTTAGCTCATGATTTCCTAAATCAATTTGGGGGTGCTGAGAGAGTACTTAAAGCTTTTTGTGAGATCTATCCCCAGGCTCCTGTTTTTACTTTATTTTATGATGATAGAATAGTGGATGATTTTTTTCCAAAAAGTAAATTTATAGCTACATATCTTCAACGCTTCAGGTGGCTTAAATCTCATCACAAATATATGCTACCGCTTTTACCTCGGGTTGCAGAATCTTTGGACTTTTCTGGTTTTGAGGTGATACTTTCAGATTCTACTGCCTGGGTGAAGGGGATTAGGAAACCCGAGGGAGCAATTCATATTTGTTATTGTAATTCACCCACTAGATTTTTGTGGGACTGGAGAGGGAAGTATTTAGACGAACAGAAAATTTTTGGTTTAAAGAGGTGGGTTGTGGAAAGATTACTGGATAGGATTGCTAAGTGGGATTTGGAGTCAAAAGAACGAGTAGATTTTTGGATTGCCAATTCTAAAAATACTCAAGGCAGAATCAAAAAATATTACAGAAAAGAATCAACCGTTATAAATCCACCTGTTGACACTCGTCAGTTTAAAATTTCTTCTAATCAGAAAAATTATTTCTTTTTAATCTCACGACTCTCTGCCTACAAAAAAATAGATTTGGCAATTAAAGCTTTTAATAAACTTAGCCTACCTCTTTTAATTGCTGGCCAGGGACCAGAGATGGAGCGCTTGAAAAGTATTGCCAAACCCAATATTAAGTTTTTGGGTTTTATTTCCGATGAAGAAGCAGTTAATTATTATAGTAATTGTCGAGCTTTTATTTTTCCTACTTTTGATGAAGATTTTGGCCTTACCCCTGTGGAAGCTATGGCTTCAGGTAGGCCTGTGATTGCGGCAGGTAGAGGGGGAACCAGGGAGACAATTATAGAAGGGAAGACAGGCATTTTTTTCAATGAGGAGACACCCGAATCTTTAGTTGAAGCTGTAAATAAATTTATCCAGCGGGAAAAAGATTTTAATTCCAAGGAGATAAAAAAACATGCTCAACAATTTGATATAGAAGTTTTTAAAGAAAAAATCAAAAACTTTGTCCAAGAAAAATATCAAGTTGTTAAAAATAAAGCTGTTTAAGATAAGATTTTTTAAAATCAGCACTTATGTTATAATTACATCAAATCTATTTTACTTCTATACTCCAGTTTATAGTAGTAATAAAAATGGGTGGTAAATAGGCGGAGAAAATTAATATGGTAAAATTTGATCCAACAAAATTGTCAGCTGAGACTCAGAAACGTTTATTAGCTGAATTTTATAAAGCTGTTACTTTAATTGATAATTATAAAAAAGCTAAAGAATTTTTTAGAGATTTACTTTCTTTAAAAGAAAGAGCAATGTTGGCGAGGCGTCTTCAAGTGGCAGTTATGTTGATTCAGGGCTATACCTATGAAGAGATAATAAAGACATTGAAAATAGGCGCCTCTACGGTTGCTAGCGTTCAAAAATGGTTAACTTTGGGAGGTCAAGGTTATAAGACAATAGTAAAAAAATTATTAAAACATGAAAAAGAAATAGCTAAGAAAAAAGAGAAGTTAAAAGATCCTTTTAGTATGGAGAGCTTAAAAAGAAGGTATGCTTCTTATTACTGGCCAGAGGAAGCCTTAAAAGAACTTGATAATTATTTAAAAAAGAGGAGTAAAAGAAAATCACTTCCAGTCTCAGATAATGACTTATAGAAGAAATCAATATTTTACATTTCACTTCGATACTCCAGTGTATAGAAGTGGGGGAGGGTTTATGGATTTGGATAGGATGATTTAAGTTAGTTTTAGTAATAAGATAGTTTAATAAGATAGTTTTGGCAATAAGTTAGTTTTGGTGATAAGGTAATTTCGGTCATAAGATAATTTGAAGAGATAATAATTTAAAGAAAAGTTGAAGAGATAATTCCAAAGAGACAAGAAGGTTTAAAGATGTTTAAATTTATTCAATAAATTAAATTAAATAAATTAAATTAAATTAAATTAAATTAAATTAAATAAAATAAAATAAAATAAAGATAGAAATCTATTTATAAAATTCTACAAGAGGCAAGTATAGTTTAAATTTATAATAATTTATAGGCTTATATGAAGATTGATATTTTAGGAGTAAAAATTGATAATGTTGATTACAGGGAAACTGTTGAGAAAATCAATGAGTTTGTAAAGTCTGGCAGACAACATCAAATTACTACTGTTAATGCTGAATTTTTAATGCTAGCCCAAAAGGACAAAGAGTTTTTTGATATCTTAAATAAGGCAGATCTTTTGACCGCTGATGGAATTGGAGTTTTGTGGGCAGCTAAATATTTATCTTTACCTCTGGGGGTAAAAAATAAGTTCTTAAGGTGGCTTAAGGCTATTTGGCAGGCTGGCTACAGTTTATTGTCAATTATTTTTTATCCAAGGTATTGCCGAACAGTTTTGACTACAAGAGTCGCTGGAGCTGATTTAATTTGGAAAATTGCCAAATTGGCTTCTGAGTATGGTTATAGCTTATTTTTACTTGGAGCAGCAGAGGGAGTAGCCAAGAAAGCAGCCACCATACTTAAGAATACCTATCCCAAATTGAAGATTGCAGGTACTTTTTCAGGTAGGGGGGATGAGATGGGAGATAAGATTACAACAAGTGTGGTTGCTTCTAAAACTCCTGATATTCTATTTGTTGCCTATGGAGTACCCAAACAAGAGAAGTGGATAAAAAGAAATTTATCAAAACTTCCTTCTGTTAAAGTAGCTATTGGCGTTGGGGGTAGTTTTGATTTTATTGTTGGTTCAAATATAGTTTATGGAATTGGAAAATCAACTCCAGCTCGCCGAGCTCCCAAAATTATTCAAGAATTGGGGCTTGAGTGGTTTTGGAGGCTTATAACTCAACCCCGAAGATGGAAAAGAATCTGGGTCTCTGTACCATTATTTATCTGGTTTGTGATAAAATGGAAAGTAATAAAAGAAAAGTAATTTAAGGATAAATAATTAGAAGACTATGTCCCAAGTTCGGGTTCGAATAGCTCCCTCTCCAACAGGAAAATTACATATTGGCACGGCTAGAACAGCCCTTTTTAATTATCTGTTTGCTAAAAAAAACAAGGGCAGATTTATTTTGCGTTTTGAAGATACAGATAGATCTCGTTCCACCAAAGAATATGAAAAAGATATTATGGATTCTTTAAAATGGTTGGGGATTATTTGGGATGAAGGTCCTTATTACCAAATGGAGAGGTTGGATATCTATAAAAAAATAGCTAGAGGCTTAATTGAAAGAGGGCTTGGTTATGTGTCTGGGGGAGCAGTTTGGTTTAACGTAAAAAAGGCAATTGACTTATATAAAATCGATTACAGGGTTGTTAAAACTATTAAAAAAATCGATGGTTCCCAAAAAGCGGAGGGGTATTTAATTGCTCTCCCCACTAGGGATCTTATATTGGGTAAAATTTCAGGAGTTGTAGAGGATTTTGTTATTCTTCGTTCAAATGGCATTCCCACGTATCATTTTGCAGTTGTAGTTGATGATGCTGATATGAAAATTAGCCATGTCATTAGGGGCCAGGATCACCTTTCCAATACCCCCAAGCATTATCTTCTTCAAAAGGCTTTAGGCTGTAGGACCCCTCACTATGCTCATATTCCTTTAACTTTGGGTCCTAGCAAAGAAAAACTTTCCAAAAGGCATGGTGCTGTTTCCGTTTCAGAGTATAGGGAGATGGGTTATTTGCCCGAGGGCTTGGTGAATTTTATGGTTTTTTTAGGCTGGAGTCCTAAAACAAAAGAAGAAATTTTTTCCCTAAAAGATTTAGAACGAAAATTCTCTTTGGAAGCAATGGGAAAAAGCGCGGCTGTTTTTAATATAGAAAAATTAAATTGGTATCAGCAATATTATCTGAGAAATCTTTCAGCAAAAAATCCCACTTTCATTTTGAAAAGTATTAAAGAAAGATACAAAATTGATTTTTCAAAAGACCAAATTAAAAAGATAATTAAGGTTTATATTACAGAAGGTCGAGAGTTGCTTTTACCTCAATTGGTTAGAAATCATTCTTATCTTTATAAAGAGCCTCAATATAGTCCTTCTCTTTTGATTTTTAAGAAAAGCACCCAGAAAAAAACATTAAAGGGTTTGGAACTTGGAGTGAAGAGTTTGGAGAAAGTCAAAGAAAGGGATTGGAAACTCAATAATTTACATAAAGCTTTAAATTTAACAGTTCAAGATGGGAGACTTTCTTTTGGTGATGTCTTTTGGCCAGTGAGGGTAGCCTTAAGTGGTGCTGACGCCAGCCCTTCACCTGAAGAGCTGCTTTGGATTTTAGGAAGAGATAAGTCTTTGAAAAGAATTAAAAAGGCTATTGATTTATTAAAATAACTAGAGATTGGGGAGTAGCCAAGTGGTAAGGCGCAGGGCTCTGGACCCTGGATCGCAGGTTCGAATCCTGCCTCCCCAGCCTAAACCATCTACCGTCCACTATTAATTTCTCTTGGGAGGAATTGGAGAGCCGGCTGTCTTTTATTTCTTTTCCAAATTCCTTTTCTTTAATTTGGGAATTGAATTTGGTAAAATAATGAAGAAAGTTTGAGGAAATTTAATCCTTAATCTAAAAAAGGAGGTTTTATGGGACTTGCAGATCGTGATTATATGAAGGAAAAAATTAAAGAGATTGAGGAGAGACCAAAGAGAAAGAAAAAAAGTTTAATTTTTATAATCATTGCTATTATTATGATAGGGCTGATTTTAATTGATTTCTTAATTTAAGTTTAGGTTTTATTTAGGTGGATATGAAAATTAAAACTATCAAATTGAATGTTCCTCCTGATGTTTTAGCTAAACAATATTTAAAACATGAATTTCGGAAGATTTTTTCCGATATTAGTGATAAAGAAATTTGGAAGAGGCTTGACAGATCTATTGATACTTTTCAAAAACGAGATACCAATAGAAATTTTTGGCATCTAGTAGCTGCTATTTCTGAAGGCTGGAAACTAAAATCTATTTTTCGTCTTTTGACAAATAAGGGATATAGGTGGGATTTAGTCTACTTTCCTATTGATAAAATTACATTTACTAGTATGTCACCAGTAATTGATGGGTATCTTGAAAGATGTAATTGGAATCCCCTCAAATTCAAAGAAGCTTGGGATAAGGATAAAAAGATGCAAGAAGTAATTCTAAAAACTGGTTTTTCGGAACACCAAGAAAGAGACCATTTTCCTATAATGTTATTTCAAGAAGGAGATAAATTTAAAGTTTTTGATGGGATGAGAAGAACTCTACTTAATATAATAAAAGGAAGAAAGGAGATTAAAGCCTGGTTAGGTTATCATGTTGAACCTCAAGCTAAGTCATCTCTTAGTCAAGATAGGGCATATTTTCCCTTGAGAATCTGGCGATATAGCGACACTAAAGATAAAGAATTAAGATCCGCTATAGTTCGTTTGGGCAAAGAAATGGTAAAAATTTATAAGAATGGCGAGGATGCATTAAAAGATGTTCAGAAGATATCTCCTAATAAAGAAGTAAAAGAAATAATTGATGATATTTTAAAGAAGTAAAATTATGGTTTATTCAATTTTAGCATTTTTAATTGCATTTATTCATGGAGTGATTGTGGTCATTCTTTTTGGGGGTGTTTTTTATGCTATCTTGGATAAATTAAAAAACTGGCCCTCCCTTGAAAAGATTTATTTGTCTTTGGCTTTTTTAATGATAGTCTCTTTTATTTTGACTGGTGGCTGTTACCTAACCAATATTGAGCAATGGCTTTGGCAGAAAGCTAATTCTTCTTATAGTTATACTGGAGGTTATATATCTCATTATTTAGGTAAAATTGGCATTTCTGTGCCTGATATTGGTGTTTATTGGACTTTAGTTTTGAGTTTAATCCTGGGTCTTGGCAGTTATCTTGTAAGGTATATAAGGAAATTGAAGAGTAAATTTTAATGTATTTAATTTTTGCCATTAAAGAAGGTAGCTATGAGGGTAGTTAAAGTAATTGAGATTATATCTCAATCTTCAAAAAGTTTGAAAGAGGCTATTTTAAAAGGTTTTGATAGGGATAAAAAACTATCCAGGGTATTGATATTGGGGATAGAAATTAGTGGTTGACAATAATAAAATTACCGGTTATAAGGTATGTATGAAGATAACCTTTAGGGTCAAAAAATAGACCTAAATAGTATAAGGAGGTATTTTGAAGCGAACCTTATTAATTATCCAAAATTTTTTGCTCTTTGCAGGCAGTGTTTTTGCCTGGGTTAGCTGGGTGGGCGAGTATTTGGAATTTTGTTCCCAATGCGGCGCTCCCAATCCTTTTTTGTCTCCCTGCCTATATGGAGCGGTGGCCTTTACTTTAGCTTTTATTTTGGGGATTTGGATTTTTATTCTTGACAGTTATAGCTAATTAACTCTAAAATTAAATTAGAGGAAAAATTGACATAGCTGGCAATTATAGCTAGAATGTAATATAAAGATAGAAAGTTTTGATATGTTATTTATAAGTTAATTTATAGGAGGAACACATGGCTCAAGGTTATTGTGTCAAATGTAGAGCAAAAAGAGAGATGGAAGATGCCCAAGAAGTAGTATTGAAGAATAAAAGAAGGGCTTTGAAGGGGAAATGTCCTATTTGTGGAACTGGTATGTTCAAAATTCTAGGAAAATAAAAGAATTGTGAACTTAAGTTCATAGCATAACCCCTCCACCAGAAATGGTGGAGGGGTTTGTGTTATTGATAAAAAGCCTGAATTTTGATAGAATCTAAGATGTATTGATTTATGGCCCGTTCGTCTAGCGGTTAGGACACCAGGTTCTCATCCTGGAAACAGGGGTTCGACTCCCCTACGGGCTGCCAATCAATGCTCTTTAAAAGAAAGCTATTAGGAGTCTGGCGAGACTGTCCAGTCCAAATACCTGGTGGACTTCTAGTTATAATTAAGAAAAACCCATATAGGAGGTGTTATAAAAGGAAGAATAGGAATAAATGGCTTGATCGATATAAAAGAGGTTAAAATATCAAGAAGTGTCTCGCCATCCCAAAATCTTCAAAAAATAAAATACTACCATACTCCAAAGTATGAGAGTAAGGGGGGATTGAGGAGAAGAATTAAAAATTAAAAAATAGTTTTTTAAAATGAAATTTCTAGTATAATTTAAAAAAAGGAATCTTTA
>FWPU01003251.1_pt1 | contig 35193 bp, 31 predicted proteins | sample 2228361 | NCBI WGS metagenome assembly FWPU01 (sample SAMEA103939777, study PRJEB20133) | metagenome
GCTCCTTGCCGACGGCGACGATCGTGCCGTCGTCGACCACCACCGTGTCGGCATCGAGGATCGGCCGATCGATGTCGCCGCTCAACATCAGCCCGACGTTGCGGATCACTACCTTGCCCGAAGTCTCGGTCGTCGTTGGCGCTGCCATGTTGCCTCCGCATCAGACGGTCAGATACTGCCTGCGCACCGCTTCGTCCGCGGCCAGTGCCTGCATCGTGCCTTCGAACCGCACCTGCCCTTTTTCGAGCACGTACACGCGGTCGCACACCGCGGCGGCGAACGGCAGATTCTGCTCGGACAGCAACACGCTCAGGCCCTGCGCCTTCAGCTCCACGATGACCTCGGCCATCTTCTCGACGATCAGCGGCGCCACGCCCTCGGACGGTTCGTCCAGCAGCACCAGCCGCGGATTGCCCATCAGCGTGCGCGCCACCGTCAGCATCTGCTGCTCGCCGCCGCTCATGCGGCCGCCGAGCCGATCGGGCATCTCGCGCAGGTTCGGAAAGAGCGCGAAGAGCTTCTCCACCGTCCACACCGGCGCGTCGGGGCGCGGCGGCCGGCGGCCGACCTCGAGGTTCTCGCGCACCGTCAGGTCGGTGAAGATGCGCCGGTCCTCGGGCGCAAAACCGATGCCGGCGCGGGCGATCTCGAACGGCTCGAGCCGCTCGATCGCGCGGCCGTCGAACTCGATCGAGCCGCGGCGCGCGGCCACCAGCCCCATGATCGACTTCAGCGTCGTGCTCTTGCCGGCGCCGTTGCGGCCCATCAGCGCGACCACCTCGCCCGGGCGCACCTCCAGATCGACGTCGAACAGGATGTGAGCGCGCCCGTACCAGGCGTTCAGCCGCGCCACCTTCAACAGCGGTCGAAAGCCGGGCTGTTCTCCGCGCATCGAATTCACGCGCTCACCAATGTTTCGATCAGCTTGCCGCTGCCGAAATAGACCTCGCGCACGCGCGCGTCGGCGCGGATCGCCTCGGGGCTGCCGGCGGCGATCAACTGCCCGCGCGCCATCACGACGATGCGATCGGCATGCGCGAAGACGACGTCCATGCTGTGCTCGGTGAACAGCACCCCGAGGTTGCGGCTGCGCACGAGCTGCCTGGTCAGCGCCATCAGCGCGGAGCGCTCGCGCGGCGCCATGCCGGCGGTCGGCTCGTCCATCAGCAGCAGTTTCGGCTCGTTGGCCAGCGCGACGGCGATCTCCAGCGTCTTCAGGTCGCCGTAGGCGAGCGTGCTGGCCGGCTCGTCGGCGCGCTCGCGCAGGCCGACCGCTTCGAGCAGCCGCAGCGCTTCGTCCCGATACGCGCGCGCCGCGCGCGACCAGAAGTCGAACAGCCGCCGCTCGCGCGCGATCAATGCCATCTGCACGTTCTCGGCCAGCGTCATCGACGCGTAGGTCGCGGCGACCTGGAACGTCCGTCCCACGCCGAGCCGCCAGATCTGGCGCGGTTTCAGTCCGGTGATCGCCCGGCCGTCGAGCCGCACCACGCCGGCATCGGCGGCGAGCTGACCGTTGATCACGTTGAAGCAGGTGGACTTGCCGGCGCCGTTGGGGCCGATCAGCGCCAGCAGCTCGCCGCGCGAAAGCGCAAAGCTCACGTCGTCCACGGCGACCACGCCGCCGAAGGCCTTGCGCAGACGCTCGACTTGCAGCAGCGCCATCATGCCGTCGCCCTCGCCCGCACGCGCGCGGCGAGCGCGGCGATGCCGCCGACCAACCCCTGCGGGAAAGCCAGCACGAGCGCCAGGATCACGAAACCGAGCAGCGCGCGCCAGTAATCGGTCGCGCGGATGATCGTGTCCGCGAGCCACGTGAATGCCGCCGCGCCGACGATCGGCCCGGCGAGCGACTGGACGCCACCCAGCAACACCATCACCAGGCCGTCGATCGAACGGCCCACCGAAATCGTCTCCGGCGAAATCGTGCCTTTCGCGAACGCGAACAACGCGCCGGCCAACCCGCACACCAGCCCGGCGATCGCAAAGCCCACCCAATGCACGCGCACCACGTCGATGCCGGTCGCCTCGGCGCGCAGCGGCGAATCGCGGCCGGCGCGCATCGCGTAGCCGAACGGTGCCAGCAGCATCCGGCGCAGCGCGTACACGCCCGCGACCACCAGCGTCAACGTCAGGAAGTAGTAGGCGGTTTTCGAGGCGAACGTCGCCGACGGCCAGATGCCCACCAGCCCGTTGCTGCCGCCGGTCACCTCGTCCCACTGAAAGACGATCGACCAGACGATCTGCGCGAACGCCAGCGTCAGCATCGCCAGGTACACGCCGGCCAGCCGCACCGCGAAGAAACCGAAGACCACCGCACCCGCCAGCGCGAGCAGCGGCGCGAGCAGCAAGGCGAACTCCATCGGTACCCGAAGTGCCTTGAGCAGCAGCGCCGCGCCGTAGGCGCCGAGCCCGAAGTACGCGGCGTGGCCGAACGAATGCATGCCGCCGGGGCCCATGATGAAGTGCAAGCTCGCTGCAAACAGCACCGCGATCAGGACGTCGATCGCCAGCACCGTCAGATACGGATGGTCGCGCGCCAGCAGCGGCAGCGCCGCGAGCAGCAGCACGCCGGCGATCGCCGCGACCGTGCCGGGCCGGGCGAGCGGCCGGATCGGCGCCTCCGGTGCGGCGATCGCGCGCACGGCACCGTGCGGCTTGCCGAGCAGCCCCCACGGCCGCCAGATCAGCACCGCAGCCATCACCAGAAACTCGACGACCAGCGTCAGTTTGGAAAACGCGAAGCTCGCGCCGAACAGGCTCACGGTGCCGATGCCGTAACAGATCGCCTTGATCTCGGCGATGATCAGCGCGGCCAGATACGCGCCCGGGATGCTGCCCATGCCGCCGACCACGACCACGACGAACGCCTCGCCGATGGCGATCAGATCGAGCCCCAAGTTGGCCGGCTCGCGCGGCATCTGCAGCGCGCCGCCCAGCGCCGCCAGCGCCGAGCCGAGCGCGAACACGCCGGTGAAAAGCCACTTCTGATTGACGCCGAGCGCGCCGACCATCTCGCGATCCTGCGTGGCGGCGCGGATCAGCACGCCCAGCCGCGTCTTTTTCAGCAGCAGCCAGAGCAGCGCCAGCACGGCCGGGCCGACGAAGATCAGCAGCAGGTCATACGCGGGAAACTGGCGGCCGAGGATCGGCACCGCGCCTTTCAGCCCCGGCGCTTTCGGTCCGAGCAGATCCTCCGGCCCCCACAGGTACAGCACCGCGTCGCGCAGCATCAGCACGACCGCGAACGTGGCGAGCAGTTGGAACAGCTCCGGCGCGCGGTAGACGCGCCTGAGCACCCCGATCTCGACGACGGCGCCGAGCAGCCCGCCCAGGATCGCGGCGGCGAACACCGCGCCCCAGAAGCCGAGCGCGGTGACGCCGAACGCGTGCACCAGCGAATACGCGACGTACAGCCCGATCATGTACATCGAGCCGTGCGCGAAGTTGACGATGCGGGTGACGCCGAAGATCAGCGACAGCCCGACGGCCACGAGAAACAGCGCCGAAGCACCGACCAGCCCGTTGAGCAGTTGGACGGCGAAACCCGCAAGCATGATCGGTCCGAGCCGCAGCGCCCGCGCAGCAGCGCACGCTTGCGCGGCGACGCTTCAGATCGCCGCCGCGCGCTCCGCGATGACGGTCAGTCCGCGCCCCGCAGCTTCGCCACCTCCGCATCCGACGGCAGCACGGCCGCGCCGTCGATGTAGCGGAAGTCGACCATCACGCCGCGGCCGTCGCGCACGGCGGTGCGGCCGACGTACGCGCCCATCGTCGATTGATGGTCGGAGGCGCGGAACACGATCGGGCCGAACGGCGACGTGGTCTTCAGCCCCTTGAACGCGGCGATCATCTTCTCGGTGTCGGTGCTTCCGGCCTTCTTGATCGCGTCGGCGATCGCCTTCACCGTCGTGTAGCCGACGACCGAGCCGAGCCGCGGATACTCCTTGAACTTCGCCCGGTAGGCGCGCTGGAACGCGTCGTGCTCCTTGGTCTGGATGCCGTACCACGGATAACCGGTCACCCACCAGCCCTCGGGCGCCTCGTCTTTCAGCGGGTCGAGGTATTCGGGTTCGCCGGTCAGCAGCGAGAACACCACGCGGTCCTTGAACAGCCCGCGCGTATTGCCCTCGCGCACGAACTTGGCGAGGTCGGCGCCGAAGGTGACGTTGAAGATCGCATCGGGCTTCGCGTCGGCGAGCGCCTGCACGACCGCACCGGCGTCGATGCGCCCGAGCGCTGGCGCCTGCTCGGCGACGAACTCCACATCCGGCTGCGCCGCTTTCAGCAACTGCTTGAAGGTCGTCACCGCCGACTGGCCGTACTCGTAGTTCGGATACACGACCGCCCAGCGCTTCTTCTTCAGCCTGGCCGCCTCGGGCACCAGCATCGCGGCCTGCATGTAGGTGGAGGGCCGCAGGCGGAACGTGTAGCGGTTGCCGTTCTGCCAGGTGATCTTGTCGGTGAGCGGCTCGGCGGCGACGAACAGCACCTTGCGCTGCTTGGCGAAATCGGTCACGGCCAGGCCGATGTGCGACAGGAACGTGCCGAAGATCAGATGCACGTTCTCGCGCGAGACGAGCTCTTCGGCCACGCGCACCGCGTCGCCCGGGTTGCCGTTGTCGTCGCGCGAGACGACTTCCAGCTTGCGTCCGAGCACGCCGCCCGCGGCGTTGATCTCCTCGACCGCCAGTTCCCAGCCCTTCTTGTACGGCTCCAGAAACGCCGGCTGCGCCTTGTAGCTGTTCAGCTCGCCGAGCTTGATCGTCTGCGCCTGCGCGGTCGCCGCCAGTGCGGCCACCGCGAGCAACGCCAGCAGTTTCTTCATCGTCGTTCCTCCCTTCGCTCGACAAAGATTACCGTAGTCCGTCCTCGCCCTTGATCTCGTGCTTCTGCAATCCGCCCACGCGCGCCAGCGGCCGGCCGCTCGCGGTGACCGCCACCGCCACGACGATTTCGTTCGCGCGCGGCGCATCGGGCACGCGCGCCTCGATCGCATCGAAGTGGCTGCGCACGTAGGCCGCGTCCTTGTGCCCGAGCGGCACGTCGATCGCGGTGCCCGGGCCGCCCATCTTCTTCGCCGATGGTACCAGCGCCGCGCCCTTTTCGACCGCGCGGCGCAGCGGCGCGCCGAGCTTCGGGTGCAGGATCGCGGCGGCGTGCTCCAGCTCGCCCGCCTCGCCGACGATCGCGGCCTTGCCGTAGCTCTCGGCCTGCCCCGGCGCGATGCCAAGCGCCTCGACGCACTTGGTGCCGAGCAGCCCGCCGAGCTCCTCGCCGATGTCGATCAGCGCGTCCAGCTTCTCGACGTAACGCCCGGCGCAAGGATTTGCGATCACCGCGATCGCCAGCGCGCGGCGCGCCGGCGGCACGACCGGCCGGCCCATCTCCTTGCGCGTCTCGTCCACGATCACGACCAGTTTGCGAATGTCCGCCGCCATCTCGACCTCGCTAGCGCAGTCCGTCTTCGCCCTTGATCTCGCTCGCCCGCAACCCGCCGACGCGCTCGTGCACGCGCGGCCCCGTGGTCATCGCCAGCACGAGCACGATCTCGTCGGCGTGCGGATGCCCGGGCACGTACACCTCGATCGCGTCGAAATGGCTGCGCACGTAACTGGCGTTGACGTGCGTGATCGGCACGTCGAGCTTCGCGCCCGGCCCGCCCACTTTCTTCGTCGACGGCACGATCGCCTTGGTGTTGCCCAGCACCTCGCGCATGCCGTAGCCGCCCGGCACGTGCCAGCACGCGCCGTGCTCCAGTTCGCCCGCGGCGCCGACAATCGCGCCCTTGCCGTAGCCCTCGATCTCGCCGGGCTGCGCGGCGAGCGCGGCGAGCAGCGCGCGCGCCAATTCCACGCCCACCGGATTGAGCGCCTGCATGAAAGGCACGATGTCCGGCTCGTAGCGGCCGGCGTACGGATTGGCGAGCACCGCCGAGATCGCGCCGCGCCGTTGCGGCCGCGGCGGGGGCGGGCCGAACTCGTGGCGGATCGTTTCCACCTGGGTCCAGATGCGCCGGATGTCGATCATGCGAGCACCGCGTCGTGGTGATTCGCGAGCATACGCGAGCGGCCCTGCAACGTGAGCAGCGCGGCGCGGATCAGCCCGCGTTCGATGCACTCGCGCGCGAAGGCCGCCCCGCGCTCCAGTGCCTCATCCACCAGTGCGGTCGCAAGCGGCGGCACATGCACCGTTACGAGCCGCGAACCGAGGTCGGTGTCGTCGCGCAGGCTGTCGGCCGGCGCGCGTTCGACGAGCGGCGAATCGACGTTCACGTGGTTGGCGACGATCGTCGCCGCCGCATCGGCGGCTGCCGCGTCAGCGGCCAGCACCGTGACGCTGTCGGCGATACCGAAAGAAAAGCTGCGGCCGCGCCAGCCCGAGGTGGCCACGCCGCGCACGCCGGCGGCGGCGGCGATGCGCATCGCGCCGTCGAGCCGCGGCGCGTCGATCTTCGCGACCAGTCCGATGTCGAACGACTGCCCTTCGGCCAGATGCAGCGCGATGTCGCCGCCGTTGTTGACGTACGCGCGCGCCACGCCCGGGCGGCGAAAGAAGCGGATCAGACGATCGGCCACGGCGCCTGCGACCGCGGCCATCGGCGTGACGAACAGGCCGAACGCCTGCGCAAACGGCATGCACGCCCGCGCCATCTCGCGTGCCACGGTACCCTGCAAACGCAGCGCCGGCGCGCACGGCGAGCGAAGCTGCGGCAGCTCGGCGACGAGCGCCGGCAACACGCCGCCGAACGCCTGCCAGCAATCCTCGACCGCGGCGGCGACCGCGCGCGCCTCGCCGTCGGCGCCGATGACGAGATCGATCGGCCCGTGCTGGAAATGCCAGCGGCCGTCGGGTAGCCGCGCGCGCACCGGGCCCTTCATCGGTCGTTCTCCGGCGGCGCCAGCGGCCAGGGGTTTTCGGCCGGCCAGTCGATCAGCCGATGCTCGGCCTGCGCCAGCACCTGCTCGACCGTGCGGATCCGATCGACGTGCCCGCCGAGCGCCGCATACACGTCGCGCCGCATCGAGAACTCGATCGGCGCGACGATCGCCGGTGTGGGTACCGTGCCGAAGGAGTTCGCCGGCATCTTCGCGACGTCCACCATCACGGTGATGCCGCCGCCCGGCCACACGTACGCCGGCGCGCCGCCGCAGGTCACGCGGGTGAGAAGTTCCTTGATCGAACGCGTCAGCCGCACCGGGTTCTCGGTCACGCCGGCGCGCAGGCTGCCGCCGGCGCCGGCGACGAACAGCACCGTGGCGAGCGCCGGCTCGCAGTTTTCGCCGATGCGTTCGACCACCTTGCGCACCGCGTCGGGCATCGGCGCTTTCTGCGGCCGAAGCTGCTCGTCGAGCACGTAGAACTCGGCGTGCTCGCCGGTCGTGGACACCATCAACAGGCGCAGCCCCGGCCGCGCGACCTTCGGATCCCAACCCTCGACGATCGACAGCGGATCGGTGATGTCGGTGCCGCCCCAGCCGGTGCCGGGGTTGGCGACCTGGAAGTAGCGCCCGGGCGTGGACTTGCGGCCGCGGATGCGGATGCCGGTAGGCGGCATGTCGAGGCACTTGCCCGCCTGATGTTCCGACAGCACGCCGGTGATGTGATCGTCCACGACCACCACTTCATCGACGTGCCCGAACCATTGCTTGGCGAAGATGCCGATCGTCGCCGAGCCGCAGCCCACGCGCATGCGCGTCTCCTCGACGCCGTTGACGATCGGCGCGCGCCCGGCCTGCACGGTCAGCCGCGCGCCGCCTTCGATCTGCAGATCCACGGGCTCGCGATTGCCCAACTTCCGCATCAGCTCGCAGGTGACGCGGCCCTCGCGCTTCGAGCCGCCGGTGAGGTGATGCACGCCGCCGAGCGACAGGAACTGCGAGCCGTATTCGATCGTGGTCACGTGCCCGACCGCCTCGCCGTCGTAACGAACCGTCGCCTGCTCGGGGCCGAGGAAGCGGTCGGTGTCGATCTTCACCTTGAAGCTGCAGTACGAGAAGATCCCCTCGGTCACCACCGTCACCATGTCCACGCCGCGATGGCGGCTGGCGACGATGAAGGGCGCCGGTTTGTAGTCCGGATAGGTCGTGCCGCTGCCCACGCCGGAAACGAAGACCGGGCTGTCGTCGATCCACTGACCGCGCCAGTTCGCGTGGTCGGTCGCGACGACTTCGACCCCGGGGCGCTTCATCACGACGACCGGATCGATGCGCGCGAGCTTGCCGCCGACGTTGCCCCAGCGGTCGCAGGCGCCGAGACGCCCTTCGCTGATCTGACACAGTACCGGGCAGGCGTCGCACAGCACCTTGTTGGCCGCCATTTTCTCGGGCGGCTTGGGCGCGACGACCACCGGCGCGGCGAGATCGAATTGCTCGCCGACCGCGTTGGCGCCGACGCGGTCTGTCATGTCTGCTGCGCGCCGGCGGCGCGCTCCCGCAACCACGCTCGCAGCCGATCCGGGGTTGCGGGCGCATGCGGCGGGCGCACGCCGCAGGCGTGATAGATCGCATTGAAGATCGCCGGGGCGGTGGCGATCAGCGCCGGCTCGCCCACGCCTTTCGCGCCGTACGGCCCGAGCGGCTCGGGGTCTTCGATCAGATACACTGTGATCGGCGGCACGTCGCCCGCGGTGGGGATCAGGTAGTCGTGCAGATTGTCGGTGCGGCCGGCGACGTACTCCTCCATCAGGGCCATGCCGATGCCCTGTGCGATGCCGCCGTGGATCTGGCCTTCGACCTGCGTCGGGTTGATCGCGCGGCCCACGTCGTGCGCGGCGTGGATCGACAGCAGCCGCACGGTGCCCAGCTCGATGTCGACCTCGACCTCCGCGAACTGCGCGGCAAAGCCGTACGTTGCATACGGCACGCCCTGCCCGTCCGCGTCGAGCGGTACGGTCGGCGGGTTGAACGTTCCGACGCCGACCGCGACGTCGCCGAGCGCATCGGTGGCAAGCTGCGCGAGCTCGATGCGCCGGCCGCCGGCGACGAGTACGGCGCCTTCGAGCGCAAGCGGCTCGTCGGGGCCCGCGCCGGCCAGCGCGAGCAGCTTGCGACGCAGGTCTTCGGCCGCGAGCTTGGCGGCGTTGCCCGACACGAAAGTCTGGCGCGACGCCGAGCTCTTGCCCGCGTCGAGCGTCAGATCGGTGTCGGCGTAGACCTGATCGATCGCGGACACGGCAACGCCGAGCGCATCGGCCACTATCTGAGGCAGGATCGTGTACGTGCCCTGGCCGATGTCGACCGCGCCGTTGTAAAGCACCACGCGGCCGTCGCGGCGCAGCCCCACCTTGATCGACGACGGGTTGGCGATCACGGTGTTGCCGATGCCGTACCACATGCACGCAATGCCCGCGCCGCGCCGTTTGGCGTGCGCGTAACGGCGGTGCGGGTCGGTCGAATCGGCTGCGGCCACCGCGAAGCGCGGCACCTGCGCATTGAACGCCTCGCAGCGCGCACGCGCCTCGCGCCAGGCCGGGCGCAGCGCCTCCAGACACGCGCGCAGACCCACGCTGGCCTCGAGCTTCTGCCCGGTGGCGGTGACATCGCCGGCGCGCAGCGCGTTGCGATGACGAAACTCCAGCGGGTCTTCGCGCAACGCTTCGGCCAGCCGATCGATCAGCGCCTCGACGAGCAGCGTCGATTGCGGCACACCGAAGCCACGGAACGCACCGGCCACCGCATTGTTGGTGAACACGGCACGCGTCAGCGCGCGCACGTTCGGCACCCGATACGGCCCCGCCGCGTGGATCGGCACGCGGTTGGCCACCGTCGGTCCCCACGACGCGTACGCGCCGGTGTTGAAGTCGCCGGCGAAGTCGTAGGCGAGCAGATGGCCGGCTTCGTCGGCGGCCAGTGTCGCGCGCATCGACGCCGGGTGACGTTTCGTCGTCGAGACCATCGACTCGGGGCGCGTGTAGACGATCCGCGCAGTGCGCCCGAACTTGCGCGCGGCGGCCACCAGCAGCGGCTGGATCGAGATGTCGAGCTTGCCGCCGAAGCCGCCGCCCACCGCCGAGGGCACGATGCGCACCTGCGCCGGCGCGAGCCTGAACATGGAAGCGATCTCGTCGCGGTCCATGTACGGCGTCTGCGTGCAGGCGAAGATCGTCACGCGTTCGACGCCGTTTTCCGTGCCCCAGATCGCGTAACCGGCTTCCGGTTCGATGTACGCGTGCTCGACATGGCTCGTCGTCAGCGCGCCTTCGATGCGGATCGGCGCGCGCGCGATCGCGCGATCGACGTCGCCGCGCGAGACGCGTCCGCGGCACAGCACGTTGTCCGGCCAGCGCTCGTGCAGGATCGGCGCGCCCGCCGCAAGCGCCTGCGCCGGCTCCAGCACCGCGGGCTGCGGCCGCCAGCGGATCGGCACCTCGCGCTCGTCGATCGCTTCCAGCCGCGCGCGGTCGCCGGCCAGCACGAGCACCGCCTCGCCGCGAAAGCGCACGCGCCCCTCGGCAAGCGCCGGCTGGTCGCGCAGGTCCGGAAAGATCGCGAAGCGGTTGAACGGGATGTCGGCGGCCGTCACGTACCCGACCAACCCGTGGCGCGCGACGAAAGCGTCGAGGTCGCCGAATTCGAACGTCGCCGCCGCGTGCGGCGAGCGGATCACGCGCAGCCAGAGCGCATCCGCGGGCGCGGCATCGGCGCCGTAGCGCTCGGTCCCCGTGAGCTTGGCGTGCGCATCGGTGCGCACGAGCCGGCTGCCGACCGCGCCGCCGACGCGGATGCGCTGCACGGACGGCGCGGCCCCGTTCGCCGCGGCGAGCACGGCCTCGACGATCTTGCGATAACCGGTGCAGCGGCACAGCACGCCACCGATGCCGTCGAGCACATCCTGCTCGCTCGGCTGCGGAATCCGGCGCAACGTATCGGCCGCGGCCATCAGCATGCCCGGCGTGCAGATACCGCATTGCGCGGCGCCGTGTTCGGCGAAGCTCGCGCGCAATCGATCGAGCAGCGCGTCGGAAGCCTCCACCGTCGTCACGCGGCGGCCGGCCGCCTGCCCCGCCGGCACGAGGCAGGCGCACACCTGCGCGCCGTCGAGCAGCACCGTGCACGCGCCGCAGTCGCCGGCGCTGCAGCCGACCTTGGTTCCGATCAACCCGAGGTCGTCGCGCAGCACGTCCGACAGGCGCTTGTCCGGCGCCACCGCCAGCGCGACGTCGCGGCCGTTGACGCGAAACGCGATCGTCGCGTCGATCACCGGTTCGACGGGCTTGTTCACGCGGCAAGCTCCGCGAAGGCGCGCGCGAGCAGACCGCGCGCCGCATCCAGCCGGTACGCGCGCGTGCCGCGAATGTCGTCGATCGGCGCGAGCGACGCCAGCGCCGCGTCGAGCAACGCCCCGGCACGCGCGCCGATTTCGCCGCGCGTCGCGCCGAGCAGGCCGGACTCCAGCGCGGGCAGCCGCTGTGCCGCCGCCGAGCAGGCACCGACCGCCACGCCGCAGTACGAAACGCGATCGGCGCCGTCGAAATCCAGCACGACGGCGACCATGACGATCGAGATCACCAGGTAGCGTCGATGGCCGAGCTTCAGGAACGTCGAAACCGCCGCCGGCGAGCGCTGCGGCACCCGCACCGCGACCAGCAGCTCGTCGGGCTGGCACGCGGTGCGCCGGTTGCCGAGCACGAACTGCGCGAGCGGCAACTCGCGCCGGCCCGCTGCGGAGGCAAGCTCCACGCTCGCGTCGAGCGCCAGCAGCGGCGGGATGCCGTCGGCCGCCGGCGAGGCGTTGCACAGGTTGCCGCCGATCGTGCCGCGGTTCTGGATCTGCAACCCGCCGATCTCGCGCGCCGCCCGCGCCAGCGCGGCGCAGTGGCGCGGCAGCGGCAGACGCGCGATCTCGCTCCACGTGGTGAGCGCGCCGATGCGCAGCGCGTCGACGGCGGCCGTCACGCCGCGCATCGCGTCGAGCGCCGAGATGTCGAGGATCGGCCCGTCGATCGCGCGGCCGACGAACGCCGGATACACGTCGGTGCCGCCGGCGAGCACCCGATGCGGCGCGCGCGCCAGTGCGGCGAGCGCGGCATCGAGCCGGTCCGGTCGCGCGTAGCTCATCGGTCAGTCGCTTCTGCGATCGCGCAGCGATCCCGCGGCGGCCGCGCGGGTAAGCCGTTGCCGGGCGCGCCACATCTGCTACAGTTTCCTAATGAAGTATCCACTTCATTGAACGACGCAGAAATTACTTCAGCGACCCGCCGCCGTCAATTGTGCGCCGCGGCCGCGGTCGATTAATCTCCGCGACCGCACACGATGGACACGCAAGTGAACGACGCGATCACCCGAACCGCGGCCGCACAGGACGGCCCGATCGAAACCGATGCCGTGATCGTCGGCGCGGGCCCGGTCGGCCTGTTCCAGGTGTTCGAGCTGGGGCTGCTCGAGATCAAGGCGCACGTCGTCGACTCGCTGAAGGAGGTCGGCGGGCAGTGCATCGAGCTGTACCCGGACAAGCCGATCTACGACATTCCCGCCGTGCCGGTCTGCACCGGCAAGGAGCTGACGGACAACCTGCTCAAGCAGATCGAGCCGTTCGGCGCGACCTTCCATCTCGGCCAGGAAGTCACCGTGGTCCGGCGGCGCGCCGACGGGCGCTTCGACTTGGAGACCTCGCTCGGCACGCGTTTCGTGTCGAAGACGGTGTTCATCGCCGCCGGCGTCGGATCGTTCCAGCCACGCACGCTGAAAGTTCCGGGGATCGAGAAGTTCGAGGGCAAGCAGCTTTTCTATCGCGTCAAGGATCCGACGCGCTTCTACGGCCGCAACCTCGTGATCTGCGGCGGCGGAGACTCGGCGCTGGACTGGACGCTCGATCTGGTCGGCAAGGCCGAGAGCGTGGTGCTGCTGCACCGTCGAGACGGCTTTCGTGCCGCGCCCGCGTCGGTCGCGAAGATGCGCGAGCTGTGCGAGCGGCTGGAAATGCAGTTTCTGGTCGGCCAGATCTCCGGTTTCGAGGAGTCCGGCGACAAGCTCGTCGAAATCCGCGTGACCTCGCTCGACGGCGTCACGCGCCGGCTGCCGCTCGACGATCTGCTGGTGTTCTTCGGCCTGTCGCCCAAGCTCGGGCCGATCGCCGAATGGGGGCTCGCGCTCGAGCGCAAGCAGATCGTCGTCGACACCGAGAAGTTCGAGACCAGCGAGCCGGGCATCTTCGCGGTCGGCGACATCAACACCTACCCCGGCAAGAAGAAGCTGATCCTGTCCGGCTTCCACGAGGCGGCGCTCGCGGCCTTCGGCGCGGCGAAGTACGTCTTCCCCGACAAGAAGATCCACCTGCAGTACACGACCACGAGCCCGAAGCTGCACAAGGTGCTCGGCGTGGAGACGCCGGTGTTCGATTGAACCCGAACACCGCGGTTGCCCGCAGAGGCGGCAGAGGAACTTCAATGGCTGGCCGGACAGGCGCGGCCCGCTCATCGGGTCAACCGCGCAATCCCTGAAATCGCCTCTTTTCTCCGCGTTCTCGATGTAGTCCGCGGTGAGCATCCGAGGTTTTCACAGCGGCGTTGGGGTTCGCGTGGCTCACCCCAACCTGCGTGTGACGTGCCGGGGCACCGATAGCATGCGGTGCGGCGGCGATTTTTGGCTTGGCGATCGGTTCCCGGCATATCGTCCTGCGACCCGGATGGCGCAGCGAACGCGCCGAGCCTGCTCGGCTTCACACGCCGCGCGCAAAGAAGTCGAGCAGCCGTTGTGGGAGAAAGTCCAGCCGCCCCGGCGGTGCGCCTTGCGCGAAACCGACGTGCCCGCCCTCGGCGGGCTGCTCCAGCAGGACATGGCGCGAGACCTCGCGCTCGCGCGGCAGACTCGCGGCAGGCACGAACGGATCGTTGCGCGCGTTGAGCACCAGATGAGGCACGCGCACCCCGCCCAGCCACGGCTTGCCAGAGGCGCGCGCCCAGTAGTCGTCGGCGTCGCGGAAGCCATGCACCGGCGCGGTGAACGCGTTGTCGAACTCGTACAGGTTGCGGCTGGCGCGCAGCGCCTCGGGGTCGGCGATGCCGGGAAAGCGCGCGGCCTTCGCGAGCGCCTTGCGCTTGAGCGTCGCCAGGAACGTCTTCGTGTAAACGCGGTTGAAGCCTGTGCCGAGCGCCGCACCGCCGGCGGCCAGATCCAGCGGCGAGCCGATCGACGCCGCGGCGGCGACGAAGCCGGCATCTTCTTCGCGCTCGCCGAGCCACTTGGCGAGCGCGTTGCCGCCGAGCGAGATGCCGACCGCGTGCAGTTTCGCGTGCGGCCAACGCGCGTGCACGCGCCGCAGGATCCAGTCGATTTCGTCCGAATCGCCCGAGTGGTACGCGCGCGGCAGCCGGTTCGGTTCGCCCGAGCAGCCGCGGAAGTGCGCGACCATGCCGCGCCAGCCGCGGTCGGCGAAGTGCCGCATGATCGCCAGTGCGTAGTGGCTGCGCGAACAACCTTCGAGGCCGTGAAACAGCACGACCATCGGCGCATCGGCGCCGGGCGGCTCGGGCTGCGCGAAGTCCACGTCGATGAAGTCGCCGTCGGGCGTGTCCCAGCGCTCGCGACGGTACGACACGCGCGGCCGCGGCACCAGTTTGGCGGCGACGATCGTCTGCGAATGCGGCCCCGGCAGCCAGCGCGGCGCGCGGTAGGCGGACGGGACGAGCGGCATCGGTGTACGGGACCGGATTGCGGATCGCGGATTGCGCTTCGCAGCTTTCGCGCATCGCCGGCCGCTACGCGCTGCCGATCCTCGGCGGTCGAAGGTCGAACATGCCTGCTGCCGTCGACTGGCTGCGCACGAGACGCGCACGCAACCCGCAATTCGAACTAGTGCAACAACCCGCCCGGCGCCTCCACGTCCTCGGCGCGGCCTTCGGGCGCGGGCGAGGCATGATGCAGCACCATCTTCCAGCCGGCGGGCGTCTTCACGTATGCGTTCGTGGCGAACACGTGCGCGATCTGCTGGGCGCGCCCCTGCGTGACGACGACCTCCTCGATCACCGCGTGCAGCGCCACCGTCGGCGTCTCGAGCGACTTCTTGGCGCTCGCGCGGATGCGCAGCGGGCCGTTGGCGAGGATCGCGCGCCAGGAGCCGACCACCGCCGCGTGACCGACCAGCCGCGGCCCGTTCGGATGGATGCAGGCGACGTCCTCGTCGTCGAGCCACAGCTCGGCGACCGCTTCGGCGTCGGCGGCTTCGAGCGCCTCGTAAAAGGCCTGCTCGCACTCGGCGGGCGAAGCGAAAAGCAACGGCTTGGTCAGAGACATCTTCGCGATGCGATCCGGCTCGATCGGGCGCGACGCCGCCGGAATGGCGCGGGCGCGCGGGACTCAGTGACCCTTGACGACCTCGCCCGGCTTCAGCCGATAGCGTGTGCCGCAGTACGGGCACATCGCCTCGCCGGTCCGGGTCAGGTCGAGAAAGACGCGCGGGTGGTAGTTCCACACCGGCATCGACGGGTTCGGACAGAACGCGGGCAGATCCTTTGCCGCGAGCTCGACCACCGGCAGTTCGGTCGTGTTCATACCTTCGTCAGCCAGTGCTTGTACTTCGCGTTGCGGCCGTTGACGACGTCGAAGAACGCCGACTGGATTTTCTCCGTGACCGGACCGCGGCTGCCCCGGCCGATCGGGCGGCCGTCCAGTTCGCGGATCGGCGTGACCTCGGCGGCGGTGCCGGTGAAAAACGCTTCGTCGGCGAGGTACACGTCGTCGCGCGTCATCGGCATCGCGCTCACCGTGTAGCCGAGGTCGCCGGCCAGCTCGATCACGCTGCGGCGGGTGATGCCGATCAGCCCCGACACCATCTCGGGCTCGTAGAGCCTGCCGTCGCGCACGATGAAGAGGTTCTCGCCGGCACCCTCGGCGACGAAGCCGTTCGTGTCGAGCAGCAGCGCCTCGTCGTAACCGTCGCGGGTCGCCTCGAGGTTGGCGAGGATCGAATTGACGTAATGGCCCGCGGTCTTCGAGCGCACCATCGACACGTTGATGTGGTGCCGCGCGTACGACGAAGTCTTGACGCGAATGCCCTTCTGCAGCCCTTCTTCGCCGAGGTACGCACCCCACGGCCACGCGGCGATCGCCACGTGCACGCGCGCGCCCTTGGGGCTGACGCCCATCTTCTCGGAGCCGTAGAAGGCGATCGGCCGCAGATAGCAGGCGTCGAGCTGGTTGGCGCGCACGACCTCGCGCTGCGCATCGGCGAGCTGCTCGGGCGAATACGGAATCTCCATCATGAAGATCTTCGCCGAGTTGAACAGCCGCTCGGTGTGCTCGCGCAGCCGGAAGATCGCCGTGCCTTCGGCCGTCCTGTACGCGCGCAAGCCTTCGAACACCGCGAGCCCGTAGTGCAGCGAGTGCGTCAGCACGTGCGTGGTCGCGTCGCGCCACGGCACCAGCTTGCCGTCGTACCAGATCCACCCGTCGCGGTCGGCCATCGACATCGTCGCTCTCCTTCAGGCGAGGGCCGGATTCTAGCGATTCGGATCGCGGTCGGACCGCGGATTGCGGATCGCGTGGGCGTCTCATGCGCGGCAGGACGCCCGAAGCACGTGCGTTCGGACTTCGACGGCCGACGCTCGTCCGCGCGCAGCGGCTGGCGACGGGCGCTGTCCACGGCGCGCAATCCGAGTTCGATCCGCCCTCGGCGCGACGAATGCAATCCGTGATGCGGGCCCAGCTTCCTATAATCGCCGCCTCACGGAGTCCTCATGCACAACCCCGCCCTCGCGCGGCGGCAGATCCTGCTGCTGGTCGCCTGCCAGGCGCTGCTGTACGTCAACAACGTCACGCTGATCGCGATCAACGGGCTGGCGGGGTTGGCGCTCGCGCCGAACCCGTTGTGGGCCACGCTGCCGGTGACGACCTACATCGTCGGCTCGGCCCTGACGACCGTGCCCGCGTCGTTCGCGATGGCGCGCTGGGGCCGGCGCAAGGGCTTCATGTTCGGCACCGCGATGGGCTTCGTCGGCACGTCGATCGCGATGGTCGCGATGCTCACGAGCAGCTTCGTTCTGCTGTGCTTCGGTACCTTCGTGGTCGGCCTGTACAACGCGTTCGCGCAATACCTGCGCTTCGCCGCCGCCGACGTCGCCGAGGCGTACGAGCCGTCGCTGAAGGAGCGCGCGATCGCCTGGGTGCTCGCCGGCGGCATCGCCGGCGGCGTCGTCGGCCCCGAGCTGTCCAAGCTCACGCGCACGCTGCTGCCGGTCGACTTCGCCGGCACCTACATCGGGCTGGCGGCGATCGCGTTCGCCGCGATGCTGGCCGCGAGCCGATTGCGGATCCCGCATGGGCATGCCGCCGCGCACGGGCCGGCGCGACCGTTGAAGGCGATCGCCGCACAACCCGCCTTCGTCGTCGCCGTGATCGTCGGCGCGGTGAGCTACGGCGCGATGAACCTGCTGATGACCGCCACGCCGCTCGCGATGAAGGTGTGCGGCTTCGGCTACCCCGAGGCGGCCGACGTGATCAAGTGGCACGTCGTCGCGATGTTCGCGCCGGGCTTCTTCACCGGGCATCTGGTGCGCCGGTTCGGTCCGCCGCGGATCATGCTCGCCGGCTGCGCGATGATGTTCGCGACGATGGCGATCGCGCACCACGGGTTGACCTACTGGCACTTCTGGTCCGCGCTCGTGCTGCTCGGCGTCGGCTGGAACTTCATGTTCGTCGGCGCCACCACGCTGCTGACGACCACCCATACGCCGGCGGAAAAGGCCAAGGTGCAGGGCGCAAACGACCTCGCGGTGTTCCTGACGATGATCACCTCGTCGGCCGCGTCGGGCGCGCTGCACGCCGCCAACGGCTGGACCGATCTGAACCTCTGGTCGGCTCCCTTCGTCGCGCTGGCCGCGGCCGCGATCGTCCTGCTGATGCTGCGGCCGGCGACGCGTCCGGCGACCGCATGATCGAGCGCGTGCCGTTCGGCAGCCGCGCCTCGCTCGCCCGTCTGCGGCGCGGCGCGTTGGTGCGCGGTGCGCGCGCGGTCGCACCGGCCCTGCTCGCCACCTCGGTGTGGGGTCTGGTCACCGGCGTGGCGATGGTGAAGACGGGGCTCACCGAATGGCAGGCGCTCGGCATGACGCTGCTCGTGTTCGCCGGCACCGCGCAGATGGCCGCGTTGCCGCTCGTCGCCGCCGATGCGCCGGTGTGGGTCGTGCTGGCGACCGCCACCGTCGTCAACCTGCGCTTCGTGATCTTCTCGGCGACGCTCTGGCCCTACCTGCGCCGCTACCCGCTCGCCAAGCGGCTGCTGCTCGGCTACATCACCGCCGACATCGCCGCCGCGGTGTTCGTCGCGCGCTATGCCGAAGCGCCGGAAGACGAGCGCGGCAGCACCGAACAGGTGTGGTTCCTGCTCGGCGTCGCCTCTGCGATCTGGCTCGTCTGGCAGGCGTTTTCGATCGCCGGCATCTTCGTCGCCGGCGGTATTCCCGGCGCGTGGGGGCTGGACTTCGCGGCGATCCTCGCGTTGCTCGGGTTGACGGCACCGATGATCAACAGCCGGCCGGCGCTCGCTGGTGCCGCGGTGGCCGCGGCCGTCGCGGTCGCCGCGGCGAACTTTCCACTGAAGCTCGGGCTGGTCGCCGCGGTGATCGCCGGCACCGCGGTCGCGATGGCCGCCGAGGTCGCCGTCGGCCGCACGCGGAGCGCGCGATGAGCGCGCTCGAGATCTGGGCAACGATCCTGGGGCTTGCGCTCGTCACGCTCGTCACGCGCAACGTGTTCCTCGTGCTCGGCGAGCTGTTGCCGATGCCGCAGCGGCTGCAAAACGGGCTGCGCTACGCGCCCGCGTGCGCGCTCGCGGCGCTGGTCGCGCCCGAACTGCTCGTGCAGCACGGCGCGCTCGCGCCCACACTCGCCAACCACAAGTTCGTCGCGGGCCTCGCGGCGATCGCGACGATGCTCGCCACGCGCAGCGTCGTCGCGACGATGGCCGTCGGCATGGCCGCGTTCACCGCGGCGCGCCACTTCCTCGCGTAAAACGACCGCCGGCGATGAACCCGCCCGCGACGCGAACCCGCATCCCCGCCGGCATCTGGGCGCTCGGCTTCGTCAGCCTGCTGATGGACGTTTCGTCGGAGATGATCCATGCACTGCTGCCGCTGTTCATGGTGTCGGTGCTCGGCGCCAGCGCCCTTGCGGTCGGGCTCGTCGAAGGGGCGGCGGAGGCCACCGCGCCGATCGTGAAAGTCTTCTCCGGCACCCTGTCGGACTACCTTGGCAGGCGCAAGGGGCTCGCCGTCGCCGGCTACGCGCTCGGCGCGCTGACGAAGCCCGTGTTCGCGCTCGCGCCAAGCGTGGGCTGGGTGCTTGCCGCGCGCGTGATCGACCGCATCGGCAAGGGCGTGCGCGGCGCGCCGCGCGATGCGCTGGTCGCCGATCTGGCACCGCCCGCGGTCCGCGGCGCGGCTTTCGGGCTGCGGCAGTCGCTCGATACGGTCGGCGCGTTCGTCGGCCCCTTGCTCGCGGTCGCGCTGATGCTCGCGTGGGACAACGACTTCCGCGCCGTGTTCTGGGTCGCGGTGATCCCGGGGCTCGCCGCGGTCGCGCTGCTCGTCTTCGGAGTGCGCGAGCCGCAGCGACGCGCCGGCGGGGCGCCGCGCGTCAATCCGATCCGGCTCGACAACCTGCGCCGGCTGGGGCGCGGCTATGCGTGGGTCGTGGCGTTCGGCGCGCTGTTCGCGCTCGCGCGCTTTTCCGAGGCGTTTCTGGTGCTGCGCGCGCAGGCCGGCGGCATGCCCGTCGCGTGGGTGCCGCTCGTGATGGTCGCGATGAACGTCGTCTATTCGCTGTCGGCGTATCCGTTCGGCCGGCTTTCGGATCGGGTCAGTCACGCGAAGCTGCTCGCCGCGGGGCTCGTCGTGCTGATCGCCGCCGATCTCGTGCTCGGCGCGGGCGACCACTGGACGATCGTGCTCGCCGGCGTGCTGCTGTGGGGGCTGCACATGGGCATGACGCAGGGCCTGCTCGCGACGATGGTGGCGGCCACCGCGCCCGAGGATCTGCGCGGCACGGCGTTCGGCTTCTTCAACCTGGTGAGCGGAGTCGCGATGCTCGCCGCGAGCGTGCTCGCCGGCTGGCTGTGGGACGCGCTCGGCGCCGCCCTCACCTTCTACGCCGGCGCGGGCTTCTGCGCGCTCGCGCTCGTCGCGCTGGCGGTCGCGTCGCGTACAACGGCAAGGATTTCGGATCGCGGATCCCGGATTGCGTAAGCATCCTCTGCGCGGCGCTCCGCGAGCGGCGAAGAAACTCCGTCTGCACGGGCCGATACGCATCGCTTCGACCGAAGCGACGGCAGTCCACGAGGCGCAATCCGCAATCCGCGATCCGAATGCCATTCGCGATCCGCGATCCGAATCGCATCCGCAATCCGCAATCCGAATCACTCGCCCCCGAACACCGCCCGCCACAACGCGCGCACGGCATCGATCTGCGGCTGCACTTCCGCGTGCGGCACGCGGGCGAACGGCGCGCCGTTCAGCCGCAGCCCATGCTGCAGCTTGCGATACAGCCGGTACGCATCGGCGCAGGCGGCGGCGAGCGATGCGTCGACGAGCCCCAGTTCGCCGGCGATCTTCAGCAGCGCGATGTTGCCGAGATTGCCGAGCAGCCGCGGGTGACGGTGCGAGTGCGCGAGCACGAGGTACTGGACGACGAACTCGATGTCGACCATGCCGCCGCGGTCGTGCTTCAGGTCGAACAGCGACGAGCGGTTCGGATGCCCGTCGAGCATGCGCTGGCGCATCTCCAGCACGTCGGCGGCGAGCTTCGCGAGATCGCGCTCGCGCGCGAGCACTTCGCTGCGCAGTCGCTCGATCGCCGCGCCGAGCGGGGCGTAGCCCGCGCAGTAGCGGGCACGCGTCAGCGCCTGGTGCTCCCAGGTCCACGCGCCGAGCCCGTCTTCGTTGCGCTGGTAGCGCGCGAAGGATTCGAACGACGACACGAGCAGCCCGGCTTCGCCGTGCGGCCGCAGCCGCAGGTCGACGTCGAACAGGTTGCCGCTGGCGGTCTGCGCCGACAGCCAGGTGATCAGCCGGCGCGCCAGCATCGTGTAGAGCTCGCCGGCGTCCGGGTGGTCGTCGTCGTAGACGAACACGAGGTCGAGGTCGGAGGCGTACCCGAGTTCCTTGCCGCCGATCTTTCCGTAGCCGATCACCGCGAAGCGCGGCAGCTCGCGGTGCCGGCGCGGCATCGCCTTCCACGCCATCGCGAGCGCCAGCGCGATCGTCACGTCGGCGAGCGCGGAAAGATGATCGGCGAGCCGCTCGACCGTCAGCCGGCCGTCGAGGTCCGCGAGCAGCAGCCGGAACACCTGCGCGTGATGTGCGTCGCGCAGCAGGTTCATCGCGCGCTCGGGGTCGTCGCGCAGCTCGGCTTCGTGCTCGGCGAGCTGCGCCGCCACCTCCGCGCCCCACACCGGCCACGAGTCGAGCGTGATCTCGCGCTCGGCGAGCCGCTCGTCGAGCAGCTCGTCGAGCAGGATCGGATGCCGCGCAAGGTAGTCGGCCGCCCAGCGGCTCGACGCGAGCACGCGCAGCACGCGCGCGAACGCCTGCGGGTACTGGTTCAGCAACGCGACGTAGGTGCTGCGGCCGGCGATCACGTCGATCAATTGCAGGAAGCGTGCGAGCACTTCGTCGGCCACCACCCCGGTCGCATGCGGCGCGCCCCCTTCGGCCACGCCGCGCGCGGCATCCGCCGCCGCGTCGACCGCGCGCGCCACGAGCCCGTCGATCGCGCGCCGCACCGACTCGCTCGCCGCGACCACCCGTCGCGCGGCGAGCGCGTCGGCCACACGCTGTGCGGTTTCGGCCGGGTTCGCATAGCCGAGCTGCGTCATGCGGCGCACGAGCGACTCGCCCAGCGCGAGCGCCTCGCGGCCGTGGTCGCCTTCGGCGCGCGTGTCTTCGCGCGCGAGGAAGATCGCGTCGAAGGTCCTCGCGACGAACTCGCGCGTCTCGTCGAAGCGGCAGCGCAGCGCGTCGGCCGAAGGCAGCCGCAGCATCGCCGCGATGCGCGCCAGCTCCGCCGGATCGTTCGGCAGCAGATGCGTCTGCGCGTCGTCGACGTACTGCAACGCGTGTTCGAGCCGGCGCAGGAAGTCGTACGCGGCGGCGAGCCGCTCGCAGCTCGGCGCGGCGAGCGCGCCGAGTTGCGCCAGGGTGGCGAGCGTGGCGAGCGTGCTGCGGCTGCGCAGCCGCGCGTCGCGGCCGCCGCGGATCACCTGGAAGGTCTGCGCGATGAACTCGATCTCGCGAATGCCGCCGCGGCCGAGCTTGACGTGGTCCTGCGCCTGCGCGCGCGCCGCGCGCTTGCGCCCGGTCTCGGCGCGGATCAGCGCGTGCAGTTCGCGCAGCGAGGCGATCGCGCCGAAGTCGAGGTACTTGCGGTAGACGAAGGGGCGCACGAGCTGATCGAGCGCGCGGCATTGCGCGTCGAACGCGGCCGCGCCGGCGAACACCGGCGCCGAGATCACGCGTCCCTTCAGCCACGCGAAGCGCTCCCATTCGCGCCCCTGCCGCACCAGGTATTCCTCGAGCATCGCGTTGGACACCGCAAGCGGACCGGCGTCGCCGTTGGGCCGCAGCCGCATGTCGACGCGGAAGACGAACCCGTCGGCGGTCGCCTCCGACAGCGCGGCGATCAGCCTGCGGCCGAGCCGCTCGAAGAACTCGTGGTTCGTCAGCGGGCGCCGCGCGTCGGCGAAGTCGCCGCCCGGCCGCGTTTCGCCGTCCTCGTCGTAGACGAAGATCAAATCGAGATCGGACGACACGTTCAGTTCGCCGCCGCCGCCCTTGCCCATCGCGACGACCAGCAGATCCTGCGGCACGCCCTCGCCGCTCGTCGGCACGCCGTGCACGCGCGCCAGCGCGCGCGCATGCGCGGCGACCGCGCGCTGCACGGCGACTTCCGCCAGCGCGGTCATCGTTTCGACGACTTCGGCCAGCGGCGCCGCGCCGCCCAGGTCGCGCGCGATCACCGCGAGCAGGACCTGCCGGCGCACGCGGCGCAGCGCCACCGCGAGCTTGTCGGCGAAGTCCTCGGCCCCGGCGTCGGCGGCGAGGCGAACGAGCAGCGCATCGACTGCCGCCTCGATGCGTTCGCGCGGCCAAGGCGCGGCAGCGAGCTGGCGCAGGTGCGCGGACTTGGCCGCGTCGTCGGCATGCGCGCCCAGTTCCGCCGCCAGCGCACGCTGGACGTAACGCGAAAGCGCCGGCGCCGCCGCGCAACCGGCTTCGACGGATTCGTTCGTGTCGGGGATCAAGACGGGCGGGGAAGTCGTCGTGCTAGCCTCGGTCGGCGAACCGCCCGCGCTGCGCGTTGACGGACGCGTCCGCATGCCGGAACCGTTTTCAAGCCCGAACGAGTTCGCTTCCGGCGCGTCGGGCATTGTAAGTCCGCGAACGACAACCCTGCGTTGACGGCGCCTGCCACCGCTGCTGCCCGTGAAGCCCGAAGACCCGCGCCGCTCCCAACCCGCGTCGCCCGCGACTGCGGCGCTCGCGCAGCTCGAGCACGCGGTCGAGGAGGCGGTCGAGGCGACCGAGCGCACGCTCGCGCAGCGCTTCGGCGCCGGTTGCGTGCGCGGCCTGCGCTGGACGCTGAAGGCATCGTTCGTCGCCGCGCTCGTCGCCTACTTCGCGTTCGGCGCGCTGCTGCTCGCCGCGCGCTACTGGCTGATGCCGCGCATCGACGAGTACCGTCCGGCCCTCGAACGCGAGGCGAGCCGGCTGCTCGGCGCCGACGTTCGGGTCGGCCGCATCGACGCGAGCTGGCGCGCGTTCAATCCGCACCTGCGTTTCGACGACGTGCGGCTGCTCGACGCGCACGGCGCGGTGCGGCTGGCGCTGCCGCAACTCGAGGCGACGGTGTCGTGGGCGAGCGTGCCCGCGCTCGGACTGCGCTTCGCGTCGCTGTCGGTCTTGGCGCCGGAGCTTCACGTGCGACGGCTGATCGACGGGCGCTTCGTTGTCGCCGGCTTCACGATCGATCCGGCCGGCGGAGGCGGCGGCGGTGCGGCCGATTGGGTGCTCTCGCAGCGCCGCATCGCGATCCGCCACGCCACGCTGCGCTATGCCGACGAGACGCAGGCGAGCCGGGAGACGCTTGCGTTCGAAGACGTGAACATCGTGCTCGAAGCCGGTTTCCGCTCGCACCGCGTCGCGCTGCAGGCGCGCCCACCGGCCGATCTGGCGAGCCCGATCGACGTGCGCGCGCGGTTCGACCACGGCTGGGGCCAACGCCCGTCCGACCTGCGGCACTGGTCCGGGCGCGTGTTCGCGCAGATGGACTACGCCGATGTCGCGCGCATCGCGCGGCTGGCGCGCGCGCTGCCCGCGTCCATCGAGATCGCGCACGCGCAGGGCGCGCTGCGCGCCTGGCTCGACTTCGACGCGCTCGCCGCCACGCGCTTCACGGCGGATCTGGCGCTCGCCGCGGTCGACGCACGGCTCGGCGCGGATCTTGAGCCGCTGCGTCTGGCAGGCGTGCAGGGCCGCTTCACCCAGCGCGTCTGGGGCAACGACTTCGAGGGCGGGCAGGAGCTCGCGCTCGCGCGCTTTTCGCTGCAGGCCGACGACTTCGCGCTGCCGCCGACCGACCTGCGGCTGCGGCTGACGCGTGCCGGCGACGGGCGGCCGCCGCGCGGCGAGCTGGAAGCGAACGTCCTTTCGCTCGACACGCTGAGCGCGCTGGCCGCGCACGTGCCGCTCGCGCGCGATCTGCGCGCGTTTGCCGCGCGCCATGCGGTGCGCGGGCGGCTTTCGGACCTGAAGCTCGCCTGGGAAGGCGAGCCCGCCGCACCGAGCCGCTTTGCGCTGCGCTCGCGCTTCGACGGGCTGGGATCGACCGGACAGCCGCCCGAACCGCCGTTGACCGCGAGCGGCAAGCCGCGCGCCGGCCTGCCGGGCTTCGAGAACCTGGCCGGCTCGATCGAGGCGACCGAAGCCGGCGGCACGGTGCAGGTCGACGCGCACGATGCGGCGCTGGCGTTTCCCGGCGTCTTCGAAGAGCCGCGGCTGTCGTTCCGCCAGCTCGCCACTCGCGTGTACTGGACCACGCGGCCACGCTTCGATCTGCGTATCGACAACTTCTCGGCGTCCAACGACGAGGTCGAAGTCAATGCCAGCGGCTCGTACCGCAGCGGCGGCAAAGGACCGGGGCTCGTCGACTTGGGCGGCCGCATCGTGCGCGCGCAGGCGCGCGCCGCGCACAAGTACGTGCCGCTGGTCGCCGGCGCGAACACGCGCGCCTGGCTGCGCCGCGCGCTCGTCGCCGGCGAAGCCGTCGACGGCAGCTTCCGGCTGCGCGGCGACCTGTCCGACTTTCCTTTCCACGATCCGAAGACCGGCGTGTTCCGCGTGCAAGCGCGCGTGCGCAACGGCACGCTCGACTACATGCCCCGGGACGGCGGCGCAGACCCCGATCGCGACGCCAACGCGCAGCGCGCCGCAAGCGCGTCGCGGCGGCAGTTGCAGGACCGACGCTGGCCGCGCATCGAAGGCATCGACGGCGAACTGCTGTTCGAACGGCAGCGCATGTCGATCACCGGCCGGCGCGGATCGATTTTCGGGGTGCAGCTGGCCAACGTGAAGGTCGACATTCCGGACCTCGGCGCGCGCGATGCGCATCTTCTGATCGGCGGCCAAGCCAACGGCGCGCTGGCCGACATGCTGCGGTACGTCAACGCTTCGCCGGTCGGCGCCTGGCTCGGCGACTTTCTTGCCGGCGCGCGGGCGAGCGGTACTGGCCGGCTCGAGCTGAAGTTGGACATTCCGCTCGGTGATGCGCGCGCCACACGGGTCGCCGGCAGCGTGACCTTCAAGAACAGCGACATCGCGCTCGGCGCGGACATCCCGCCGTTTGCGCGCGCGGCGGGGCGCGTCGAGTTCACCGAGCGCTCGCTGCGGCTCGCCGACGTCGCCGCGAACTTCGTCGGCGGACAGGTCGTGCTCAACGGAGGCACCGCTCCGGACGGAACGATCACCATCACCGCCGCGGGCACGGCCACGCCGCAGGGTGTGAAGCGCACGGTCGGGCACGCGCTCACGCAACGGCTGCTCGACCGCGCGCAGGGAACGGCGCGCTACACGGGCAGCGTGACCGTGCGCGGCAAGCGACCGGAGATCCGCATCGACACGGACCTCGTCGGCTGGTCGTTCGATCTGCCCGCGCCGGCGCGCAAGGTGGCAGCGGATGCGCTGCCGCTGCGCTTCGAATTGACGCCCGTCGGACCCGACCGCGACAGCCTGCGCGTCGCCGCGGGCGCGCTGCTCGCGCTGCGCCTGGAGCGCGCGCGCGACGCGAGCGGCGCGATGCGCGTGGCGCGCGGGGCGATCGGCATCGGCGAGGCGGTCCCGATGCCCGAAGCCGGCGTGCTCGCAAGCGTGAACCTGGCGCGGCTCGACGTCGACCGCTGGCTGTCGTTGCTCGAAGGCATCGGTTCGGGGGGCGCCGCGTCTGCGCGCGCGGGCGACGGCGCGATGCCCGATTTGCTCGCGCTGCGCGTCCGCGAGCTGGTCATCGCCGGCAAGCCGATCGCCAACGTGGTGCTCGGCGCCACGCGCGCCGCCGACGGCCAGTGGAACGCGAACGTGGTCTCGGATCACGCCACCGGCGCGCTGGCGTGGCGGCCCGGCGCGGGAGCAGCCCCGGGGCGCGTCAGCGCGCGGCTAGCGCGTCTGACGATTCCCGATGCGCAGCGCGACCAGGTCGTCGAACTGCTCGACGCGCCGCCGGTCGAGATCCCCGCGCTCGACGTCATCGTCGACAGCTTCGAGCTGGGCGGCCGCAAGCTCGGCCGGCTCGAGCTCGCCGCGCAGAACGTCGCAGCGAACGGCGGCAACGCGTGGCGGATGCAGAAGCTGGAGATCGTCAATCCGGACGGGCGTCTGACGGCGACCGGCCGCTGGGAGCGCGAGGCGAACGCGGCGCCGAACGCGCCGCGCCGGATGACGATGACGATGTCGCTGGAGTTCGGCAACGCCGGCGCGCTGCTCGGACGACTCGGCATCGCCGATGCCGTGCGCAACGGTAGCGGCAGACTCGACGGGGAGCTCGCGTGGCGCGGCTCGCCGCTGGCGATCGACTATCCGTCGCTGGCGGGCCGGCTGCAGCTTGCGACCGCGAAGGGACAGTTCCTCAAGGCGGATGCCGGCGTCGGACGGCTGCTGGGCGTGATGTCGCTGCAGTCGCTGCCGCGGCGGATCGCGCTCGACTTCCGCGACGTGTTCTCCGAGGGCTTCGCCTTCGACCAGATCAGCGCGAGCGCGGAACTGAAGGGCGGAACGCTGGTCACGCGCGACTTCAAGATGCGCGGCGTCTCGGCCACCGTGCTGATCGAAGGCAGCGTCGATCTGCGGGCCGAAACGCAGGACCTGCGCGTTCTCGTGCTGCCCGAGATCGACGCGCGCTCGGCATCGCTCGTGTATGCTCTGCTGGCCAATCCGGCCGTCGGCTTGGGCACGTTCCTCGCGCAGATGCTGTTGCGCGACCCGCTCGCCAAGGCCTTTTCCTACGAGTACGAGGTGTCCGGCTCGTGGACCGATCCGCATGTCAAGCGCCGCGAACGCACCGTGCCCGACGCCGCCGACGCCCGCAAGCAGTGATACAGCCAGCGTGAGTTCGGTTCTGTCTTCGACGCCCCTCGCCCCGCATACCGTCCGCGTCGCCGCGGCGCAGATGGTTTCCACACCGCGCGTCGACGACAACCTGCGCGCCGCCGAGGCGCTGATCGCACAGGCCGCGGCCGCGGGCGCCAAGCTCGTCGCGCTGCCCGAGTACTTCTGCCTGATGGGTCATCGCGACGAGGACAAGGTGGCCGCGCGCGAAGCCGACGGCCGCGGGCCGATCCAGGACTTCCTGGCGGCGCAGGCGCGCCGGCACGGCGTCTGGCTCGTCGGCGGCACGGTGCCGCTGGTCGCACCGCAGGCCGACCGCGTGAAAAACTCGGTGCTCGTCTACGGTCCCGACGGCGCACGCCTCGCGCGTTACGACAAGATCCATCTGTTCGCGTTTTCGCGCGGCGCGGAAAGCTACGACGAGGCGCGCACCATCGCGCCGGGCGATCGCGTGACGAGCTTCGAGTGCGCGCCGCCGGACGGACCTCGGCTGAAGGTCGGGCTTTCGGTCTGCTACGACCTGCGTTTTCCGGAGCTGTATCGCGCGCTCGCGGCCGACGGCAAGGCGCCGGATCTGATCCTGGTGCCCGCCGCTTTCACGGCAACCACCGGCCGCGCGCACTGGGAAACGCTGCTGCGCGCGCGGGCGATCGAAAACCTGTGCTACGTGCTGGCGCCGGCGCAGGGCGGACAGCACGAAAACGGCCGCGCGACCTTCGGCCACACGATGCTGATCGACCCCTGGGGCGAAGTGGTCGCATCCCTCGCAACCGGCCCCGGGCTGGTGATCGGCGACGTCGATACCCGACGCATCGCGCAGATGCGCACCGATCTGCCGGCGTTGAGGCATCGCGTGCTCTGATTCGGGCTGCGAAGCGCGGATTGCGGATTGCGTTCATCGACCCGATCGGCCACCGCCTTGCGCTCCCGACTCCGGACTCCCGACTCCCGGCTGCATACACGATGAAACTCAACGACCCGGCGCTCGACCGTCTTGCCACCGCCAAGCGACTGCTGCTCGACCCCTACGACCTGGACGAGGCCAAGCTGCACAGCGCGCTCGCGACCATCTTCGAGCACAAGGCCGACTACGCGGACCTGTACTTCCAGTACACGCGCAGCGAGTCGTTTTCGCTCGAGGAGGGCATCGTCAAGAGCGGCAGCTTCGACATCGAGCAGGGCGTGGGCGTGCGCGCCGTCGTCGGCGACAAGACCGCGTTCGCCTACTCGGACGACCTGTCGCCCGACGCGCTAATGGAAGCAGCGCGCTCGGCGCGCGCGATCGCGCGCGCCGGCGGCGGCCGCATCAAGGTGGCCCCTCGGCTGGCCCCGGGCGCGCATCCGGTGCTGTACGGCGCGAACGATCCGGTGGCATCGCTCGAAGCGGCCGAAAAGGTCCGGTTGCTCGAGCGGCTCGAGCGCATGGCGCGATCGCGCGATGCGCGCGTCAAACAGGTGATGGCGACCCTCGGCGCCGAGTACGACGTCGTGCTGATCGCGCGCAGCGATGGCCTGCTCGCCGCGGACGTGCGGCCCCTGGTGCGGCTGTCGCTGACCGTGATCGCCGAGGACGACGGGCGGCGCGAGCAGGGGTTCTCGGGCGGCGGCGGCCGCGTCGATCTCGCGTACTTCACCGACGAGCGGCTGCAGCAGTACGCGCAGGTCGCGGTCGACATGGCGCTCGTCAACCTGCGTGCGCGGCCGGCGCCGGCCGGCGTGATGACGGTCGTGCTCGGGCCGGGCTGGCCCGGCATCCTGCTGCACGAGGCGGTCGGCCACGGGCTCGAGGGCGACTTCAACCGCAAGGGCTCGAGCGCGTTTTCCGGCCGCGTCGGCAAGCGCGTCGCATCGGAAGGCGTCACCGTGATCGACGACGGTACGATCCCCGACCGGCGCGGGTCGCTGAATGTCGACGACGAAGGCAACCCGACCCGACGCACCGTGCTGATCGAGGACGGCATCCTGAGCGGCTACATGCAGGATTCGCTGAACGCGCGGCTGATGAAGGCGCCGCTGACCGGAAACGCGCGGCGCGAGTCCTTCGCCCACCTGCCGATGCCGCGCATGACGAACACCTACATGCTCGGCGGCGACCGCGATCCGCGCGAGATCATTGCGTCGGTGAAAAACGGCATCTACGCGACCAACTTCGGCGGCGGCCAGGTCGACATCACCAACGGCAAGTTCGTCTTCAGCATGGCCGAGGCCTATCTGATCGAGAACGGCCGCGTCACCGCGCCGGTCAAGGGCGCCACGCTGATCGGCAACGGCCCCGACGCGCTGACGCGCGTGACGATGATCGGCAACGACATGGCGCTCGACCCCGGCATCGGCACCTGCGGCAAGGACGGCCAGAGCGTGCCCGTCGGCGTGGGCCAGCCGACGCTGCGCATCGAGGGGCTGACCGTCGGCGGCACGGGCTGAGAAGCCCGCCGCCATCGTCGGGCACCGACCGCACATCCTACGCGGGCCACGCGCAGGCGTGGCGGCCACACACGCCATCCGCCCCCGCTGCGACACAGCGTCGCAGTGACCCGCAACGACCCGTCGATAGAATGAATCGAACGCTGTCGCGTCAGTTGTTTGCGCGAGCGCGACGAGGAGTTCTGCATGAGTCCGGCTGGCCGACGCGGCCATGTGTCGCCACTGCGCAAGCGAAGCGGATTCACGCTGCTCGAGTTGCTGGTGGTCATGGTCATCATCGGCCTGCTGGCGGGCTATGTCGGGCCGAAGTACTTCGGCCAGATCGGCAAGTCGGAAGTCAAGGCCGCCAAGGCGCAGATCGACGCGTTCGAAAAGGCGCTCGACCAGTACCGGCTCGACGTCGGCCGCTATCCGTCGACCGATGCGGGGCTCGCCGCGCTCGTCAACAAGCCCGCGAACGAGCCGAAATGGGCCGGACCCTAAAAGGCATTCCCAACGATCCGTGGGGCCGCCCCTACGTGTACAAGTCCCCCGGCGAGCACGGCGAATACGACCTGCTTTCGCTGGGAAAGGATGGCCAGCCCGGCGGCAGCGGCGAAGCGTCGGACATCACCAACTGGTGAGACGGGCCGATGCGCTTCGAAGTCACCGCCATCTCCGCACGCGCCGACCCGGTGCAGTTGACGATCGAAGCCGGCGACGCCGCCCACGCGCAGCGCAATGCGGCCGCACGCGGCTATCACGTCGTCGCCGTGCGCGCGGCGGATTCGCTGGCGCGCTGGCGGCCCGGTCGGACGTCGTTTGCGCTGCTGCCGTTCGCGCAGGAGTTGTGCGCGCTGCTGGCTGCCGGCATCGGGCTTGTGGAATCGCTGCAGACGCTCGCCGAGAAGGAAGAGCGCGCGCCGGTGCGCCAGGTGCTCGACGCGGTGATCCGCACGGTATCGGCGGGAGCGCCGCTGTCGGCGGCGCTCGCCGAGCACCCTGCCGCGTTTCCGGCGCTGTTCGTCGCGACGGTCAAGGCCGCCGAGAAGACCGGTGATCTGCCCGAAGCACTGGCGCGCTTCGTCGCGTATCGCAGCCAGATCGACGCGGTGCGCAAGCGCGTCGTCGCGGCGCTGATCTACCCGGCGCTGCTGCTGGCGACCGGTCAGCCGATTTCGGCGGCGCTCGACGCGCACGGGCTGACCACGCCGGTAGCGCTGCGCATGCTGCGCGTCGGCGAGCGTTCGGGCCGCATCAGCGAACTGATGGCGCGCATCGCCAGGTTCCACGAAGACGAAATCGCGCGCGCGGTCGAATGGTTCACGCGGCTGTTCGAGCCGATCCTGATGCTCGCGATCGGCGCGGTGATCGGGCTGATCGTCGTGCTGATGTACGTGCCGGTGTTCGAACTGGCGGGCAGCCTGCAATGAACGCGCCGGTCGCCCCGTTCGCGCTCGACGCCGCTGCGCTGCGCGCGGCGCGCGCCGAGGCGCGGCGCACAGGACGCTCCGCGCTCGAGGTGTTGGAGGAGCATGCGGGGTTGCCGCCGCGCGAATTCGTCGAGCAGCTCGGCCGCCTGCTGCACTACCCGACGCTGACCCACGCGCAACTCGCCGCGCTCGTGCCGGACTACGAGGTGCTGCCGTTCGCCGAGGCCGTCCGCCACGACGTGATCGCCGCGCGCGATGCCGCGGGCGCGCTCGCCGTCGTCTGCGCCGATCCGCTCGACGCCGACCGCATCGAATGGGCCGAGGCGCGCATCCGCGCGCCGTTCACCTAGCATCTGGCGCAGCGCGACGACTTCGCCGTGTACCGCGCGCGGCAGGAAGACGCGCTGCGCGCGATCGACGGCGCGCTCGCGCCCGCGGGCGAAGCGCAGGCGCGTGCGCAGGTCGAGGACCTTTCGCTCGCCTCGATCAGCGCCGACGCCAACCCGACGGTGCGCCTGGTCAACTCGACGCTGTACGACGCGCTGAAGACCGGCGCGAGCGACATCCACCTCGAATCGCGCGCCGACGGGATGGAGATCAAGTACCGCATCGACGGCGTGCTTTCGCCGGTCGGTCAGGTCGCCGGCCGCGAGTTCGCGCAGCAGACGATCTCGCGCGTGAAGGTGATGAGCGAGCTGGACATCGCCGAGACGCGCATCCCGCAGGACGGGCGGATGGAAATCTTGGTGCGCGGACGCGAGGTCGATTTGCGCGTGTCGATCGTGCCGAGCATCTTCGGCGAGGACGCGGTGCTGCGCATTCTCGACAAGCAGTCGCCCGTCGACCGGGTCGCGGGGCTGACGCTGGCGCAGCTCGGGTTCGACGAGACGATCGTGCGCGGACTGCGGCGGCTGTCGCGCGCGCCGTACGGCATGCTGCTCGTTACCGGTCCCACCGGCAGCGGCAAGACGACCACCCCGTACGCAGCGATCACGGAGATCAATCACGGCCGCGACAAGATCGTCACGATCGAAGATCCGGTCGAGTACCAGTTGCCGGGCGCGCTGCAGATCCCCGTCAACGAGAAGAAGGGCCTGACCTTCGCGCGCGGTCTGCGCTCGATCCTGCGCCACGATCCCGACAAGATCATGGTCGGCGAGATCCGCGATCCGGAGACCGCGCAGATCGGCGTGCAGGCCGCGCTGACCGGGCATCTGGTGCTGACGACCGTGCACGCGAACAACGTGTTCGACGTGATCGGCCGCTTCACGCACATGCAGGTCGATCCGTACCACTTGGTTTCCGCGCTCAACGGCGTGCTGGCGCAGCGGCTGCTGCGCATCAACTGCCCCGAGTGCAGCGAGCCGGTCGAGCCGGGCGACGAACAACTGGCCGACGCAGGTCTTGCCCGCGCCGACGTCGGCGGCTACCTGTTCCGCGCCGGTCGCGGCTGCGGGCGCTGCCGCGGCACCGGCTTCCGCGGCCGCAAAGCGATCGGCGAGTTGCTTCGTCTGACGCCGGAGATCGGCGAGTTGATCGTCGCCCGCGCGCCGCTGCGCGCGCTGCAGGAGGCGGCCGCCGCGGGCGGCACCCGTTTCCTGCGCGAAGCCGCGCTCGCGCTGGTGGCGCGCGGCGAAACCACGCTCGACGAGGTCAACCGTGTCGTCGCCGTGGCGTGAAACGCTGCACCTTCTGCTCGCGCCCCATCGCGTCGCGTTGCGGCGGTTTGCGCGCGGATGGCGGCCGGCTCGACTTCAAGGAACGCGAAGGCGGCGGCACCTGCGCCCGGATCACCTTGCCGATCGATGAGCGCTGACACGAAACACGACGATCGCGGCGCGGCGAGCGCGGCCGCCGCCCCGGCAGACGCCGACGACCGGCCCACGCTGCTGCTGGTCGACGACGACGAGTCATGCCGTTGGACGGTGGGACGCGCGTTCGAGCGGCGCGGCTACGCGGTCAAGACCGCGGCCACCGTCGCCGAAGCGCTCGAGGTCGTCCAGGGCACAGCCCGGAATACGCGGTCATCGATCTGCGCATGCCCGGACCGTCGGGGCTCACGCTCGTCGCGAAACTCAAGCAGGCCGATCCGAACACGCGCATCGTGATACTGACCGGCTACGCCAGCGTGGCCACCGCGGTCGAGGCGATCAAGCTCGGCGCGACCGACTATCCGGTCAAGCCCGTCGACGCCGACGCGATCGAAGCGGCCTTCAGTCATTCGGCGGGCAACCCCGAACGCGACACGCAGGGGCAACTGCTTTCCGTCGATCGCCTGGCGTTGGAACACATCCAGCGCGCGCTTGCGCAGAACAACGGCAACATCTCGGCGACCGCGCGCGCTCGGCATGCATCGCCGTACGCTGCAGCGCAAGCTCAACAAGCGACCGGTGCGGCGGTAAGGCGAGCGCCGGCATAATCGGCGGGACGCAAAGCAAGAAGTCGAGCGCGCAACGCGGCCGGATAGATCGCTTGAAGTTCCCCGTCAAGTTCATGCCGCCGATCGTGTGGCTGGTGCGCGCGCTGGTCGGCGCGTACCCGCGCTGGATCGGTTCGGCGCCGAGCGCCAATCAGCGCATCTACTTCCCCAACCACACGAGCCACATGGACACCGTGGTGCTGTGGGCGGCTTTGCCCCGCAGCATGCGCGCGAACACGCGGCCGGTGGCGGCCAAGGACTACTGGGGCGGCGCGGGCTGCGCACGCAGATTGCGCGCGACGAACTGAACGTCGTGATGATCGATCGCGCGCGCGAGGATCCCGGGGCCGATCCGATCGATCCGTTGCGCGATGCGCTCGAGCACGGTTTCTCGCTGCTCATCTTTCCCGAGGGGACGCGCACGGCGCAGCCGCTGCCGGGTCCGTTCAGGTCGGGGCTGTACCGGCTCGCCACCGAGGTTCCGCAGGTCGAGCTGATCCCCGTCTATCTGGAAAACCTCCACCGCAGCATGCCCAAGGGCGCGCTGCTGCCGGTGCCGATCATCTGCACGGTGCGCTTCGGCGCGCCGATCGCGCTGCGCGAAGGCGAGTCCAAGGAACAGTTCCTCGAACGCGCGCGCAACGCGGTGATCGCGCTGGCGCAGTAGACGACACACCGATGCAACTGACGCTGCACGAAACGTTCTTTGCGGTGCTGGGCGGAATCATCCTGCTGTTTGCGACCGCGACCCTGCTCGGCGGCTGGCTGCAGTCGCGCACGGCCGACGCCGCCAAGCTCGCGTGGATCGGGCAGCTCAACGCGCGCATCCGCGCGTCGTGGGCGATCGTGCTGCTGTTCGCGATCGCGTTTGCCGCGGGTGGCGGCGCGCTCGTGCTGATCTTCGCGGTCGCCTCGTTCTTCGCGTTGCGCGAGTTCGTGGCGCTGACCCCGATCAAGCCGTCCGACCACTGGGCGCTGGTGCTCGCCTTCTACGTCGTGATCCCGTTGCAGTACGCGCTCGTCTACACGGGCTGGCACGGCCTGTACGCGGTGCTGATCCCCGTGTACGTGTTCCTCGTGCTGCCGGTGGTGATGGCGCTGAAGCAGGACACCGAACGCTACCTCGAACGCGTCGCCAAGGTGCAGTGGGGGCTGATGATCAGCGTGTTCTGCGTCAGCCACGCGCCGGCGATCGCCGAACTGCGGATCCCCGGTTACGAGGACCGTAGCGCGCTGCTGCTGCTGTACTTCCTGCTCGTGCTGCAGTTGTCCGAATTGCTCGCGGTGATCGCCAGCGCCGCGGTCGGCCGCACACCGCTGCGTTCCAATCCGAACAAGAGCCGCGAAGGCGT
>FWPU01003155.1_pt1 | contig 35191 bp, 36 predicted proteins | sample 2228361 | NCBI WGS metagenome assembly FWPU01 (sample SAMEA103939777, study PRJEB20133) | metagenome
GTGGTCTAAGAGGAATTTACGTTCTTTATAAGCACCATAGCAAGAAGGGAAAAGACAAGTATGATGTCCTTTACATTGGAATGGCAAGGGCGGGAAGGCGAGGAGGAATTCGTGGAAGGCTTAAATCTCATCGCAGAAGAAAGGGCAATTCTTGGTCACATTTCTCAGCTTTCGAAGTTTGGGACAATATCCGTGATGAAGAGGTCACAGAGCTAGAGGGTCTTTTTCGCCATATTTATAGACGTGATACCAAGGCTAACAGCCTAAATGTCCAAAAAGCTTTCAAAAAACTTAAGAGAGTGCGAGTGAAAAATTTAAGCAAATGGAAGTAGATAAAATCTGATACTTCACATTTCTTCTTTCCAGTCTACTCGTGTTGAACTTGTCCTAATCAGCCATCTTCTGAGATAAGAAGTAGCTTTTTAAGTTGTAAAAATGTAAGTTCCTTTGATGAATGCTACACCATCTACAAATCGTACCCAGCTCAAAAAAGACATAAACTCCCTCGTTTTTTTTCTCCATGGCATTGACACCATGGTTGGGTAGTGGTCAAAGCTGGGTAGCGCACCAGCCTTGCTGGTGTGGGGCATTTATTAATTAAAAGAGTAGAGACACAAAATTTTGTGTCTCTACATAAAGTTAATATGATTTATGTGTCATTCAAACTGAAAAATTAGTTTAAATATCTATTTAGACTATGTTGTAAGGAACGCATATATGCGTTCCTTACATTTTGAGATTCGCTACTAAGCGCCTAAGTGCTTGCCCTGAAGAAGCGTAACTAGATGAGCCCCATTAATTAAAGACGACCAATTATTCTGATTTCACTTGATATCGACCTTTCTGTTTCATATGATGGCTATGCATGAGAGTGTGAAATGAAAAAGAAGGTCGAATTTTATTATGATTTATCCAGTCCGTACAGCTATCTGGCTTCGACCAGGATCGAGGGGATTTGTGGGAGATATGGAGCGGAACTGGAATGGAAGCCCTTTCTTCTCGGGGGCGCGTATAAAGGGTCAGGGAACCGCGCCCCGCTTGAGGTGCCGAATAAGAAGGCATACATGATTAAGGATTTACAAGACTGGGCAAAATACTACGGAGTTCCATTCAACTTTCCGGAGATTTTTCCCTTGAACAGCGTGAAGCCGATGCGGGGAGCATTGGCGGCAAAAGAAAAAGGGAAGGTTGCCGAATACACGCACAAGCTGTTTGCGCTTTACATGGTCGAAGGAAAGGATTTAAACCAGGATGATGTTCTTAAGAATGCGGTAAGCGAGTTGGGCATGGATGCTGACTGGTTTATCAGTAGAATCGTTGAACAAGACATAAAGGACCAGTTAAGGAAAGAGACGGATGAGCTGGTAAGACGGGGCGGGTTCGGCGCACCTACCTTCTTCATAGGGGATAGGATGTTCTGGGGAAACGATAGGTTGGTCTTTGTAGAGGAATATCTAGAGAGAATAGTGAGTTAAGGACTATAAGTTAAGAGTTTGGATTAAGGATAGGGAATTTTGACTCTTTAGTTCTTCACTTTTAGCTTCAATTGATTTTATCGTGACTTCTTGGTAAATTCTCCACACTGATAATAAGAGAAGAAGTAATTACATAGCCACTAATTGACACAGATGATCACGAATAAATACAAATTTCAAATTCTAAATCACAAATCACAAACAATTTCCAATTCCTAAATTCCAAAAGTTTGGTTTTTTGAATTTCGAATTTGTTTGTAATTTGGTGCTTGGTATTTGAAGCTTATCGACTAGTGGCTAACCACTTGCGAAAGGAGAAAATTACATATGTGGCGGGGATTCGATTATAAGAATGGCGAATTTCATGTAGAGGATGTTCCGGTAAAAGAGATTGCCCGGTCGGTGGGCACTCCCTGTTATATCTACAGCTACTCCGTATTGAGGGATAATTTTAGCCTTTTAAGCGAGGCCTTCTCGGGGATAGATGCCCTTATTTGCTACTCGGTTAAGGCCAATTCAAACCTGGCGGTCTTAAAGACCTTTGCCAGCCTGGGGGCCGGGTTTGATATCGTTTCGGGGGGCGAGCTTCGCCGGGTTCTAAAAGCAGGTGGAGACCCGTCGAAGGTTGTATTTTCCGGGGTGGGAAAAACCGAGGAGGAAATGGAACTGGCAATCGATGCCGGAATACTTTTCTTCAACATAGAATCCACAGAAGAGCTTTATGTGTTGAACAAGGTGGCAAATGGATTAGGTAAAAAGGCCCGGGTTGCCATCAGGGTCAACCCGGACATCGACCCTAAGACCCATCCTTACATATCCACCGGGCTTAAAAAAAGCAAATTCGGGATCGAAATCGACAAGGCAGTGGAGGTTTACAAGGGTGCAGCCGGTATGAGCGGAATCGAAGTAGTGGGACTGGATGCTCACATCGGCTCCCAGATATTTGACCTTTCTCCTTTTGCGGCGTCGGTGAAGAAGCTGGTGGACCTGGCCGAGGTTCTAAGAGGTGAAGGGATAGAAATTAGATATATAGACATAGGCGGAGGATTAGGAATAAGGTATAAAAAAGAGGATGTTCCCCCGGACCCCGCTCAATATGCAAAACTTATAATCAAGGAAATAGACGCTAAGTATAAACTCTTGCTGGAACCGGGAAGATGGCTCGTGGGAAATGCAGGGGCGCTCTTGACAAAGGTGCTTTACATCAAGCAGGGTACGACTAAAAGATTTGTGATTGTAGATGCGGCCATGAATGACCTGATTCGTCCCGCTTTTTACGACTCCTATCATGAAATTGTCACGGCGGATGCCGACCTGGAAAATGAAGAGGTCGTGGACATAGTAGGACCGGTCTGCGAATCGGGCGATTTTTTGGCTCAAGACCGAAAGCTTCCTTGGGTGGCTAAAGACGACCTGCTAGTGGTTCTCAGCGCCGGTGCTTACGGTTATGTTATGTCTTCCAACTACAACACCCGCCCCCGTGTCCCCGAGGTGATGGTCAATGGAAAGGAATTTTATGTGGTAAAGGAAAGGGAAACATACGAGGATTTGATTCGAGGAGAGAGCATTCCCGATTTTTTGAAGTGAATGATACGGTTTACTGGTTAACGGGTTTGCTGGTTGGCGGGTTACAAATAAACACGTGAACACATTAACTCGCAAACACGTTAACAATCCCTTTGTGTCTTAGCGTCTTCGTGGCTAAATAACCATGTTCTCTTTATCCATAGAAGGCTTTGAGATTCCTCCCGAATGGGTCTCGTTATCCAAAGACCTTCAAGATGGCCGAATAATTTTTGTCTTAGGGGCTAGTGATACCGGCAAGACTACCCTCATAAAATTTTTAATAGACGGGTTCGTAAAATCGGGTAAAAAAGTGGCCTTTGTGGACAGCGATATCGGCCAGTCTTCGATATCAGTCCCAACCGCTATCTCATCCGCCCTGGTATCATCGGTAGACGACATAAAATCACCAAGGGTGCATTCCCTTTTTTTCATCGGCTCTACCTCTCCTCCAGGAAACCTCTTACAGATGGCAGTGGGGCTTAAAAAGACCGTCGAAGCCGCTCTTCTAGCCAAACCCGATTTGGTTCTGGTTGATACCACCGGGTTCATACACGGTGCGACTGCGCTTGAGTTGAAGTATCAAAAGGTCTCTCTGGTCCAGCCGACGCATATAGTGGCGATCCAAAGAGAGAAGGAGGTTGAGCCGATTCTCGGTTCGGTCCGGGCCTCTTTCGACAACTTAAAGATACTAAGATTGAAGCCCGGGTCGTCAGTGATAGGTAGGTCGCTGGACGAGAGACAGGCAAACCGAGAGAGGAGGTTTGCCCAGTATTTTTCCAGGGCCAGGAAGTTAAAAATTAAAATCGGGGATGTCTTACTCAGGCGGGGCCCCTTCGGTGTGGGCCTTCCCATCTCTGATTTGAAACTATACGAGCTTTCAAAGACTACTGGTCTCGACCTTCTATATGGGGAAGAGGGGAATGAAGAGGTTGTATTGGTGGCGCGGTCTATGGGACACAGTGATTCTTTACTGAACAAAATTCAGAGCTACCTCAAGAAAAGGTTCGTCAGGGTGATAAATCAAAGCGAGTTAGAGGGTACGATTGTTGGCCTGGGAATTAGGGCTCAGGGGGGTTTTGTCTCGGGTTTGGGTATCATTTTAGGAGTTGAGGAAGGTATAGTTAATGTATTCACGCCGGTTATGGATTCTTCCAAGATCGGAGTGCTCATATTCGGTTCGTTAAAAATCAGCACCTCAGGCAAGGAAACAGGCAAATCAACTTTTTATTGACCTGGTTGCCTGCCACGGATATTCTATTAATTCAAAAACCGGGATCATCCTCGAAGTAACTGATAAGTGTCTATAAACGGAGGCTTTGATGATTTGGGATAGCAGTGTGTCTGAATTTTTTGCAAAGGGTGGGATATTCATGTATCCCATTCTTCTCTGTTCGGTTGTCGGGTTAGCGATATTTCTCCAGAAATTGTGGATACTCAGGGGGCCAAGGATTATCCCGGAGCAATTTTTAAAAAGTCTTTACGGTTTGTTATCCCAAGGGAAAATAGGCGAGGCCCTGGTGCTGTCCCGTGCCAACGACTCCTCGATCGCCAGGATCGCCTCTGTAGCCCTGGAGAATTCAAATAAGCCCAAGGAAGAGCTCAAAGAGGAAATAGAAGCGATAGGACGAAAAGAGGCACAGGAGCTCGGACGATACATAGAGGGACTGGGTGCAATAAGTAACGCCAGCACCCTACTGGGCCTCCTCGGGACGATCTCCGGTATGATAAAGATATTCCAAGTCATATCGGAACAACCTATAGTTAACCCGCCCAGCCTGGCCGGCGGCATATCTGAGGCTCTATACACCACGGCATTCGGGCTTCTTGTGGCCATTCCTACCTTCATCGCCTATAAATACACCCTAGGAAAGGCAGACGGCCTAGTATCCGATATGGAACAAGAGGGTAGAAGGATTATGGAGGAGATTGTTCTTTCGGTCGACCGGAAAGAGAAGGCGAGAGAGATGGCCAGATGAAGTTTAAAAACGGGAATGGAAAAAAAGCCGGATTCGCTGCAGCGGTCGACCTTACCCCGATCGTCGATACCGTTTTCAATCTCCTCATATTTTTTGCCCTTTCTTTAAACTTTGCGGCAACGTCGGGTGGAATAAACGTAAGGCTGCCCAAAGCCGCTACTGCAGAGCCGATAAAAGCGGAGCAGCTTACCATCAGCCTTACTAAAGACGACAAGCTCTACCTTAACGATAAGGCTATCAGCTTGGATGAGCTTTCTCAGACGCTCGAAAAAAACCAGGACAAAGAATCATTGGTTATAATCCGTGCGGACAATGCGGTTCCTCACGGCCGGGTTGTCGAGGTCATGGATATGGTCAAAACCCAAGGCTTTTCCAGGCTGGCTATAGGGGTAGAGCAAGCCCCTCCGGAGAGGAAGTGATTTATTTAAGCAGAAATGCCCTTGTTTTCTTTAGCGTTTGTCTTTTTATTCTGATCCATGTTTTATAGCCCTCGATAGGAGTTCAAATCCGAGGGTAGTACATCAGTTCATTGTTTTAACAAGACCAGGCTTGCTCCTTCCTGCTTATATTGCTCGGAAAAATGGTTGGAAATAAAGTATTTAATTTTTGTAGGGAACGCATATACTTCGACCTTGCTCAGCACAGGTATGGGTTCCTTACATCTAAAGATCATCGGCAGTCCCATCCAGGACAAAGTCGAAGGGATTCGTTGTCTTACTGCCGTATTCAGCAAGAACCGTTTTAGAACGAAGCTTAATGCTGGGAATAGATCGATATATTCTCTAAGACTTGAATCTCCGAAATATCGACGTCAAAAACTGGTAATTCATCTCGCCGTCTATGGTCTTGTTAACTCTCACAATGTTTCGAAATTGAAAGTCAAACGGCAGCTTTATGTCTATTCCCCCGCTTAACCTTAACAGCTCTTTTTCATCTTTATCGGTTTGGGATATCTCGTAGCTATTTTGACCCAGTAGTTTGATACTTTCCATGGGACTGTATTTAAAACCGATTCCCACGAAGTACTTCTTTTCCTCGACTCTAGCCTCCTTATGAGTGACTCCGAGTCTAATCCAGGCATCATCTATTCGAGTCCAGTGCTTTTTTATCACCACTATGAGCGAAGTGGCCTCATAGTCTTTGTCGGAGTTTGCCTGGTGATGAAACTCGTCTACCTGATATCTAATAAAGGCGTCGAGGCCTTCCCATTTATTGTTTAGCTGGGCAAAGTAGACATAGTTTGTCCTGTCTAAATTCTCTCGACCTATAAAATTGGTATCGAAGATTTCCGCTCCGGTTACCAAAGAAGTGGATAGAAGGGGATTAAACGACATCTTAAAAAAGCCATGGTGCTTGTTCGTATCGTTGCTGCTAACCAATCTATTGTCCCAATTTCTGTCGAACCGCAGGTCAAAATGGGCCCATTTCATGGGCCTATAATAGAGGTTAAATAATAGACTTGGCCTGGTGTCATCGGCAAATGACCTGGGGATCAAACTGAGATAGTCCTGCCTGGTGGTATAGTTTTCGATAAACGGGTCCTTTTGCAGGAAGTAATCCACTCCCAGGTCGTTAATCGGAGACATAGCGACCATAAGGTCGCTCGAAAATTTAAGGTTATGCAAAAGGGCAAGCTCACTTCTGATAGCCAGCGTCTCGGCAGTCGACAGTTCCTCAATCTTTTGGAAGCTGGTATTTTGTAGCCTGATTTTGATATTTTTTAATAAAAAGTGTTCATCGTTTTTGGGACCTCGGAAAAGGCTATGTCCGTAGAATTCGGGATTGAGGGTATAGGTGGTTGCTTCAGGTTTTGGAGAGCGGAGATAAACTTTCTGAAGACTTATATCCTCTGCCCTTACCTCGGAAGGTAAACTAAAAAAGAGGACTGATAGCGACACAAAAACACTCAGGGCAGAAACTCTTTTCACGCCCGTACTCTCCCCACCACATTGTTAAGACAATTTTATTACCATGAAGGAATTAACGCTAGTGGTTTTTTTCTGCTGGGGGAAAATTTCGGGCTTCAAGCCCGAGTGTCACGTTATAGGCACGCCCAGTTCGAGCTAATCAAAAAATGTTATTCGCGCTTCCTTTCAAATTCATGCATAAAAATGATCGGAGGCCTTGGATAACGGTCATTAAATCGAAGCGATTTGATTGACATGGGCTTAAATCTTATGTAGTTTTCCGCCTCTATACCCGGGTTCTCAAGAAGCATACTATTGAAAATTCTCAGATTACTCAATCGTGTCCTCACCAACTATTTCACATTCTGGATTATGGGATTCTCGGTACTCACCTATTTTTACCCAAATCATTTTGCAAACCTGATATATCTGATCACTCCGGCATTGGGTGTGATAATGTTTGGTATGGGTATGACCCTGAGCGGAGGGGATTTTAAAAGGGTTTTGCTGAGACCCCAGGATGTGGCAGTGGGATTCATAGCTCAATACGGTATCATGCCCTTTGCCGGATTTGCCCTGGCTAAAATTCTGAGCCTCGAACCGCTTCTCGCCGCCGGGGTGGTGCTGGTGGGCTCATGTCCCGGAGGGACCGCCTCTAACGTGATAACCTATTTGGCGAAAGGGGATGTTGCCTTATCCGTGGCTATGACCTCGGTATCTACTGTTCTTTCTCCCATTTTCACTCCTTCCCTTGCCTACCTCCTGGCCGGGCAGTGGATTCCGGTGCCGGTTCTCGGTCTTTTTATTTCCACGCTCAAGATTATTCTTCTCCCGGTAGTTCTGGGGGTTGGGGTAAGAAGCCTATTCAAGGAAAAAGTCGGTACAGTCATAGAATTTCTTCCGATGGTTTCTTCGGTTGCCATTATCTTTATTGTGGGTGTAATAGTGGCGGCTAACGCCGACTCCATCGGAAAGGTGGGGATAAAGACAGGGATAGTGGTGGTGCTCCATAATCTCATAGGTCTTACCCTCGGTTTTTATCTGGCGAGGCTTCTGGGAATGGAGACGGCGAAAGCCCGTGCCGTATCAATCGAGGTAGGGATGCAGAACTCCGGGCTGGGCGTGGCGCTGGCAAAAGCTCATTTCGGCGCTCTTGCCGCTTTGCCGTCAGCCATGTTTAGTGTATGGCACAACATATCGGGCTCGGCACTGGCATGGTGGTGGAGGAGGAAAGACGCTAATAATTAGCCACGAATTGACAGGATGCAGGATGCACGATGCATGATATATGAAAAACATGAATCATCGTGAATCATGAATCTTGTATGTTGTATCATGCATCGTTCTATTGGTGGCTAAATAGTTACATAAAGATGGGCGAAATAAAAAACACGGAGAAGACAGAAACGAGATTTCCACTCAAGGGCTATTTGTTCCTGGTGAGCACTGCTTTTTTCACCGCCCTTTCCTATGTGTTTGGAAAAGCGGTTAATAAGGACCTGAACCCGGAGTCCGTTACCTTTTACTGGTTCTTCGGGGCGTTCTTCTTTTCAGTATTTGCGGTAATGATGTTTCCGTCACAGAGAACGGAACTCAGGCAGCTAAAAAAATACACGACCATATTTATCTTAAGCTCCGTAGTCACTGCCGTAGGAGCGGCCCTATGGATCTTTTCGCTCAGGACAATCGGGCCTCCGCTCACCTCATTCCTGATGAAAGCACAAACCCTTTTTTCCTTGTTTTTAGGAGTGATGTTTCTAGGCGAGAGATTAAATAAGGGGGAGTCGGTGGGGATAATCGTCACGATTGCCGGCGGTATCATAGTTGCTTATCAAAGGGAAGGCTACTTGCTTCTCGGAACGTTGATGGCGCTTCTCTCTGCCTTTTTCTACTCGCTTCTATCCTTTTTGGTGAAGAAAATCGCACAGGACCTTAATATGCTCACTGTGGCCAACCTGAGGGCACTGGGGGTAGCGATTGTAGCCTTTATATACCTGATAATCTCCGGAAGGTTTCAGATACCCGGATTAACCGACCTGGTGCTTATGGCTCTCGGCGGCCTCACCGGGGCATACATAGCCAAAGCCAGTCAATTTCAGTCGATCAAGCTTCTCGATGTATCCCGCTCAACCGCGGTTATGCCCATGGAATCCCTCTTCGTCATTCTATTCTCCTATTTCATTTTTGATGACCTGCCGTCTATCGTGAAATTAATCGGCGGCGCCGGCATTATTGCGGGCGTAGTGTTTCTGGTTATTTTCCGCGGCGAGAAGAACGACGTGCTGGGGAAGTGAGTTATGCCATTCAAATTAAAATGTGTTATAGCTAGAATTTGAGATTTCAGACAATGTCAGTATGATTTTCAGCCCCTCTAAAGTATCAAACTGTGAATTTGAACAGTTTTATACTTTAGAGTCAGTCATAGTGGCAAGGCAAAGCAATATACTCTGCAGGGCGACCTGATCAGGGATGTCATTCCGAACCATGTCCCGAATTTAATATGAGAGAGGCAGGTTTTGTCATTCCGAGCGGATGCGAGGAATCTTTTTTAGATTTCTCCCCCATGAGATATGAAATTATCTCACGGGGTCGAAATGACAGGGGGAGGAACGGTCGAATGGCGGTTGTTTGGTAGTAATTGTTAAACTAAGTAGGACTTTGCTCCACATTGTCTGTCTGATCAAATTTAGTTTCTTACAAATTATGTCTGGTTTTCTATAATCTTCTTTGATTTTAACTCTCCAATCTTATATGATTAGAGCATGGATGAGGCTATCAAGGAAAAATTGAATAGGGTATTTCACATCTATCCTCAGATTAAACTCGTCTATCTGTTTGGTTCGCAGGCCAGGGGCGAGGGCGGTCCTTTAAGCGATTATGATTTCGCTATTTACCTTGATGAAAAAGACCCGAAGAAGATGTTTGATACCAAACTGGAGCTAATGGGCAAACTGAGCGGGATTCTAGGCACTGATAACGTTGATATCGCTATTTTGAACCTATCCGAGATGCCTGAATTTAGATTCAATGTTATAATGGAAGGGCAGTTAATCTACGAGGAGGAGCCGTTCAGGGTTATAGTGGAGCCGAAGATTCTTAATGAGTATTTTGATTTTAAGTCAATTCTTAGTAGGTACGGATTGACCAAATCTTAAACATGACAAACCTCTCCGTTGCAGAAAATAAAATAAGCTCGGTAAAAAAATACCTATCTATACTCGAGTCTTACCGAAATAATTCTGTAGAGGAAATAGAAAGGGATATTACCTTAAGAGGAGCAATCGAGAGATATCTATACTTGGTGTGTAAAACGGCAATCGATTTGACCGAGGTAATAATATCTCTCTCTAAATTCCGGAAGCCTACTACGATAAGTGAGTCCTTTGTTATATTGGAAGAAGAAGGCGTTATTGGGGCTGATTTGAAAGCGAGGATGGCTGATTCAGTCGCCCTCTTGAATGTTTTAGCTCATGAATATGAAGAAATAAACTATGAGGTGCTGTATGACGTTCTCAGGAACAGGCTTCAGGATATAACAGAATTCGTCGAAACCGCGGAGAAGTTTTTGAATTTGAAGTGAGATTTACCCTTGTTCTATATCCGTCCTCAGCTTTTTATTCATCTCAAATCTTTCAATCGCCAAATTGATTAACCTGGTAATAAGCTCTGGGTATTTTATCCCGCTCACCTCCCAGAGCTTTGGGTACATGCTTATCTGGGTGAAGCCGGGGATGGTGTTAATCTCGCTCACAAAGATATCTCCGGTTGTCTTATTCATCAAGAAATCCACTCTACCCATTCCTTGGCAGTCCACCACCTTGAAGGCCCTGGCGGCATAATCTTGAAGCCTCTCCACGGTTTCCTTATCCAGGTCAGCCGGGGCGATAAGCCCGGTGCCCTGCTCGATATACTTCGCCACGTAATCATAAAATTCTCGGTGAGGCACTATCTCTCCAGGTAAAGATGAAACCGGGTCTTCATTCCCCAGGACGCTTACTTCAATCTCCCTGGGGTCTTCGATCGCTTGTTCAACTATAATTCTTTGAGAAAACCGGCAGGCAAAGTCTACTGCTTCATTCAACCCATCCTCGGACCTGACTTTAGTTATACCGACGCTCGAACCGAGGTTTGCCGCCTTCACAAAGCAGGGCACCCCGATTTCTTCTAGAATCTTTCTTCTTACCCGTTCTCTCCTTAATTTCCAATCATTCCCGTATAATCCGACAAATTTCACTACCGGAAGCCCGGCATCCCGAAAAATTGCCTTCATGATAATTTTGTCCATACCCACCGAAGAGCCCAGAACCGACGCCCCAACAAAAGGTATTCCCATGAGTTCGAAAAGCCCTTGAACAGTGCCATCCTCTCCATGGGTTCCATGGAGTACCGGAAATAGAACATCAACCCGATGTTCTCCTTGCACCTTGCTTTTATTCAGTTCGTAAAAAACCGGTTTTTCCGGATTAAGGGAGGGGGATAGGATGGTGTTGGTGAAAATCTCTAAACCTCCGTCTCTGAGCCAAGCGTCGACCGAGGCCTTCCTCCAAGTCCCGTCTTTCCCGATAAAAATAGGAAACAACCAATACTTATCGGGGTCCAAATTCCGCATGATTGATTTTGCCGAAAGAAGAGAGATCTCATGCTCTACCGACCTTCCTCCGAAAACCACACCTACGACTATCTTAGACAATCCGATGCTCTTCCTTGTCTTTTTGTAATGGATTACCCCAATAAGGTGACGTTGTCAATCAAAGTATTTTCCTTGACATCAAACTGTTCTAACAATATCATATTTTTTTATTTGGAGGCTTCAAAATATGGCAAGGTTATTCAAAACCGCTGTTCCGCTGTTAGTTGCACTCTTTCTCATGATTTTTCCTTCGGTCATAATTAATGGAAGGGCAGAGGCCCGTGACCTTACTTCTTTATCCGAACTGGTGAAGAGGTTGAAGCCGTCCGTGGTCAATATCAGCACGACCAACGTCATAAAAAGAAGCGCAATGCCTTTCGGACAGCCTTTTCAGTCCCCATTTGGGGGAGGCCCGGACGACCCGTTTGAGGAATTCTTCAAGAGATTCTTTGGAGATGTTCCAGAAGGAGAATTTAGGCAGAGGGGCTTGGGTTCTGGGTTCATCATAAGCGAGGACGGCTACATCATAACGAACAATCACGTCGTGGAAAAGGCCAACGACATCGACGTGATACTGGAGGACGGGGAGAAGTATAAAGCCAAGGTCATAGGTAAGGACCCAAAAACCGACCTGGCTCTACTAAAGATCGATCCCAAAAGAAGACTCCCGGCAGTGGGATTTGGAAATTCAGACCTGCTTGAAATCGGGGACTGGGTTGTAGCAATAGGAAACCCCTTCGGGCTGGGACATACAGTCACAGCAGGTATAGTGAGCGCTAAGGGAAGGTCTCTTGGACTGGGTGCATACGATGATTTCATCCAAACAGACGCCGCTATCAACCCCGGCAACAGTGGCGGACCCCTTTTTAATTTAGACGGCCAGGTGGTTGGTGTGAATACGGCTATTATTGCCGGCGGTCAGGGGATAGGGTTTGCTATTCCTAGCAGCATGGCCAAAAACGTCATAGAGCAACTCAAGGATAGTGGAAAGGTTGTTCGCGGCTGGCTGGGCGTTCTGGTGCAGCAAATCACCCCGGAGATTGCCGAGAGTATGAATTTTAAGGAGCCCAAGGGGGCGTTGGTTGCGGACGTGACTCCGGGTGGACCGGCAGAAAAAGCGGGGATTAAGAGGGGGGATGTGATTGTCGAATTCAACGGGAATAGGATCAACGATATGGCCGACCTGCCCAAAATAGTTGCAGCCACACCGCCAGGAACCCAATCTGAAGTGAAGTATATAAGAAACGGGGATGAAAAGAATGTGGAAATTAAGGTAGGCGAACTCCCCGAGGAAATTGCCAAGGCTTCAGCGGTAGGCGGGGAAGAGGTTCAAAGGGATTTAGGCCTCATAGTGCAGGAAATCACTCCCTTGATTCAGAGACGCCTTAATATCGAAGAAACCGAGGGTGTCATAGTGACCAATGTTGAACCGGGGAGTATTGCCTGGGATGCCGGACTCCGCCGGGGGGATATAATACTGGAGATAAACAAAAAGCAGATAAAGAATCTTGAACAATATAGAAAGGCCATAGATTCTATTAAGAATGGGGATAATGCCCTTCTACTGGTGAAGCGAGACAAGAATACTGTTTATGTTGCCCTTAAGGTCGGAGGGACGAGCGATAAAGGCTGAAGAAAAGTTGAAGGAGCTCGGAATTGTAATTCCTCAGATTTCGGCTCCGCTTGGCTCTTATAGACCTGCCGCAGTATCTGGAAATCTTATTTTTGTTTCCGGCCAGCTTCCGATCAAGGAAGGCAGGCTCCTTTACAAAGGTAAGGTCGGCGGAGAAGTCTCTCTCGAAGAGGGGATTGAGGCGGCAAAAGTAGCCGCAATTAATACGCTTTCCGTGATGAAAGGGGAGCTTGGAAACTTGAATAGAATCGGAAGAATCGTCAAGGTGACCGGATACGTCTCGAGCGCCTCTGGATTCGACCTGCAGGCGAAGGTGGTAAACGGAGCGTCCGATTTGTTCTACGAAGTCTTTGGTGAGGAAGGTAGGCATGCCCGTGCCGCAGTAGGTGTTTATGAGCTTCCTCTTGGCGCACCTGTAGAGATAGAGGTTATTGCCGAGATTTCTTCCTAAAAGTCTTATATTTAAATAGACAAGTCTCATTGATTGGTAGAGACGCATTGCAATGCGTCTCTACATTATAATCATGTCCGGAATTAAAGAAGTTTTTATCTACTCTGACTATCCGTCAGATTCATTATCGATCCCCGAAATAATTGATTATCTAAAAGATTACGGACTCTCGGTGAGGTATAGGGGAAATTTCTTCGAGTTTTTGGATTTAGCTAAGGAAGAAGCCCTGGAGTTAGCAAGAAAAATGGCTGGGATAAGGGTTTTGGACATATCCACGCCGCTTGAGGAGGTCAGGGAGCCTATATACGGGGAGATCGGGTTGGAGCTGAGAAGACTAAAAGGGGAGGCAAGCTCACTTGGGGTATTCTACGACGGACTTTGGCTTCAGAGAATCTTTTATAAAATCATGTCCCAAAAAATTAAGGGTGAACTTGGCAGCGGACTTGTTCACATAGTCTTTACAGGCCGGCTCTTTGGCACCTTCGAAAAATCTAGGTACCACGCTAGGGTCATACTTACCGGGCCACCATCTTTAGTCTCAACTTCGGGAATAGTAGAAGCCCCGGCGAAGCCAAAGGACTATTACTGGCTTAAGGCCGGTTTCATACGGGCCGGGAAAGATGTAAGGGAGCTCGACCAGATTTATAAGGGAAGATTTATTGAGTACGACGATGAAAGAATCACGCCTGTTTTAAAATCTTATACCCTTCAGGCTATTTTCTACGAGCTTACCGGGAATCCTTTCTGCGATAACCCATCGTGTTGCCTTTTTAATTCCCACTGGCAGGAGGAGGTTTTGAAGACTCAGCTTGAAGGAAGGCTATGTGCGGAGCATAGGTACATTCTATCCCGATTAGGGCGAAACTAAACAATGCTGTTTTCTTCATGGAAATCGGATTAAAATCATTCCCACGAAGCTTGTCCTCGCCTAAGTGGGAGTGGGAGTCCAGTCTTTAATTGTGGATCCCCGATAAAAGAATTCAGGAATGACAACCGGGGAGGCCCTGGATTAAGCTTGTCCACTCACATTTCATTCGGAGCTGGAAGGTCAACCAAGAGTGATTGCCATTTGCCCATACCGGGGTAATGTAGGGAACGCATATCCTTCGACTAAGGACAGGTATGCGTTCCTTATCAATTTGTTGTTTTAAGCCCGGGCTTGTTCCTGAAGTATGCCTACTGCCACCTCTGCCGCTTTCTTCCCGGAGAGAAGCATTCCGCCGAAGGTCGGCCCCATTCTGGGCAGTCCGTATGTGCTGTTTACGGCCATTCCGCAGGCAATCAAGCCGGGATGAACCTCACCGGTATATTCAACAAGCGCGTCCTCGGATTTTTCCACCCACATCGAACCATGCCCCGGTAATTTCTTGAAAAGGCCTTGCTTTGCCAGTCTAGATACCAGGTAGGCATCATGGCCGGTAGCGTCTATAACCAGTTTTGCCTCAAGCGCTATTGGGTCGAGGCAGGTAATCTCCTTTGGCATGTTGGAAATCGGGGTCCAGTTTACGACCACCCCGGCTACCCGGCCGTTTTCCCGGTAAACTAGGTCGTCAAACATGGTCATGTTGGCGACCTTCATCCCTGCTTCGCATGCCGTAGCAATTAGCTTCGAGCAGGCATAGGGGCCGTCAGCCACGTAGAGGCCGTCGGAAACCTCTTTGTAGGGCACCTCTATCTCATCCAAAACCTTCTGTCCGGGGTCCCTTACCGTGATTTTGTTCATCAGATATCCGCCTATCCAGAAACCGCCGCCGAGGTAATTCATTCTCTCTACCAGGAGGACTTTATATCTCTTTTTGGCGATGTCCTTAGCTGCAACCAAGCCGCTGGGGCCTCCGCCTACAATTATCACGTCGCTGGTTACGTAATCTGAGAACTCCTTTGAAAATTCATCTACAATGGCTCTGGTAATCTCTTTTTCCCCGACCGGAGCAAAAAGCCCTTGTTTCTCAGCCATATCTTAAACTACCTCCCTTTAAATTGATAATCCCCCGTAATCTGACATAGGGTTGCACCGTACTGTCAATTGCTTCCTGCTGTCATTTCGACTCCTTCGCTATGCTCAGAGTCTGTCCCGAGCGAAGCATAAGAATAAACTCCGGGAGGAATCTTATCATAGGGGCATTTCAAGATTCCTCGCCATTACTCAACCTCTAACCAGGATGAGGTTTGGTATAACACCTTCTATCCGATTGTTCCGTCTATTTGTTTCTTGCAATGACAGTAGAAACGGTATCAACACAAGAGCGTTAACTCGCTCTATTGTGTTAATCTATCATAAATAGGGTGTCCGTCAATAGTTTATGACCGTACCAACGATCCACCTCAGTTCTGAAAACCCTAGTCAGTTTCCGATTTATAGGTTAACTTTATCGGACTTCAAAAAACAAGGTGCCAGGAGGTTGAGATGAAGGAGTATTGGAAAGTATTTTTAGTTTTTCTTTTAGTTATTACTTTAGGCCAGTTAGGGGAGGCGCAAGCCGGGTTTATCATGGAGCAGGTGGCCTACAAAAAGGGTGATTCGGCCAGGAAAAAGGGCAAGATTTTTATTAATGACAATAAAATCAAGTTCGTCGAGGAGCAGAACGGACAGGCTGTGGCCATATTCGACTTGAATACCGGGGAGATGATTCAGATAGATAATCAAGGAAAAAGATACATAGTCACCACGCCCAAGGAATATTTTAATTTCATTCAGGAGATGACCAATCGGATGAAGAGCGAATTGGAGAAGCAGCTTTCCCAGCTTCCACCGGAGGATAGGGCCAGGGCCGAGGAGATGATGAAAGCCCAGGGGATGACTCTTCCCGGAGAAACGAACACGCCCAAGAAGATAACCTTGAAGAAAACGGATGCGACGGAGACGATTGCGGGCTATAAATCTAAAAAATACGAAATTTACGAAGACGGCAAACTTAGCGAGGAGATCTGGATAAGCAATGACATTAAGTTCGAAGAAGAGCTGGATATGAAGAAGATGGCCAGTTATATGAGTGAGATAAAAAAGATAAGCGAACGGGCTGGCCTACAATATTCCGGCTTGGATGAACGAGAAAGGATATTCAAAGAAATATATGAATCCGGGTTCCCCACAAGGTCGGTGGATTATTCCTCTGACAATACCCTCTATATAGAGGAGATAGTCAAGATCAACGAAGCGGAGCTGTCGGATAGCGAGTTCCAGCCCCCGGCCGGTTATAAAAAGATCACGCTTGAGGAGATGATACAAACGGGGAGATGAATGATGCAGGGGTTCAAAATTTTGAACCCCTACAAGAAAGCAAATTTACGAATTTAATCTTCTTCCTTTACTACCTCAACCTTGATACTGGCGCCCACATTTGAATGAAGTTTTATACGGACATCATAGGTCCCGAGTGTTTTAATCGGTGTGTCGAGCTCTATGTCCTTCCTGGAGATTTCGAATCCTAGTTTAGCCAGGGCATCGGATATGTTCTGAGAAGTCACCGAGCCGAATAATCTATCTTCCTCTCCTACCTTAGCCGGGATTGTACAGGTGACCCCCTGGAGCTTGGAAGCCAGGCTTTCCGCCTCAGCTTTGGCTTTTTCCTCTTTTTTCTTCAGAACCTGTCTCTGCTGTTCCCAGAGTTTTAGGTTTCCCGGTGTTGCTTCGACCGCTAGTTTTCTAGGGAGAAGGTAGTTTCTGGCGAGTCCCTTTTTAACCTCCTTTACTTCTCCCTTTTTACCAAAGGGCTCGACGTCGTCTATAAGGATTACTTTCATTGTTGCCTCCTGACCGCGGTAGGGGCGACCCGCCGGGTCGTCCCTACAATTGTTGTTAATAACGGGAAATCAATGAAGAACCGTGAACGGAAGTAGAGCCATAACCCGGGCTCGTTTTATGGCCGACGCTAGCTCTCTTTGATGATATGCACAGAGTCCGGTGGTTCTTCTGGGTAATATCTTCTTTCTCTCGGTTATAAATTGGGAAAGCAGGTCGGTGTTCTTATAATCTATCTCCGCTGTCTCCGTGCAGAATTTGCATACCTTCTTTCGGGTGAAAAATTTTTTTTCTTTGGTAGTTTCCATGGTTTTGTAGGCCTCCTTAAATGGACTGTGTTTCCGAAACTGGTTTGTCTTTTAAAGCCGCTTCCTCTTTTATCCTCAGAGTGATGAATCTGAGCACGTCGGTGTTAAGGAACTTGAAGTTCTTTTCAAGCTCGGCCACCACGCCCGGAAGCGCCTTGTAAACTAAGATGTAGTAGATGCCCTTGGAGTAATTATTGACCCTGTAAGCAAGGTTTCTTTCAGCCCATTTATCCGACTTTAAAACCTCTCCTTCATGGTTTGAGATGACATCATTTATCCTTGCCTGTACCTTAGCCAACTCATCATCGGTAAGGTCAGGTCGGGTAAGATAGAGCGTTTCGTAATAATTTAGCTTTGACATTACTTGCCTCCGTTTTGGACTTCCGACCCGGAGCAAAGGCGCCGAGTAACGGATTAATTTTTGAACCTAAAATATACCATATCTTTATCCTGAATTTGATATTCTTTGCCCTCTATTCTTAAAAGCCCTAGTTCTCTTACTTTGGCGTCCGAGCCGTATCTTATAAAATCCTCGCAGGATACCACCTCCGCTTTGATAAACCCTTTCTCAAAATCGCTATGGATTTTACCCGCAGCCTGGGGGGCTTTGGTCCCGCGTTTTACGCTCCAGGCCCGGAGTTCCACCCCGTTTGTGGTGTAGAAAGTGACCAGGTCAAGCAGCTTGTAGGCCGCTTTAACCAGCCTTTTGAGGCCAGACTCGTCTAGACCCATCTCCCTCAAGAACTCTCGGGCCTCTTCCTCGGGAAGCTCGGCTATCTCAGCCTCTAATTTGCCATAGATTGCAACCATCTCTGTATTGTCCTCTTCAGCTATCTTCCTCAGGGCTTCTAAGTGGGCCTCATTCCCGTCCTTTTCCTGAAGGTTAGCCACATAAAGAACGGGCTTGGCTGTGAGCAGGTTAAGCTCGTTGAGTATCTTTTCCTCTGCCTCGTTTTGTGCCGGGAAGAGCCTCGCCGCTTTTCCCCTGGCGATTTGTTCCTTCATCCGTTCGAGAAAACCGTATTCGACCTGCGCTTCCTTGCTTCCTGATTTAGCTACCTTTTCTACTTTCTCTATCCTTCTCTCCAGGGTTTCCAGGTCGGCTAGCAAAAGCTCGAGATTTATTACTTCCACGTCACGTCTTGGGTCTATATTCTCGAAAACATGGGCCACGCCCGATTCAAAACACCTTACCACATGTACGATAGCATCTACCTCCCTGATCTGCCCCAGAAACCTATTTCCAAGCCCTTCTCCCTGACTCGCTCCTTTGACCAGCCCGGCGATATCGATGAACTTAAGGGTGCTGGGTACCAACTTCTCCGGCTTTATAATCTCGGAAAGACGGAGAAGCGCCTCATCCGGAATATTCACTATGCCCACGTTTGGCTCTATGGTGGTGAATGGGTAATTTGCTACAAGAGCCTTGGCCGAGGTTAAGGCATTAAATATGGTTGATTTCCCGGCGTTGGGGAGACCTACGATGCCACAGCTAAGACCCATTTCTATCCGACCTTGTGACTGACCAGTTGGCCACGAATTCACCCCGTGAGATAAGTTTTACTATCTCATGGGGTAAACGTAAACACGAACTGACACGGTAATAATGATTCATGATGCAGGATTTATGGAACATGGAAGTTATACTCATCTAGTATCGTGCATCCTGTATCCTGCATCTTCCTTATTTTTGCTCGAATCAATTTGCGTTTGCTTGGGGCCGGATAATTTCGCCCTACTTTGCTAGATCAAAAGGGGCGCAATCACCAGTGACACGATGGACATGAGCTTTATGAGAATATTCATCGCCGGTCCCGAAGTATCCTTGAACGGGTCTCCGACAGTGTCTCCGACTACCGCCGCCTTATGAGGGTCCGATCCTTTTCCCCCCAGGTTTCCTTCTTCGATGTATTTCTTGGCATTATCCCACGCCCCGCCTGAATTTGCCATCATCAGCGCCAGCATGACGCCGGTCACTACCGCTCCGGCCAGGAATCCACCCAGGGCTTCCCTTCCCAAGATAAAGCCGATTATGAGAGGGCTGATTATGGCGATAATCCCCGGGATTATCATTTCCCTGAGCGCAGCGTCGGTGCTAATTGCCACGCAGGATGCATAGTCCGGTTTGGCATCCCCGGAGCCTTCGAGAAGACCGGTTATCTCTTTGAACTGCCTTCTTACCTCTGCCACCATCTTCTGCGCTGTCCTTCCCACTGCTCCCATGGTCAGCGCTCCGAGGAGAAAAGGAACCGTGCCGCCGAGCAGCATTCCGGCTACGACCTTGCTGTTCGTAAGGTCTATAACGTTCAGTCCGACTGCCTTTGTGTAAGCGGCGAATAGAGCCAGTGCGGCAAGGGCGGCGGAACCGATGGCGAAGCCCTTTCCGATGGCGGCTGTCGTGTTTCCGAGGGAGTCCAGTTTATCCGTGATTTTCCTGACATCATGCCCGAGCCCGGACATCTCTGAAATCCCTCCGGCGTTATCGGCCACCGGCCCGTATGCATCCACGGACATGGTAATTCCTATCGTTGCCAACATGCTCACCGAAGCGATGCCTATTCCGTAAAGACCGGCAAAGGCATAGGAGAGCCCGATAGCGATGGCTATGGTAATAACCGGAAGCGTTGTGCTAATCATTCCCACGGATAATCCTTCAATTATGTTGGTAGCCACACCGGTCTTGGATGCTTCGGCTATCTTCTTTATGGGAGAACCGGACGTGTAATACTCCGTGAAAAGGCCGATGGCGATCCCGGCGACCAGCCCGAGCACTGCTGCGCCATAGATTCCCAGAGCCTGTCCGAATGGAATTCCATCGACCAATGCCGCTATAAGTATGATTATGAGAGAGGCGGCAAGATAAATTCCGCCGGTATAAAAGGTGGCCCGTCTCAGGACGAGCTGAGGGTCCAGGTCCTTGAACCACTCGACACTCTTGCCACCGATAGCCGAGGCGGCGGTTCCAATAACAATAAGGACTATGGGCAGAGACATGAGGGCTATTTGGTGGCTCTCCATCCCGGCGGCAATCACGATTGTGGCTATAACGCCGGCGACGTAGGATTCAAACAGGTCCGCCCCCATTCCGGCTACGTCGCCCACGTTGTCACCGACGTTATCGGCTATCGTGGCCGGGTTTCTGGGGTCGTCCTCCGGGATTCCCGCCTCCACATTTCCGACAAGGTCTGCTCCGACATCCGCACCCTTGGTATAGATTCCCCCTCCTACCCTGGCAAAAAGAGCGACCGAGCTTGCACCCATTCCGAACCCTCCGATTATGCCGGCAAAGTTCTGGACAAAGGAGAAGAGGGCAGTAGATTCGGTGGGATTATCCGGGAGTCCTATCCCAATGGCATAAGCTATGGCCAGTCCCAGAAGGCCGAGACCGGCGACGGACAAACCCATGACGCTTCCGCCTTTGAATGCGACGGTGAGCGCTCTCCCCTGGCCGTCTGTTGCCGCGGCCTGAGAGGTTCTTACATTGGCTTTTGTAGCCGCTTTCATACCGAAAAAGCCCGCGGCCATGGAACAAACTGCACCCCCTAGGTAGGCCACTCCGGCCCAAATACCTATGAAAATAGAAAGTAGAATAAACAATACAAGCACGAAAATCGCTATTATTCTGTACTCCCTCCTCAGGAACACCATGGCTCCCTCGTGTATAGCTGAGGAAATCTCCCTCATCTTATCGGTGCCGTCCGGTAGCGACCTAATCTCCCTGTATGTGAGGTAGGCATAGCCTAGTACTACCAAAGCGACAATGGGCCCAAGAAGGGCGGCAATTACCTCATTCATGATTCATCTATCCTCCTTTTGATTTTTATTCGGAACTTGCCCGGTCGAGTAAATGCGGACTATCATTTTTTTTATTAAACTTATTCATGGCACTCTCCACTCCCCTGGCGATTATCTCCAAGACAGCGTCGGCCGCTCTATTGACCATAACTTCTAATATGCTGTTTTCCTCTTTCGTAAAGTGCGATAAAACGTGGCCTACCGTTTTAGATTTGTCTTTGGGCTTGCCAATTCCCACTCTCACCCTCACAAAGTTATCATCTCCGAGATGAGCTATTATGGATTCAATTCCTTTATGCCCGGCGCTCCCCCCGCCCAACCTGATCTTTAAATTCCCGAGCGGCAGGTCCATCTCATCGTAGACCACTATAATGTCCTGTGCCGCTAATTTAAAAAACTCTGCTGCCTGGGAGACCGACTGACCGCTCCTGTTCATGTATGTCTGGGGCTTGAGAAGTAGCAGTTTTTTCTCTCCCTGCACTACTTCACCGTAAAGGGCGGTAAAGCCCCTCTTGTTGAGGGTTGCCCCAATCCTGGCAGCAACCTCGTCAACCACCATAAAGCCAAGATTGTGTTTTGAGCGGGAATATGCTTTTCCGGGGTTGCCTAAGCCTACAACTAAAATCATCCTTATTTATTCCTCTTCCCCCTCCTTGGCTTCTGTTTCGGCTCCGGCCTGGATGGCGGCTTCCTCGGTTGGAGCTGCGGTCACTACCTCTTCTACCGTTGGCGAGAGGATGGTCACTATGGTTTCATCCGGCTCGTGCAGCACGGTGACATTCTCGGAGAGGGTCAAGTCGCCGATATGTATGGAATCACCGATTCCCAGGTTTGATACATCAACCTCTATATAGTTGGGGATGTCCGCCGGCAGACACTCGATTTCTATCTCCCTGAGTATTTCCTCAAGTATTCCCCCTGACTTAACCCCTTCTGCCTTGCCCATGATCCTCACCGGCACCTTCACCGTCAATTTTTCCTTCATTAGGACCTCTTGAAAGTCGAAATGGAGAGGACGGCTGGTGAGGTAGTCGAATTGAATATCGCGAAGAAGGGCTAGCTTGGTAATTTCTTCACCGTTGTCCTTTATATGAAGCTCGAGCAGGGTGTTCTCCCCGGCCTCCGTGGAGAGGGCTTTTTTAAACTCTGTCAGGTTGACTACTATGGGGATGGGTTCCGTTTCTCTTCCGTAAACTATGGCCGGAACGGCTCCTTCCTTTCTCACCTTTCTCGCCGCGCTCTTTCCCACTCCCTCCCTTTTTTTAACGACCAAAGTGCTCTGTGCCATGTCTAAACTCCTGAATGTTTATGGTTTTTTGGTGAATTAGCTAAATAAAGTGCTTATGGATTCTCCTACGGCTATTCTTCTTATCGCTTCACCGAGTAGGTCGGCAATGCTAAGGATTTTTATTTTATTGCTGTTTTTAGTATCTTCCCCGTGAGGAATCGTATCGGTTATAACCACTTCCTCGAGGAGCGAATCCTCAATCCTTTGGACTGCGTTGCTCGAGAGTACTCCATGCGTGCAACAGAGGGTGACGCGTCTTGCCCCTTCTTTTACCAGGGCATTAGCGGCCTGCGCCGCTGTGCCAGCGGTGTCGACCAGGTCATCTACTATAATCGCTGTCTTACCCCTGACATCACCAATCACGTAGGTTATCTCGGCTACGTTTGGGGCGGGGCGTCTTTTATCGGTCATGGCCAGCCCGGCGTCGAGTCGCTTTGCGTATGCCCTAGCCCTTTCCATCCCCCCGGCGTCGGGTGAGACTATGACTATATCATCTTCGATGAACTTCTTTCTTAAATAGTTTATGAAGATCGGCGTTGCGTAAATATGGTCGACTGGGACGTCGAAGAAACCCTGTATCTGGCCGGCATGGAGGTCCACGGTGACCACTCTGCTTATACCCGATTTAACTATGATGTCTGCGACCAGTTTGGCCGATATCGGGGCCCTCGGCTGGACCTTGCGGTCCTGCCGGGCGTAGCCGTAGTATGGAATGACCGCGGTGACCGCTCTGGCCGAAGCCCTCTTCAGGGCATCGGTAATAATCAATAGTTCCATGATATTTTCATTCACCGGGGGACAAGTGGATTGAATCACGAAGACATGGGCCCCGCGGACGCTTTCCGATATCTCGGCGAATATCTCGCCGTCGCTGAACCTCCTGATCTCGGATTTGCCCGGAGGAACTCCAAGGAATCTGCATACCGCTTCGGACAGGGGAACGTTTGAAGTTCCACTAAAAATTTTAATGGCTTCCATTTGGTTTCACTGAGAAGAAAAACGCTATCAGCCTTTATGTTAAAAACAAGTTATTATAAAATAAAGGGGCAATAATTCAAGTTTACCAATTGCCTTCCCCGGGTTATGAGATTGAACGTAAGGGAACGCATACATGCGTTCCTAAAACCTTCGGTAGTCTGAAGAATGCTATTGTTATCCAGGTTGGGTACGAATGGGAAGGAGATCTTTTCACCATGATTATGCCCACGGACGGAGAAAATCAATTTATACTCTCCCATAGGGTGGCCAGGTTGGCCACCGTGGATAGATTTGGGAAGCCGCTGGTTGTTCCTATTTGCTATGCCTACGACGGCATGAACATTTATACTCCGATCGACAAAAAACCCAAACGGGTATCGGTTAGAGGGTTAAAGAGGATTAAAAATATCATGGAAAACCCGTATGTTTCCCTGGTTATCGACGAATATCACGAGGACTGGGATAAACTCTCGTATATTATCATTCACGGTAAGGCAGAGTTAATTGAAACCGGCCCGGAGTATCAGGAATCCCTTAGGCTATTAACCCAAAAATATGTCCAATATGAGCAGATGAATCTCACCGGCCTGAACCTCCCGGTTATTAAAATCATTCCGGAGAGAATCATATCCTGGGGAGCTGTGTAATCGGCTACCGGATGGTTCAAACGATTATTATTATAAGGTAGAGACGACCGAGCGGGCTGTCCCTACAGCAGGCCGGGTTTTCAGGTCTCATCGGCCGGCATCCTTATGTTATACTTTTTTTAAGAAGCTAATTTCTTCTTTCAAGCTATTTGCCAGTCATACTTAAAAATGACGAAAATTGTGGTCTTAGGATCGGGGTTTGGGGGCATTGAAGCGGTACTCAACCTGGAGGAACATTTCCACAAGAATAGCGGTGTGGAGATTTTTCTCATAAGTAATCAGAACTACACACTATTTACCCCTCTTCTCCCTCAGATCGTCTCATCTTACATAGAGCCCAGGCATATCATCCAGACGACTAGAGACATCCGCAGGGATAGAAAATTCAGGTTCATACGCGATTCAGTGGTTGGGATTGACCTTCATGAAAAGCGGGTAAGTCTTTTAGAGAGTGAGGTATCGTATGATTATCTGGTAATGGCTCTAGGGAGCACAACCAATTATTTCAATATCCCTGGGGCGGAGAAAAATACATTTGCCCTTAAAACCCTGGAGGATTCCGCTGAATTAAGAGACCATATCATAGACATTCTTGAGCATGCCGACCACGAAGACGACCCGGATTTAAAGAGAGAAATGCTCACCTTCGTAATAGTGGGAGGGGGCTACACCGGGGTTGAGCTTACGGCGGAGTTAAGGGATTTCATCCACAGGCAGGCAGTGGGACAGTACCGAGGGATCGATTTCAAGGACGTAAAGATAGTGCTCCTGGAGGCTGCGGATGGAATCATGGAGGGCGTCGACCCGTACTTGGCCAAGAGGTCGAAGAGAAAGTTGGTCAGGTATGGAATCGAGGTAAGGACCAAGGCCAAGGTTACCAGGTGCTTTGAAGGGGGCGTTGAAATCAACGGTCAAGAGGTAATAAGGTCTCGGGTTGTGATTTGGACAGCAGGGGTTAAAGCAAATCCGGTCTTAGATTCGCTTCCGGTTAAAAAAGGAAAGTTCGGAAGGGTATTGGTCAATAATTATCTGCAAATTCCCGGGTTCCCCGAGGCTTATGCAGTTGGGGATAACGCCATGGTAGAGGGGTCAAGTCCTGGAAAATCATCACAGCCGGTAGCTCCTGTAGCCATCGAGCAAGCCCGGGTCGCGGCCCGGAACATCATAAATTCCATCGAGAATAAACCTTTAGAAGAATACTCTTTTACCCCGTCCGGAATGTTGGTCTCCCTGGGTATGAATGATGCGTTGATTAGCATAAAGGGAATTAGAATAGGCGGCTTCATCGCCTGGCTTTTCTGGAACGCCATACATCTCCTCAAGTTGGTAGGCCTTAAGAAGCAAATCCAGGTCGCGCTAGATTGGACCTTTGCCTGCATCTTCCCGCGGGATTCCGCTATAATAAGGTTTCCAAAGAGATGCAAAATATGCACAGAGAAAATGGAGTCTAAAATCAAAAAGTCGATGGGACAGGGTTTATGAATTTAGGTTTATAGACGGTCTTACACAGCTTGAAGAGGGAGTTAATCAACGTAAACCGTTCCTTATGAGCCTCTCGGTTTTACTCCGGGCGGGCTTATCGAGGAATATTTCATCAATTCTCACTCTTCGATAAATTCAGAGTCTGTCCTTGTGCAACGAAGGAATGTGCGGATATTAATCCGCTGGGCTTTCCAAGGGATTAAAAGGAAGTGAGCTGATTTTAATTTGAGTAGAGAAAATAAAATCTTTATTATGTTTAATGAAAAGGAAATAAGCCGGTGATAAAAGCAGGGGCAGGGTGCTCGACTAACCACGACAGCGTTCAAGCAGCAATAGAGGCTGCTTCTCAAGCAATGGAGCGGGGAGGGCTGAATAAGGCCGATTGGGCTCTGGTGTTCTCAACCTTTCCTCATCGCGCCAGGTACCGGGAGATTTTGACAAAGGTATCCGAGGTCGCCCAAACGGTAAGCATAGCCGGGTGCAGTGCCGTGGGGGTTCTCTCTAATTCTTCGGAGATAGAAGGTGACCCGGGGGTGGTGGTCCTGGCCGCGTCCTCGGATATGATGCAGGGTACTCCATTACTAGTGCGCCATTCCGGAGACGGTGGTCTTAAAACCGGAATTGAAATCGGAGAGCAATTGCTTCCTATCCAGGGCGGGAACAGGCTTCTTACCCTTCTTCCCGACCCTTTTAACATACACCCGGAGCTTCTTCTTAGAGGGGTTGAGTCTAAATTAGGAGAGATACCGGTGGTAGGTGCCGCCGCTTCTGAGCATCCGGCTATGGGTGAAACCTATGAATTCTGCGGGGACCTAGTTTCACCGGGGGCGGTTTCCGGGCTTTTTCTCCGGGGGAACTTCGAGCATAGGATCGGAATCACCCAGGGCTGTCAACCGGTGGGCTTGCCATGCACTATTACCAGGGCGGAGACAAACATTATTTTTGAGCTCGACGGTCGCCCTGCCTTCGAAGTCTTGAAAGAGTCTATTCCGGCAAGCATACGTGAGAATCCAAGAGAGATCATGGGTCTTGTTTTTGCCGCATTCCCTCCAGACCCGGAAGAAAAAGAGATAAAAGGCGGGGATTATCTGGTGAGAAACCTGCTCGGGTTTAATCCGGATACCGGGATTATCGGGGTTGCCGAGAATGTAAGGGAGGGACAGGTTATGAGCTTCACTCTCCGCCATCCTACCATGGCCCGCGAGGACTTGAAGCAGATGCTCGAGCGTTTGCTATCTTCGAGCCAGCCGGATAAGCAATTTAGGTTTGGTTTCTACTTCAACTGCTGTGCTAGGGGCTCGTCCCTTTACGGCTATCAGGGGATCGACACCGCTTACATCACGCAGGCATTAGGGGAGGTGCCGATAGTAGGCTTTTTCGGGAATTCCGAGTTGGCCCCGCTCAGGCAAACGAATTATCTGTTTACCTATACCGGCGTGCTGGTATTAATTTCAGAATAGAACTGGACAGGAGTAAGGAGATGAAAAAATCGAAACTGATAATTCTTTTACTTCTACCGCTAACTATCTCCTGTGCCCACGTAGGCAGGGTGTCGACGGTAATCGACCCCAAGGAGGTGCAGAAAGACGATTTGAAAAGCCTACCCAGCGAGACCACACCGGTGTACAAACTTAAAGTAACCGTGGTCAAGGGTCTTTCTGACAAAAGAGGAAAAATATTGGCCGAGGTGGACGAGCAGTTCAAGGAATTCAGCAGATGTATGGGCATTAAGGACAGAGGGGAAAAGGCCAGACGGTATCTGATATCTGTGGTAAACGGAACCTTTGAATGCAAGTACCACGGAGGAAGATGTAACGGCGAGTACGATTCGAGGAATGAGCTTATAATAGTCAATTACAAAGCTTTTAATCGGGAGGGAATATTGCCTCTTCTCAAGCACGAGTGGGCGCATGCTTATGGATTTCTTGAATCGGATGATTCGAATTTAAACGAGGTAAAAGAGTGTACTAAGTATTGATTAACAAAGCCAATTCAATACCCGATAGTTTGTACCGCGGCTATTAAAGCGGTTCCCGGAAGGGCAGAGTATAGAACGTAGGATATAATCAGTTAATAAAAATCACGAGGCTCTAAAAAATTGTTTAATCAGGTAGGAGCAGCGGAATCTGGGGTAGCGAACAAGAGGGAGGTTTTTAAGGAAACCTCTTCTAGCTGCGAGATAGATAAGCGCGCCAATATGGCTCCTACAAAGAATTGATAAGTAGGTATTCAGGGTCTCGTAATTAGGTCGCAATTAACTTTTTATTTTTAGACGTTCGGTGGGTCCGCCACGGGGAGCTTCACTTATTGCTTGTACTGACTGGGCACGCTGTAATTGCCGTCAAGAAACATCTCCTTGGCCGGCTCGGAAACTTTTCCTCTATGCCGCTCCAGGATTTCTTTTCTTACCCTGCTTTCATTAAGGGGTTCATGGATATACTGCACTTTTGCCGCGTAATTTTTAGGGTTTGTGCTCATTACCACTTTAAGGTCGGGAACGTGCCAGGTCCAGACCTTTAAACCCAACACATCCTCTTTCTCCCCGGGCTCTCCGTATGTATCGGTGAGAAACTTGGAGAGTTCTGTTTCTACTTCCTGGTATTCCGACGAGTCGGCGGGTCTGAATATAAGCGAGGACGCCATGAGTTTATCGTCGAAGAATTCTAGGCTTGTTTGAAAACTGTCACTATTTAACGGCAGTTCTACGATTGCACCGTCTATGATGATTGTTCTTATTTTTTTTGAGTCGGTTGTTTTATCCAGGATTTTTTTACCACGCGATTCTATAATCTTAATTGCGTCTTTCCTGGAAGTCCCAAACTTGAACCCTAAAGGAGCGGAGTTATCTTTACCATTTAATTCCTCTCCATGAGCGGGGGCGATGAGAAGAATTAGAATTAAGAATGATGACAGAATACCCAATATGTTCATTTCTAAGCCCTCCGAAGGGAAAGAAAGGTTTTGGTTAACAAGTTAGCAAATTATTGAAGGAAATCAAGTGATGGATAAATACTGCTAAAATAATCGGATTATCGCTATCGAGAAAAATCAAGGTAGAATACCTTACTTCGAAAATATAAACCGAATGAGCGAAGAGAGTGAAGACGGTTAGCGGGTAAAGTTAATGGTCAAATTCGAATGAGACACTCAATACAAAGATTATTTCAGGATTATGATAGATGTTTTTCTTTTAAAAAGAGGAGCCTATTATGTCGAATGAGGTCTTATTTTGGGTTGGTTTTAACGCATTCATAGCACTCATACTCATTCTAGACCTGGGCATATTCCATCGAAAGGCCCATGTTATCAAGATCAAGGAGGCGCTTGCCTGGTGTGCCGTTTTGATCAGCCTTGCCCTTCTCTTTAACCTGGGAGTCTATTTCTGGAAGGGGCCTAAGGTAGCCCTGGAATTCCTCACCGGATATCTGATAGAACAGTCGCTGAGCGTTGATAACCTGTTCGTTTTTTTGCTGATCTTTTCCTACTTTAACGTGCCCTCCGCCTACCAGCATAGGGTGCTCTTTTGGGGCATTCTGGGAGCGGTCGTCATGCGCATCATATTTATTCTTGCCGGTATAACCCTGATCGAGAGGTTTCACTGGATTATATACATATTTGGCGGCTTTCTCGTCCTGAGCGGGGTTAAGCTGGCTTTTCAAAAAGATAAGGAGATTCACCCGGAGAAAAACCCGGTACTCCGGGTTTTCCGCCGATTCGTGCCGATCACTCGAGATTACCATAACGGGCATTTTTTCGTGAACATCAACAAGAAATACTTTGCCACTCCTCTTTTTGTCGTCCTCCTGGTGGTAGAGACAACAGACGTTATGTTTGCACTGGATTCAATACCGGCGGTACTAGCCATAACCACCGACCCGTTCATTGTATACACCTCCAATGTATTTGCCATACTGGGATTAAGGGCAATCTATTTTGCGTTAGCTGGGGTTATGAGGTTATTTCACTATCTTCATTACGGACTTTCTTTTATCCTGGTATTTGTTGGGGTTAAGATGCTCATATCCGGCTTTTATAAGATGCCGGTGGAATTGGCTCTCGGGGTGATTGCCGGGGTGCTGTCCCTTTCCGTAATTGCCTCTCTGGTTAAACCGCGCGAAGCGGAAGAAAGCGGCGTTGGAGAAAACCTGGCAGAGCACGAATCGAAGGGACAACGGGCGGCAAAGTAGCAATAGCTCAATACCGATGGGCAAGTACATCTAATGCTGCTTTTGATTCTTCTCCCCTCCTGTGTATAATCCTTCTCCATATTGAGAATAGTCCGATTAAAAAAAAATAACCTGGCCAAGAAATTAAAAGGACTGAGAGGAGAGTCAAAGCTCTTTGACCCAGGTGTTGAGTCAACCATAAAAAAAATAGTCGAAGCCGTCAGGAAGGACGGCGACAGAGCCCTATTTAAATTCACTAAAAAGTTTGACAAGGTCGAGCTATCCCCCAAGACGGTCAAGGTTTCCACTAGGGAAGTTGAAGAAGCGAAAGCAAAGGTCTCCCCGGAGATAAAATCATCTCTTACTGTTGCCGCTAGCAGAATACATTTCTACCACCAGATGAAACTCCCGCAGGAAAAAACGTTTACCGATTCCCTGGGGAACGAACTGGGATGGCTGCTAAGGCCTCTGGAAAGGGTAGGTGTTTATATTCCTGGGGGTAAGGCTGCTTATCCTTCCACCGTTCTCATGACGGCCATTCCGGCAAAGGTAGCCGGCGTCGAAGAGGTAGTATTGGTTTCCCCTTGTCCCCATGGGGAGGTTAATCCGGTGGTTCTGGTCGCTGCGTCCATGGCTGGGGTGGATGAAATTTATAAGGTCGGCGGAGCACAGGCGATTTCCGCCCTGGCTTACGGAACAGAATCCATTCCGAAGGTGGACAAGATAGTGGGCCCGGGAAACATCTATGTCACCATTGCCAAGAAATTGGTCTTTGGAGAGGTGGACATCGACATGATTGCCGGACCCAGCGAAGTCTTGATAGTCTCTGATGGAAGCGCTCCGCCCGGGTGGATAGCGGCCGATCTCCTGGCTCAGGCAGAGCACGATGAGATGGCCGTTCCCATCCTGGTCACCGATTCGTCCGAATTTGCGGACGAGGTGAAGAAAGAGGTATCAAAGAGATTAAAGACCTTGGAAAGAAGGGAGATCGCCAAAGAAGCGGTGAAGAATCAAGGGAAGATTTTCGTGGTGGATAGCATGGAGGATGCCGTTTTTGTGGCTAACGCTATAGCTCCCGAACACCTGGAGTTATGTGTAGAGAATCCTAAATCCATTCTTCCCGGGATAAAACATGCCGGGGCGATTTTCCTGGGCCCGATGTCCACAGAGGCTTTCGGCGACTATGTTGCCGGCCCGAGCCACGTGCTTCCGACCGGCGGGGCGGCCCGGTTCTCCTCGCCCTTGAGCGTTTATGATTTTCTCAGGATGCCCAGCGTCATTTCGGTCTCAGAGAGCGGTTTCAAGGAACTGGAGCAATCTGTCACCAGGCTTGCATATAGCGAGGGGCTTGAAGCCCATGCGTTATCGGTTAAGGTCAGATCCAAGAATCAGCCATGAATCGATTTAACTTGGTAGTTGCTTCTAACTCGCTGCATGGTAATTCTTATTGTCATTGAGGCTGCTTCAGCCGTGATCGGTGTGGACTTGGTTAAGCAATCTGACAAAAGCCGTCATTCCGAACGAATGTGAGGAATCTTAAATTATCTCATGGTCGAATTAAGATGTTCATTCTGCGATATCCTATCTGAAGAAACGGAAACGATTGTCCAGAAAGGAGAATCTTCAATCTGTGCGGATTGTCTTAACCTGGTCAAGGAGATAGTAGATGAATTCAGCATGGGCCAGGTATTTGAGGGGAGAGGAAGGTGCTCTTTCTGTAAAAAGGAGCACGGCGGAGAAAGGATGGTTTTCCAAGGAGAGAAAGCGCGGATTTGTAATCAGTGCATAGTGGAGATCGAAGAGGAAATGAAGAATGTAAAAAGGGATATTGCCAAGACCCCGGCTAAAACAAAAAATCAGGGTCGAGTTACTGCCAGATCCAGGGTTAAAGAGGGTATAAGGGAGCTCTCGCCATATTCCGTGCCTCATTTTCAGTGCCGGGTCAAGCTTGACGGGAATGAGAGCCCTTTCCGGCTGCCTGATGAGGTATTGAAGAGGGTTCTAAGAGAGATAGGTGAAATACCGGTCAACAGATATCCGGACCCGGATGTCACCCTCCTCCGGGAAAGGATTTCCAGCATGGCTGGTTTTCCCTCCGATGGTATTCTCGTGGGGAATGGCTCGGATGAGCTTATAGAAATGCTCATGAGGACCTTTTCCGGCCACACCGGGAGGGTGCTCTATCCGGTCCCCACCTTTTCCATGTTTCGGATAATCGGTATTTCTCTTGGTCTAGAACAAATTCCGGTCGACCTGGACGGCCGGTTTGACATAGATATCAAGGCAACGCTCCGGGAGATAAGGAGGAAAAATCCGGATTTGATTTTTCTGGCCACGCCTAATAATCCCACCGGAAACTCATTTTCCGATGACCGGATTCTGGAGATTCTAAAGAACTCTGCGGGCATAGTGGTCGTGGACGAGGCTTATAGCGATTTCTCCGGGAAGACCTTTCTTCCGCTTATAAGGGAATACGAGAACCTCATGATCCTGAGGACGATGTCCAAAGTCGGTTTTGCTGGAATAAGGGTGGGAGTACTGTTCGGTAGAAGCGACCTGGTAGGCGAGGTCAATAAAGTGCGTCTTCCCTATAACGTGAACTCTCTCAGCCAAAGGGTAGCAGAAATAGTATTGGAGAACGCTGCTTTCGTGAAGGAGAACGTCCAGTTGATAATAAGAGAAAGAGAGAGGGTGTATAGAGGACTAAAAGCCATACCTGGAATAGAGGCTTTCCCCAGCGATGCCAATTTCATTCTATTCAGGGTCAAGGATGCGGATGAGGTTTTTGGCGAATTGATAAAAAGGGGAGTGCTAATCAGGAATTTCAATTCTCCGGGGAGGCTGGAGAACTGCCTTCGGGTTACCATCGGAACGCCCGAGGAAAACGACGAGTTTTTAAGAGCATTAGGCGGCATCGTTTCCTCTTGATTGAATTAGAATTCAGGAGTCAGAATTCAGAATCCAGAAGCTTTTATTCTGGCTCCTGACTGCTGGCTTCTGACTTCCTAATTTAGTTTGATTAGGACTCTTATTTATTCTTTGTATCTTCGTGTCGTAGTGGTTAAATAGTTTGTAATTAAAGCAAAACCTACCCAAAACACCAGACACCCCCAGGAAAAGATATCCCCTGTTCTCGTGTAGAGCGTTTTTTCTCCATCCATAATTCCAACCTCTTCCTCGAGTGTGGCCTGCTCGAATATCACCGTATCGGCGACGATTCTCCCCACCGGGTCGATTACCGCGCTTATACCGGTGTTCGTCGACCTGATAAGGTATCGCCTTGTTTCCACAGCTCGGGGTATGGAAAGAAGAAGATGCTGGTATGGAGCGGTTGACCGGCCGAACCAGGCATCGTTGGTAAGGTTTACGATTAGATTGGCGCCCTCGTTGACGAACCTCCTGCTGAAAGATGGGATGATGTCCTCGTAGCAGATTAGCGGGGCGATTCTTACTCCCTTTTCTTTAATCTCGAATAGATTGAGTTCGCTTCCGGGAATGAAATCCCCTGTGGCCGGGCTTAGTTTTTTGAGAGAAGGAAAATATTTGGAAAACGGTAAGTACTCGCCGAAGAGGAGGAGTTTTATCTTATGGTATCTTCCCAGAATCTTTCCCTGGGGGTCGGTGAGGAAGGCGGTATTGAATTGGTTTATATCCTCATCGGATATAGCGCCGTCGGGACTGACTTTATTGATGCTGTAGGATAACCCTCCCACCATAAAATAGGTGCCATCAATTTGGGGAACGATACTTTTGCCCTCGTCTGACAGAGAATCCGAGGACAGAGGAATCCAGACTTGAACGGCGGTTTCCGGCCAGATAACCAGGTCTGGAGAATCAAGCGATTGAGACATTGACCTATGTCTCTCCGATATGGCATCTTCGTTATCCTCGTTCTTCTCGAAGAAGTCAAAGTTAGCCTGGACTATTCCCACCTTGATTCTTGGAGCATCCGCTATTTTCTTGTCTTCGATGCCTATTTTCCAGAGCCCGTATGCTATGGTAAGGGCGAGAAGCGCTAAGCATGTTACTATTTCGAAACTCGGTTTTGGGCTATCCTCTTTGAAACTCTTTATTAGCCTGGCCAGGTTTACATTCACCAGGACGATTAGAAAGCTGAGAGAGTACATTCCGAATAAATCGTATATTTGAATCATGGGAATGAAGCTACCCTGAGAATTGGTGATGCCGTAGGGAAAAAGATAAGGAAAGAGAAATTCGACCGAGGTCCACACGGCGGAGATAAGGAGTGCCGAGAGTAATCCCGGTTTTTGGAAGAGGCCGAGCTTAGCTGATATATAGGCAAATAATGCAAACGAAAGACCCGAGTACATACTGAGTATTAGATGAAATAAGGCGCTTACTACATAAGGAAATCCGCCAAACCGGACCAGCGTCCCGATAATCCAGTACGTGCCGAGGACATTGGTGACGGTTCCAGCCAGGAGCCCTAGTCGAAAGGCGTTCCCCGGGGATTTATTTTCTATCGAAGCAAAAAGAGGAACCAGCAGAAACCAGGAAAGAATCCATCCGTAAGGGACGATGAATGCGATAGGGAAGAGAACTCCGGAGACGGCGGAAAGGAGCAGGTCAATCTTGGTGATTTTCATAGTTTTGATTAAATAAGATACCTGAGTTTTGACCTGTTGAGATTGGGTGCTTTTGTGATATAGGTAGCTTATGAATAGTACTCAACATGGGAAAAAGCGTGTTCTTCATAAGACATGCTGTTTCTCTTTGATTAGGGGATGCGTAGCGTTTATTGTTGAACTTAAAGGAGTAGAATCCCCAAAGGAAGGGGAAAAGTATCCACTCATCTCGAAGTTTGTAGGGGTTGCTACCCCTCAATATGAACCATTGGACGAGGATGATGATTTATAAAGAAAGTCTCATGGGGGGACGGATTTGAGAAATTTAAAAATAACATTCTTATCACTGCTGTCCAAAATAATTAGAAACCAGAGGTTCATAATAGTGAAACAAGGCCTTTAGATAGATAAAAACGCCTTTTTAAAGTCAGGTCACGCCTTTCATATTTGCTATGCAAGCCCCATCCTAATCCTGTTGTTGAAATAGCTTTTAACCCTATTCATCCTTCGTCTCCGTTTATCCTGAGCAGAGCCGAAGGACTCAGGGTGTAGGGCATGGTG